>Ga0172371_10007912_pt1 | contig 14969 bp, 22 predicted proteins | sample Lak12m_FD_114543 | JGI IMG/M metagenome (GOLD analysis project Ga0172371, IMG submission 114543) | Freshwater microbial communities from Kabuno Bay, South-Kivu, Congo - kab_022012_12m | ecosystem: Environmental > Aquatic > Freshwater > Lake | place: Democratic Republic of the Congo: South-Kivu... | reverse complement strand
GGATTGGCCATGACGAAGTCGGCCTTGCGCAGCAGCTCGTGCGGGTCTTCGTAGTAGGTGATCGATTTCTGGATGTCGCCTTCCAGGCCGTGCACCGCCAGGTTCATCTTGGCCAGGCGGATGGTGGTGGCGTTCTTTTCCAGGCCGTAGAAGGTGAGCTTCTCGGTGGGGTTTTCGTGCCGCCGCTCCACCACCCGGGCGCTTTGCACGAACATGCCGCCCGAGCCGCAGGCCGGGTCGAGCACTGTGCCGCCCGCCGGTTCGATGACGTTGGCGATGAGCGAAACCAGTGAGACCGGGGTGAAGAACTCGCCGCCGTCGTGGGCCTTCTGGTCGGCGAACTGGGTCAGGAAGTATTCGTAGATGCGGCCGAAGACATCGCCGGAGACGCGTTTGAGCTCCTCGGGATTGAGGGTGCGCAGCAGTTGGCCGAGCACGGCGTTGTCGAGTTCCTGATACTCGCTTTTGGGCAGCACGCCACGCAGATTCTCGTAGTCGACCTCGATGGACTCCATGGCGTCGATGATCGCCTTGGCGCGATCGGCGCTGTCGGGCAGGGCCACCAGGGTGTCGAACTGGGCCTTGGGCTGCAGGAAGATGGCGCTCTTCTGCGAGAAATCCTCCTTGGTCAGCGACCGGGTCTTGCCGCCGCGAGTGGGCAGGCCCGCCTCGATGGCGTCCTTGACGCCGAGAAAACGGCTGTAGGCGTGGCGCAGGAAGACCAGGCCCATGACCGGCAGAAAATATTCGTTGCTGGCGTAGTTGGAGTTGGCCCGCAGGGTATCCGCCGCGCTCCAGAGCCGCTTTTCAATGGCTTCGATGTGTTCAAGCTGGGCCATGCTCAGGCTTCCTTCCCAAAATACGTTTTATGCAAGGCCTCGCCCTTGTCCCCCAGGCTGCGCAGCAGGCTCTCGATCTTCTCCAGCGCCAGCGGCGACGGCTTGGCGCGGTCGTTCTCCCAGCGGTTGATCGTAGGGAAGGTCACCCCGAGCTTGGCCGCGAACTTTTCCTGAGTCAGACCGGTAAGTTCCCGAAGCTCACGGACCAGCCTCGCCATGCTGTATTGCTCGTCCAATGGATTTCTCCTTGCTGAATCATCTGATGTACTGGCGGCACCATTCATAACGCCCGATTTATCACTTGATATATCATCCATAGGACCGCAAATGTCAAGCGCGACCTTGAAATCCTTATGGAAATTCTCGTGCGTTAGGGCAATTTGAAATTCCCGCCGACACATCCCAGTGCCACCCGGTAAGTAACCCTCAGAAGGCCAGCATGAAAAAAATTCAGCCACCGTCCGACACTTTCTCCGTCTCTCCGGTAAGTAAGCGGGGAAGCAATCAGAATTCACAACGAGGAGCGACCAACCATGGACATCAACGACCTGTTTGACGGAATCATGAAGAGTATCAACCAGTTTGCCGACGAGATCGCCGAACAGCGGTTGCAGGAAAAAATGCAGGAAACCGGACGAGGTCCGGAGAATGGGGGTAAGAATACGGAGAATTTTCAGCCGAAAGAGAAGCGGGGTATGACGGATTTCCCGAAAAGGGAGTGATTTGGGCGGTAGCGCCGACACCCTGAAAGCGGCGTAAGTCGCTGATAATACGCAGAAAAACAAAACCCGTCCACCAACCGGACGCGGTTAGTGGACGGGTTTGTCTTTTCTAAATGGTGGAGGCGGCGGGAGTTGAACCCGTTCTTACCCTTGCGGCTCTAAGTTTTGCAGCTTGTCCGCACAACACCGGCACAACATTCACTAAAAAACCATCTGTTATGCCACCCTAACCGTCCACATACCATCAGAATACTCTTGACCATCGTTTTTTGCCGACTTGACAGCCAGCCGATAGGCACAGAGGTTGAATTTCTTGATCTGGTCAAGGGTCATTTCGTGCCGAGAATTTCCAAGAATCTCGTTTGTTACTATCACGATAAATTTTTGCATAACCAGTCACTCCAGCGGACGGGGATTAAGTGCGGTTATTCGAGCCGTCCGCATCGGCCCGACCGCTGAGTTTGGCGATAAACCCTGTATCCAACCGCTTACATTTCGGCGAAGTGTTCCTGATCTGTCCACCTTAACTCCAACTTATTGTTGCATCTTGGGTAATTGACGCATCCCCAAAAAGGCTTTCCATTCGTTGTCGAGGTTCTTTTTTTCATTTTGATTCCGCAAACCGTGCAAGTCGGCGTTGTGTAGTCCGTGCTGGTTATTTCCTTCATCATGGCTTCTTGTTTTTCGATAGGCAGGGTTTTGATTTCTTCCAGCAACATGTCACCGGTTATGAGTTCCATTTTTTGCGCTGTTCCTTCCTCCCAGGCTATTTTGTAGAACCCCCCGGAGGTAAAGAAAAAGCCCTTCGTCACATTTTCTTTTGCCATTGTCCCTCGTAGTTCTCGGATTTTACCCACAACAATATCGGTCCGCTGCGCTTTGCATTGAGCCAGGGCATAAGGCCTTTCTGTGGCCATGGCCTTGTATATCCGGATATCCTTTCCTCCATCCCCTCTTTGTCCAAAGTCACCAAGTATTGCGACGAATCCCCTTTCTTCGAGTATCTTTGCACAAAGTTTTTCAAATTCGCGCCACTCAAGACTTCTGATAAATTCGATTGTCCAGGGCAAAACTTTTTCTGTTTCGGTTTCTTTCTGTGGCTCTTTTGTGGCGTGGTAATGGTGATGATGAACTATCACAGTTTTTTTCTCTTCCGGTTGCCTCCATGCTTTCTGTTTTTTCTTTTTGTTTTCCGTGATTTTTTTATCCAGATATTCAAAGAAAAACCTGATTGCCATGGCGACGATGATCATTGCCACGATCATTCCAAAGGTATTTTGAAGCTGTTTGTTCCCTTTAATGATCCTGGCCGGTTCGATCTGGATCGGCTTTGCTTCTTGGATTTGTGTGTTTGGCTGTATTTGTTTTTGTGGAGGAGAAAAATACTGCGGTGGCACCTTAATTTCTGGTTCTTTTTTTATATTTGTGAAGACCGTTTTCCCTGACTCGTTTGTGTACGAAAAAACATCGTCTTTTCTTTTTTCAGCCATCCCCCCACCTTTACGCCATCTATTAGCTATGCTATCTTTTGTTGCGCCATTCCGCCTTCAGCCAAATTACCTTTCCGTTTTTTAAGCCAATCCGCATATTCGGGGAACGCTGCGGCGCAATCTGCCATAAATTCCCCATAAAAGTCAGGGTCTTTCTTGCATCTTTCGTTCAACCATTCCGCTAAGCTTCCTTTGAAAATTTCTCCCGTCGGTTCGCTTCCCTGGTTTGGCTTTTTTGCTCCTTCCCCCGTCATGATCCATTCGGTTAGCAGTCCGTATTTTTTCCCGACGGCATAAGCCCATCCAGGCGGAAAACTTCCCTCTTTTTTCTGCCTGGAGATATTCGGCTGAGAAGTCCCTATTAATGCCGCCAAATCATTGAGCGACTTTAATGGGGTTTCTTTTTTTATTCTTTCCCAAATATTTAGAAATTCCATAACTATCCTGATTATTATCTTGACTTATCATCAGTATAATTATATAAGGATAACAATCCTGATATTAACTGTGCGTTTTTGCTTGATTTTCCATCATACCTTATTCGGAAAACTTTTTTGAACGATTTTAACCCGCGGAGGGCAAAGCAATGACGACACCGGAACAGCAATTTGGAAAGCGGCACAACATGATGATTGATATCTGTCACGAAATCGGCACCGTCGCCGAAAGCAATTCATTGTTTACCGTTGGTCTAACTCGACGCATACTTGCCGATGGCAAGAACATCGAAGACATTTCCGTTGGCGCGTTGTTGTCCTACATCAAAAAGCATGCCGATTTTTATAATCATGCATATTCCCCGTCGCGCGGGTGATTTCATGATCTCACGCCGCGATATTGATTCTTTACAATTACCGCTTCCTTTTTCTTCGCCCTTTAATCCTGTTCTTCCGGGCATTCCTCGCCTTTCACGTTTCCGCGATATTTGCCAGTTTCCTTTCAAATGCGTTTACGACTACCACAAAGCGAAACACGGTTTTTTTAGCCCTTCTCGGCATTGTCGTTATGGCCGCGTGGTGATGCCATGACCGATATCTCCCTTGCATCAAAACGCTTGCGTTTAATGGTCCTTGTAAATGGTCTTTTCATTCTTACCCGCAATTTGCGTGTATTTCGCTCCACCTACACCCGTTCCCATCGTGCCAAGGAGTATTCGGTTTATTTTTACACCCGTGAACAAATGATCCGGGAAAACTTCTTTACCCGTGAATCCTACCGGAGGCTCTTCTGATGTTCGACCGAGTCTCTTACTACAAGCTTTCCTTCGGTGCTCTTGCCCTGGATGTCGTCCCTGCCAGTAAGGTTTCCGAGTATTACCTTTCTCTGCTCGACCTGTGCGGCTTCTCCCTGATCCCCGCAAGCGGACAGGAATACCAGGCTTTCCATTATTTCCAAAAATTTTCTCATGATGAGGTTTTTGCATCATGAGAAAATTTTTCACCAAGCGAAGCGCGGTAGTGTTGGCAATGGCTCTGTTGGCTGTCTCCTGCACTCCTGTAATACAAGGCCCCCGTGACAGCTTGCCCTTGACTCCTCTTCCTGCTTCTGTTTCGGCTCGTCCGGCCGGCTCGGTATCTGTCGAGATCAGCCAGCCGGAGTCAACCTTTGAAGCCCGTCTCCTTAGCGAGCCTAAAACGAAGCAATGGAAGGCCCCCAAGGATATATCCGCCGGGGTACGAATGGACTTTGACGGCCTGGAGATGTGGGATTTTATCCAGGTCGTTACCGAAAGCCTCGGTATTACCTATGTTGTTGACCCTGCTGTTACCGGCATTGTTACCGTCCACACCGGCCAGACTCTTTCGGGGCCTCAACTGTTTGCGGCATTCCGGGAGATATTACAGGTTCACGGTCTTGATATCCGGCACGACGGCCCTGTTTCCGTGATCCACCCGGTCGCCGGGATTAAAAAAAGATATGACTTGGGCGGTCTCCATGTCCGCCTTTTGGCCGTAAAACATGCCCCCACCTCAACCCTTGTCTCCGAACTCCAGCAAGCACTTTCGGCTGTTGATCCGGGCCGTGAGGCTGTCCAGGTCATATCTTTAGACCGGCTCCAGTCGGTAATGGTCCTTGCCCGTGATGCCTCGATGATCGAGACGGTTTCCGGCTGGGTCCGCGACCTGGATACGATCCCCGCGGATGCCCGGCAAAACATCTACCTGTACCGGGTCCGCTGCGGCCTCGCTTCCGACCTGGCCCGGCTCATCAATTCCCTTTTGTACTCCGACAATCCCAGCCTCCCGGCCGCAACAATCATTCCGGCCCCGGCTGATTCCATATCCCCGGCTCCGGTTTCCTCCTCCCCTCCGCCGTCGGTGGCTCCTGGCCGGCCAACCGTCCCGACCATCATCCCCGACGATTCGGGTAATGTTCTCTTGATCCGTTCAACCGGCGGAGAGCATTCCCGAATCGTCGCGGTTTTGGATCAACTGGACACGGTTCCTCGTCAGGTCCTGATAGATGTCCTGGTGGCCGAAGTAACCTTGGGCGACTCCCTGAGTTTCGGCGTGGAATGGGCTTTCAAAAACGGCCATATAAAAATAGGCGGCTCCAAGCTCAACCCCACCGCCACGACGAATTTTCCCGGCGTTACCGCCTCCGCCACCGGCGGCTTTGCCTTTGCTTTGCTTAACGCTGCTGCCGATCCGGTTGCCGTGATCAACGCCATCGCATCACAAACCGATGTCAGTCTAATTTCCTCCCCGCAAGTATTTGTGCAGAACAACAAAACTGCTCTGGTCAAGGTCGGCGATCGGGTCCCGGTGGTCACCACCCAAACCGAACGCATCGGCACCGATCAACCGACCACAGACAAGCAGGTCCAGTACAACGACACCGGCACGATTTTGAGCGTTACTCCGAGGATTCACCACGACGGCATGGTTAGCCTTGATGTCATACAACAGGTTAGCAATGCCATTGCCAACAAGACCAGCTCGATCAGCTCCCCGGTGATCCAGACCCGGGAGATAAAGACCAGCTTGTCTATCCGTGACGGCCAGCCGGTGATCCTCGGTGGTTTGATATCCAAGGGTAAGACCAATACCGGCAACAAGGTCCCGTTGCTTGGCGATCTCCCCGGCATCGGCCAGCTTTTCCGCCATGACGGTGAGGAATTTACCCGCACTGAACTTTTGGTCATCATCACCCCGCATGTTGTCTATGCGGACAGCCTGGATCAGTTTCAGGCCACTTACAAACCGACGGTGGACGATCTCCGCCATCGGCTCAACTCTGTTTTTTCGCAGGGGAATGGTTCCCCTGCATCCACCCGCTGAGGGGAAAACACATAAAGAGGTATCACCATGACAACTGAAACCAACACGAAAACAACCAGCAAACTTCACCCCAATGATTTGCAGCTTCGGATACAGGGGCGCATTGACAAAGTTGACCGTTTCGACGGTCAAAACGGCACGATCCACGAGGCCCTTGTGATTCTGCCCGCTCCGGATCAGTACACTTCCCCGCCCCGTTTCCAGGTCAAGAGCTCCCGCTTGATTGGCAAGGCCGGCGAGGCTGTGGATATTACCGTTGTAATTCGTTCTCGCTATTTCAAAGCACAGTCCGGGAAGGTGCATTACACCCCGGAAATGTGGTGGGACGACGCTGCATAAGATTTCGCCCTGGGCGGCGTAACCGGGGGCAGCCTTGGCCGGGTTCCCCCCATAACTTGAGGCAGGTGCGCCATGGAATGGACACCACTTATTTCGTCATCGCTTTTCGATGGGATTAAAGCAGATATGTTGACCGCTACCGGCGGGATCATGATGCTTTGCCTTATCGTGGTCGGTGGCGGCATCTTGATCCGCGTACTGATGCGCTGATCGTATTCAATTTTTCGGAGGTTTTTGCAATGGGAAATCTTTTTACGGCTGTAGATGTGACCGGTGTTTCAGGCAACATTGAGACCCTGATGATCGCTTTCATCGGGATTAACTTGCTGTTCCTCGGTTACCGGTACGTCAAGAAGACCATGAATCGCGGTTAATCCGTGCTTCGATCCGGTGGGGGGTGTAAGCCCCCTGCCTCTTTTCCTTTCTGCTGCTTGCCCTGCCCGGACAGTTGGCCGGAGGTGTCGCAATGAATCCCACAGACATTCTGTTTCAGTCAATTTCAAACCTGACTGGCGGCCTTATCACCGACCTGACCACGGCCATTGTCGGCGTGGTCGTTTTGGCATTTATCGGCATGGGGATTGATCTGCTGATTTCGGTTATTCAAACTTCAATGTGCCGGGATCGTCTTTCCGGCAACGTCTATAAGGCGAATCACGCATTACAGAAGGCAAAGGCGTCCGGTTCTCAGGTGGCGATCGACATAGCCTCCGCGCGATACCGTTCAGCTTTGAGCAAGTTTGGCCGTGGCGCTAAAGAGGATGATTGTTGATGCTGAATATCGAACAGTCCAAGCTTCTGGGGCAACTGATAGCCTTTGCATTAACCCTGATCTTTCTGAATTGGCGGCGGTGATATGGTCTTGGATATTTCTTCATTTGGCGCCGGCCTGGGCGTCGTCATGGTCGGTTGGTTTTGCGGGATTGTTGTTGCCGTGGTGTTTTCGATTATTCGCAAACTCGGAGGGCGATGAAAATGGACGCATACATGGTTTCCTATCTTCTGGGCGGCTTTTGTGGGCTTGCCTTTGCTCTGGCATCAACGCTGAGGTTTTAAGCCATGATGACCCTTCCTGAAGGCTTTGACGTTTCTCTGCTTGTCGGAGATTTTGTTGATCTTGCAACCCCCATTGTCGGCGTCTTGATGCTTTTCGCCGTGTACTCTTTGATTTTGCGAGTTTTGAAGCTGTTATGAAACTCGATATCCTTTCCCTGAAAACGCGGTCTTTCTGGTTGGTGCTGCTCGCTGCCTTTGGGGCAATTGGTATCGTCAAGAACCTGGTGCGGATATGCGCAAATTTCGTTCACTGATTGCAGCCTTTCTGGTGGTGCTGATCCAGATCACGCCGGGGCCGCTGGGCCTTCGTCCTGCACATGCTACTATTGCGTCTGTCCCTCCGGCATCTGGCGAGGAATGGGTTACTGTTTCCTCCACTAACGGAGTTGAAGTCATGATTCGTCAGGGGCATGACGAAAATGGTGACATATCTCCGCCGAGTGTCTCCCCTGACGGCAAAGTCTCTATGCCCATCGATACCGGTTATGTGTATCATAACAGTACCACTAGCAAGAAAGCCTTTGTCCAGTCGGAAACAGGCGGGATTATGGAAGTTGATCTTGCTTCAGGCTCGGCCAAAGAGTTTATAAAAAACAATTCCTCAAATTATCCCCTTTTAAATAATGTTGTTAATTCACCCCACAATAAGGGGTTTGTTCCGCCTTTGCCGCATTCTCATCCTGACGGAACTCCCTGGCGGCAAGGTGATATACTGAATTTGACGGGTTTACCTATTTATACCAGTGTTGCTGGCTCCAATCCTCCTACGGGTTATGTTATTGCCCCGGGTCTTTATTCTCTCGGCTCTTCTTCCCCTGTTTATTATTCTTCTTCCAATGCCTCCACACATGGGCCGGGCTGGTTTATGTGGGCTGGCAGATTGACGTATGGCGTTCCCTCTACCAACCCTGGATACACCGATTATTATTATTACAATGTGACCGCTATTGCCGCTTCAACTCCCGTTGAAGGTCAAAAACCTCCCACAAATCAAAATCCACAAGAGATAGCAGACAATCTTGCCGGCAATGGTTTTCCAGGTAATGGCCCGCTAAACGGTGAAATTGTTGGTGCAGGCGCTGGTCTAGGCAAAGGCGGTATTATAGGTGGTCCTGGCCAAGATTCGGGCAAGGGTGTCTCAGGGCTTCCCGGCGGCGTCAAGGAAGGGGACATTATAAAGATGCCCGGCTTTAATGGAACCCCGGGCGATGGTGCGCCACAAACTGATATTCCCTATGATCCTTCAAAAGATGGTACCGGCGAGGAAGATAATTATCCTGATATTCCCTACAACCCGGAAGCCACAGGCGATCCCTACACCCTTGATGAATTAGATTTTGGGAGACGCTTTTCCGATTTTATTACTGATGCCAAAAGTTCTTCTATTTTTAGCCTTCCCGGCACAATATTCGGTAACATCCCTGGCGCTGGCTCCAGCACCATAACGATCCAGGGCGGCCAGATATTCGGAACACACACTTTTGATTTTGCGGATATGGCCGGGATGTGGGTGGTGTTGCGGGGGATTGTACTCACTGGATTCGGCATCGCCGCCGTCCGTGTTGTAGCAATCAAGGGAGGCTCTGAATAATGTCCGGCATTATGGCCTTCATTAACGGTTTTTTCCTTGCCATTCAAACCTTGCTTGGCTGGCTTCTCGACGGTCTGATGTATGTCCTGAAAACTGCCTTGTATTTTCCGTTTGACGGCCTCCTGACTGTGATTTCCGGCTTTATTTCCGCACTGGACGTATCCAGCGTCATCGTGTCATCCGCCTCCACCTGGGGTGCTATGCCCCCTCAACTTCTGTACATTGTGAACGCAATCGGCATCCCGCAGGGTCTTTCCCTGCTTGCCTATGCTTACGGCCTACGCATGTCGTTGAACCTTATCCCCGCAGCTCTTACAAGGATCTAGCCAGATGATTTTTGGTTTTGTAGGCACCCCGGGCAGCGGTAAAAGCTATGATGCCGTGCGTAAGGTCTTGGATAACCTAAAGGCTGGCCGTGTTGTCTATACCAACATCGAGGGTCTTGATAGCGATCGTTGCCGCGAGTTCATTAAAATCTATACCGGCCTGGATGATTGCCAGCTCCACCGGCAACTGATCCATAAAACCGACCAGGAAATGCAGTATTTTTGGGATTTTGTTCAACCTCAGTCTTTGATTGTCATTGATGAAGTCCACCGGCTTTTTAGTAATCGGAACTGGCAATCTCAATCCAATCAGATATTTGCCGATTGGGCCTCTACCCACCGGCACAACGGCTTTGATCTTGTCCTTGTCACCCAAGACATTGAGAAGGTTGAAAAGCATGTCCGTTCCTTGATCGAGTGGACATACTTCTACCGCAAGGTGAACTTTTTCGGCTCTCTGGTCAGCAATCGGTATCTTCGTTATGCCTATTCCGGCGACGATCACCACGGCCAGCCGCTCAGCAAGGAAACCCCTTCTTACAACCCCAAAGTTTTTCGCTGCTATAAATCCTATGCCGCGTCCGATATCAAGGAAACCGGCATCATCAAGGGCGTTAATGTCCTTCGCCACCCTGTTTTTTATGCCATCCCCCTTGTCCTCCTCGGAGTGATCTGGATGGGCTCCAAGTCCAGCATCGGCACCGGTGACGTTTTCGGCACCAATAAGGCCATGGCTCAAGCCACCACATCCGCTAAAAAATTGAATTCTTCTTCGATTTCTTCCACCACAGCCACGCAGCCGGCAACAGACTCTTTATCCACGACCATTTACAAAGTGAAATTACCTGACGGTGTTGTTGCCCTGGTCCCGGAGGTTCCCCCCGGTGCTCAGGTTTTGCGTAGTTTCGAGAAAAAGCAAAGCGGCCGCGAGGGCTGACGGTCCGCCGCTTGCGGCGCGCCGGTGGCCCTCGCGTAAGGAATCACCTTCACTTTAAGAGGTTTTTCATGGAATCGGTTGCATCGGCGGGGTTTTCCCCGTCTTCCCAAGCTGGAATAACATGGGGGGTCGAAGTCGCCAGGGGTCTTGATCGGTTGAAGATCGGCTTCTATGTTGCCTTTCAAAATCTAAAAAAAGACAGCGACATGAACCCATTCTTTGAAATTCTCGATACCGCAAAGTGCGAAGCTAAGCTTTTGCATGATGTCTTTCCTATCTCCCTTGACCCGAACGGGGAAGAGCGATTTATTTTCAATGTCCATTCTTCCGGCCGTCATGGCGGGTATGCTTATCATATGTCCCGCGGGGATGTTCATATCTTCGTTTCCCGCCGGAAGGATATGCTTACGCCTAATGTCCTGATTGATATTGGTTCTCTTTCCTGCTGGAATCCCGGCTTTGATGCTGTCCTCCAGTCCATTCATGATTTGCTTGGTATGTATGGCGGCGAGGTCTGCAAAAACACGATTTCCGAAGTCCATCTTTGCACCGATTTTGTCGGCCAGAGTATTTCCGATCTTCCCCTTGAGCTTCATGAATTGTGGATCACCCGTGCAAACCGTTTCGATGTTTACCGGGAACGCACACGGTTTTCCGGCATCTCATGGGTCCAGACCGAAGGCCGGCTGGGTCTATCCGATAACCCCCAGGATTTTTTCGTTGATGAAATTCAGGCAGCCCATGAAACCGGTATCCGTGTCGGCAAGGGCGATATCATGATGAGGATCTACGACAAGGTCCTTGAGCTTAAACACGACGCATCGAAACAGTCAGTTTTCGCCAGTGTTTGGGGAAAAGAAGAATACAACGAATCCCCCGTTACCCGGGTCGAATTTCAGCTTCGGCGAACCGTCCTTAAACAGATGGATATCCACAGCCTTGATGATCTCCGCCACAAGATTACCGGCATTTGGAAATACTGCACCGAAGATTGGTCCAGGTTTACCGAAAAACCGGTTGACCGTGAAAACCGCCATCAGGACCGCGCTTGCTTGCATCCTTGGTGGCTACAAGTTCAGCATGTGCAATGGTCATCCTCCCTTGTCACGGTTTTTCGAAAAAAGAAAGTCCCCACCAAAAACGAAGAGCATCTCCTTGACCTTATTGCCGGCTGCACTATCAGCCTCGGCGCGATTAAGGAATGCGGGGATGAAGACATCGAGAGCGTTATTACCTTGGGGCAGGCTTATCTTGAGGATCGTTTGCGTAATTTTCACCGCCAAAAAAGACAATCCGGAATAACGGAATTTGTCCATCGGATGAAAACCAGAAGCCGGGCCATTTGGGGCCCTGGTTATTCGTCTTTGTGCTTTGCCTAATGTTTCCCGCATCTGATTTGACTTATTTTGTTCCTGTGCGTACTATCGGCCCACAAGGAGGGTTGTGTATGCGTGGGTCAATTTATAGTCGTCAGCGGTGTTCCTTGTGCGGATCGTTGTTCTTCTATACAGGCCGGCGCGGTCTTTTCTGTCCTTCCCATCCAGATCAGCAAGCCACCGGGGATTTTTATGTCTCATTTGGTCGCAAAGTTCAGAAGCGGTTCAAAGATTTTCTTTCTGCAGAACGGTTTCTTGACGGGTTGCGCTATGAAAGCGACAAGGGCACCTTTGATTTCCGAGATTATCAAAAGTGCGCCCCCCTTGGCTTTCGGTCGTTGGTCGAAAAATACCTTACCATGAAGGAACAGCAGATAAAGGCCTCCTCTCACCGGGAGATAAAGCGTTTTCTTTTTTCCGCCGTTGCTGCCTGGGGCGACCGCAATATAAAATCTATTGGCTTTGGTGATCTGGAAGATTTTATTTTTGGGTATCCTGCCTCGTCTAAGACCAGGGCGAACATCAAGACTTGTCTGCATTCATTTTTTCGCTGGATCGAACACCGCGAGCGCGGCGCTTACCGGATTCCTGATTTTCCCGAGGTCAATTTCACCCTGGGCTATCGAAAAATTCTTGACAAAGAAAGCCAGGAAGCGGTGATTGAAGAAGTTCGTCGGCTGACCTATGACCTTAATCCCCGTATCTGGCTTGGCATCAAATGGTTGTCCACCTATATTTCCATCCGGCCGGCTGAAATGATCAGCGTGAAGGAAGGTGAGCTTGATAGGAAGACAGGCCATTTTTTCATTCCTAACCCCAAGGAAAACCGCTTTAAGGTTGTTCCCATGTTGCCGGAAGATATCGAGCTTGTCCGGTCTCTTCCGGTTGGCCTTCCCGATCTTTCCTTTTTCCGGCACACAAAAGGCGGTTCTGGTTGTTGCCCTGGTCAACCTTTTGGCCAGAAATATTTTTACAAATGGTGGAAGAAAGCCTGTGTGAATCTCGGAATTGAAGGGGTGGACTTGTACGGCGGGACGAAACATAGCACCGCCACGGCTCTTCGTGCTGTTCTCAGCCCGGAACAAATTCAGCGCGGGGCCAAGATCAGCACGAATAAAGCCTTTCAGCGGTATCTACAGATGAACGACCAGGACGCTTTGGATGTTTACCGGTCGGCGTTGACATTGACGAAAATCGCACAACATCCGCACAACGCTTCCGGCGTGCTCACCAAAAAGAAATTATAATAATTTCAATTAGTTAAATGGTGGAGGCGGCGGGAGTTGAACCCGCGTCCGAAAATACTCCCCTCCCGATATCTACATGCTTAGTCCTGCTTAGTTGCTTATCGTGCCTTGGCCCCTCCAGGACAAGAGGCTTTCGGCACTATCCTACTGAATTTCGCCATGGACACGGCAGGCGCGCGCCTTAGGCTATCCCGCTAGTCGTCGTTCCTTCCGGCCGCGCAGGAACAGGCCGGAGGACCGGTAGCCTTTAAGCGGCTACAGCGTAGGCATAGTCGTCTGCGACTATATTTAGCTCTACCTATTTAACGAGGTTGGTAGAAACCTCGGCATGCAACCTGAGCTTACATATCCCCGTCGAACCCGTTTCGCCCCCATGTTTGAATTAAAAAAACCAAGTATTGGTAACCATTCAGCAGCGCCGCAAATGCGCGGAAGAGACCAGCGAAGTGTGCTATTGCCCATGAGCTGACCGATGACAATGCAGATGTGGCGCTGCTGAACGGTTACCTGTATTTCTGCATGGCCCGCTCGGTCTCCCGGTCGGTCTGTTTCTTCTTGAGCGATTCCCGCTTGTCATAGAGTTTTTTGCCCTTGGCCAGACCGAGAACCACTTTGGCTTTGCCCCGCTCGTTGAAATGAATTCTGAGCGGGATCAAAGAATAACCTTTTTCCTTGATCTTGCCAATCAGCTTGGCGATCTCCCGTTTTTTTAGCAGAAGCTTGCGCTCACGCAGAGGATCCGGCGCGTCATAGGTCGCGTGACTGTATGGCGAGATATGCACCTGCTGAAGAAAGGCCTCATCGTTTTTGATTTTCGCATAACCGTCGCGGAGATTGGCCTTGCCGGCCCTCAGGGATTTCACCTCCGAGCCAAGCAGCATCAGGCCCGCTTCGATCTCCGCCTCGATGCTGTAATCGTGATAAGCTTTTCTGTTGGTGCAGACAACCTTGTGCGCCACAACCCTCTCCCGCGTCGTAAGCGACCACAGGGCTCCACATTTTACGGCGATCGGTCCGGCTCACGTACCTGGTGTACGCATCGCCGTCCCGCTTGCCGCAACCTGCGGCGCCCTGTGCCCGCTTGTTCCGTGGTTATCCGACTTTCGGAGGCGTACCCCGTGATCAGTTACCCCGCGTCCATGCGCCGGAACCCTTGAAGGAAAAGCCCCCTGCTCCGGCGGAACGAGGGGGCGGCATGCCGGCAATATAATACAGGTCGGCGGGAAAAGCGAGGGGGCTGCTCCGGTACCTAATCCGCCCCGGTGACCCGCAGGGCTTCCTCCGGGGTGGTGATCCCTCCCTTAACTTTGCGCCAGGCATCTTCCTTCATGGTGGTCATCCCATAGGCGATCGCGGTTTTCCTGAGCTCCGTCTCCGGGCTTCCGGCGCTGATCTGCTTGCGCAGCCGGTCGCTCATCGCGAATATCTCAAAAATGCCGATCCGGCCCAGGTAGCCGGTGCCCCGGCATTGCCGGCAGCCTTTCCCCCGGCGCAACTCGACTGGCCCCTGCTCGCTTGCCGGCACCGGCAGGCCGAAAGCCCGCAGCTCTTCGGCGTCCATGCGGTAGCTTTCGCCGCAATGGGGGCAGATGCGCCGCACCAACCGCTGGGCCATGGCGCCGAGCAGGGTCGAGCCGACCATGAATGGTTGAACCCCCAGATCGAGCAGCCGGCTGATCGAAGCCACCGCGTCGTTGGTGTGCAGGGTCGAGAAGACCAGGTGCCCGGTGAGCGCCGCCTGAACGGCATTCGCCGCCGTGTCCAG
>Ga0172371_10007911_pt1 | contig 14970 bp, 13 predicted proteins | sample Lak12m_FD_114543 | JGI IMG/M metagenome (GOLD analysis project Ga0172371, IMG submission 114543) | Freshwater microbial communities from Kabuno Bay, South-Kivu, Congo - kab_022012_12m | ecosystem: Environmental > Aquatic > Freshwater > Lake | place: Democratic Republic of the Congo: South-Kivu... | reverse complement strand
GTCTCTGTAGTTATTCCCTGCAAAAACGAACAGGATTATATTCTTGCCTGTCTCGATTCTGTTTTCAATTCTGATTACCCTTCCGAATTGATTGAAGTATTGGTTTGTGATGGTAAAAGCGATGATTCAACTCCCGAATTAGTTAAAAACTATTCGCAGCAGAACCCACGTGTGCGCTATCTTGTCAATGATAATATCATAACACCTTTTGCGCTTAACCTTGGCATTGTTAATTCCAGCGGTGATGTAATTCTTATTCTTGGTGCGCATACCGAACTTGCTCCAAACTATATCAGCTGTTGTGTTGATCTGCTTGATAAAATACCTAAGGTATGGTGTGTTGGCGGTGTACTGAAGAATGTGAGCAATGATGAGCTGACAACATCCATTTCTTTAGCAATGTCTTCGCCTTTCGGTGTTGGCAATGCGCATTTCAGGACAGGCGAAAAAGATGGCTTCGTTGATACGGTTGCCTTTGGCGCTTACCACAAAAAAGTGTTTTATAAAATCGGGTTGTTTGATGAAGAGCTCGCCCGCAACCAGGATGACGAATTTAATTTCAGAATGCTAAGAAACGGTGGAAGAATATGGCTTACCACTGCTACCTCAGCAAAGTATTTTGTACGCTCTTCCTTTTCAAAATTATTCCAGCAATATTTTCAATATGGCTACTGGAAAGTTTGTGTCAACAAAAAACATAGAAGAATTACAACCATCCGTCAAATGGTTCCTGCCATTTTTGTTTTGGGTTTATTTGCAGGAATTATAACTGTTATTTTATTTCCTCATCGTTGGGAATATTTGGCTCTTTATCTTTTTATTTATTTTGCTTCTGCCTCACTGTATGCACTGAAAGTTGCACAAAGCGTCAGCCGGTTTTTTGCAGTCCTGTTTTCTTTCTTCATTCTTCATGTCAGTTATGGAATGGGTTATCTGGAAGGGATTGTTAATTTTATTTTGTTAAACAGGAAGCCGTCAAAAGGTAAATCTGAACTGACAAGATAATGGAAGAAACAGAAAAAATAAAAGCCCGTTACGAAAAGCGCAGGACAGAAGGCACTGACCTGCACGAGAACAAACTGTTTATTGAAAATGTTGTCAGTGAAAGAGAAACAGTCTATTCTCAAATTATCGGGAAAAACTTTAAAGAAATTCAGAAACTTAAAGTGATAGAAATAGGGGCGGGTGGGGGAGCCAACATTAATTTTTTCCTTTCTGCAGGCGTGAAAAGCGAAAATATTTATGCCATCGAATTGATGCCCGACAGATCTGAAGTTTTGAAAAAAAGGTTTCCCGGAATTAAAGTGATTACTGGCGATGCTCTTGAAATTGATGTGCCCGCTGATTTTGATATTGTGTTTCAGTCACTGGTGTTTACTTCCATACTTAATGCGGATTATAAAATGAGGCTTGCTAGGAAAATGTGGAATATGTTAAAACCCGGAGGGATTATCTTGTGGTATGATTTCAGGTTCAATAATCCATCCAACAAAGATGTAAAAGGTGTAGGCAAATCGGAGATCAGGAATTTGTTTTCTTTTGCCCGTGAAATCAATTTTTATAATGTTACACTTGCGCCTCCGGTTGGACGAAGAGTTGGCAGCTTCTATAAAATCATTAATAAATTCTTCCCCTTTTTGCGCACACATTTAATTGCAGTAATAAAAAAATAAAATGATCCCATTTTCTCCTCCCCGCATTGACCAACGTATAATTGATGAAGTTTCCGCAGCGCTTAAAAGCGGATGGATTACTACCGGACCCCGGACAAAGAAACTGGAAAAAGAATTGGCGACATTCTGCGGAGTGAGTTCTGTTCTCTGTCTTAATTCGGCTACTGCCGGGCTGGAGCTTATACTCCGCTGGTTTGGTGTGAAAGAAGGCGATGAAGTGATTATTCCTGCTTATACGTATTGTGCAACAGCAAATGTAGTGATGCACTGTGGTGCAAAACCTGTGATGGTGGATGTAAACAAAAACGATTTCAATATTTCAGTTGCAAAAATTAAAGAAGCGATAACTGAAAAAACAAAAGTGATTATTCCGGTTGATTTTGGCGGCTTTCCATGTGACTATGATGCCATCAATAGTTTATTGACCGAAGGAGAATTGCATAAAAAATTCCGTCCAGCTTCTGAAGAACAAAAACAATTTGGAAGAATTCTTGTGCTTTCCGATGCCGCTCATTCCCTGGGTGCGGTCTATCATAACAAACCAACCGGAACCCTCACCGACATCACCGTTTTTTCTTTTCATGCTGTTAAAAACCTCACCACTGCTGAAGGCGGTGCTGTCGCTTTCAATCTTCCCCAGCCTTTCAACAACGAAAAACTATATCAGCAGCTTTGTGTGAAAAGCCTGCACGGACAAAACAAAGACGCGCTCGCCAAAACACAAAAAGGCAACTGGAAATACGATGTTGTGGAAGCCGGGTATAAATGCAACATGACCGACCTCCAGGCTGCTATTGGTTTGGTGGAGTTATCCCGCTACAGAGAGGACACGTTGAAAAAAAGAAAACACATCTGCGAACTATACAGTAAACTTCTATCAAAATACACCTGGGCTGAATTACCTGTTTTCAAAACATCTAATTCAGAATCATCTTACCATTTATTTCCCTTGCGGATAAAATCTATCAGTGAAGCCCAGCGCGATGAAATCATTCAGCAGATCTTTGATAAAGATGTATCTGTCAACGTTCATTTCCAGCCCTTGCCGCTTTTAACTTTTTACAAAAATCTTGGTTACAGGATTTCAGATTTCCCTTCAGCTTACGATAATTATTCCCGCGAAATTTCTCTTCCTGTTTTTTATGATTTAACCGATGAACAAATTAACACCGTTGTAAAAGCAGTGGTTGTTTCAGTTGAAAATGTATTATCAAAATGATAAAGCGAATATTTGATATTATCTTCTCTCTCTTCGGAATCATTCTCCTGCTTCCGCTTTTCCTCCTTGTCTCCATCTTCATCATCCTTGATTCCCCTGGTGGAATCCTCTTCCTCCAAACCCGTGTAGGCAAAAACAACAAAGACTTTCGCCTCTTAAAATTCCGTACCATGAAACCCGGCTCAGAAAAAAAAGGATTGCTCACCGTGGGTGCTGCTGATAGCCGTATCACCCGCTCAGGCTCCTTCCTCCGCAAATACAAGTTAGATGAACTTCCCCAACTCTTCAATGTCCTCATTGGCGATATGAGCCTCGTAGGACCAAGACCTGAAGTCCGTAAATATGTTCAGCTTTATTCTCCCGAACAAAAAAAAGTCCTTTCCCTCAAACCCGGCATCACCGACAATGCCTCCATCCAATTTGCTGATGAAAACCAGCTACTCGCTGCTCAGCCCGATCCCGAAAATTTCTACATCCATCATATCATGCCTGCCAAACTCAAACTCAATCTTGAATATCTTCAAAACCAAAGTATCACTACCGATGTAAAAATAATAGTGAAAACAGTTCTTAAGATTTTGCGCTTGCGTTAATAGCCTCCTGAAGCAGGCGTATATCCCTCACCTTGTCCGGGTATCCCAATTTTTCATAAGCGTAATACAAATTATTCATCAGCCGCTTCACCATGTCAATGTTCGTGCACGGATCATAAAACATAGCGCTCGGCTTCACCTTCAGTTGCTTCAGAAAAGCGTCCACCTCTCCCTTCCCGAAAATAGTCCCCTTGCTGAATGGGTTAATGTAAAACATCACCTTCTCATCCTTGCTGTTTATCGGCACAGGCAAATCCGTCTTTTCTGTAGCATAAGCCAATATAAAATGTTCCGGAAGGTTCACCCCGTATATCGGTATCTCTAACCCCTGTGCCACCACCGTATATAATACCGACAGCGACAGCGGATTTCCCCTCTTGCTTTCCATCACATTGTTAATATATGAGTTCTGCGGGGCATGAAAATTAGTGGTGTTCCCGCTGAAACCGTGTACCTCAAAAATTATATGGTTCAATACCCTCACCTTTTCTAAGGCTGTCAGATTCGGGTTCAGTTCCAGCCAGGCATCCTGTTTTATCTGTTCTATCTGTTTCCTTATCCCCACCTCATCTATGTCGGGATATTGGTAGCGCGCTATCAGCAATATCCCCGTCAGCAAGTCATTGCCTCCCCCTTTCACCCAGCTCTTAAGGTTCTCCAGCGTTTCGTTAAATTGTATATGGTGTATGATGTCTTCTATCCGCGTCTGTATCACACTCTCAAAACTCTTTTCCCATTCCCGCTCTAAGAAAGGAATTACAGGGTGACCATACGACAGCAACTTATTCCTGATGTGCGTAAATACCTCCTCATCCGGGTCATCAAGCAAACTGATCAGCGCGTTAATGTCTTTCTCGTTCATGCTTTAAATTGTGACACGAATTTAAATAATTAGTGCCAATCAATCAAACACATGTTTTTTATTTTGTAAACAACAACAAAAAGCCGGTCAATTTCTCAACCGGCTTCTTATTTCCCCTCTCCTTTGGAGAGGGGTTAGGGGTGAGGCTACAACACCACATCCACCACCACATCCCCCGATGCAGGCACCGCAACAGGTATATCTTTAGTCATATACCCCGTTGCACTTACCCTCAATGTATAATTCCCTGACGGAACATTTGTCATCAGGTACGTTCCATCCGGTTTTGCAAAAACCATAAAAGTAGTTCCTAACAATTCTAATTTTGCTCCTCCTATTGGCATCATCGCACTGTCTTTCACTGTTCCGCTCATGGTACTGCCGGTTCCTCCGCCACCTTGTGTTTGTAAAACAATATCCAGCGTTTTGTTTTCACCTCTTCCCACTTCTACCTGCATGATAGTTTGCGTTTCAAATCCTGCTTTTTCAAACTTGATGTTAAAAATACCCGGTATAAAAGGCTTGAACAAATATTCCCCTTCAGTGTCTGTTGTCTCGGTTAAATCTGCGCCTTCAGCAGTAATTATAACATCATACAATGGATTGCCATTACTGTCAGTTATAGTACCTCCAAGCCTTGTGTGTCTTGTCCCCAGGTCAATAATTTCCCTGTTGTTTATATAATCACTGTAAAACTCAGGATGGCTCTTCTTAAACTGCACCATCTTTTTGTCTAAGTTCTTTTCCAATAGATCTGTCACCTCGGTGAAAAGTGTTTTCAGAAACGAAGTTGCTGTTTTCTTATTGCTGATGGCGTTTTTGGGTGCCGGTAATGCCGCCTCATAGTCATTGACCAGCGTTTGCAGTTCTAATATATCAGCCCCGTCAAAGCCTTCACCCACCAGGTCCGCAGCATGTGCATTCACGGTGTCCAATATTAATTGCCCCCGGTCTTTCAATAATGAATCTGCCATATTTTCTAATTCACCCTCACCGTAATTCACCAATTCATACAAATCTTCATTCTTGGTGTCGCTCGCAAAAGATTGTATCGCGCTTGCGCCTTCAATCATTTTCTCTATCAGTTCATTCTGTTTGGTTTTTTTGCCGCCTGTGATACCCTTGGTACTGCGTTTCTGCTTCATTTCCGTTTGCTGTATCAGTACTATTTTGGCGATAAATAAACTCACCACCATTGCAAATGTTACAACTCCGCCCCAAATGCTGATGTTTTCGTTTAATTGTTTTCTTACAGCTAATAAGCTGCTCATTCTGTTTTCCTGACGTGTAGTCATGATTTCTAATTGCCTGCCTATTTTTACTTTAATGCAGGACTTTTTTTTTATTCGTTCATTTCTTTTTTCCTGTTTCCCTTCCCCTCTTGAGAGGGGTTAGGGGTGTGTCATTAATTAATCTCACCACAAAGATACCCTCATTAAAAAGCGGGTGTAAGTACAGTATTTGGATTTGTGTACAGCATTTGGATTTGTGATGCAGTTTATGTTTTTAGAAGTGAGGAGAATGAGGAGGGACGCGGGATGCAGAAGGGAGAGAAATTTTGAATGATGAATAACGAATGTAGAATAACGAATGTAGAATATAGAAGGAAGGGACTCACAGGGCATTGCGGTAAAGGTCGGGGGTAGTGCCGAAATGATTATAGAAATGGATTTCCAAATGCCTCTTGTCATAAAAGCCGCAGAGGAAAGCGATGTCATCAATGGAAATATTTTTATCCGCAAGAAGGATGGCAGCCTTTTCCACTCTAAGGGTAAAAAGATATTCATTGAAAGAGGTTGAAAAATATTTAGGGAAGGCATCAGAGAGATAGCTGTAATCAAGGTTAATCACTTTTGCCAAAGACAGGAGGGTGAGCTTTTCGGAATATTGTTTTTCAATTATTTTACGGGCTTGGGACACCCAGTTCGGAATTTTCAGAACAGGGGCTTGATACTCGCGCTTGAGAAAGAGGGTGATTTCGAGCAACAAGGCATGAACAGCGTGTTCTGCATCCTCATCAGGGAGGTTGTATTCTTTATAAAGCCGGAACATCAATTCATTCATAAAACCGGCTTTAGGGAAAGTATGAGAAGAAACAGGGGGCAATTGAATGCCAACCTCGCTGCACCAGGCGGGCGTAAGCTCAAAGGAAAATGTTAAAGTGCCGCCATCCACAAAGGCGCTGGGACGGGTGTGGGTAAGTTGATTGTAAATAATGATGGCTGTTCCGGAGGAACAAACAAAGTGGTTTTTGCTGACATTGATGGTGTATTCGCCTTTGAGCACGAGCAAAACAACGGGATATTTACCTGAATAACGGAAGAAGGTATTGGAGGATGACCAGGCATGCAGGCAGAGGGAGATGCCGTCTAAGCTTAGCGATGTTTCCGTAACAGATGATATAACACGGGAGGTTGTTTTCTGATAATGTGACATTTTATACAGGTTTTAAATGGCGCCTGTATATTACTAACGCGAAATTTTCCCTTTTATTATTTAGAAATGAAAAAAATTAAAACCTTCCCTGTTGCCACCCTCTGCTGAAGGCACAGCCAGCCCAACTCTTTTTCTAATTTTTCAAGTTCTTCATTTTTTATCTGTTCCATATTTCTTTTATTTCAGGGCAGATTAGTTGCTGCCATTTTTGTCCCTTTTGAGTGTATGGTCATTATGGATGAAAGTAGTCTTTCATTTTTCTTTATATTAATTGTATGGGTTAATTTTATTTAACAATATGTTTATTGGCTTCTCAATTCCTTTTATCAGTTCTTCCAACTGTCCTCCTCGACTTGCATAACCAATTGTGATTTGGTCTGCAAGGTCTGTCATTAGTTGGTTGCGTTTCTGTGCGTTTTGACTGTTTACCCGTTTTACGGATTTGTCAAATGGTGTAATGATTAACAGCCTTCCTTGTTCTAAAGGTTCTACAAATTCAGGTTCTAGCTTTTCTTTCAGTCCTCTTGCCAATGCAACAATAATCGGTTGTTTGCCCTTCAACAAATAGTGCAACACATCTTTCTCTAACTGTGAATGAAAGCCACTGATAATACAATTCCCTTGTTCTCTTTGCTCAATTGCCCAGTCATAACACTTCAATACAACCGATGCCGGTACTTTCCGACTGCATAAAAAAGCTGTTTTATGAAATTTCAGAATTTCTTTATTGCCAAATAGGTCAACTATTTTTTGACTCATGAAAATGGCAGAAATAGTTAAGGATTTAATTCAGATAATGTAACGCAGTTTTGAAACTCTTAAGATGATTAAGTGCCAGTCGTATATGTTCATCTGTAAAGCTATCGGCTTTACGCTTGCTCCAATCTCCTATTTTATCTCTAATAAATTCAGTCGAAATATTTTTATTGTTTTCATTTTCTTTAATTATCCAGTCCACTGTGGCTAATAGTTCCAAACCAAAAGGCGATTCAAAACCCTGTATTATTTTTTCAACTATCTCAAATTGTTCTTTGTCACGCACAGTGCAATTTACATCAATGTAGTTATTCAAAATTTTAGTCCGTTGCGAATTGAAATAAATTGTATCAAATGGCTTGGAATCCAATATCGGTTTGGCTGTAAGAATATAATCATTCTCCAGTTTATGTAATAGGTGCTGTAGATTATGGGCATAGGGTCCGTAATGTGATTTTTTGAAATGCAATTTCAATTCTGTTTGTCCAACCCGCTGTAGAAAATAAGCCAACTTCTGAATTTCCAGCAACGAAAGATCAAATCCTAGAACCCGGTATTTTTGAATCAACGCTAGGATCAATGCTCTTGGCTTCGACAGATTAACAACACTTGTTCCGGTAGTCGCAGCAATTGAATTTAAACCTGGCTCGTAAACTATTATGTCAATCTCAAGTCCTCCAAGTTCCTCAATAATCATTTTCTTAACCTTTTGCCATTCCAGCCCTCCCTGACCTGCACCCAGCGGAGGTAATGCTATAGATTTTATTTTTTTTTGCCCTATAACCTTTACTAAATCTTGCAAGCCTTGTTCAATAAATAAATAGCTCGAATTATGCATCCAGTTTTTCTTGGTTGGAAAATTTATTATCCATTGAGGACTGAGCATACTGTTCGTAGCTGTTACAAACATTTTGCCTGTAACTACTTCGCCCTTTTTACATGCCAGATTATATAATTTATAATTCTCCGGGTATCTCTCTTTGAATTGCAGGGCAACTCCCTTGCCCATTACACCTACTGTGTTAACCGTGTTAACCAGTGCTTCCGCATTGCTCTCAAAAATATTCCCTGTAATAAATTTCAGCATCGCTCAAAAGTAATAATTCGGTTTTACCTTAATAATCATCTTCTTTTCTTTTACTAACTCCATTATGTTTATTTCATCAGCAATCGATTGCTCTTTGCACGCTATTCCTAAAAGAACTTCTACAGGCATAAATCTGTGAACCAGAAATTCCGCTTGCTTCAGTTCCTTTCTGTCGCTGCCATATTGCCTTCCCCATTCCGTACTTCTTATTATTTCCCAGTTCAACTTTTCTAAGTCCCCGGCTTGGTTGTAAAATGCCGCTAACTCTAATTTGGCGTGCCGGTCGGTAAATACAAAACGGCAGTTGTGTTCCTCTAATTTTTTTAAAGTAGTTACAAGATATACTATTTCTCTCTGCGCTGTTTTTATCACTTCAGGATCGTTGCCATGCGAAATTACATAAAGCATAGGCGACTTCTCCGTAAAATAAAACGGTATATAATCTGCCAGTGTTCCTCCGGGTAAAACTGGAACAATTTTTTCGTTCCGCGATGCAATCAGCGTGGGAAATCCTATTGAAATAAAGTTTTCATCTCTTATTCCCGAATTCGGGCAGTGCAACCCATTAGCCAAAATAAACGGCAGGTTTTTGTAATGTGTTATCCGGTATAAATAAATTTCCTTTGTCATTCTTCATCCTCACTTTCATTCTCCCGCCCCATCCTATACTTTATATCATAGTTTATTATAAAATCCAACTCCTCTTCCGTAAAGCCATAATGCTCACCCAAAATTATTTCTCAAAACTCCGTTTCCAACAAATTTCCGTTTTCCTTCAACCACTCTTTCGCTCTGTCATAATGCGGTAATTGCACCGAAACAATGTTCCAAAAATCAGGTGTATGATTTGATTCAAGTAAATGTGTCAACTCGTGAACAATGATGTAATCAATTACATAAACGGGTGCTTTAATAAGTCGCCAATTAAAATTGATGTTGTCTTTTGGTGTGCACGAACCCCAGCGAACTTTCAGGTCAAGAACTTTGATTTTATTGCAATGCACTCCCAAATTGTTCGCATGTTGTTTCACTTTTGGAATTAGTTTTTCTTCTGCTTGCTTGAAATACCATTCTCTGAAAAGTTGCTCTGAGTTTTTTTGATTTGATTTGCTGATAAGAAATTTGCTGTCCAATTCAACTCCTCTTATTTCTTCTGGCACTACTTCCAACTTGTAATATTTACCTAAAAAAAGAAGTGATTCACCTGAAACAAATTCCTTTCTCGGCTTTGGTGTTTCGTATTTCTGCGGATGATTGATTTTCTGAAACAGCAAAAATTTTCTCTTGTTGATTTCTTTTTCAATCAACTCCTTACTTGTGTTGAGTGGTGCTCTCACCACAACAGTTCTATCTCTCTCAACAATAATACTGAGTGTTTTTCTCGCAGAATATTTTATGGAATACTCAATTTGCATATCAGGCAGCGTAAAGAATTATATCGTGATTTGATTTTGCTAACTCCATTACTCTTGAAGCAATTTCATTTCTCTTTCCAAAGATTCCCGGAATTGATTTGGTTAATCCTTGTTCCTCCGAAAGCAGTATGTCAACTATTTCTCCTTTGAGTTTTGCTTGTGCCGGAATGTTTCTCCAAAAACCAATTGCTCCAATTTCCAATTTCGTTTTGTCAAAAACTTCTTTCGTTACTCCAACCAAAATTGAAATTTCATCATCACTCAAATCTGCTTTGTTGTCGTAAAATTCTTTTTTGAAAATTCGGAAGAATGGCATTTGTTTTTTGCGATGCAATCCATAAGTCGGTTCTTTCTCCTTGTCCATTATTTTCCTTCGCAACTCTTCCAACCTTCTGTAAATCTCATCCCAATTATTTCTGAACTCACGAAGTATTTCTGCCAATGTTTCTGCAAACGATGCATACAATTCAGGGTCTTCGCTGATGTTGATGTCAATGAAATGGCGAATAGCATGTTCTACTTCTGCCGCTTTGGTTTTTGTCCGCTTCGCTTTTACATTTTCAAAAAAGTTTTCGTCCATGATGGAAATTGGTTCCACCTTTTGTTCAATGCCTTCTGATATTAAAAACTGGTCTGTGATGCTTCGCAACTTTGCAGGAATTCCTTTCATGCTCATTCGTGAATCACGAAAATGCTGTCCTGCTAAAACATTTATCTCGGTAAAGCGGAACATATCTTTCACATAGTCCAATGCTTCCTTTCTTGGGAATACATTGTCAATCGCTTTCATAAATTTCCGGTAAGCATCTATGAATTTGAAACGAATGTCCTCGTCATAAAACAAATCGTAAAACGCATCTGAATCAGAAAGGTCTTTGATATTCTGTTCTTCAAATATTTTCCAAACTCCTTCGTGTGTTGTTTTTAATTCCTTAAATAATTCTGTCGGGTCGGTAATGCAACTGAGAATTTCCTGTTGCTCTTTTGCGAAGTAAACATCCAATGCTCTTTTCAAATGATGTCCGACACCAACATAGTCAACTATGAAACCTACATCCTTGTCTTCGTTGTCAACTCTATTCACTCTTGCAATGGCTTGCAATAGATTGTGTGCAACAATTACTTTGTCCAAATACATTACTTGTTCAATTGGTGCATCAAAACCTGTGAGCAACATTTCACACACTATCAAAATTCCTACATCACCATTTACTCCGTCTTTCTCTTTACCAAACGGAATTTTAAAACTGGCAATCTTCGCTTTATTCTTTGTGCTGTCGCCATGCAATTTAATATTCGGTGGGTCGTTGTGTCCTGATGAAAGCACTACTTCCACTTTCATTTTTTCCAACACTTCAATATTGATGTTGTTTGGATTAGCTGCTTTCAGTTCGTCAATAATTATTCTCAATTCTGCCAGCACTGCTTTTTGATAACGGTCTGCTGCTTCCTTTGAACAAGTTACAATCTGTGCTTTGAAACCATTCGGGAAAACCTGTGCAGTGTAATGACGCATCATGTCAGCGGCTTTGTCCTTTATCGTTTCGGTTGCCTCCAAATACGCATCACGGGTTGCATAGCCAAGTATCTGCAATCTTTCATTCAAATTGTATTCGATAAACACATCTTCAAACTTTTCATCCATGCCTTTCTTGTCCTGCACTTCTGCATTGTGTGTCCTTCCTTCGTAAACAATTTCAAGTGTAACACCATCTTTGATTGCTTGCCGCATGGTGTATTTATCAATGTAGTCGCCAAAAGTTTCTTCTGTTTTGTCAATCGGTGTTCCGGTAAATGCAATTCGGGTTGCATTGGGCAAAGCCCTGTCAAGATTTGCACCCAACAAAGAATATTGTGAACGGTGTGCCTCGTCAGTGAGTATCAAAATATTTTCACTGGTGTTGAGTTCAGGAAATGCATCCATCAATTCTCTCTCCTGAAATTTGTGAATCATACACGAAACAATTTCAGATGTAGTTGCACGCAAAGCCGTTTTCACTTTTGAAATACTGTCGGGGTCATTGATGGTGAAGCCAACTCCCGATGCTGTTTCTTTTATCTGGTCGTCCAATTGTGTTCTGTCTGTAAGTATAATCACTTTGTAAGATTGCAGTTTGGGATACAACCACATTTCACGAATGAGAAAAACCATTGTTAACGATTTTCCCGAACCTTGTGTGTGCCAAATAATGCCGCCTCTTTCTTTCTTGTTTGTTCCATTCAACAATTGATGAACTGTTTTCTTCACTGCACGGAACTGTTGGTATCTGCCAACAATACGAATGGTATTTCCTTTACTGTCGGTGCTGAAAACAGAGAAGCTCCGAATGATACTCAATAAATTTTCCGGCTTCAACATGCCGTGAACCAAACGCTGCTGGTCATTGGGTGAAGTGCGTTGTGCCTGCTCCACATCTTCATCGTTGTTCTGTTCATCCACAAACAAATGCCGTTGCGGATTGCAATAATTTATCAGTTCATCAATCGTTGCAGGGTAGGGATCTGTCCAACGGTAAAAATGTTTTTCAATGCTTGTTGTTATCGTTCCAAACTTTGCTTTCTGCCGTGATGTAGCAACAATAAACTGGTTGAAATAAAAAAGCGGTTTGTTCCCTTCCCGTTGATAATCCCTTTGTTCGCAATATCGCATCATCTGGTCAATGGCTTCCGGTATCGGTTCTTTTGCCTTTGGCGATTTACATTCTATCAATACAACAGGCAAACCATTCAGAAAGCAAATGATGTCAGGGTAAATGTGATTGTCCGTTCCCGGAATTCGCACCTTGAATTGTGATACGGCTACATAAGAATTATTTTCAGGATGCTCAAAGTCAACAATGGCAACATTGGGAGAATGTTCTCCGGTCTTTCTGTTTTCTGAAACGGCTGTGCCTTTCAATAAAAGTTGCAAAGCCAATTCATTATTCTGTAAAAGATTGTCGCCTTCAAAGTGATTTATTTTTTCAATCACTTCTTGTATTTGGTCATCTTCTAACCACGGATTTATTTTTTTCAGCGATGCAGCCAAATCATTTTTCATAATCACCGAAGAAAAATCTGTCCGCTGTGTTTCTTCGGGTGTTTGGTAATTATCTAAACGCAGCACAAGCCAATGCAAGCCGGGCATGGTTTCCAGCTGATGGAGAAAAGGTTCTTCCACATGGTTCTTCTCGTCCATTTTTACATGCGGTGGTGTTTTATCTGCTGCCATTGTTCTTTACTTTTTCTTTCTACTATTTTTTGATACTGCATTTGAAATTCCGTGCTTCTTCTGAAAATCAACTTTCAGATTGGCAAAAGGTAAATGCGACCCCAAACTCTGTAATTCATAAAAACTCTTGCCGATGCTTTTTTCTATGAAATACATCAGCATTTTAAATTCGGTGTCTCTTGGATTATCACATACGGCATAATACACATTCAAATCGTTTAATTGTGCCAATAATTTTATCCAGTAACCGCCTGTATGTGGTCCTTTACAACCTACTTGATGGTCATAAAACTGTTTGATGCGTTTGGACAACCCATTGGTTTCTGATGATGATTCACCGATATAAAGAATATTCTGATTGGGTTTCCAGTACTTATTCAATTCATTCTGAAAATGGTTAATGGAATTTTCACCATCAACATTCAAGTCAGGGGATAGCTCTTTCCATTTTTTAAATACAGCCTTTTCAATAGTGCATTGTGGGGTGATGCCTTCGTTTTTTGCCGGATTTGATGAAGTAGAAATAACATAAACACCATTTCCAAACTCCGGGATTACCGTTCCCCATGGGTATGGTTGGGATGGTTTAAGACCAACTTTCTTAAATATGTCGTTTACCGTTATCATGCCGTTGCTTCTTCTTTTACTGTTACTCTCACCTTCCCACTCAGCAAATCCTGCATCAATCCGGTTTTGAGAGATTGGAGTTTGGATAATTTTTTCTTCTCATCATTAATCATCTTTGCAACGGAATCAATTCTGTCAGCTATTAAAACTTGTTCCTCTCTTTCAGGTCTTGGAATAAAAAACTGTTTTAGCTGTTGCATATTCATTGCAGGTTGAGCAGTTGTTGACTTCAAATCTTCAAACTTTCCGATTGAATACAAATGGTGAAACAGTATTTCTAAATAACGGTTATAGTTTCTCTTATCAACTGAAATCTTGAGAGAATTTCCTGCTATAATGCTTACAGGATGGTCTTGGGGAAGCAATGCACATGTGCCGCAGTTTGCTCCAATCTTTGCCATTATTAAATCACCTGGAACAGCCTTGCTTCTAATCTCTCTTTCAAACAATTCTTTTTCAACAAATAAGTATTCATCTTCATCTGCTTCAAAATAATTATTCGTTACAAAGCCACTTTGAATAATGGGAATGCCTGAAGTTCTGTAGTGTATTGTTTTTAAGTTGCTACCAAATGGTCCATCAACAATTGAATACTTTGCATTGCTTGCAAACTGTTCAACGGAAATCACCCTCCACTCCTCCGGCACTCTCAACCCCTTTTCGGTTTTAAACTTGTGTGTTTGTTCGCTGCGGATGTTGCCGTTTGCATCAAGACCTTTGGTAAGCAGGTCTTGCATCAAGCCGGTTTTGATGTGTTGGTATTTCGCTATTAGTTTTTCGGTTTGCTCTATGGCTTTGTCCGCTGTGGAAAGGATTTTGGCTATTTTGGTTTGTTCGGGTTTGTCCAATTCATTTATTGAAATTGAAAGCAAAATCTCCTTGTCAACATGAGGAATTCCAGAGCCATTAGTTTGTGCTTTCAGAAATTCTTCAAAACTCTTCAGTTGGTAAAAGAGAAACTCTTTGTTGTATTTAATTTCATCAAAAAGAAATTTCACCATCGTTGAAGACAATGCACCTTTCTTTCCTTTAAAAAACTCACCGGCATTTGAACCATCCCAAAGAAGAATTAAATCTCCATCTTCAATTTC
>Ga0172371_10007910_pt1 | contig 14971 bp, 9 predicted proteins | sample Lak12m_FD_114543 | JGI IMG/M metagenome (GOLD analysis project Ga0172371, IMG submission 114543) | Freshwater microbial communities from Kabuno Bay, South-Kivu, Congo - kab_022012_12m | ecosystem: Environmental > Aquatic > Freshwater > Lake | place: Democratic Republic of the Congo: South-Kivu... | reverse complement strand
GATTGTTTTTAAAACATCCTCAAGGTTCTCAAATACTTCCTGATTTGAAAATCTTAGCACTTTCAGCCCAAACGCTTCAAGTTCAGCGGTTCTCCCTTGGTCTCTTTCAGCTTGTTCAACCATCTCATGGACTTCACCATCAATTTCAATGACCAATTTAACCTTGTGACAATAAAAATCAACGATGAATCTGTCAATCGGATGTTGAGCTTTGAATCGTAATCCTTGTATTTGACTTTTACTTATTCTGTTCCAAAGCAATTTCTCAGCAGATGTCATGTTCTTTCGTAAATCCGTAGCTCGCTGAAATATCTCAGGCGAAGCATTGTAAAACATCGATCTGTCTATAGACCTCTTCCTGAACATCATACAAAAAAAATGACACCCAAAGGTAAAAAATATTATCTCCAAAGGAGAGGAAGTCCCCTTTAGGGGATTTAGGGGCTATCAGGAAGCGAAGGAAGTCCCCTTTAGGGGATTTAGGGGCGGGCAAGGGATTTATGGATAAAAACTTTCAGTATCTTAGCGCCCTAAGTTTCATCCGATGAAAAAAGCATTCTTCTTTATCTTTCTTGCAGCCTTTCTGCTCACCGGCTGCATGGACTTTCAGAAAAACCTGCCTCCCGGACCGTGGCTGGGAGTGATCCGGATAGACAGCACCGTGACCGATATGGATCTCGCATTCAACATGGTCTATGAAAGAAATATCGAGATCGAAGCAATGTATGTGCTCAACGCCGATGAAACCATTTTCATCACGGAGATCGACCGGGCGGGAGATTCACTGTATCTGAAGTTTCCTGTATTTACCAGTGAAATTGCAGCTGAGTTCCGCCACGACTCCCTGGTAGGCCGCTACTACCCCAAAGGGATCAGTGCCGGCACTTCCTACGCCTTTTATGCGGTTCCGGGCGTTGAAGAACGATTCCCCTGGTATAACGAGGAGCCTGCAGCAGATTTGACCGGTCGCTGGCGCATTATTGAGAATCCTGGCACTCCCGATTCTGTAATTATGGTAGGAGAGTTCGGGCAGGACGGAAGCAGGGTGACAGGCACCATACTGAACCCTACCGGTGATTACAGGTACCTGGAGGGAAAGGTGTCGGGGAATAAATTCATGCTTTCTGCCGTTGACGGTGCGCACACACTGATCTTCACAGCGGAGGTCACCCCGGAAGGAACACTTGAAAACGGGAAATTCATGGGCAGCCCGGCATGGAGATCAGCCTGGAGGGCAGTCAGGGATGAAGAAGCAGCAATCCCGCGAGGCGATTTTCTGATCAGGCTGAAACCGGATGCTGAAGCATTCAATTTCTCATTTCCGGATATCAACGGCGACACCATCTCGCTGAAAGATGAGCGTTTCAAGGATAAAGTGGTGATCGTGCAGGCAGTCGGTACCTGGTGCCCGAACTGCCTGGATGAGGCTGTATTCTATCGTGACATATACCCTGAATACAAAGACCAGGGATTGGAGATCGTTGCTCTGAGCTTTGAAGACAAGACCTTCGAAGCTTCTGCCCCTAAGATGAAACGGTTCACAGAACAGACCGGCGTTGGTTATCCTCTGCTCTATGCAGGTCCCCGCGGTCGTGAATCGATCCGCGCTGTCCTCTACCCGTTCGAAGGAACCATGGCTTACCCTACCACCATTTTCATCGATAAAAAAGGCAACATCCGCAAAGTGGAGACCGGTTTCTCGGGACCCGGTACAGGCGATCACTTCGACCGGTATGTTGATGAGACAAGGAAGCTGATCGAAGAACTTCTTAAAGAAAGTTAGAGGTACGATCGACAGAATTCGTATCATTCTTCTTTTCTGCATTTTATCTTTATCATGGAACCTGGTGGCACAAGGTACAGATCCCCAGGTCCTCCAGGAAGCAACACCTCGATCACCGGAAAAGAAAGAGCTGACCATCAGCCGGCAGATCGACCGGGCTTCAATCCCATCGTGGCTGTCATGAATTCGATCCTGTTCGGAGGATTTTCGAAAAGATTTTTCGTAAGCCGGGAGGCAGCCAAATATGTCTCCTTGTTATCTTCCTCGGATTGCTTATCCTGGCCCCGGAAGTAAATCCGACCTCAATGATTACCGGGAAAAACTGAAACCGGTGGAATTCAGCAAGTACGCGTGGGTGAAGAGAAAAGCACGTGGGACGTAGGACGTGTGAGGATCGGATCCTAACAATTAAAAGGAGGAAAATATTCTCAGGGTTGTGTAAAAGCCAGTCCATTTTAGTATCTTCGCAAGAGATATCTGTAATACGGCATCCGGTGATGAAAAAATTCTTCTTTCTTGTATTCCCATGCATTCTTTTGTTATCCGTTGGATTGTTTTCTGTCTCGCAAGCCCAGCAGGCCGTGCTCACTACATCAGACAATGCCGGAGGAAGTAATGGCAGCGTGAGTTATTCGGTCGGACAAACGGCCTACCTCAGCCAGTCCGGAACCAACGGTTTTATCATCGAAGGCGTTCAGCAACCTTATGAAATTCAATTCATGCCGGGAGTAGAGGAGATGAAGGATTACGGAATTGACTGTTCCGTATTCCCTAACCCGACAAGCGGAGAGGTCACCCTGAAGATCGAACCCCGGAGTCATATGAAGCTACGGTACAGGCTTTCCGGCATCCGCGGAGAGCTGATCCTGGAAAACCCGGTTGAAGCCTCTCAACAGGTCATTCCTATGGAAACCCTCTCTCCGGGAACCTATTTCCTTACTCTCCTTGAAATAGAGACCGCACTGAAAACCTATAAAATCATCAAGCGATGAAACGATATTTTCTGCTTCCGGCGTGGATCATTCTGACACTGGCCGTCCTGGCACAGACCCCGGAAAAATTCAGTTACCAGTCCGTGATCCGGGATGCTGACGGAAAGCTGATCCAGAATCAGACCATCGGGATCAGGATCAGCGTGCTGAAAGGTTCTCCAGGCGGCACGGAAGTATATACCGAGACCCATTCCGTCACAACCAATTCAAACGGGCTGGTCACGCTGGCGATAGGGCAGGGAATCACTTCCGACACCCTTTCCAATATCGACTGGTCCTCTTCAACCTATTTCCTGAAAACCGAGACGGATCCTACCGGAGGAACCGATTACAGCATTACCGGGGTCAGCCAGTTTTTAAGCGTCCCCTATGCTCTATACGCTAAATCTGCCGGGGAGGCGGATAGCGGGTGGCCGGTCCCCAACCAGACAGTGATCACCACCTCACAAACCTGGACAGTCCCCGCTTCGGTCACGAAAATCAAGGTCGAGCTGTGGGGGGCTTCCGGGGGTGGCGGAGGCGCCGGAGCTTACAGCTACTCCTATTCCTACAACCTGAACAATGGAGGATATGGTGGCAGCGGTGGTTTTGCCAGGCAGGAGATGGATGTAGAGCCCCAGCAGGAATTCACCGTGGTGATCGGGGAGCCGGGTGCAGCAGGGACAAATGCTGTCTATTCCGGAGGGTACTGGTACGGGGATTCCAACGGAGGGAACGGGACCAGTTCATGGTTTGGCGATATGAAAGCGGCGGGAGGCACCGGCGGGAAAAAAGGCAGCTATGGTCCCTACACTGTTCATGGGAACGCCGGGACCGATAACATCGGGGAGATCACAGGCCACAGTGATGAACCTTACAGCAATATCCTGGATGTGTACCAGGGATTGGAACGCTCTTACATAAACGACCGGGTGCTGACATCCCGGCCCGGAAAAGGCGGGTCCATCGTTACGGCTTACTCTATCAATAACCCGCCCAAAGCCGGAGAGGGAGGGTGCGCCATCATCACCTTCTTCGAATAATACCTTCTTCCATCATGTGCGGCCTGTCTTCCTGGCGCCTGTACCTCTTCACCTTTTTCCTGCTCCTGGTAGCCTGCGGGATCCGTTCAGATTTGCTGGTGGATAAATCCTTTCTCCCCAGACTCCTAGTCCTTTCCCTGGTTCTGCTCATCACCTGGGTGATTGTGTTCCGCAAAACACTTCCCTCTGTCATCCACTGGTTCACCATCTCCCTGGGGCTTCTTTACCTGTGGAGTCTTCTCAGCGCCGCGTGGGCCATCGAACCATCTGAAGCCATCATGCAAAGCCAACTCCTGTTTCTTTCCCTGATCACCTTCCTGGTCATATATGATCTGAATTCCTGCAATCCGAAGTTTGAGGATATTTTCATCAAAACACAAATTGTCGTGGTGATGGTTTCGTTCGGACTGGCATTTGCGCGGATGGCTCTCCTGACCTATTATGATCCTTATAAAGTTGTCGCCATCTCCGGCAACAACAACCTCTATTCGGGGTACCTTGTCCTGTCGCTCGCCTTTATATTCGCCGGGTATTCACGTTTCCGAGGATTCTGGAGGTACTTGGCAGCAGGGGTTGCCATCGGTTCGTTCTTTTTTATCGTCATTGTCCAGAGCCGGGCAGGTTACCTGGGCGTCACAGCCGGCGTTCTGGTCGCTTTTTTACTGCTGCGTTTCCGTTACAGGCACCTGCTGACGAAGCATTCACTCAGGGTTGCAGCCTCTTCCTTTGCCATCCTGGTGGCATCCGTGATGGTATTTTATGCCTCCCTGGATACCGTCCGCCGACACTATTTCCTGAGCAAACTCCCTGTCTGGAACTATTTTGTATCCTATGATGATGCGAACCTTGAAGCATTGCGGCGGAAGCGCCTGGGGACAGACGGTTTGACCGGCATGCCCGAATTTGATTTCGCGGAGGCGTACTATGAAAATGCAAACCTGCGCCTTATCTTCTGGGGAAAGTCGGTCCCGTTGTTCCTTGCTCATCCGTTTACCGGTGTGGGGGCCGGTAACTGGAAACTGGCTGTGCCCTCAAGCCCCTTCCCGCCCAATCCCGACCACACAGCCCGGAATTACACCTACAGCCAGCCCCACAATGAGCTGATCAGCTGCCTCGCCGAACTGGGGATCATCGGTCTGCTGCTTGCCCTGGTAGTGTTTGCTTTCCCCCTGGTAGCGGTGTTTCGCGCGATGATGATGTCTCCTGGAAGGCCTCCTCCGGAAGTCATTTTCTATGCCTCATTCATCACCGGATTCTACCTGTTCTCCCTGTTTGATTTCCCGATGAAACGGGTGGAACACAACGTGCTGCTCTTTTCGGCACTGGCTTTCCTTTTGCATCATGTCCCTGTAAACACACTGAAGGTTCCGGCTATCCCCCGGCTGATCAAAAGAATGGTTTGGGTCGCTGTGGCATGCATCCTGGTGGCTGTCATACTATTGGTTGCTGCCCGGATGAAAGGGGAGTATTATACATTGAAGGTTTTCCGGAATGAACGAAGCAATGACACTGAGGTGATCCGGTACAGCCGGATGGCAGCAAACCGGTTGTATAAGCTCACTCCCAACACCTTGCCCATAGCGTGGTTCGAAGGGGTGGCGCATTACCGGCAGGGAGATCTCATGAAGGCGGAGGCCTGTTTCGAAGAAGCCCTGGCAACCACCCCGTTTGAGGTACGCGTGCTGAACGACTACGGGATCACCCTGTTTGGATTGCAGGATACGGCTGAAGCCAGATCAGTCCTGCTCCAGGCCGTTGGAATTGATTCCTGTTTTGACGACGCTAAGTTCAACCTGGCGGCCATCTGTTATTTTTCCGGCCAGCCCGACAGCGCCTTTTTTTACGTAAACAGCTGCAAAGATTCCAGGAAAAAGGAGGAATTTCTGGATGAACTACGAATGATTCGAATGTCGAACTACGAATGACTTTTCCGCGGTTCAGAAAGACTAACCACGAAGGCGAAGAAGGAAAACGCAAAGGCGAAGGACTATACGGTTCACATTTTTAATTCCCAAATCGCATTTCGGAGAGTTGTTTTTTTTCCCTTCAAAATTGTACCTTTGGCGGGTATTCAGGAACAAAAAGAAGATGAAACGAACGGTTTTTTTAACCAGCTGGATATTATCAGGGATCATCTCTTTTTCCGGAACTATTGAATATACCTGTCATTTTGATGCACCGGTCATCCATGCCTTCGGAGAATACCAGACGGTGTTATTTCCTCAAACCTCCCTTTCAGGCCTACCCGGGAAACCATTGATGCCTTACCGTCAGGTGATCCTTCTGCTTCCTCCTGGAGAAGCCGCTTACTCCATGGAATGCCTAGTAGAGGAGGAAGTGGTCATCCCCGGAAAATTCTACATCTACCCGGCGCAACATGTACAACCCGCTTCACTCCCCCCTTCAGGAGAGTTTATCCTGGATGCTGAGACTTACAGGCTGACGGGCGACTTTCCCGGGGAAAAGACCGGAACGCTGATCACCCAGTATATGAACGGATATGCGTTGGCATTGACCACCGTGACGCCGGTTAGGTACATTCCTGCCACAGGGACTCTTTCCTATTACAGGAAAATCACGATCCGCATTACAACAGGACCAGACCCACGATCGGAAGAAGCGCTGAGCAACCTGAGGCCTGAAGCGCATTCTTCAGCAAGAATTGCATCGTTTGCTCAAAACCCGGAGGTAATCCTCCAATACACCGCACGAATTATTCAGGATCCTGAACATGGGGGTCCACCTTATGAACCAGGACCACAGAATCCTGAGACCGATGCTCCGTTGACTGATTACCAGCTGCTTATCATCACACCAGAACTTTTCCAGAACGAATTTCAGTCATTTACGGACATGTACACAGCCAAAGGGATCACTTCCGCGATCAAAACCATAGAATCCATCAATGCCACAGGTACCGGATGGGACCTGCAGGATAAGATCCGGAACTACATCATCGGTGAATACCAGAACAACCACATCGTATATGTTCTGCTTGCCGGGAAGCCTTCCCTGGTACCGTGCCGGGGATTCTACTGCCAGGTGCAGTCTTCCTCCGTTTACACCGATGCGAACATCCCCGCCGATCTCTATTATTCGGGGATGGATGGCTCCTACGATGCCAATGGAAATCACATTTACGGGGAGGTGGCGGATGATCCCGACCTGTTGCCCGAAGTTTCGGTTGCCCGTTTCCCGGTGGGAGATACCGCCGAACTGAGAAACATGATCCACAAATCGATCTCCTACCAGACCAACCCGGTGCTGGAAGAGTTCACAAAACCACTGCTGGCCGGAGAGTACCTATGGGCCAACCCACTCACCATGGGTGGTGATTTCATGGACCTGCTGATTGATGATCATGCCGACAGTGGCTATTTCACCCATGGGATCCCTTCCGCCACCAACACCATCACAAAACTTTATGACAGCATCATCCCTCCCGGAGGAAGCATCTGGTCGTGGACTGCTAGTTCACTGATCACCAGGATCAACCAGGGAACCTCGTTCATCCATCACCTGGGGCATGCCAACAACAGCTACATGATGCGCCTGTCGATCGGATCTATCACCAACGCCAATTTTTCCATGGTGAACGGCACGGATCACAACTATACGTTCCTTTACACCCAGGGGTGCTATTGCGGAGCTTTTGATTACACGGACTGCATCGCCTCCAAAGCGGTTTCCATCGATAATTTCCTTGCCGGAGGGATCTTCAATTCCCGCTATGGCTGGTTCAACGAAGGATCTTCTGACGGCCCGTCGCAGCACCTGGAGAGGGAATTTGTGAGCGCCATGTATACCGATACGACTCCCGACCGTCACCTGGGAGCCGCTCACCGGATCTCCAAGATAAAAACCGCTCCCTGGGTGACCGCCCCGGGCCAATGGGAGCCGGGAGCCCTGCGCTGGTGTTTTTACTGCAGCAACGTACTCGGGGATCCGGCCCTGGAGGTCAGGATTGAAGAGCCAACAGTATTCCCAACGGTTACATGGAACGGAAGCGTTGATTCCAGCTGGGGCAATCCGAACAACTGGACCCCGGCAACCGTACCGACTTCACTGTACGATGTTATCATTCCCAACACAACGGTGACGCCGGTGATCACAACGCAAAGCGCTTCCTGCCACGACCTCATCATCCAGGATGCAGGCCACCTGACCATCACCACCGGCAAGAAGCTTACTGTGTGGGGGAATGTCACGATTCAGGCGCCTTGAAAAGGGGTATGAGGGTGTAAGAGTGTGAGGGTCAAGTGAAGTACGAATGATGCGAATTACGAATGACGAATACATTCAGTAATCCAGCATCCAGTCATCTAGTCATCTAGTTATCCAGCATCGAGCATCCAGGATCCGGGACCCCTGCCAATTGAGGACTGAGGACTGAGGACTGAGGACTGAAGACTGAATCACTTCCCCGCCAACACTCCATCATTGAACATCCCTCTCACGATCGTGAGGGCGAACTTCTGGGCTTCAGTTTCAAGATCCGTCTCCATCTTGGTGCTGGTCTGTCCGGTCCAGATCAGGTTTTCTGAAGCGATGTCATACAGGTTGGATTCGATAAAATAGGTGGAAACATCTTCATAATACCCGGGTGTGGACATCGTTTCGAAAGAATAACCAACGTATCCGTAGTAGGGGTAGCCATAGGCGGGATACATCCCCGGGCTGAACCCTACTCCAACAGAGACGCTTTTGCCGGGAACATACCGCGACTCCTTGAATGCATCAAACAGGCTGATGACCAGCAGCGCATCCATCTTTTGGTCAGCCACCTTCTTTTTAATTATTTCCCTGAGTTGTTCCGGTGTCAGGTTCATTTTGTCCATGATCTCCTTGTTGTTGGCAAATGGCCAGATGTCCCAGGTCACAGTGGTATGGATTCCTTTGGCTGCCAGTGCATTTGCAACTCCGGTTTCCACATCCACGCGTGCTTCATTGGATTTCAGCAAAGCCAGGATACCAATGTTTGAATACTTTTTGGGGGGATAATCACCCGTTTTCCATGTATATCTCAATTCAGTGGATGGTGCGCAACCGGCAAGGATCATTCCCGCAACGATAATCATCATGATCTTTTTCATGCATTCTTCTGTTTGAAGCTTCAAATATCCAATAATTTCCGGTATATCGTATTTAGTTAATCCAAATCTTTTTCCTGAATCTTTATCTTTGCAAAAATTTGACTTACTATGAACTGGAGAAAATCACTTGTTTCGATTGTCATTCTTATGGTTTTGTTTGTTCTGAGCAGCTTCCTTTACATGGTTTTCTCGGGCATGGAAGAGAAGACGGAGGACAAACAGCGTGAAGAGATAAAACTGTTTGTCAAAACGGAAAAGGTCAGTTACACAACCAACCAGGCAAAGATCGTTGAGACAGGCAGGCTTTCCTCCCAGCATTCAGTCGATCTGAGCGCTGAAGTCCAGGGTGAGATCCTGCCAGGAAACGTGATCCTGCGCGAGGGATCCAAGTTCAGGAAAGGAGATCTTCTGGTCCGGATTTTCGATGAAGAAGCCCGTAACAATCTGAAAGCCAGCAAAAGTCGTTTCCTCAATGCGATCGCAGGCATCCTGCCGGATATTAAGATTGATTATCCCGGAAGCTACAAAAAATATGAAGATTTCTTCAATAGCGTTAAGATCAATGAGCCTCTGCCTCCCCTTCCGGAAGCAGATTCAGAGGCCGAAAAGATCTTCCTGGCGAGCCGCAATATTCTAAACGACTATTTCAGCATCAAAAGCGCTGAAGTCAGGTTGTCGAAGTACAATCTGTACGCTCCGTTCGACGGATCATTTACGATGGTTTACCTTGAACCCGGATCGGTAGCTAATCCCGGAAGCCGTATCGCGTCAATGATCCGTACTGACAAACTGGAACTAGAGGTCCCGGTAAGGATCGAAGATGCTTACTGGATCAACACTGGGGACCAGGTAACGGTGAGTACCAAGGACCACAACCTCAGCTGGGTTGGAACGGTGGCCAGGAAATCCGATTTCATGGATCCGGCTACTCAGGCGATCACCGTTTTTGTTGCTCTGGTCCCCGGGAAAGACAAGCCCTTGTTCCAGGGACAATACCTGCTGGCTGAATTCGCCGCAAAAACACTCCCGGAGAGCATGGAGATCCCGCGAAACGCCGTCTTTGAGTCAGACAAGGTGTTTGCAGTTGTGGATGGAAAATTAAAGAAGGAAGAGATCAGGGTGTTGAAGACCAATGAGACAAGCGTGATTTTTTCCGGACTTCCTGTCGGGATTGAGATTGTTGTGGAGCCGCTGGTGAATGCCAAAGAGGGATTTAATGCCGAAATACTTGACTTGCCATGAGAAGCCTGATCACGACCTTCATCAAATATCCCTTCTACGCCAACATCATCCTGTTTATCATCCTTTTCCTGGGAGCATACAGCTTCGTTTCGATGAACCGGTCTTTCTTCCCCGAATTCTCGGAGAAGTTTATCAACGTGTCTGTCTACTACCCGGGGGCCTCTCCCAAAGAGATGGAGGAGGGAATCACCATGCGCATTGAAGAAGCGCTCCGTGGCATCGCCGGGATCAAAGAGGTCATCAGCACTTCGTCTGAGAACATGACAACAGTCCAGGTGGAGATCACCGGTCAGTACGATATTGATGAAACACTGATGGAGGTGAAAAACGCCGTGGATGGAATCACCTCTTTTCCGGTTGATGCCGAGAAGCCTATTGTCAACAAGCAGCGGGCCACCACTTTCGCCATTTTTATGAGCCTTTCGGGCCGGGTTGATCTTCTCACCCTGAAAAAATATGCCAACGAAATCGAGCAGGACCTCTACAATTCGGGTGTCATTTCCCAGATCAACATCGGAGGATTTCCTGCACTGGAGATCTCCGTAGAGATCTCCGAAGAGGACCTGCTGCGTTACAACCTCACGTTTGATGAAATATCCCGGGCCATCGCGCAGAACAACCTGGATATTTCGGGCGGACAGATCCGTTCCGAGAAGGAGGAGATCATGATCCGAAGCCGTTACCGGACGGTCAAACCGGAAGAGATCGAACAGATCATCATCCGCGGGAATCCCGATGGTTCCTATCTGCGTATCGGCGATGCAGGATCCGTACACACGCAGTTTGCTGATGTTGCCAGTACCTCACTGCTCAACGGAAATCCGGCTGTTACGATCCAGATCTTCAAGCTTCCGACAGAAGACCTGACGGCCATCTCCGAGTTCTGCAACGAATATGTCGACACCTGGAACGACGTGCACAGCGATACTGAGATGACGGTTACCTACGACTTCCTGACGCTTCTCAAGGCACGTCTTAACCTTCTTTACAGAAACGGAGGCATCGGCCTTCTGCTGATCTTTGTTTCACTCGGACTCTTCCTGAGCCTCCGTCTCTCCCTTTGGGTTGCCATGGGGATCCCGGCCGCGTTCGGTGCCATGTTTATCCTGGGAATGTTTTACGGACTCACCATCAATATGATCTCCCTCTTCGGGATGATCCTTGTGATCGGTATCCTGGTGGATGACGGCATCGTGATCTCCGAAAACATATATACCCATTTCCAGAAAGGAAGCTCTCCCCGGAAAGCGGCGCTGGAAGGGACCATGGAGGTGGTACCCGCTGTGGTCACATCAGTGACAACCACTATCGTTGCATTCCTTCCCCTCTTTTTTATCAAAGGCAGGATGGAGTTTATGTTTGAGATGGCCTTTGTGGTGATCTTCTCTCTCTCTTTTTCCCTGCTCGAAGCTTTCTTCGTATTACCGGCACATCTGGCGAGCAACTGGGTGTTGCGCCGGAATGTCCGCCAGAATACCGGGAAAAAAATCCGGGACGTACTTGACAGGTTTCTTGATTTCATGCGGGCCAGATTGTACGGGACGGCACTGAAGTTCGTGATCAGATGGAAATATGTGGTCATCTTCGTTCCCGTCTTTCTGATCATGATCACAGCCGGGTTGTTCAAGGGAGGCCTGATCAAAGGAACTTTCTTTCCTGCTATCCCGTTCGACCAGTTTACCGTGGATCTTGCTTTCAAGCCGGGAGAGGGTGAAGCCCATACACTCGAATCCCTTCACCGGATCGACAATGCCATCTGGGAAGTGAATAACGAGCTGATGGAGGAACTCGGCGACACCACCGACCTTGTAAACTATACTTTTCTATCTACGGGGAACGCCTTCAGCGGGCAGGAGCGTGGATCGCATGCGGGAAATATTTTTGTGATGCTGAGAGATCTGGAGAACAGCGGAACCTCAAGTTTCGAGGTGGTGGAACGCGTTCAGAGAAAGGTAGGAGACATGCCGGATGCGGAGAAACTTACCATTCAGGGCAGAGCTACTTTTGGCACCCCTATTTCGGTGAGTCTTCTGGGAAAAAACGAATCGGAACTGAACATGGCCAAAGAAGACCTGATCCAGAGCCTGAAGCAGATCGAGGTGCTGAACAACATTGCCGATGTGAATCCCACCGGGATGCGGGAGGTTCAGCTTAAACTCAAACCCCTGGCTTATTTTCTCGGATTCAACCAGGCTACCCTGACAAACCAGGTACGCCAGGGTTTTTTTGGAGGACAGGCGCAGCGGTTGCAGCACGGAAAAGATGAGTTGCGGGTGTGGGTAAGGTTTCCCAAAACAGACAGGATCAACCTGGGTCAGCTGGAAACAATGAAGATCAAAACCCCCGTTGGTGAATTTCCTCTTTCTGAGCTGGCAACTTACAAGATTGAACGGGGACCTGTAAGCATCAAACACTACAACAGTTCCCGGGAGATCCGCGTGGATGCCAACGTGGTGAGTTACGACACTCCGATTGTTCCTATCCAGGAGAAAATTGAAACCGGGATCGTTCCGCAGCTGCTGGCCCGTTATCCGGGAGTCGACGTGGTTTATCTCGGCCAGAAAAAAGACAGTGACGAAACGATGGCGCAGATCCGCATATTCTTCATCCCGGCTTTTCTTCTGATGTTCCTCATCATCCTCATCCATTTCAAATCCTTCTCCCAGGGGCTGATCATCGTGGCGATGATCCCGCTGGCCTGGCTGGGCGCCATCTGGGGCCACGGGATTGAAGGGGTTCCGGTATCCCTGCTCAGCGTATGGGGGATGCTGGCTCTTTCGGGTGTGATCATCAACGATGCCGTGGTTTTTCTCTCCAAATACAATTCCCTGCTTCTTGAAGGATGGAAAGTGAAAGAGGCGGTCTTTGAAGCCGGACAGGCCCGTTTCAGGGCCATTGTCCTTACCACACTCACCACAACCGTAGGTCTTTACCCGATCATCCTGGAGAGGAGTTTCCAGGCACAGTTTCTGATCCCGATGGCTGTAGCCCTTGCTTATGGTGTATTTGTTGGGACCGGATTCATCCTTGTCTTCTTTCCTGTACTGATCCTCGCCCTGAACGACTTCAAACGCTACTCCGTTTATTTTTACAACAGGATAAACCTGTGGGTGTTGCAGGGAGATCCCAAAAGGAAAGTCCCTTCCAAAATTAAGGAAAAACTCTCTACCGTTCCATCCCGCGAAAGCGTAGAAAAGGCAATCATATACAGCAAACGCACCATTGAATAACCGATCGGAGATAAGCCATGATTAAAACACACCGATACTCTCATACCCTCAAACCCAGATACCTGCTTGTCTTCTTGCTTGCCCTGGCTACTACTTTTACACTGGGACAACAGCCGCTAACACTAGCCGGAGCGATCGCCAAAGGGCTGGAGAACAACTTCCAGATCAGGATTGCTGCACAGAACCTTAATATTGCTGAACTGAACAATACCCAGGGGACTGTTGGCAGATGGCCTTCGATCACGGTCGGACTGAACAACATCAACCGGTACGACAACACCCCTGAGCTCGACTCCGCGACATTCACCTATAACCGTGACGATATCTACTCCAATTCTCTGACACCATATGTAAACCTGCGTTGGTTGCTCTTCGACGGGTTGTCGGTGACAATGAACAAACAGAAGCTGGACCTTTTGGAACAGTATTCGGCGGGATATTCCACCATTGTCATTGAAAATACGCTGCAGGCAATCATCCTGGGATACTATAACGCGTTACTTGAAAAAGAACGGTTGCGGGTGCTGAACGAAGTGAAAGACCTTTCGGGCGACCGTTATACATATGAGATGATGCGGAAGGAGCTGGGGAGCTCAGTGACGTTTGATGTCCTGCAGGCTAAGAACTCCTTTCTCAGCGACTCAACCAACTACCTCCTCCAGGAGTTGAATGTGAAAAACTCGATGCTGCGCCTCAACCTGCTGCTGGGAGAACCTCCTGCCGTGAAATTCATTTTGGTCGACAGTTTTGAGGTACAATTGCAGGTTTATGACCTGGACCTCCTGATGGACCAGATGCTCTCCGGCAACGCCAACCTGTTGAATCAGTATGTGAACCAGGAGATCCTGAAAAAGAATGTCAGCATTTCCAGAAGTGACCTGTGGCCTACCCTTTCGATGAATGCCGGCGCCGATTACACACAGGGATGGTATGACTTCAACAAGAACGAAGCCAATACATACCTGTTTGATTACTACGCCAATTTCAGCCTGAGCTTCAACCTGTTTAACGGGGGGAACACCTGGCGGGCAATAAAAACTGCCAGGATCAACGAGCAGATCGGAACCCTGCAGATGCAGGAGATGAAGCAGACCCTTGAAAACCTGCTGGTCACTCAGTTCGACCTTTACTGTATCAGGCGGCAACTGCTCGATGTGGCCAATATCAATCTCGAGAGCGCCCAGCTCAACATGCAGATCGCTACCGAGAAATACCGTAACGGGACGATCAGTTCCTTTAACTTCCGCGATGTGCAACTGATCTACCTCAACGCTGCCTCAAAAAAACTCAACGCCATCTACGACCTGATTGACAGCCAGACGGAGCTGTTGCGTTTGACCGGTGGAATTATACAGAATTAACGAATTACGATTTACGAATCAAGGCCCCAGGCGAATGGTTATCCCTTTTTTGTATATTAGAGGTGAATTTCTTCAAGATGAATATCCTGCGCCGAAAAATGATCCGGGACCTCCTGGTACTTTTTACCCTTCCCGGGGTGAGAGCGGAGATTGCCAGGCTGGCCAGGCTGTTTCTTCAGGAGTCCACCAGATACACCGGCGGGATCAAAGAAGAGGCCAGAGAGACGAAAGAGGCATTCGTGATCCTG
>Ga0172371_10007909_pt1 | contig 14972 bp, 15 predicted proteins | sample Lak12m_FD_114543 | JGI IMG/M metagenome (GOLD analysis project Ga0172371, IMG submission 114543) | Freshwater microbial communities from Kabuno Bay, South-Kivu, Congo - kab_022012_12m | ecosystem: Environmental > Aquatic > Freshwater > Lake | place: Democratic Republic of the Congo: South-Kivu... | reverse complement strand
TTTATGTCAACTCTTCAGTTTTTTGCTAGTGTCAACATTAGCTTTTTAGTTTGGTATTGGACGAGCGTTGTACTCGTGTCTGAGCGTTTGAAATACCCTGTTAGAGAGTTGTCGCTTGAGACAACGTAGTGCCCAGAGTTTAGTTTTTCCCTCATTTAGCTTTTTCTCGTAGTAGATTCGGCCTTTGTTGGTGGGATCGTTGGTACGAGAGATTTGGTAAAGCGCGATAGTGTGAAGTGCTTTGTTAACTTTGCGGTTGCCATAGGGAGAGGTATAGAGGCGGTTATGACTGCCGGAACTCTTATGGATGGGTGCAATGCCGGCGTACCTGGCAAACTGAGATTTGGTTTGAAACCTCTTAATTGTGGTGACTTCCGCTAGGAGAGTACAGGCTGTAATGTGACCGCACCCCATCACATTTTGTCGGAGTGCTTTAACAGGCTCCGACTCTTTAGCTACCTTTCGCATCTCCTCATCAATTTCCATGATCTGTTGCTCCAACAGCTTTAGTCGAATGAGACGACGGTGAATACTTTTAACTAACGGTAGTTGGTCTGGATCCACGCCTTTCTTGTTGGGCTGTAATTCCTTGAGAAAATAAGTGATTGATTTAGAGTTAAAGGCTTTGGCAAATCCCTCCATGTAATGGTCTCCCAAGTATTGGTGGATCATGGCGTGAAGCTGGTTTTTGAGAATAGTTTTCTCCGATACTAAACTCCGCCGTTCAACTAGGAAAAAGTCGAGGTTAGTTGAGGTGGTACGTTCAGTCAAGTTTGCTATACTTTCTTTGGCGGGTAGTGTCTCTTCATAATTTGTGAGGATGACTTTGGCTACTCGCCATGCATCCACCGAGTCACTCTTTTCGCGGTGGATGCTTTGTTTCCGATGCCTTTCTGTGAGGATCCCGGGGACATAACGCATAACGATATTCTCGTTGGCTAACCGTTTCACAATGTGGACACCATAGCCATTGACGTCTTCGAGAGCCACTAGCAAATCGGCTCGACTATGTTTTCCCAGACTGTCTAGCCAGACCACAAACTCAGAAAGGAGATCGTTGCTAAATTCATACTCTCCTAATTTTTGACCAAAGCAATCAATGGCGACAGCGGTGTGAGAGTATTTGTGAACATCAACTCCAACGACAATTGTCTCGGTATTTAATCCGCTCACATGACTCATATATTTCACCTCCCTCAAATTTAGGATCACAAATAATATTTGTCACCTAACCTATTCACTTGCGAGTCTTGTCTCCAGACACCCATTTATCGGAAGTCACCCCGCCAAAGGCGGGAGACAGCGTTCTATTTAGTCATAACGGAGTCAAGTCACAAGTGAGGGAGTCAAGAAGACAGTCTGACCAAAGCCACATCGATATCATCGATTTGCAGGATGCCATGAGTCATTCCTGACTCACCTCATTGGTGACAATGTTATTTTTGCATAGAACGTCTTACCGTCCCAGTCGGTGGACATGTAGTTTACGAAACTCCCTATAACGGTTCTAACTTTGACAACTATTCCATGTCATTCTCCGGCGACTGTGATGCGCAAGGTTATGTTAATGTTGGTTTTGGCGAAAGTAAAACCTGTACCATCACCAATACCCGTAAAACCGGCAAACTTTTTATCGATAAAGTCCTCTTTAATAACGAAGGCCCCGGTCAACCCTCTGACTGGACCTTTACGATTGGTGGGGTACTAGGTACTTGGACTAACGGGCAATCTCTCGAGCTTACCACTGGTACCTACACAATTACTGAGTCAACTAATATCGAAGGCTATTCTGTTATGTCTGTTGCAGGAGCTTGTAGCAATCTAAACGGCTCCTCGGCAACTTTAACCATCGGGGTTGAGGATCAACACTGCATTTTTACCAATGCCCGCGACAAAGGCAGTGCGCAAGTACACAAAAGGATTGATCTTAATGGCGATGGCGATTGGATCGATACCAACGAAAATAGCGACACCTACGCCAACAATAACGGTTTCTCCTGGGAGTTAGACGGCGCTCTTCGCGCTTACGGCACTACCGTAACCGATCTAGCTACAACCATGAGTAACTACTACCACACCTTCAGCGAATATATGCCCAGTGGTTATCGCTTTGTCAGTTGGTACAATACCAACGAAGCCGGCCGCTCTTGCAGTAATCCCAATGGTACGACCTTACCCTCTCGTTTAACTATCACCAAAAATACCACGACCGAGATCACTCTCTGTAATGCTCGCGACATGGGGACTGTGACTATCATCAAAGATGCCATTAATCCTAGCGACCAAAACTTCCGCTTTGATACTAACCTCCCCGGAGGTTATTTCGAACTCGAAGATGATGGGTATGACCATAATGGTGGTACCGAAGAAAGTAAGACCTGGAATGTCCCAGTCGGAGCTTATTATGTCTCCGAACGCCTACAATCAGGGTGGAAACTTGGCGACATCTCTTGCGAGACAACAGGAGAATGGGGTGTCCGTGATGACAACCATTCAATCGCCTTTACCGTCCGCTCTGGCCAAAACATTACTTGCACTTTTCATAATACCGAACTCGGAAAAATCAAGGGGTTCAAATTCCACGATCGTAATGCCGATGGAAGTTGGGATTGGTTTGAACCAGGCATTGCTAACTGGAGCATTTATCTTGAGCAAAATGGTCTCCCAGGATATCAGGCTGGAGAACCCATTACTCAAACCTCCAGTAACCATTGGTCATATGGCTGGTATGAATTTGATAACCTCATGCCCGGGGATTATCAAGTTTGTGAGCTAATGCAGAAGGGTTGGTACAACAGTACCCCCGTTTGCCAAACTACTCACCTAACTCCCGGGGACACCGACATGGTCGTCTTTGGCAACTACCAAAATGGCAGCATTACCATCACCAAAGATGTCGTAACTTATAATGGCAACCCGGTCAATGACGAATCTGGAACCGAATTTACTTTCCACATTAGTTCCTTGCTCGATACTCCCGTGCTCTCTGACGGTGAATCACAAACAATCGAAGGAGTTATGCCAGGTAGCTACATTATTTCCGAAGATAGTAATCCTGCCTACGACTTTGGAGGTTGCTATGTCAGCAGTCATGAACGCTCGCGCTTTACCCTCAATTCTGGTGAACAGCTTAGCTTAATTTGCCGCAACAAACAACGAACAGGTGATTTAGAGGTTACCAAATTTAATGATGTGAACGGTAATGGCACTCAGGATAAAGATGAATCAGTCCTTTCCGGTTGGGAGATCAACCTTGAAGGTCAAAGTAGCCTAACAACCAATGAGTCAGGCAAAGTCACCTTCTCCCAACTCCTTAGTGGTTGGTATGATCTTGGCGAAACTTCGCAAGAGGACTGGACTCAAATCAACATCGACTGCGACGATGAGGTTGTTGAAGAAAAAGTTCGTGAATCTCAGAATTTCTCTGTCTATATTAATCCTGGGACCACTACTCATTGTTCGATAGCCAATCAAGCCAAGCCAGTATTAACTATCGAGAAAACTAATGATGCCACAGGCAATAAAAATCCAAATGATATCGTCACCTACACTCTCAAGCTCAAGCTTACCGGCAGTGATCTCGAGAATGTTCAAGTTACTGATGTTACTCCAGAAGGCTTCACTTATATCGCTGGCAGTTGGACAAGTAGTCTTGCTTCAGTCTTAGAGCCTAGCTATGCCAGTCCTGGTGTCTGGAGCCTAGGTTCGCTCAAAGCCGGAGATGTTGTCACCCTTACCTATCAAGCCAAGATCAAAGATGGTCTTGATGGCGGTACCTATGCGGATATCGCCTGGGCGAGTGGTGACAGTCAGGGTTGGAGTAATATCTTAGCGCTTGGTGTTGACTCCTCCTATATTGACCAAAACTTTGTCGGAACCAGCGTCACCGTCAACCAGGATCTAACTCAGTCCGGAAATGCCAAATTGGAGCGTGAAATCGGAGGTAGTGTACTTGGTGCCTCAACCGAGCTCCCAGCAACCGGTCCCGACACAGCCTATCTCCTCCTTGCTCTCCTATCATTACTTGCTGGTCTTGCCCTCCTAACTGGAAATAAAAAAATGAAAAAGATCATTGCTATTCTTGTCACTGTGTCACTATATAACTTACTCACCACTCCCGCTCTCGCCGCCGATCCCGAGAACAATCTCTCGATTCGTCTTGAGGCTCCACTAACTCCCACCCGTGATAACGAGTGGAAACTGAGCTTTAGTGTGTTGGACCGCGCTCTTCGTTCTCCCTCAGTTACCTGCTATGTCAAAAAGCCGAGTAGCGGTAGTTACGTTAGCTTTGGCTCTGCCTATAGCTCAACTAAAGTCCATGGTGACAATGGAAGTTGTCAGGTCAACGGGGACGTTATGAGTGAGCAAGGAGAGTATCAATTCTATGCACTTGCTACAGCTGGGTCCGATAGTGAAGAGAGTAACTACGTGACTGTGAAGTATGACACTTCCGGTCCTGGTACTCCTAACTACTACAGTAAAGAACATCCCAGTTCCTGTAAATACATTATCAAATTCCATACTGCTGACGATACTGGTGCAACGACTAAAGTGGAGATCTATAGCTCTGATCAAAAGAGCTTTGATACCAATAGCAGCACGAGAGTTGGAACAGTCAACTTGGGGAGCAATCAAGACGGCTCTTTCACTCATGATCGCGCCGATAATTGTGACAAAGAATGGTACTATGGCGTCCGCGCCTTTGACGCTGCAGGCAATCAATCTGATTTCCGTGGCGATGAATTTGTGACTGTTGGGACAACTACCGTTCTCTCTTCCCCCGTGCCTGGAGCACTTGTTGTAACTAGCGCCAATCTGGGCTCAGTATTGGGCAAAAAAGATGAGGACTCTGCAACAACCACCTCGGGTGAGGTCTTAGGAGAGGCTAATCCAGAGGTAGTTAACGCAACCGATAGCACCAGTGCGCCAGTCGAGGCAATTAAAAATATGGCGAAGAATCGCTGGTTCTGGCTAACGCTCGGCGCTGTCGTCATAATAACCATCATCTATGTCCAAATTCGCCGCGCCCGTAAGTATTAAAGCAATTGCTGGCATCCTCTTAGTTGGTATTGCCTGCTATTTATTGGCACGTCTATTTGCTGATCCTGTTCGTCAAGAATTATCGTATTACACTCGCGCAACCTCATCTTCGGAAATATCTGAGTTAATCCCCCCCAATCATGATTTTTCACTTGTAATTGAGAAAATTAGAGCCACTTCCGTCATAGTCGTCAACATTGATCCGTTTAACCCCACTCTCTATCAACAAGCTCTAACAAAAGGGATTGCCCACGCTAAAGGGACAGCTATGCCAGGGGAGGGGAAGAATATCTTTCTCTTCTCCCATTCTTCGTCCGACTTAATGACCGCCCTCCGTTATAACTCAGTTTTTTATCTACTTCACCATCTCGAAGCTGGGGACGAAATTAAGGTATGGTATCTTGGCGATCTGCATAAGTATGTGGTCAGTGAGAAAAAAATCGTACTGCCTAGTGAAACTCAATATCTTAGTAACTTTGAGAGTAGCGAAACTCTAACCCTCATGACCTGCTATCCTCCAGGAACTGCTCTACGACGTCTCATCATAGTTGCCTCCCTTGCCAAATAATGCTACAACAATACTAATAATAGTATTGTAAGGAGCTCATATGCCCGCCAAAAAAATGCTTATTCCCCCCAACACCCATATCTTAGCCGCTTTCATATCTGGAATGGTTATTGCCACTGCCGGGTGGTTCTTCTCAGATCGTTTAGACATTGCATTCGGCCAGAGCTCTGACATTAACTTAATTGCAAACGGCAAGGGAAGACAGCAGCTTTGTGAGCCGGGGATGAGTAAGAAAGAGCGCAAGGTAGATGGTTGTAATGTTGTTGTTTTTGAGGAGAAATGCGTTCCGATGCAAAAGCACTATCGGGTCACTAGAACCTGGACCGGTCGCCAAATCAGCGAAATAGCCAACCCCAACAGACGTAGTATGGCAGTTACTACCTACGAAAACAGTAAGTCCGAAACGCGCCGAAATATCAAAGAAGAGATGAATGAATACATGCAGCAAATGAAAGAAAAGCGTGGGACTGAGTTGACTAATATCAAAAAAGAGTACGATAACCTCAGGAATCAAGCTCGACTCAATCGTTGCGAAGTAAACTAGCTCTTGCTATAGAAAGTACTTTGTGACCATAATGGAATAATGAGGCTTATTGCCCGGTTACATCATTATTTCACTCCTCACACCTCGAACAACTTTCGAGCCAAGTTACTCCATAACTCTGGACTGTTGTTGTTCATTGGGATTATCTTATCAAGTAATGTTTTCATTCGCTTACTCGACAGCACCTCGCTTCATATTCTTGGATTCACAAGCTCAATCACAATTAACGAGGTAGTGATCAAGACCAACGAAGAGCGTATCAAAGCCGGGCTTCCCGCCTTAAACTATAGCGAGAAACTCTCCGATGCCGCTCGTCGCAAAGCCGCCAATATGCTCGAAGAAAATTACTGGGCGCACAACTCTCCCTCCGGGAAAAATCCCTGGGTGTGGTTTAAGGCCGCTGGATACAACTATCTCTATGCTGGAGAAAATCTTGCCAAAGATTTTGGCGATACCTCACGCATGATTTCTGCTTGGATGGCCTCTCCCACTCATCATGACAATATTGTTAATCCCAAATACAAAGAAATCGGCATTGCAGTAGTACCTGGAACGCTCTTGGGTAGCGATACGATGCTAGTTGTCCAACTTTTTGGTGCTCCAGGTGGAGGCGCACTCCCCGTCGATTCTTCGCCCACCGAGGCTCCGCAGGCTAACCAAGAAGTATCCAACAACACTCCGCAGTCAGGAGAGCCAGTTCCTCAGGTGAAAGCCGTAACTCAAGAATCAGTTGATACCTTAATCGCAGAGATTAGTCCTCCCAAATACAACTCTTTCGAACTCAAAAAGGTCTTGAGCTTATTTACCACCGCCCTTTTTATTATCGCCCTACTTTTTGACCTCATTCTCTCCGAGTCGGCCGTCCTATCTCGTCGGGTCGGTAAAAATTGGGCGCACATAGTCTTTATTAACATAATCTTGCTTGCTATCACGATCGTGCATGCAGGCCAAATTAGATAATCATATGATCAAAGACGTCCTAGAAAACAAACTTGACTACTCAATCCTCGCGCTAATTTCGGGGACTTATTTGGTTATGGCATATCGTTTCCAAACAGACTATTCCTACCTTTTCGACCTAACTCTCGGATTCGCGCTCGGGTATTTCCTCTGGGGGATCTATCATCATCTACGCAATCATACGCTCCACATTCGTATTGTGTTAGAATATTTTCTTGTCTCTGCCCTAGGGTTAGTAATCATTAGTACATTGTTTGTTTAAAGGAGGATTTTCATGAAAGGCGTTATTTTAGCTGGTGGGAAAGGTACTCGTCTCTATCCATTAACTCATGCCACCAATAAGCACTTACTTCCCGTCTACGACCAACCCATGGTTTTTTATCCTATCCAGACTCTCGTTCATGCTGGGATCACTGAAGTCTTAATTGTTACTGGCGATATTCACGCTGGCCATTTCATTAATGTCATAAAAAATGGTCACGAACTAGGGTTAACTCACGTTGAGTATGCCTATCAAGAAGGGGGTAGCGCTGGCATTGCCGACGCCCTTAAATACGCCGAGGATTTCGCCGACGGCGAAAGTATTGCGGTCATTTTGGGTGATAATACCACCGATGCTGATATTGCTCCAGCTGTCCAAAAATTCAATGATGGCGCGATGATCTTCCTCAAAAAAGTTGTTGACCCCGAACGCTTCGGCAATCCTATATTTGATCCCGCGGATCCGACCAAGATCAAAGAAATCATTGAAAAACCCAAAGTTCCGTCTTGCGATCTTGCAGTGACTGGGCTCTACTTCTACGATGCCACCGTCTACGACAAAATTAAAACCCTAATTCCCTCCGGTCGAGGAGAACTAGAGATAACTGATGTTAATAATGCCTATATTAATGAGGGGAAAATGCAGTGGGATACACTTAACGGATTCTGGTCTGACGCCGGAACTTTCCACTCTCTCTATCGTAGTAATCGATATTGGGCCAAGAAGAAGCTCGGCGACAAATATGAAGATGTTTGTGCCGGTATCACCATTCCCGAATAGTTGTTATGCAACAGCCTTTAGCAGACCTTCTTCGCCCCACGACTCTTTCCGACTATATCGGTCAAACTCATCTGGTTGGTGAGGGTGCACCTCTCCGTCGCGCGCTTGATACGGGAAGTGTCCACTCCATGATCTTCTGGGGTCCTCCAGGGTGTGGCAAAACTACACTTGCCAAGATTATTGCCAGCTCAGTTGGCGCTGATTTCCATTACCTTTCCGCCGTCTCCGCCAAAAAAGAAGACATCAAAAATATCGTTGAACGGATTCACGGATCTACGGATTTACGGATTAACGAAAAGAAGACAATTCTTTTTTTGGACGAGATCCACCGTTTTAACAAAGCACAACAAGATTTTCTCTTGCCCTATGTTGAGGATGGTACTTTAACTTTGATTGGCGCCACCACCGAAAATCCCAGTTTTGAGGTGATCGGCCCCCTACAGTCACGTTGCCATGTTTATGTCCTCCAAAGCTTGACCGAAGAAGATCTTCACCAAATTATCAAACTTGGCACTAAACGCTTAAAAGTAAAAATTGAGCCCAAGGCAGCTTCCTTTCTTGCAACTTTTTGTAACGGAGACGGACGTAAAGCACTCAATATTTTAGAAACGGCTGCAAGTCTTTATCAGAATATCACTCTTGATAATTTAAACTCCACACTACAAACACCCTATTTGCGATATGACCAGGCTGGCGACGAGCACTACGACACAATTAGCGCGTTCATTAAGAGTATGCGCGCTAGTCAGACCGATGCCGCCCTCTACTACCTTGCTCGAATGGTTGCCGCTGGAGAAGATCCCATTTTCATTGCTAGACGTATGGTCATTTTTGCGAGCGAAGATATTGGGGTCGCCGTCCCGACTGCCTTGGTCGTTGCTAACTCAGTTTTCCGAGCAGTTGAGACGATAGGCTATCCAGAATGTCAGCTCAATCTCGCCCACGGCGTTGTTTATTTATCTCAATGTAAAAAAAGTCGGACAGTTAATGATGCTTTCGCCTCCGCCATGGAGGATGTCAATAAGTATGGCAATCTCGATATCCCTCTTAAGATTCGTAATGCCCCAACTAAGTTAATGAAAAATCTTAACTACAGCAAGGGTTATTCCAAATATGATTCTGAGTGCTATCTTCCAGAAAAATTGAAAAATAAAAAGTACTTCTCAAATTAGTGTATACTCTACACTAGATTATTAGTTAGGAGAAAATCTTATGGCTACAAAAGCTACCAAAAAAGTAAGTTCCAAAAAAGTTGTGAAGGCTAGTGAGGCAATTGAGCAAGTAGCTCCCATTGCCGAGCCCGTAGCCGTCACCCGCGCCAAAGCCAAACTTTCCCCCAAAGTCCTTTCAATGGCTCTTTTTGTTGTAGGTATCGCCCTCTTGACCTACAAAGTAGGTCCTTATTTTGTTCCTGCAATCGTTGACAACATGCCAATCTCTCGCTTTGCAGTCTGGCATCGACTAGAACAAAGCTATGGTGAGCAAGTATACGATGATCTCGTCAACGAGAAAGTACTCGATCAGGCAATCAAACAGTCAGGGATCAAAGTCGAAATGGCCAAAGTCGAAGAGCAAATGAAGACCCTCGAAGAACAATTCAAAGATCTTGGTGGCCTCGAAGAAGCTCTCAAGCAACGCGGGCTATCTCGCAAAGATTTGGAGAAACAAATCAAAACTCAACTTGCTGTCGAAGAAGTCTTAAAAGACAAAATTACTCCCTCCGAAGATGAGCTCAAAACTCAATTCGATTCTGGAGCCAAGACTGTCTACAAAGACAAAAAATTCGAAGAGGTCAAAGATGCAATTACAGAAGAACTCAAGCAATCCAAACTCCGCGACTCCTTCCTTGCCTGGTTCGAAGAAGTTAAGAAAAACTCCAAAATCAAAAGATTTGGACTTTAATTATCGGGGGAGGGCATGAACCTCTTTCTCGCCGCAACAATTTTTGTCCTCCTGGTTATAGTGCTCTCGGCACTTCGTAACCGTTTGGTTCACGAGTTTGTGGGGAGTAGTCTCCTGATATTCGGAAGCCAAAATCCAGGATTATGGTTTTATAGTCTCCTGTTTCTACCTGGTACAATTTTGCACGAACTTTCGCATTGGATCGTCGCCGAAATTCTTCAGGTAAGAACCGGGGAAATTAATATTTTCCCCGACCTCGGGTCTGAGGGTGGTACCAAAAAACTTGGGAGTGTGGCAACAGCAAGTTCTGGCCCTTTCCGCTCGTTTTTAATCGGTATTGCTCCATTTCTTTCGGGCATATTCACACTCTCATTGCTTGGGTACTTCCTTTTCCTGGGAGGACTACTTTGGTGGCAATATGCCCTCCTAATTTATGCAACTGCTGTCATTGGATCAAGCATGCTTCTCTCGGCCGAGGATCGCCGTACTTGGCCATTTATTATCATCTTCGTTATCGTCTTGATCTTTCTCCTTAATCAACTCAATCTGAGCCTCCCCCCGATATTTCTCGCAAAAATAATCACGGTCCTTGTCTCGCTAAACAAGGTTCTTGGCGTGACAGTCGGCATTATTCTTGTTATGATTGGGATTCTCTACACCCTTCGTCGTATAATAGAGGTATTAACGCACAAAAAACTAACAAGGAGATAGTTATGAAACTAATGGTAGCCGGTGGAGCAGGTTTTATTGGTAGCAACTTTATTCACTACATGTTGAACACTCATCCTGATTACGAGATCATCAATTATGATGCTCTGACCTATGCAGGCAACCTCGACAATTTGAGCGATATCAAAAGTGACAAATATCACTTCGAGCAAGGCGATATTACCGATCTAGCTCGCGTCAACGAAGTAATCCAAAAATACGGGATCACTCACTTGATCAACTTCGCTGCCGAGACTCATGTTGATCGCTCGATCCACGGTGGAATCAAAGATTTTGTTCTAACCAACAGCCTTGGCGTTCAGATGCTCCTCGATGCCACTCGCGCTAATAATCTAGAGCGCATGATTAACGTCAGTACTGACGAAGTCTATGGGGCTCTAGGGCTCGACGAAGACCGCAAATTCACTGAAGATACGCCCATTATGCCCAACATGCCCTACGCCGCTGCCAAGGCAGGGGGAGATCTCATGTGTCACGCCTATTGGGTCACCCACAAGACTCCCGTGATTGTTACCCACTGTAGTAACAACTACGGCCCCTATCAATTCCCCGAAAAACTAATTCCTTTCTTCATCTTCAAAGCTATGAAAGATGAATCTGTTCCCGTCTATGGTGATGGGCTTAACGTCCGCGACTGGATCCATGCTATGGATCACTCTTCGGCACTCGATTTGCTCCTTCACAAGGGTAATGTCGGTGAGGTCTACAATATTGGTGTCGACAACGAGCGCAATAATCTTGAGATTACCAAGATGGTGCTCGGGATCCTCGGCAAGAGCGAGAGCCTTATGACCTATGTCCAGGATCGTCCTGGACATGATCGTCGCTACGCTATCGACTCGACTAAAATCTTGAGTCTCGGCTGGAAACCCAAATATACTAGAGACATGTTCGAGACAGGGCTCCGTGAGACTGTGCAGTGGTATCTCGATAATGCCGAATGGGTCGCCAAGATCCGCACCCGTATGTCAGAGATTAATCAACACATCAAATAACTATGTACCAAGCACCAAGCACCAAGTATCAAATATATAAACTTAAAAACATCCAATCCCCCAATTTTTTGATGACTCCGCTTGAGCTCAAAGAATACATTAATTTTCCAGTCAAACGGGTCTACTTTATTAGTTCGCCAATGGGCGGTACTGGCAACCATGCTCACCGCGCTGAGGAGGACGAATTATTTATCCAAATCCAAGGCAATTCAACCATTTGTGTTGACGATGGGAGTGGGATGGAAGAGATTGTGTTGTCAGGTCCCCAAAACGCCATTTCTATTCCCCACATGGTTTGGCACGGATTTAAAAATTTAAGCTCAGATTGTATTATCCTCGCTCTTACTAGTACCAACTACGATCCTTTACGCGCCGATTATTGCGAGGATTATGAGGAATTTAAAAAATTAGTTGAGCAGAACCAGGGAAAATAGTTCCGAACCTTGCGCTAGAAAGTGTTCGGAACTTCGGGAAAAGAAGGAATAAATATGTCTAAACATAAAATAATTGCCACAGGTGCCATTGGTCTCGTCGGCTCCCGTTTTCTGGAGCTATATCAAGACGAGTTCGAAGTCGCCAATATCGATATCGCGAGTGGTGTTGATATCACCAACAAGAGCCAAGTCGAGCAATTTGTGACTCAAAACCCTTCTGACATTATGCTTCATCTGGCTGCGTTCACTGATACTAATCGCGCCTTCGCCGAGAGTGGCGACAAAAATGGCTTGTGTTACAAAGTGAATGTTATCGGGACGCAAAATCTAGCCGAGATCTGCAAAGCTCACAACATTCACCTGATCCATATCTCTACCGATTTTGTTTTTGACGGTACCAAGGATACTCCCTATACCGAAGAGGATTTGCCCAACCCGATTGAGTGGTATGGTGAGACCAAAGCTCTGGCCGAGCAAGTTGTGATAGATTCTGGCGTTAGCCATACCATCCTACGCATTGCCTATCCCTATCGCGCTAACTTTGCCAACAAGCCAGATATTATCGGCAAAATTCGCACAGGTCTAGAATCAGGTAAGCTATATCCTCAATTTAGCGATACCATCATTACTCCCACTTTTATCGATGACATTGCTCGCGCCTTCAAGATGGTGATCGAAAAGAAACCCTCAGGAATCTTTCATATTGTCGGGAGCTCTAGCCACTCACCTTACGAACTAGCCCAAAAGGTTGCAACAGCCTACGGTTTTGACCCGATTGTCGTCAAAGAGGGGAGTCTGACCGAATACTTAAGAACCGCACCTCGTCCTTTTGCCCGCAACGTAGCCGTGAGTAACCAAAAAGCAACTCGCGAACTCGGACTAACCTTTTCAAATCTTGACTCTGGCCTCTCCGCAATCAAAAAACAGCAGGGGTTATGAAAAAACAACTCTACATTGTCTTAATACTCATTATTATCATTCTTATTTATCTCAAATTTTTCTTATCCTAGATCCGGTCGACGCGCTTTAGTCCGCTTTATAGCCTGCTCTTTTCGCCACTCTTCAATTTTGGGATGATTGCCACTCAGTAATATTTCGGGAACTTTCTTCCCATCATGTTCAGGGGGTCTAGTATATTGTGGATATTCTAACAAGTTATCCGAATGAGACTCTACCTCACTACTAGTGTCGTCACCCAAGACTCCTGGGATTAATCTGGATATCGAATCAACTAAGACCATTGCCGGGATTTCCCCTCCAGTTAGTACATAATCACCAATCGAAATCTCCATATCCACATACTCTCTAATTCGCTCATCAAATCCTTCGTAGTGTCCACATATCAAAATCAAGTTTGTTTCTTTTGACAAATTCTTGGCGATAGATTGTTTGTAGACTTGTCCCTGTGGCGTCAGTAAAATTACTTTTGTTCTGTTTATTTCCGAACTTTTATTCTTAATATCAAGAATTGCCTTCAATAAAATATCAAATCTTAGTACCATTCCTACTCCACCTCCATATGGGTGATCATCCACAGCTTTATATTTGTCGCTACTATAATCACGCAAATTATGTGTAACTAATTCTACTTTCCCACTCCCAATCGCTCTTCCAATAATGCTATGGTTTTTTAACCCATCAAAAAATTCTGGGAAAAGAGTAATGACATCAATTCTCATAGTGGGCTCCTAATTTTCAGTAATGCTGGGTTAGTTACTTTAGTGTATATCATGGTTGTTTGGATATTGCCATGGCCTAGCAGCTTTTGGATATATCGTGTATCAACACCATTTTCGAGTAGGTGTGTCGCGAAGCTGTGGCGAAGACTATGGAAAGTTGCTGGTTTATTAATTGTTGCGAGTTTCAGCGAACGTTCAAACACGGCTTGGGCTGTTCTCGTCGTTAGCTTCCCACCTCGTTCACTTTCGAAAATATATTGATCAGTAGTTTTGCCAACAATCATAGTTTTGAGGTCGTTAGTAAGCGTTTCTGGGAGTAATGTTATACGATCCTTATCACCCTTAGCTCCCTTAATATGTAGACTCAACTCATCAATATCTATATCGCCCACCTTTATATTAACTACCTCGCTAACGCGTAGACCCGCCCCATATGATAACGCGATTATAGCTTTATGCTTAATATTTCTTGTGACCCCAATTATCTTTCCAATTTCAGCTCTTGAGAGAACGATTGGCAACTTTTTGTGTCTCTTGGTGTACGGGAACGCGCTATCCAACGGCTGTTTTAATACCTTTGTCACGTATAGCTTGTAGGCAGCATGGTATTGATTCATGGTAAAAGAAGATTTGTGTGCTTTCGCTAGATTATCCAAGAAAATAAGAAGATCTTGCTGTCCTATCTCCTCAACACACCGCGAATATGCCTCGATAGTCCTGGGACTATATCCAGCCACTCTCATATATGTTTGTAACTCATCTATCCTCATGCTACAATTTTATCATTAAAAATAATGTTATATGTGTTTATGCGAAATATTTCCGCATACTTCGCATAAACACTAGTTAGACGACATGACAAAAGCCAATAGAGTATAATTTTGGCAACTAACAATTACAGGAGGTAGATATGGCCGATCAAAATGAGTTTCACTTAGACCCCGAAAACATGCCAGAAACATTGGCTGATCTGTTTACGGGGTTTAACCCGGTAGGCAAAAAGCGCGAGGCAATCATGAGGCTTGGTACTGCTTGGGATCAAATGACTGCTGAGGAAAGAAAAAAATTTTTCCCTGCCA
>Ga0172371_10007908_pt1 | contig 14975 bp, 16 predicted proteins | sample Lak12m_FD_114543 | JGI IMG/M metagenome (GOLD analysis project Ga0172371, IMG submission 114543) | Freshwater microbial communities from Kabuno Bay, South-Kivu, Congo - kab_022012_12m | ecosystem: Environmental > Aquatic > Freshwater > Lake | place: Democratic Republic of the Congo: South-Kivu... | reverse complement strand
GATGCTCCCGTTCACTTTGCCCAGGGCGGAAAAACCATTGAACAGGTTCCTGTTGAACAACTTCACGGCCCTGGCATTGTGATTGATGTAACCCGGCAGTCAGCGGCTAACCGTGATTACCTGGTCACAACAGAAGACTTTGAAAACTGGGAGAGACAATACGGGAAGATTCCAAACGGGGCAATCATCCTGCTTAACACGGGATCTGGCGCCTTGTGGGACGACCATCTGAAATATACCGGGACCCTGAAAACAGGAAAAGAGGGTGTGGATGAACTTCATTTCCCTGGATTGGATCCCGGGGCCGCTCAATGGCTTGTTGATAACCGGAATATCAGAGGAATCGGGCTCGATACCCCGAGCATTGACTATGGTCAGTCAAAGGATTTCAAAACTCACCGGATCCTGTTTGCTGCCGGTATCACCGCCTATGAGAATCTGGCCAACCTGAACCAACTCCCCGCAAGCGGGGCCTACATCATTGCACTTCCGATGAAAATCAGGGGCGGCAGCGGTGCCCCGTTGCGGATTGTGGCGGTCATTAACTGATCAATGAAGGAAAGAAGAATACAGAAATGATGGAATTGAGTGATTTAGTAACTTTGCAGCCAGGAAAGAAAATCCCCTATGCAAGATCCCCGTATCGGTGAATACATCGCTTCTTCGGCAGAATTTGCCAGACCCATCCTGAAACACCTCCGCAAACTGGTTCATCAGGCATGTCCGGATGTGGTTGAGACCATGAAATGGAGTTTTCCGCACTTTGACTACAAGGGAGTGTTTGTAAGTATGGCTGCATTTAAAGAACATTGTGCCTTTAGTTTCTGGAAAGCGAAGCTCCTCCCCGATCCCCATAACCTGCTTCAGGAACGGGAGGAAAAAGCCATGGGTCATTTCGGGAAGATCCGCTCCCTCAAAGATCTTCCCGCCGATCAGATGATACTCGATTACCTGAAAGCCGCTATGAAGCTGAATGAAGCTGGAATAAAGCAAACACCCAAAAAACCGACAGACAAGGAGAAGAAAGATCTGACCGTTCCTTCCGATCTCGCGGAAGCTCTTTCCTCAAATCCAAAAGCAGCCGGGACATTTAAAAAATTTAGTTACTCGCATAGAAAAGAGTACATTGAATGGATCACCGGGGCCAAAACTGAACCCACCCGCCACAAACGACTCACCACGGCTATCGAGTGGATTGCAGAGGGAAAGCATCGGAATTGGAAATACTCATAAAATAATTCGACATCCCGTTCATGTCATCGTCATCCATGCTCATTCATGTCCATTTCAATTAACTCATGATCTCTCTCCCCCCAGCCCTGATCTCCGACGACCTCAAAGAGGTTTTCTTTTGTTGCGACATGGAGAAATGCAAAGGAGCCTGTTGTGTCGAAGGTGATGCTGGTGCCCCCCTGGAAGAGGAAGAGATCTCACTCCTGGACGATTACCTGGATGAGATCAAATCCTTTATGACCCCCGAAGGAATCGGGGAGATAGAGAGAATAGGTGTTTTTGACTATGATGCTGAGGGCAGGTTCGTCACTCCCCTGATTGAAGGTTTGGAGTGTGCGTATATTTTTTTTACAGACGGGATAGCCAGGTGTGCCATCGAGGAGGCGTTTCAGAAGAAAAAGATCCCATTTCCAAAACCGATTTCCTGCCATCTTTACCCGCTTCGCATTTCAACCATTGGCAATGAGGATGCTGTCAATTACAACAAATGGTATATTTGTGATAAAGCGCTGGTGAAGGGTTACCGGGATAAAATCCCTCTTTACCTGTTTTTACAGGATGCCCTGATCAGGAAATACGGAAGAAACTGGTTCAACAGATTTGTGAAGCTGATCAGTTAACCACCTGGGCTTTTTTCAGCGTTGCCAGCCTGGCCAGTTCCTTATCCACCATGAACAAGCCGCCTTTTTCTGCTCCTGCCAGGTGAATCTGGTCCAGGACACTGCGGGCTGTGCTCTCCTCTTCAATCTGTTCACTGATATACCACTGCAGGTAGTTGGCCGTGGTAAAATCTTTTTCCTTCTGGCACACGGAGTAAAGGTCATTGATCGCTGCGGAAATGAACTCTTCGTGTTTCAATACCTGCTGGAAAACATCCAGCAATGATTTATACTTGGCAACCGGTGCATCGAGTTTGTCCACGATCACATTTCCACCGCGGTCGTTCAGGTAATGAACCAGCTTGAGCATATGAATCCGTTCCTCTTCCGTTTGGGCATAAAGGAAATCTGAAGCGCCCGGATATCCGTTCCGTTCACACCATGAAGCCATGGCAAGGTAGATCCGTGATGAATGTTCTTCCTTCCTGATCTGCTCGTTCAGCGCTTTTTCAACGTTTTTCGTAACCATAGTTCAATTCGTTTTATATACTGCAAAGATCAACAAAAATAGTGAAATAGCGAAATAGCGAAATAGCGAAATAGCGAAATAGCGAAATAGTTTAATAAACAAAAAGTAATGTTGTTAAATGATGTGCAATGATGCGCAATGATGCGCAATGATGCGCAATGATGTGCAATGATGTGCAATGATGCGCAATGTTGGCAATTATCCTTTAAGGGCTTCCGCGCCTGAAACGATCTCAATGATCTCCCGTGTGATCTGGTTCTGGCGGGCTTTGTTGTAAGAGATCCGTAGATCTTTAAGCAATTGCCGGGCGTTTTCTGTCGCCTGATGCATGGCAGTCATCCTGGCGCCCATTTCAGCTGCAAAGGAGTCGAGGATTGCTTTAAACAGCTGGATCCGAAGGGTTTTCGGAATCAGTTCATGCAAAATTGTTTCTTTGTCCGGTTCAAAGATGTAATCGGCTTCAATTTTTTTCAGGCTGGTCTGTTCCATAGGAGATTCAGGAACCAGTGGCAGGTATTGCTCGATCATTTGTCTCTGAACCGCTGCATTCTTGAACTGATTGTAGATCAGTTCGATCCTGTCATATTTCTTTGCTGCAAAGAGCTCCATCAAAAACATGGCTTTCGGCGCAACCGTTTCGAAATTAAGGGAGTCATAAATTGAATCCCATGATTCAATGACCTTATATTTTCGCTTCCGGAAATAGTCAGTAGCCTTTTTCCCGACAGTGATCAGTTCTACATTTTGATTTCTGCTCTGGGCTTCATAGGTATGGTGGATCCTGTCTGCCGTAAGTTTGATGATATTGGAGTTAAAGGCGCCGCACAGTCCGCGGTTGGATGTGAGCACGACCAGCAGGATCCGTTCAGCATTACGAACCTCCGTATAGGCGCTTTCGTTTGAATCATCAGCGCTGGAACTGAGGTTTTGCATGATCTTCCGTAATTTGGCAGCGTATGGACGGAGCTTGAGAATGGCATTTTGTGCCCTTCTCAGCTTCGAAGCCGCAACCATTTTCATGGCGCTGGTGATCTGTTCGGTCGATTTAACCGATGCAATCCTGATCCTTACCTCTTTTAATCCAGCCATCTTTTCGGTTTTCGATGGACGAGGCATGCCCCGTCCTTACATCTTCTTCCTTCTTCCTTCGACCTACCTTTTTTCTTCATATTTCCTGGAGATATCGGCTGCTGTTTTCTCCATCGCTTTTTCGTCTTCCTCCAGTAATTTCCCTTCGCTGAGATGCTCCAATACGGCTTTGTGATAGGTTATCATATAATGGAGGTACTCCACTTCAAAATCCATCACACTCCTAACCGGCACGTTCTTCAACAAACCCCTGGTGCCGCAGAAGATAATGGCTATCTGCTGTTCAACGGGCATCGGTGAATACTGCGCCTGTTTCAGGATCTGGACATTCCGGGCACCTTTATCGAGGACCGCTTTTGTGGCTGCATCCAGGTCGGAGCCGAATTTAGAGAAAGCTTCCAGTTCCCGATATTCAGCCTGGGCAAGCTTCAAGGTTCCTGCTACTTTTTTCATGGATTTGATCTGGGCATTTCCTCCAACCCTGGAAACGGATATCCCGACATTGATGGCCGGCCGGATCCCGGAATTGAACAGCCCGGTTTCCAGGAAGATCTGCCCGTCTGTGATCGAGATGACATTCGTGGGGATATAGGCTGATACGTCACCGGCCTGGGTTTCTATGATTGGCAGAGCTGTGAGGGAGCCACCTCCCTTCACCATGTGCCTGATCGATTCGGGCAGGTCGTTCATGTTTTTTGCAATGGCATCCGACGAGATAATCCTGGCTGCCCTCTCAAGCAAACGGGAGTGGAGGTAGAATACATCTCCGGGGTAGGCTTCCCGACCCGGGGGCCGGCGAAGCAACAGGGAAACTTCGCGGTAGGCAACGGCCTGTTTCGAAAGGTCGTCATAGATTACCAGCGAAGGACGGCCAGTATCCCTGAAAAATTCACCGATAGCGGCTCCTGCAAAGGGGGCATAAAACTGCATTGCGGCAGGATCTGAAGCGGTTGCGGTAACAATGACCGTATAATCCATCGCTCCCTTCTCCTCCAGGATCTTCTGTATATTTGCCACGGTAGACCCTTTTTGTCCGACCGCTACATAGATACAATAAACCGGCTGGCCCTTTGTATAATTTTCCTTCTGGTTGATGATCGTATCGATGGCGATGGCTGTCTTGCCAGTCTGCCGGTCGCCAATGATCAGCTCACGTTGGCCTCTCCCAATAGGGATCATGGCATCAATTGCCTTGATTCCTGTTTGAAGCGGCTGGTTAACGGGCTGCCGGTAGATCACACCGGGAGCTTTCCGTTCCAGAGGCATCTCAAAACGTTCACCTTCTATTTTACCTTTGCCGTCAATCGGCTCTCCGAGCGTGTTGATCACCCTGCCAAGAAGTCCGTTGCCAACTTCAATGGAGGCAATCCTGCGTGTCCTTTTAACCGTGTCACCCTCTTTGATGTCATAGGATTCACCGAGCAATACAACTCCTACATTATCTTCCTCCAGGTTGAGGACAATGGCACGGATGCCATTTTTCTCAAACTCGACCAACTCTCCGGATTCAGCATTGGTGAGTCCGTAGATCCGGGCTATCCCGTCTCCAACCTGCAGAACAGTGCCTATCTCTTCAAGTTCAGCAACGTTATGATAGCCGGCTAATTCTTTTCGCAAAATTGCAGATACTTCGGCTGGTTTTATTTCTGCCATATTAAAAACCTTTTTTGTACAAGTTTATTCTGGCGGAGCCTCTTCGCAACCGCTCAATCTGATAATGGATACTGGCATCATACTGCATGTCTCCCCAATTCAGTATAAAGCCTCCTATGATTTCAGGATCAATTTTCTGGATCAGTTCAATCTGCCATTTTGTATACTCTTTCATAACCGTGATAACCCGGTTTCTGATAGCTTCAGTCATCGGGACCGCTGTGGTCAGAAGAACCGGAAGAATCTTTTTGTACTCCTTGTATAATGAGATCAGATTTCGGGCGATCTCAGGGATATACACTTCCCTGTTCTTGCGTACCAGGATAAGAAGGAATTTCATGGTCATCGCATGAAACCGGTTTTCGAACATATCCTTCAGGATCTTTTTCTTTTTCTCTTCACTGATAACAGGGCTTTTCAGCACCAGTACAAAAATCTTGTTCTCCTCACAAACAGAGACCAGTTCAAGGGCATCAGAGTAGATGGCATCTTCCTGCTTCTTTTCAACAGCCAGTTCAAAAAGAGACTTCGCATACCGTTCCGATACCAGGGATATCCTCATCCGCTTCGATGATTAGTTGAAATGGACTTTGTCCATTTGCTGTTTTACATATGTTTCCTGTTCCTTTACGTCAGCCAGTTCGTGCTGAAGAACCTTTGCCGCTATTTCCAGTGACAATTCAGCAAGCTGATTTTTAAGATCCGTCATGGCAGCCATTTTCTCGTTTTCGATGTTCTCCTTGGCGCTGGCAATGATCCTGGCAGCTTCTTCTTTGGCCTTTTCCTTCGACTCCTCAATAATGACGTCACACACTTTCCGGGCATCGCTTAAAATGGCATCCCGTTCGTCTTTTGCCTGGTGCAGCAACTCCTCGTTGCTGAACTGAAGCTGTTTCATCTCTTCCTTTGCCCTGTCGGCCGCGTGCAACGCATCATGGATGGATGTTTCACGGTCCTTCAGACTCTTCAGGATCGGTTTCCAGGCAAATTTCCGGAGAATCAGCAACAGGATCAGGAATGGCAATGCCATCCAAAAAATCAATCCCAATCCGGGTGTTATCAGTTCCATATTTTGTCTTAATTTGTTTCAAACAAAGTTCTTAATGGCGTAACCAACCGTTAAACCATTAAGAACCGCTGTCTGTCAGATGAAAAGAATCAGCAGACAAACCACAATAGCGAAAAACGCCACACCTTCAACGAGAGCGGCTGCGATGATCATGTTTGAACGGATGTCACCAACAGCTTCAGGCTGACGGGCAATTGACTCGAGGGCGCTTTTACCGATATTACCAATACCGATTCCTGCTCCAACTACTGCAATGCCTGCACCGATTCCTGCTCCCAGACGGGCGATGGCCTGAAAATCTCCGACCAGCTGCAAAAAAATTGTCAATAAATCCATAAAATAATGTTTATTAAAGGTTCAAATCACGTAGGATCGGGGCATGCCCCGACCTTACAAAGGTTAAGGTTCAAATCAGGTAGGGCCGGGCATATTCCGACCGTACATTTTTTTCATTTCGTTCGTATTTCGTCACTCGGACATTCATTCGTAAATCGTAAATGGTACTTCCTTTTAATGGTGTTCCGATTCAATCGTTGCAAGCCCGAAATAAAGTGCCGACAACAGGGTAAATACATAAGCCTGGATAAAAGCAACCAGGATCTCCAGCAGATCCATAAATACAATAAATGCAACCGAAACAACAGAAACCCCGTATCCCAGTGCCATGCTGATTGACCCAAAAATAAAGATCAGGCTGACAAAGCCCAGCACGATAATGTGTCCTGCCGTGATGTTGGCAAAGAGTCGCACCATCAGAACGAAGGGCTTGGTTACAATCCCTACGATCTCAACAACCGGCATCAGGGGAATGGGTATTTTCAGCCACCAGGGAACTCCCGGGGTATTGATAATATCCACCCAGTAATGTTTATTTCCGTTGATCGTGGTAAGAATGAAGGTAAAGACAGCCAGCACCATTGTAATGGCAATATTTCCCGTAACATTGGCCCCACCCGGAAATATCGGGATGATTCCCATCATGTTGTTCAGAAAAATAAAAAAGAAGATGGTGAGAAGAAAGGGCATGAACTTTTCATACTTCTTTTCACCAATTGAACTTTTTGCAATATCGTCCCGGATAAAAATGATCAGGGGTTCCAGCATGGATTGCAATCCTTTTGGAGCAGAGTCGGGATTCCTCTTATAGCGGTTTGCCACTGAAACGAAGATCCATATCAGGAGAAAACAGCTGATGAGTATGGCAAATACGGTCTTGGTAATGGAGAAATCATACACGGTGCTCCCTGATCCGTTTTCAGCATGAATTTTCCCTTCCTCCAGCACAAATCCCTTGTAGGAGTGACCGGGGTTGTGGAATTTCGACGACATGAAAGCGTACAGCTTTCCTTCGTACAAAAGGATTACCGGCAAGGGAATCGTGATATGCGCGTGGCCAACCGTTGCAATATGCCACTCATGATTATCCACCACATGTTCCATGATCATCTTTCCGGCATCGAATTCCTGCTCAACGACCAGATCCTCATCGGAATGAAAAGCAGTATCAGCACTGGTTTCTTTTGCGGTTTGCGTTTTTTCGGAAGCTATTGCATCCGCACCGGGAGAGATAAACAGAACCAGAAAAAGCAGGAGATAGAGGGTGAGATTCCTGACTTGCTTCGCTTGAACCATAGATACTAACAAATGCTGATTTTCGGGCTGCAAGTTTACGAACAATTCATGAGATATGAAAATCAAATTTCATGAATATATGAACATATGTAATATTAGTGCGGTATTAGGGCTGTGGAGTGTTGACCCTGAGTGTGATTAGTTGTTCTATTCCGGCGTAGACCTGGATTGCGCCCCAATCTTCCCAGTGTTCGGTATCATACCAGTAATATAAAGGCGTAAGATCAATGAATGTAGCATTACCATCCTTATTCGTCCAACTGGAGGCAAAATAATCTTTCGTTTTCATTTGTTCATACGTCAATGCCAGGAAGACCTGTTCAGCCACAACCGGATTCTCATCTGCATCAATTACTTTGATCACAAGAATCCCGATAACCGACTCATTGGTGGAGCAGGAAGGGAGCATCGCAGTGCACGTGAAAATGAAAAAGCCGGAAACATAAATAAACCATTTTTTCATGCTGACGAATTGATTTTTGTTGAAGGCAAAGATAGGAAAAAATCACATCCCGGGAAATAAAATCGATGATTGCCAGTTTGTAACATAAGAGTGTTCCAGACGTCTAAGTTTATCAGTCTTTGCGGATCTATTAAAATTAAGTACATTTGAACCCTTAAACGTAGATGTCATGCTTCGATTTAACCTCCTGATGATGGGCAAATTTCAATTGTCCGTCTTTTTAGCATTTGCTTTAACCTTTTCTTCCTCCTCTCAGAACGTTTGGACTCTAGAAGATTGTGTCGATTATGCATTGGCCAACAATCTTGATATTCAGAAACAGATCCAGACGGTCGAATCCAACCGGGCCTCGATGCTTCAGAGCGGCCTGAACATGCTGCCCAGCCTTAATTTTGGTGCCTCCAACATCTGGAATACAGGGCAAACCATTGACCAGTATACAAATACGTTTGCGACCACAACGGTAAGGTCCAACAATTTCAGCTTTAACACAAATCTGTCCCTGTTTAACGGGATGCAGAAATTCAATACACTGAAGCGTAACCAGATTGAGCTCATGGCCAGCCGGTATGATCTGGATGTTCTGAAAAATGACATCTCTCTGGCCGTGGCGGGTTATTACCTGGATATTCTATTCAACAAAGAGATCCTGGACGTTACGGAACGTCAGCTGGCCATCACCACTGAACAGGTGGAACGCGTCAGGAAAATGGTGGAGGCCGGGGCGGCTGCCCAGGGTGACCTGCTCAATATCCAGGCGCAGGCTTCCACGGAAGAGTTGAACACGGTTGACGCAAGGAACAGGTTGAATATCTCTTACCTCTCCCTTCAGCAACTGATTGACCTCACGATCTCCAGCGATTTTGACATTGAAAAGCCTCTTCTGAAAGAGGTTGCACCTCCGAAGGAGCTGATTACGGCGGAAACCATTTACGCGCATGCCTTATCAACCCGTCCCGAAATAAAAAGCGCTGAACTGAGGATCGAGAGCGCAAATAAAAGTCTGGCCATTGCCCGTGGCGGACAGTCTCCAAGCCTCACTTTTGGCGGCTCTTATGCAACCGGATATTCAGGAGCTGCTAAAAGTGTGGATGGTTCAATCCCGCCCGTCATCCAAGTGTATCCCATCGGGATCACCCAGCTCACTCATGATACCGTGCTGGGTTATTCGTCTACTTATTCTTACAAAACAAAGTCATTTTCTGATCAGTGGAACGACAACGATAATGTCTCGCTTGGCTTCAATTTGTATATACCCATTTTCAATGGCTGGCAGGTCAGGACCTCAATCACGCAGGCGAAAATCCAGAGGAATATTGCCGAACTTGACCTGGAGCAAAGAAAAAGAACCTTGCAGAAGACCATTGAACAGGCTTATGCCGATGCGGTGGCATCATTGCAGAAATTCAGTTCTGCCAGCCAAAAAGTTCAGGCCCAGGAGGAATCGTTCAAATACACGGAACAAAAGTTCGACGTTGGAATGGTTACCTCCTATGATTACAACAACAGCAAAAAAGAGCTCACCAGCGCCCAGTCTGAATTATTGCAGGCGAAATATGATTTCATTTTTAAAACCACGATACTTGACTTTTACGTGGGCAATCCCATTCGTATCAGTCAGAAATAAACATCAGCCCCATGACTCGTAAAAAATCAAAGAAGAAACTCTGGATCATCATTGCATCCGTAGTTGTTCTTGCCGTTATCATTGTTCTGGCAGTATTAAAAGGAAGCAAGAATGAAGGAATTAAGGTCTCCGTTGAAGAGGTTGCCAGAAGGACCATCATTCAAACAGTCTCATCCAACGGCAAAATACAACCGGAAATAGATATTAAAATCTCCCCTTATATTTCCGGGGAAGTGGTAGAACTTTATGTCAAAGAAGGCGACCAGGTGAAAAAGGGCGATCTTCTGGCTAAAATCGACCCGGAGATCTACATCTCGCAGTATGATCAGAGTGTTGCTTCGCTGAATACCCAGAAAGCCAACGAGTCTAATTCCAATGCACGTCAGGTGCAGATGGAGGCACAGTTCGAAAACGCCCGTCTGAACTTTGAACGGCAGAAAAAACTGTTTGAGCAGAATGTGATCTCGAAAGCCGATTTTGATCAGGCAAAGGCGAATTTCGAAGTGGCTCAGGCTCAGGTTATCTCTGCCAAGCAGGATGTGAAAGCTGCTGAATTTATGGTAAAGAGCTCGGAAGCTGCGTTGAAACGATCGAAAGAAGACCTTACCCGGACGGCTATTTTTGCCCCCAATGAGGGCACGGTTTCCAAACTTAACGTACTGAAAGGTGAACGCGTGACCGGAGCATCACAGTTTTCCAGTGGTACTGAAATTATGCGCCTGGCTAACCTCAATGAGATGGAAGCCCAGGTGGAGGTGAATGAAAATGATATCATCCGGGTGAGCCTCGGGGATACGGCCCTTATAGAGATTGATGCTTACCTCAACCGTAAATTCAAAGGAATAGTGACTGAGATCGCCACATCGGCCAATACCACCGGTGTTAGTGTGGACCAGGTGACCAACTTCAATGTGAAGATCCATCTGCTGAAAGAGTCGTATGAAGACCTTCTGGATCCGGAAAGACCCTTTTACAGTCCATTCCGCCCCGGAATGTCATGCACGGTGGAGATCCAGACAGAAACGGCTTTCGACATCCTCACTGTTCCTATCCAGGCTGTCACAACCCGGGTATCGCAGGATACCCTGGACAAACTGAACGAAAAAAACAGGGAGACAGAGCAGCAGGGAGATCAGGAAATCGAACGGGTTACCACCAAAAAAACCGAAGAGATCCAGGAATGTGTTTTCGTTTATGAAGATGGGATCGCTAAAAAGCGGGATGTCAAAACAGGCGTCCAGGATAATACCTACATCGAAATCGAATCGGGGTTGACGGATAGCCTGGAGGTGATCACTTCGCCTTACTCTGTGGTATCCAAAACCCTGAATGATGGCGACAAGGTTAAGAAGGTCGACAGGAAGGACCTGTTCATCGTGAAAAAATAATGTCTCTGATCCTGGCCCTTGAAACGGCAACACCTGTTTGTTCAGTTGCCCTTGCCCGTGATGGAGAGTTTCTATCCATCCGCGAATCAACCGTTCCAAACGCACATTCTTCCGTTTTAACCGTTTTTATCGAAGAAATTTTTCAGGAAGTTTCATTGCATTATACTGATCTTGATGCTGTATCGGTCAGCATGGGCCCCGGTTCCTACACCGGCCTTCGTATTGGAGTGGCTGCCGCCAAAGGCCTGTGCTTTGCCCTGGATAAGCCTCTGATCGCTGTCCCGACATTGGAGGCGATGGCGGCAGGGATGAAGGACGTGTTCCTCCACCTCACCCCCGACCCCTCTCCTCCAGGAGAGGGGAGGAAGCCCCCTTTAGGGGGTTTGGGGGTATTTTGTCCACTGATCGATGCGCGGAGAATGGAGGTTTACTGTGCTGTATTTGATGAGAACCTGAATCAGGTTCAGGCGACCGAGGCGTTAATTGTTGATGAACATTCGTTTACCGGCTTACTGAAAGATCATGTGGTACTGTTCGCCGGAACCGGTGCCGAAAAATGCAAAAAGGTATTGTCCCACCAAACGAATGCAATTTTTATTGAAGGGTTTGAGGCATCATCCCGTTTTCTGGTCACTCTTTCCGAGCAACGGTTCATAGAACAACGGTTCGAAAACCTGGCCTATTTTGAGCCTTTCTACCTGAAAGATTTCATAGCGGGAAAACCCCATGTCAAAGGACTGAGGTAAACCGGAATCTGGCACCGTTTTATCTCAATAAAACGCAGCGCTTTGTAAATGTGGCATCCGGAGTTGTCATCCTGTACAGATAGACTCCTCCGGGGAGTACTTTTCCGCTATTGTCGGTACCGTTCCAGGTAACCTGGTAATTGCCTGTGTTACACGTCGCATTCATCAGAGTATTCACCTTTTCCCCGTTTATATTGAAAATTTCAATCAAAACAGGTTGAGTCTTTGCAACCGAGTAACCAATGCTTGTAGTAAGGGTGAAGGGATTTGGGTAGTTCACGGAGAGAGTGTTTTGTTTCTTGGAGCCCGGGTCGTTGATACCTGTATAGAGGCTTTCGTTGACAGCGATCGTCACAAACTGGGTGTCGATCTCGCTGACGATCCGGAGGTTATCAAATAAGAACTCTATCATAGCATCCGTGGGCAGAGGAATTACCACGGTCAGATCTACCGATTCGCCTGGCGCCAGGGTATGCGGAAATCCCGTGAAGGGCCAGGGATTTACCGACCATATAAAGGGAGACGAAGGGGTAGATTCTTCCTGGACATCCAGAAGGTCTATCGCCATACTTGTAGTATTGGATATGGTGACCACTTGTCCGTTAAGGCATTGCTGTGCATTTTCAAAAAATAGGGTATCTGCAGTCAGCGTAACATCCGGCGTGATGTAAGTGGTGTCTCCGGCCAGGCATCCGATTCCGGTAATGATCTCATCGGTCGTATTGTCCAGGACGAAAGCCAGCAGTTCACAATTCTCCATGATGTAGCCGGTAGCTGAATAATCAAATGTAAAGATCCTCCTGTAAAAGGTTCCTGCAGAGGCATCGCTAACGATAGGATCACCCCACTGACCGACAAATGCTTCGCGGAAGGTATGTTTGTGGGTGTAAGGATAGGTTCCTCCCGATTGGTTCGACACCAGGTTGTTTTCCGCCAGGGTCACCATCAGGTTATGTTCGCCCTGAAAATCATCGGTATAGTAGATATCCACCACCACAGTGAGCAGGGAGGCGCCCGGGTCAAAGCTGGTTGCCATGCCCACGTTCATAGGCGAGGGTTCGGCCAGGACCGTATTGGTATAAGCAGGCCAGCTTGTCCTGCTGGTCAGCCTTTCGGGAGGCGTCCACAGTCTGCGCTGAACAAAAGCGCTGGGCATGTAGCGGGAGGTGCCGCAATATGGGATCATGTAGAGGCTGTCGGCATAGTGCCTGCGGAAATCAGGATCTCCAGGGAAAGGAGTGGTATAATTGGAATTGAATGGATGGTAGGCAACACAGAATGCCCGGCCAGGATGATCGGCCAGGATCTGTGCCATCACCTGGTGGCCTGCAGGACAGTTTGGACAGTTTACTCCAGTAAACTCTTCCAGGATGGCATTCCTGTCAAGCGGTTCGATTGGAACAAAGCGCTGAGACATGACCAGCAGCGGAAGTACTATCATCAGAAATCCTATACCGGCTGATTGTAAACATGTTTTCATAAGTCACTATTTATTGATTGGTTTCTTTCGGATCAAGCATATAAAAATAGACAATCATTCCTTCCTCCGGTTGCTTTTTCGATAACTTCCCCGATTTACAGGATGATTTCACTACTTTTGCTATTCATTTAATCCCCTTCCCATGGCTGAAACAATTCAATATATTGCTCCCGATCATTACCTGGTAGACGAATTGCTGACCGACGAACACAAGATCGTGAGGAACGCAGTCCGAGACTGGGTCAACCGTTTTGTCAAACCCATTATTGAGGAGTACTATGAAAAGGCCCGGTTCCCTATGCATCTTATTAAAGAGCTGGGGAAGATTGGTGCTTTCGGTCCCTTCATCCCTGAAACGTACGGAGGGCCTGGCCTCGATTATATCTCTTACGGACTGATCATGCAGGAGCTGGAACGAGGAGACTCCGGGGTACGTTCCATGGCTTCTGTGCAGACTTCCCTGGTTATGTTCCCCATTTATACTTATGGCTCGGAGGAACAAAAAAAGAAATACCTTCCGAAACTTGCCAGCGGGGATCTCATTGGTTGCTTTGGACTGACAGAACCCAATTACGGCTCTGACCCCGGTAGCATGAAAACCCACGTAACGGATATGGGAGATCATTACCTCCTTAACGGATCCAAGATGTGGATCACCAATGCCACCATTGCCGATGTGGCTGTAGTATGGGCAAAGGACGAAGAGGGTGTGATACGGGGATTTATCGTCGAAAAGGGCTGGGATGGATTTACTGCTCCCGAAACCCATGGAAAATGGTCTTTAAGAGCTTCGGTAACGGGAGAGCTGGTATTTGACAATGTGAAAGTACCTAAAGACCATCTTCTTCCAGGGGTGAAAGGACTGAGAGGTCCCCTGAGTTGCCTGAATTCTGCCCGTTTTGGTATCTCCTGGGGAGCCATAGGAGCTGCGATGGACTGTTATGATGCCGCATTGCGTTACTCCCTCGAACGCATCCAGTTTGACAAACCGATCGGCGCTTTTCAGCTCCAACAGAAGAGACTGGCAGAGGCATTGACTGAGATAACCAAAGCCCAGCTTCTCTCCTGGCGTTTAGGGACCCTGCGTAACGAAGGAAGAGCCACTGCCGCGCAGATATCTATGGCTAAAAGAAACAATGTGGCTATCGCCCTTGACATAGCCAGGGAGATGAGACAGCTTCTGGGAGCAATGGGAATTACAAACGATTACCCGATGATGCGCCACATGATGAATCTGGAATCGGTTATCACCTATGAAGGGACGCACGATATACACCTGCTGATAACAGGAGCGGAGATTACAGGGATTCCTGCTTATATGTAGGATATTCAAAGTCGAAGGTCGAGGGTTGAGGGGTAATAGTATTCCCTGCATTGGCTCCGTTGGGTTCGTTTCATTTCAGTTTATGGCAATTCATGTGCAATCCATGACAATTATTGGCAATTAATAAATTTCACTGTGTCGAT
>Ga0172371_10007907_pt1 | contig 14977 bp, 12 predicted proteins | sample Lak12m_FD_114543 | JGI IMG/M metagenome (GOLD analysis project Ga0172371, IMG submission 114543) | Freshwater microbial communities from Kabuno Bay, South-Kivu, Congo - kab_022012_12m | ecosystem: Environmental > Aquatic > Freshwater > Lake | place: Democratic Republic of the Congo: South-Kivu... | reverse complement strand
TTTAATGGAGGTGTTTGTGTTTACAACAAAAAAGTTATTTCGTTAACTGGTGGTTTTTTGTCTTGGATATATGCGGCAGATATAGAAATGATTGAAAGAGTTTACAATCATGTTAAAATCAAAAAAATAGAAAAAGCTTTGTACTATAAAAGAGAAATGCCCGGAGATATGATGCTTGGAACAAAAAAACATCCTCGAAAAGAATTCTTACAAAAGATAAGAAGATATTCCGTTAATGAAAATGTTTGTATTTTACCCGCAAAAGTTGAATTGCCAATAGAAGAAGTTAAAGATGATGACGATGATGAATTCATACCAAAAGTAAATCACGTAATTACTCCACTTAAACCGGGAATAAGCATTTTAGTTACTGCGTATAAATCTCAAAATTTCATCGAGCAATGTCTTGATTCAATCGAAAATCAAACATACTTCAAAGATAATAATGAATTTGAAGTATTGTTAGGAATAGATGCATGTGAAGAAACTTTAGAAAAAGTTCAGGAAATTCGGCACAAATATCGTAACCTTTCAGTTTATATGATGAAAGAAAACAAAGGCACGTATGTTACAACTAACACATTAATCGGATTAGCAAAATATGAAAATTTATTAAGGTTTGATTCAGATGATGTAATGATGAAGTATATGGTTTCTGAGATAATGAACGTGCACGAAAAATACGACTATATACGATTTAAGTTTAGAACTTTTACAAAAGATATTACATTAAATTCAAAGGCCAGCAACATGTTTGCGTTAGGAGTTGTTTTTTATAAAAAATCAGTATTTGATATTTTAGGAGGTTACCAAGATTGGAGATGCAGTGGAGATTATGAGCTGTTTACTCGAGCACAAGGAAAAATTAAAATGCTATCATTGGGAAAAGAATTATTTTTTAGAAGAGATCATCCTAATAATTTATCGAATAAAAGCGACACGGCTTTAGGAAGTTCATTAAGATTACAGTATCAAAAACAAGTTAGAACTTATCATGCGCACGAAAATGCTAAAATCGATAGAGTAATAAATCATTATGACAAAGTAGATGAAAATAAAAGTGTATCAAAACTAATAGATAATAAAAAAATTCCTATATCTATTATTGTAACTGCATGGAAAACACAAGATTATATTGAAGAATGTCTCGATTCTATAGAAAATCAAACATATTTTAAAGATAATGATAACTTCGAAGTATTAGTTGGAGTCGACGCTTGCCAAGATACGTTAAAAAAATTATTAGAAATTCGCCACAAATATAGAAATTTACGAATATTTATGATGAAAGAAAATAAAGGCACATATGTCACAAGCAATACTTTGTTAGATTTAGTTAAATATGAAAATATTTTAAGATTTGATAGTGATGATATTATGAAGCCTGAAATGATTTCGACAATAATGAACAATGCAAATTCGTATGACATTATTAGATTTTACTTTTATAATTTCATAAACACTAAAGATAATATTGTTAACATTAATCGATATGCATCTATAGGAGCAATATTTTTCAAAAAATATGTAATTGATATATCCGGAGGTTATCGAGCGTGGAGGTGCGCCGCTGATAACGAAATACTTGAAAGAATAAAAAATTACACAAAAACATTTGAAATTTCTACTCCTTTATTTTATAGAAGATTACATAAAGAAAGTTTAATCAATAATCCCGAAACAAACATCGATAGTAATTTAAGAAAATCTTATCGATCTCAAATTAGAGAATATAGACGCGGGGAAAATATAAAAATTGAAACTGTCGTTTCTAATTATCAAGAAATATATACTCCTTATATTTATGATATCAGCTTTATAATACCAATTAGAGGAAGAGAGGATCAAATTGAAGGATTAGAATATAACATTAAACAATTTTTCGGTGATTATAACTATGAAATAATTTACGTTAATCAAAATGACAATAAATTATTTAAACGCGGTCAATTATGTAATATCGGATTCAAAGAAAGCAACGGAAATATAATAATTTTTCAGGATGTTGATATAAGACACTTAAGAAAAATTGATATTAAAAAATTATTAAGTGACTTTAATTCTCCTTTTGTAGCATTTGATGCAATAACTCAAATTAACGAAAAAAAATTAGGCGAATACGAACAACTTACAACGGAAAAAAGAATGTGCGGATTTGGCGCATGCGCAATATTTTTAAGAGAACAATTTATTAAATCGGGTGGATTTTCAAATCTTATATTTGGTTGGGGAACTGAAGATAATATTTTAAATGAAAGAGCAAAATTTCAAAGATTAAATCAAGATCTCGGCCACGTTTATCACGATCCATTAAGAAAAGATAAAAAACTTCATGAAACCAAATTTTATAGAAATAATCAAAGTGTTTATCTAAACAACAAAAATTTCACTTCTCAAGATGATGGGTTTAAACAAACTGCTTATAACATTATTAGTAAAATAACTAAAGATATTAATATACATACTTTACATGTAAATAATATCGGAGTAGCCTCTGATTACAAATATATTTCATTATATGAGCAATATGTAAAAGAAGATATAGAAATAAAAGAACAAAAAGTTCCCCTAAATAATAAATTAAAGATATTATTACTTGCTGATAGACCCGGGTGGGCATTTGACAATATCGCAAACGCTATAATTAAATATAACCCATATTCAAATATAGAATATACTAAACAATTTATTCGTTCAGATCCTAACACGTACATTCGTTCTGATTTTATTAAAAATCAATTCAAATATGATGATTGGGATTATGTATATGTTTTCTTTGAAGATGCCAGAGATGTTCAGCATGATCCTAAAAAACTTATTAAAGGGTGTTATTCTGCACTTTGGTTAGAAACTACTCGTATAACAAAGGAATCATTGGGTAAAAGTTTTAACACATGCAGAGGAATTATATTCGCGAATGAAACACTTAGAGATTTACTTACGCCATATTGTCCAAATCTAGAAAATACAATTATTAGTGACGCGTCAGATCCTATAATTTTTTATCCTACTAATGAACCAAGATTTGAGGAATTTACTGTTTTATTTGTAGGAAATACAGAAAGAGAAATTAAAAGATTTAAAATTATTCAAGAAATATGTGAAGAAGCAAAAATAAAATTGATAGTTGCTAAAGATATTTCGCATAATGAATTATATAAGCTTTATAATAAAGTTCATCTATGTATCAATTTTAGTATTTCTGAGGGTGGACCTCAAACATTATTCGAATCTGCATTATGCAATACTCCTATGATTATTAATAGTGATATACCAATGTCTAAAAAAATTCCATGTTTTAGTGTATCAACTAAAAAAGAAATGGTTGAAAAATTATTATATCTTAAAGATAATGTCAAAGAAGTGTTTAAAATGGGAGAAGAAGCAAGAAAAGTAGTTTTAGAAAATTATACATACAGTTCTGTTTCAAAAAAATTCGGAGATTTCTTTTTAAAAATTGCAAATAAAGATAGTAAAATTAATGATATTACAGCTTTTGTGATAACGTTTGGAAATAGCCCAAATTTTCAAGATTGTATTGACGCACTTAATAAACAAACATTTCCCTGTAGAATAGAAATTATAAAAAATTATGCGCCATCATCTGTTGCATTTCAAGAAATGCTAAATAGATGTAAAACAAAGTATTATGTACAAGTTGATGATGATATGATCTTAAACCCAAATGCCATTGAAATAATGTATAATGCTATTACGTCATCCGATGAAAAAACTGCTATGATTACTTATATGTTACACGATGTGCATTTAAATTTTGATATAGTAGGTATTAAAATATTTAAACATGCATTAACAAAGAATTATCCTTATAACACAGATCCCAATTGTCCGGAAATACCAACCATGAATCAAATGAAAAGATTAGAAACAGCAGGATATAACTGGTTTAGTAATGAAAAAATGGTAATAGGCGAACATAGCCCGAAATGGACAAACGAACTTATATTTGAAAGATATTACGATTTAATGGACAAGTATAAAATGTATGGTTATGTCTGGTTAAAAGATTTGCCTCAAAAACTTGAAAAAATGTATAAAAAGGATCCATCGGATTTAAACTATTATGCTATGATGGGTGCAAAAATGAGTATTGATTCTAAAAAAATTCGCAATAGACAAAAAGATTATAGAATTATTGATGAAAATTTTTTAAAAATTAAAGCACAACGAGAATATGACAAACTATAGAATACTATATATGGGGCAAATAAGCGATGAAATTAAATCATCTACACAAATGTTTTCATTTGGTATAATTCGCGAGTTTAAAAAATTTGATGTTGATCTTGTTACGTTTAACACAATAAAATATAATTTTCGAGAAGATTTAAACAAATGTATAGAAGATATTAAAAAATTGGGTGCTGTTGATTTTGTATTATGTCACGTGTTAGATGATCAGAATTTACCTGTAATTTATGATGTTTTGAAATCAATTACCAAATATTTAGTTACAGCGTTTATAGAAGTGCCTATAGGCGAATATAAATTTGATAAATATTTTTTATATCAAGATTCTCCTCGTTTTTCTAATCTGAAAAACTACAAAGTTTATCCTGCTCCAATATTAGCAGATTTATATCCTAAAATTGAAAAAGAAAAAAACTCAATTTTGCTTGATCATAGATGGCAAGGACATTTAGGAACTAATTTAGAAATGTCAGATAAAATAATTGAATGGGTTGAAGATCTTTCAAAAGATTATAAAATTTATAAATTAGTAAGATATGATGAATTTCAAAAAATACCCGATTATATTATTCCTATACATCATTGTTCATTTCCAGAATATTTAAAACAAATTAGTAACAAAGAAATTTTTATATCTACTCACGCAGGATCATATAATTCCACTGTAATAGATATGTTGGCTTTTGGATCAAAATGCATAATCCCAAAAATTGATAGTAGATTATATGTGCCAGTTTATAATGTAGATCTTTTTAACTTGCCTACATTTACTACAAAAGAAGAAATGATGAATGAAATTAAAAAACCGTTGAATAACGAAATATTATCAGCGCAAATTAAAAAATGTACAGATATCGCGGATATAATAATAGATATAAATAAACAATTTTTAGAAATTAAAAATAACAAATAATTATGGAAAAATTAATTAAAGACATTAAATTAATGTTAGAAGAAAATGACACAACTATTAATTTTAATGATAGTGTTAGTTGTATTATTAATAAAAGAAGAAGATATTTAGGCAGCGGAAATCAGTGTTATCATGTAATGTATATGGTTACACAGTATTTCAATGTAAAAAAGCTATTAGAAATTGGCACACACCAGGGAGGATCTGCTATTGTTTTTTGTCAAGCAATATTAGATAATGGTTTAATTCCAGAAATACATACAGTAGATAATTGGTCGCAAGCTGCGTATGAAGAATTAGCTAGAAATAATATTGAAACCGCAGAATTTAGTAAATATATTACAATGCACAATGGTGATTCATTATTAAAAGTACCGGAAGTATTTAATAAAATTGGAAAAGTTGATTTAATATTTATTGATGGAAATCATGAATTAGATTATGTCATCAAAGATTATAATAATTGTAAAAATTATAGTGATAAAATTTTATTCCATGATACTCGAACTGGAGATTTAGAATACTTAAGACTTGCAGAAAAAGACGGCTACACGATTTATAATTTCGAAACACGATACGTTGAAGATGATAGGCATTTAATTGGAATTGCGCTAGCTATAAAAGAATGAAAACTAATTTAAAAATAGTTGCGTTTGCGAATTGTGCAATGAATTCTGCTCCCTGGCTTACAAATCTTTACCCAGATTCTGAAGTAAGTACGTTTATTCATACAGAAGGTTTATTGAGATTAATGAAAGGTTTAACGATAACCTGTCAAGAAGTTAAGCCGCCGTTTAAAAGAAAAATGCCGGTTTTGATTCCTATTGATGTTTCCAAAATAGATGCATTTATATGGTCTCCTTTAGTAGATGAATGCGTAGGAATATCTATGTTACAAGATACAGATCGCGCGCCTTATCCAATAGATTCTGAAGAGTCTCATAAATTATTTCCTCCTGGTCCTTTATATCATATTGAAACATTAAAAATTATATGGAAAGAATTAAATGAAGTAACCAAATCAATTCCACAACGTTTTGTTGTAACTTATCCAGCAACACACTTAAATTATGATTTAGAGAGTTTTCGAAAAGGACTCCCTGATATATTTAAAAATAGAGTTGAAGAATTAAATAATTGGGCTTCTTCTATTTTAACTTCTTTTGGCTGGATCCATTATGAATTTGAACCTGAATTAGATGAAACAAAATATTGGTGTCATTTTTCAAAAAATTCAAGAGAAACTGTATATAAAAAAATAGAAAAAGATTTAGAATTATGAAAGATATTATTTTAAAACACGTAATTGAACAATACGGAGAAAATCAGCCAAAAGAAAAAAGACTTCGCCATTATTCATATTGTATGTTTCCGGAAGAAGAATGCACATGTAAAGATCTAAATGAAATTACATATGATACTGGATTAATAACTGGAGGTTACATGGACTCTTTTTCTATGACTGCTACTGTAGTTTTTTTAGAAAAAACCTTTAAAATTAAAATACCTGATATTGACGCTACACCATTTAATTTCAATACCGTAAATAATATGGTAGAGCTGGTCAAAAAATATTTGAAATAAATACAATAAATAAGTTGTACCATGTTCACAAGTTTTAAAAATTGGTTATTCGAAATAGGCGAGGCAAATGTCAAGCCCTATCCCCTTAAAAAAAGAGCTCATGGGGATTATCGTTTTGAAACTGAAGATGGTGATAAGTACATTATTAAGTTTCAAACTCAAGATCAATTCCCAGAAAAAGAAGAGCCCTTTAAAATAGCCTATGTTGCATTTTTAACAGGGAAAAATTTATCTTCTCCTGAAAGAGCCGATCTTGATCGAGTTACTAACAAAGGCAGGATTTTTCGAATATTGCCAACTGTAATTGAAGCAATAAAATTGTACATAAAAGATTATGATAGACACTTTGAAGATAAAACGTTTAGAATTCCTCTTAAGTACATAGCAATAGTTCCGGGAAAAAATTACCAACACGACGATCGTAGATTACACATATACAAAGCGTATATTCACAAACTTCTCCCAAATGCTGGAATTCTACTGTTAAAGATGGAATTTGAAGATAAAGTATACGATACACTCGTAATAGATATAAATGACATTAAAAACAATGAAATTTGAAAGTCTTAAAAACTGGCTAATGGAAAGAGCAGCAGAACGTCTTGAATACGGGTGCATAATGCTTAAAGGTGATGTTCCCAATTGGAAAGAAAAAATTTCCATCGTTAAGCCTGAAGATCTATATGTTGAAGGAGATGATTATGGCTATGAAAAGGAACCCCATGTTACAGTTATTTACGGACTTCACGATGAAGATATTGATAGAGGTGAGTTGTATGACCATCTTAAAAATATCTGGTCAATAAGAGTAACGATCAATCAAATCAGTATTTTTGAAACTGATGAATATGATGTTGTTAAATTTGATGTTCCTTTAGTTAAAGACTTAAAAGCATATCGTCAATTTTTTGAAAAATTTTATCCCAATACACAAACTTATGATGAATATCATCCTCATATGACAATTGCCTATGTCAAAAAAGGTGAAGGTAAAAAATATGTTCAAAAAATCGAACCTTTTAAAGTTTTGTTTAACAAATCAATGTATTCGTATAAAGATGAAAAGAAGATTTTTGATTTAGGGGATGAAATAAATCCAGGCGCAAAATATGAACAAATTTCTTAAGAAGATATTAGACAAGTTTAATAAAAAATTCAAATCCGAAATCGAACGTCAGAAGAAATTTTTTAAGAAACCTGACGTTTTGATCGCTTTAGGAATTGCGGCGCTCGCTTTGCTTAATAATCTCGTTAAAGAAAAGAAATCCAAAAAAGAAATCGATGATTTTATTCGAAAGGATAACGCATCCAAACTTATCTTAAAAGAATCATCAAATAATCTGGATGAAGATTCATTAAGTGAATTGTTACTTAAATGCTTAAACGGAGAAGATTTAGGCTTTCCTGAACTTTCCGATGAAATGAGTGCAGAAGACTATCTTAACTTTGCGGATAAAACAAGTGATATTGATGCTAAGATAAACAGTAAAAAGTTCGCAAGATTAGCAGATAAAATAGGAAAGAATAGCGAGATGTTATTGACGTATACGTTCTTGTTACAATACATCATATTGATGACTATCGATTTATTCAAAACTGAACACCCTGGTAAATATCGAACAAAATACATACAAAAGCTTTTAAGAAATGTTTACGGGTTAATGAAGACCCAAATGGATGGATTAAAAGCAAAAGGAAAAGAAGAAGCATTGGCGCTCAAAGAAAGAAGTAAAAAAGCTGTAAGTGATTCTCAGGACGCAATCAAGAATTCATATGAAAAGATCCTTAAAGCCTTAAAGCAAATTGACAATGTTTTAATCGCTATGACATTGGCATCCTCAATTTACATTCTAAATAGAGTCAAATTACAGAAGAGATCTCGTGAAGCTTTACGAGAATTATCGAGTGGATTAGCATGCACTAATTTTGCAGATCCGGGCGATGTTTCAGTCAATAAAACTCCTCTTGAGATAACTTTAAACTGTCCTGTGGTTCTCGATGATGAGCTTGTACCGCATGCACCGATTGAAGAAAAGTTAAAAGCGCTCTCATGTGAGATCCCACAAAATGACGAGATCCCACCTGAGGGTGAAATTAAGTCAGATTTGGTTACATTGGCTGTTATAAGAAATACAAAGAAAGATGCCTTTGAAATACAAGTCAATATGGACTCTTATGTAACTCAGGAACTACAAGTAGGAAAAATTGGAAAGCTTCAAGTGTTCGGGCCAACAACAGGATATGTAGATAAGATATCGTCTAACGAATTAGTGTTAAGAGACATATTGGATCCGGAAGAAGACTATTTAGCAAAACAAATTGAACTGTTAGGTAAGAAATACGAGAGATTGAATAATGTAAAGGCATTCTTAAAAGATTACTACACAGAATCTCTTTATCCGCAAATGCTTTCAATCGCAACAGTAGATGATGCTTCTACATTTGATGTGAATTCTGGAATTGATAAGCAATGGAATGGAGCTAAAGATGTGTATGAAAGAATAAACAAAGAATACGATAAACAAGTTAAAAAAATAACCGGCAAAGATAACGTTGAAAAACATGCTAAAAATGAAACATTAAATGAGATCCAGACTGAATTAGAAAAGCAAGTCGATATCTTTTACAAGAATCTTAAATTAATAGGCGACGCAGCAGAAAATGTTTCAAAGAAAACAAAGGCAAAATCAAATGAGTACGAATTATTTGAATACTATGCATTCAATTTAGGCGCGATGTTAAATAGCGTCGAAAATCCCTCAGACATCGAGATCACCTTTAGAGACCAGATAAATGAATATATTAGACGCCGTCTTGTAGTTGACGAGTATAAAAAGAATAAATTCGAGAAGAAACTTAATGATCTCATAAAAGATTTGGAAAAAGGAATCAGTGTAGGAAACTGGTTCGATAAAATGATGGATGTTTACAAGCCCAAAAAATCTTTAAAAGAAGTAAAGACTTGGTTAACAGGAATAGCTGATAAAAATAAAAAACTTGAAGTATCGGAAAAAACTGCAGCAGTTAATCGTATCATGTTTATTTTCGAACTTTATTTGAATTATGATGATCTTGTTAAAAAGTATAATGTTCTTAAAAAGGAAACTACACCAAAAAAAGAAACAGTAAAAGAAGGTGGAGAGATTCTTTTATTCATGAAAAATCTTTGGATCGAATATGATACACTTCCAAAAGAAATAACTGAAATACAGGCTATAATCGATAATCTTGCATTATTTCAAACATATTCAATTATTGATTATGAAGGAAAACAGGCAAGATTATACACGATATGTGATGAACCAGATTGTACTCCAGACGATCCAGATTATAAGCCTTCAGGAGCAGGGTATGGTGATATGCGTTATTGGTTAAAATATTGTGCGTACGCTACTCTTGCAAGTGTTACAAACCCCGCGTTAGGATGGTCAACGGGGTGGATATTTCCAACGCCTATTTTACTTCCTGTGATTTACATTCCTGTAAAAGCGATAACAACTAAGTATGGGTTTATTGTTGTAGGCATTTCAATATGTGGTATATGGATTTTCCCATGGGTATTAATCGCCAATCTTTCCGTAAATCATGTAACTCCTTTTGGCGATCCAACTGGAGCTCTTAAACGAGAAATACAGGCTCTTAAAAAAGCAATCATGGATCAATTAGTGAATATGAGAAAAGACATCGTTAAGAAAATGATGGAAGATACCAAAAAAGAAATCAAGAAAAAAGAAGAAGAGATAAAGAGCTTAAAAGACTCTATAAAGGAAAATAAAGACACGAAACCGTCAAAGTATGAAGCAAATGGGAATAAAAAGAAAGATAATATCTATTTAAAGGAATTTGCTGTTTGGAATCAAGATAAATTAACTTTAGAAGAATCGTTAGTCACGGCAAAAACTCAAAAATGGACGTTAACTAAAAAGTGGAAAATTCTAAATGAAGCTTATAAAACAGGGAAATCATTAAAAGGCGCTGGAAAGGGAATTGAACAAACTGAGGCAATGATAAATAAACAATTTGATAAATTAGATGCGATGGTTGACAATCTTGACAAAGTTATCGCGCCTCTTCCAATTACAATGAAGCCCAATACTGCAAACTTTGGAATTACTCTAAAGAACACAAAACCAATCATTAAGATTGCGGATGATTTAGACGACAATATAAATGAAGGCCCATTAACAAAAGTTACTGACAAATTTAAGCTAAAAAACGCTGATATGATGTCTACGAAATACGAGCCAAAACTAACTGCATCTGTAATGAATACAAAGGCGTATAAAGCTGCTTTGGCTGCAATTAAACTCACAGTTGTTCAAAAAGATCCTTTCCCAAAATATGAATCGTTGACACCGATAAACATTCCTTGGATAGCATTTTTATACAAAGATTTTGTGAAAGTTGGAGCTCAAACGTATGGGTTCCCGGGTCAAATGCCGGTACCCATCGGATAATATATAAATATATGAGAGCTAAATTAGTATATGAAAAATTTAAGGCTGAATCTGATCCTGTTTCTGATATGAGCATAGGTGTTAAAAGCATGTCTCTTAAAGAGATTGCCAAATTTACGTCAGATGTATTTAAGCCGTTTGGAATAACTGTGTTTTATCGAACATATGAAACATCTCCCGGAGAAATTAATTTTGACTTATTTGATAACATTATTCAGGAAGAGATTAAATTACCTGATTTTACTTTTTACGACGCTAAAGCGTCAAAAAGAAATTTTGATGATGAAGAAGGTATCGGTTGGTTTATCGATGGTATAGGGATGAAAGAGGCTACACTTGATATTAATGATATTGTCAAGATAATTTTAAGTAGAGTATATGGAGATAAAGAAGGAGTTCAAAAAAGAGTAACATATCTTAAAAACGTATTAAAATATTATGAAAAAAATTTATGAAATTAGTTCGCGAATATATTAACGAGAAATTTACTGATAAATCAGATCCTATTCATGATATGGGCATCGGTGATAAAGGCATGCTAATTAAAAATCGTCTTGAGGAATTGGCAAAAAAACACGGATATTCATCTTATAAAAATCCAAGTTTTATAGACATCGATATCGTTGAAAGTTGGGGATTTAAAGGAGTAAAATTTATTGAATGCTGGTACAAAGAAGGAGAAGAAAATTTTCGAGAAGTTGTGTTATTTTCTTATAAATCTCATTATGATGATACACAAAAAGGAATAAAATATGGAATCTATGAATCAGATGAAGAAGGAGAAAGCGGCGGAGATAAAATAGACTGGCCAAATGATCACGTATTTAGTGATAAATATTGGGGAATAGAAGTTTATTAATATGAGAGCAAAATTAGTTTTTGAAAAATTTAGTGCAGAAAGCGATCCTATCCATGATATGGGAATTGGAGATCCATTGCATATTGCAGGTTCATACCTACAAAAATTTGCAGATAAAAATGGGTATCATTTTGAGATGAAAAAAATCTCAGGTGTAGAATCACCTATAATTATAGTTGATTTACCAAAACCTTACTTTATATTTTGGGATGGACATCAGAAACCCGGCGCGTCGTATATTCACAGACTAAAATACACAATAACATATATGCTTCATCAGAAACCTCGAGTATTTTCTTTAAGAAAAGTTTGGATGGGATATAACTATAAGCCGGGTGATGAAGCATATTTAGGAAAAGCAGGAAAACTTGTAGATCAAGGAGATTATGAAGGATGGAGAAAATGACAGCTTGATGAATTAAAGAAAAAAATGAAAAAAGGTGGTTTAAAAGAACATGCTTTAAATCAACAATTAATGGGGAGATTTACGCAACACGAAATTTATATTATCATTGATAAAATTGAGAAAAGCATCAAAAAAGAAATAAAAAAAGCAAAATAAAAGAGGGAAATTAATTTCCCTCTTTTTTATGACCTGACGTTAGTTAAATTACTTAATTAAAATTGTGTTCTTTGATGGAAGTGGCTTCTTATCTTCATCAAATTTTGGAATAGTTATTTTTAGTAAGCCTTTGTCCATTTCGGCGTTAATTTGTTTGAGATCAAATTTATCTTCTTCTAATTTCCATCCGAAGTTAAATGATCTTTTGGCGATACTCTTGCAGAAATAATGTCTTCCTTCATCTTTTAGTTCGCCGTCTTTATTGTAAGACACTCTAAGAATACCGTCTTCTTCTTCGATTGAAATATCGTTTTTGTCAAGACCTGCAACTGCGATCTCGATATTCAAGTCTTTTTCGGTTTCATGAATGTCTACAGGGTAGTTAATGCTTGATTTTACAAGCGGTGCGAAAAATGAATCGCTGTTAAAAAAATCACGAAACATAACATCTATGTCATCGCTAAACCAAGATGGTATGAGTTCATTTCTAAAATTTCCGATACGTGCTAATTGGTTTTTCATAGTTTTATCCTCCTTAAATGAATAATTTTAGTTTGATTGGTCTTAAGATCCAATCGGTTAATAATGCCGTCAGGTCATTATCCGCTATTTATATATTTATTAATGAAATAAGTTTTAAGCCTTTTTCTTTTCGGTATTTATTTTTTTCTTCAATTATTCTATTTTTTTCGATTATTTTGTTTATAAAGTGTTAAAAAAATTATATACAAATATAATAAAAAGATTAATACGAATGAATCGACGGGTGTTAAAAAATTGTTAAAGTTTATGATTCCCACTCAGATAAGAGTGTTCGTTTCCATCGATTTCCTACCCATATATACAAATAGTTTCCATCGGTCACGAGGTGCATACTCGAAATCGTAGATGCATTAATTGGCGGTTGGTAATAGGATATATTATGATCGTTAAAAGGCTCACAAAAAACATTTGGTGATTCGACGTGTGGAAAGTTAACTTTGACTTTTAGAGTTGATGGGTCAATAGTTAGTGTTTCGTTATCAATATCTTTTGAAATATCGTACTTCTCATGTTTAGCAGGAACCTCAACTATTCTTCCTTTAAGTAAGTTTTCAATTGAAATTTTCATAGGAATTCTCCAAGAAGGAGAATTTGCTTCTATAAAAACTTTTGATCGATCAATAAAATCTGTATCAACCTGAGGTAATTTGTGTATGTTATTATGCATATTTAAAATGTTGAATGATCTTTTATTAGATGATATTCATTAATTCGGCCAATAGAGTAATATAGAGCACTGGAACATATAAATATTTATCGTTTGTCGTTAAGTATGGCATAATTATCTAACTTTAATTAATCCTTCGTATTTCTTTGTAATTGCATTTCCAAAACTATCATAAGATGTACATTCAACATCGTAAGTTCCTATTTCGTTAAAGATATAAGGCACACTTTCATTCCAAACCTTAAATAATATCAAACTTGAATCATGGTTAACTACTTGCCAAATATTTCGTTGATTTAACAAATAATTTGAAGGATCATACATTGCTCTTAAAATTACCAATGTGCTAATATCGACCGCAATAGGTTCAGGATGATAATAGAATGTATCATTTACTAAATTGTCGGATGCGTCATACCATTGTTGATTAACAATATCTTGATCAAATAAAAGGTTAACTAATACGAATGTATTGTCAAGATAATATTCTTGGCAGTATGAATCTTTGTTGTATATTTTGAAAGTGTTAGCAACTTCTGTCGCGCTTTCTGTTATCATAGTCAAATCCGCGTATGATGAATAAGCATGCTTAACTTTTATTTCATATTTTGGATTGTTAACAAAGAAATCTGGAATTGAATATTCAAATGTATGGTGTGTACTTCCATCAACATTAGTTACTCTAAATGATGAACCCCATTCCATTCCCGGTTTACTTGCATCAGTAACTATGATTCCAACTAACTGACCAACTTCAAATGCATATCCACTAACATCTAATTCGAGATAATTTCCAACATTTGCAGCATTCTCAGTTGCTCTATATGTATCATTAAGAACGTAAATATCTGTTGAGGCTTCAATAACAAATGATGCAGGAATTTGATCTAAATCTGCCGTAACGGGTTCTGTTGGAGTAGTAACGTTAACAATACGAGAACTAACTTCTTCAATTAATGCATATTTTCCTTTATCAAATCTTACTAATCGAACATCATCACCTGTATAGAATTTTTGATAATCATCATCTATCGTGATTGTTAATCCTGTAATTGATGTAACTCTTTCAGTTAAATTGTAAACTCTATTAATTGAGTTTGGTTCTGGAACATCTTGCCAATATGTGATTGAAGGAACACTTATGTAAGGTTTTCCGTCACCATCTATTCCTAATGTTACT
>Ga0172371_10007904_pt1 | contig 14981 bp, 8 predicted proteins | sample Lak12m_FD_114543 | JGI IMG/M metagenome (GOLD analysis project Ga0172371, IMG submission 114543) | Freshwater microbial communities from Kabuno Bay, South-Kivu, Congo - kab_022012_12m | ecosystem: Environmental > Aquatic > Freshwater > Lake | place: Democratic Republic of the Congo: South-Kivu... | reverse complement strand
TTCTTCTTCATAGGCATCAATGTCGCCAAGCTGTATCTCGAAGAGCCCGACAAAGGTCCGGCGCTGCTGGCCAGAGTGATCGAATCGGGCCATCGCATCGGATACCATTCCATGACCCACGATACCCGCTACCTCAAGCACCTCCAGTGCTGGTCCGCAGACCAGATCCGCGACGACATAGACCTGTTCGACCAGACCTTCCGGCTCGTGTCAGGCTATGACTGGGACCGGACGCTGGGACGCCTGCCCGGAGGCATGGGACGCGAATTCAGGCACGTGCGCCAGGCCTTTCACAGCGCGGGGCTGCACGCACACGTCCACTGGCAGATCGAAGAGGCCGAGTGGGGGCACTACATGCCCGCGTCCAAGCTCGAGGCGCTGGCCGACCGCCTCGTCGATGCCCGCCGCCCCACAATCATCCTGCTTCACGAGCACCAGGGCCTCGCACGCCAGCTTGACGTGTTCTTCGAACGCGTCAAGCAAAGAGCAGACACGGACACACGGACTGACACGGACTGACACGGACTGACACGGACCAACACGGACCAACACGAACTGGCACGCCCCTTGCATATTACCCGCCCGGCTTGACAAGTTGACCCGCCTCGAGACCTGCCCCTCCTGATGGGTTCCGAGGCGACTTCCTCCTTCCAAGGTGTAATTGCGGCCAGGGCAAACAAGGGGCCGGGAGAAGAAACTCCCGGCCCCGCCCCCTTTCCCAGGCCCGCTTCGCGTGCCTGGGCTACCCTATGCCAGCCCTTCGGGCCTCCGGCGTGGATTTGTTCCACACACCATGACACCGGCGTCACGGCCAACCGCGGACGTCACTAAGTGGGGACGGTCTTGTTATCTTGCGGATTCGCGGGGACGGTGTTACGATCTTGAGCTGATGCGGGGGCGGTAGCCTACTGGAAGAAGTACGGGTTGTGGTAGTCGGGAGTGATGCAGAAGCCACCCTTCTCATCCGTGCACATCGTGAACTTGCCTTTCGGCCAGGAGAAGGTGCCCACTTCCCACATGTCGGAGTCCACCAGAAACACGTCCTGCACGTCGACGACAAGCTGGGCGTAGACATAGATGCGGACCGTCGCGTAGCTCGGCCCGTAGCCGTGGTCGTTCCAGTAGTGGACTCCTATCCTGTAGTCCACTGGTTCGGGGTTGTCGAGGTTGATGTTCTCGGGGCCGGCGCCGTCGGTGTCGTCGCGGTCCAGCCCCGGGTCGTCGTTCTCACTCGGATCGTACGAGCCCCAGTTCGGGTGGGCGTTGAACCAGAAGCAGTCAAAGGGGATGTCGAACCACCCGTCCGGCTTGCCGTCACCGTCGAGGTCCGGTCCTGCTGCCCACGGGTGCAGGAAGTGCAGGTCCAGATCGGACCCCGCCTCGGGGCCGATGTCGGTTTCGTCGGGGTCGTCAGGGGTGCTCCAGAGCAACTCGACGTGGATCGCCTCGTCGGGGATCACGATCACTTCATACTCGGCCGGGAAACAGGACGGGGTTCCCTTGTCGTCGAAGACGGTCAAGTGGAACGTGTAGATGCCTGCCACGTTGGCCTCGAAGGTGGGGTTGGGGAACTTGCTGGACGGGGAGAAGTACGACTGGGAGCCCGAGGGCTGATCGACCGACCACTTCCAGTCCTTGACTTTTCCCTTGCCTGCTATGCTTTCGTCGCCGAACAGGTGCAGCACTGTCTGCGGGATCACTTCATGTCCCTCTGAGACGACGATGACCGCAGTTGGGCACTCGGCGGCGACGCCTGCGCCTGACACGGGGACGAGCAGGTTCGGGTTGAGCGAATTGTTCATGACTGAAACTTCGGCAAGGTCGAGGACGGGGTCTCCGTCGGGCCCGGTCGGGCTTTCCGCCACGGGCTCGTAAACGACATCGACGGGCATGGTCTGCCCTGGGGCGAGCTCGATCGGGAAGGCTGCATCGCCCAGATCCAGTCCGAACAGCAGGGACGAGCCCGGCGCGAGCGACACAGACTTCACCTTGACAGGAAGCGCTCCGCATGACTTCAGAGTTATCGGCAGCTGATGCCCCTTCCCCACGGTCTGGCCGCCGAACGGTACGGCTTCCGGCTGAGCTTCCAGGCACGCGGTCTCCTTGTTCGCCGTGACTTGGACCTGTGCTTTCGGATTGGCCGGGTCGTTGGAGTGAATCACCAGGGAAGCGGTTGCAGCTTCCTTGCCCTTGGGAGCGAACCGGACCTTGAAGTAGGTGGGTTCTCCCGGCTCGAGCACGAGCGGCACGGGAAGAGACGTCACGATTCCTGGAGACGGGGCCGGCCACATCTCGTCTCCCTGGAAGATCACGGACAGTGTTTCGTCGCCCCAGAATTCCACCCCCGAGATTTCGAGAGCCTTGTCCCCGTCGTTGAAGACGTTGACGTTGCGCACCCGCTGGTCCGGGTAGTACACGAGGCCGAAGTCCACCCAGGTCGGGGAAAGCCGGATCCTGGGGCCGCCGGTGCACTCACCGCATTTACCCCCGCATCCATCGGGAGCGCCGCACGGCTTCCCATCGCAGAACGGAATGCAGACCCCTTCCTCGACCCTTGTTTCCTGCAAGTTCCAGTCGGGCGGGCTCGGGGCTTCGATTCCGCCGGCTTCCGGGAAGTCGGGGCCCGGACTCAGGTCGAAGTCGGGAACTTCGCTCAACCCCTCTCCGCGTTCGAGGCTGTCCCCCCTGCCCACGTCCGTCCCCGAGACCTCGCTCCTGGGACACGCGCTCAGCCAAAGGCCAACCAACACAACCAGAACCCCTGCACGCAACTTCCCGGTCCACATCGTCGCCTCCTTCGCCGGAAACAACTCCCCGGCCTGGCTCTCAAGCCCTCCCAGCATACCCCGCCGCAACCAGCGCTGCAACCGTCCTTGCAGGGGGCTTGACAACCGCAAGGCCATGAGTACTATGCCAACTGTACGGTTGGCAACTTGCAGGTTGCCAACTGGTCAGTTGGCAACTCGACAGTTGGCAACTTGGTAGTTGGCAACCGCATGGCTGGAGGAAGTCGATGGCCGACAAGAAGCTGGTGAACGAGGTCGGGAACTACGTGGTGCGCGAGCGCTTCTGGGATCGGGTGAACGAGCTCAGCGCTCTGACGAACTTGATCGATGAGGGACAACACGTCTCGATCATCGCACAAAGGCGGGTCGGCAAGACCAGCCTGATGTGGGAGACGGCCGACCAAATCAAGGATCGCTTCTACTGTGTCATGGTGGACGTCCAGGACGCGTCGACTCCTGCGGACGCCATTGTATCCTTGTGCATGGCCACGAAGCGGTTCCCTGCTCTCTGGGCCTGCACGCTGCATATGTTGAGCACCCTGATGCCGGGGGGCCCTGACACTACGATTGCGATCCCGGAGGACGAGCTGAGAATCAAGCTTCGCTCGGTCCTGGGAGGTGACTGGAAGAGCGGAGCCGACAATCTGCTGGACCATCTTGCCTCGGCCGACATGCGCGTGGTTGTGTTCATCGACGAGCTTCCCATACTGATCAACCGTGTTCTCAGAAAGTCCGATAGGAAGGTCTCGTCGGAAGGCCGTGCTGGAGCCGAGCTCTTTCTATCCTGGCTGCGTGCGGCTTCCCTGCGGCACAAGGGGCACATTGTGTTCGTGGTGGCCGGCTCGATAGGGCTGGGACCCGTCCTCAAGATGGCGGGGCTCAGTGCGACCATGACCACCTTCACCCCGTTCGAGTTGGGAGCGTGGGATTCAGAAACTGCGAAGGGCTGTCTGGATAGCCTTGCCGCAAACTATGGAATCTCATTCCAAATGGGCGCCACCGACAAGGTCATCGAACGGCTGGGAAGTTGCATCCCCCACCACGTCCAGATGTGCTTTTCCCATATTCGCGCCGACGCCTCAAGCCGAAAGACATCGCTGATCACCCAAGCAGACGTCGAGAGGGTCTATCTGGCCTCCATGCTCAGGGTCCGTGGCCACCTCGAGCTGAGCCACATGGAGGAACGACTGAGGCTGGTCTTGGACGCGGACGACGTCGAGCTGGTCACGGAGCTGCTATGCGAAGCCGCGCTCGGCAGGCTGGACGATGAGGCAGCACGATTCCTGTCTGCCCGGTCCCCAAGGGAAGGCACGCCGGTCGGGGAGCGCCTTTCCAACTTGCTCGGGCTGCTGGAGCATGACGGATATGTCGAGCGAAGACGCGACCGGTACGTCTTCGTGTCGAATCTCCTCAAAGACTGGTGGCGAGCCTGCTACGGCAAGATCTACGTACCGGTCCGCAGGCGAACAGAGGGCGCCAAATGAGCAAGCGCATCTTCAAGCACAACCCCGCATTCTTCAGCTCTCAGGAACTGGTTTCTACCTTCGCTGCGCGGAAGGGCGAGTTGGCCCTCCTGGTGCAGCGACTCAAAGAGAATACCACCAATACCAACCAGCACGTGCTCGTGATAGGCCAACGGGGCAGCGGGAAGACAATGCTTGTGCTGCGCCTGATGCACGAGCTGTCCCCGGTGGGAGACCCGGAACTCGAGGCGCTGTGGTATCCGCTGAGATTCGCCGAGGAAAGCTACGCTGTAGCAACCCCGGGAGAGTTCTGGTTGGAGGCGCTCGGATGGGTCGCCGTGCATACGGGGGAGCCTAAGTGGGATGACGTAGTCGCTGAATTGCGGCGAGAAAGGGACGAGCAGCGGCTTGCCGATGGTGCGCTGGCCAGGTTGCTTCAGTTTTCGTCGGAACGAAAGAAACGGTTGTTGCTTATCGTCGAGAACCTCAACATGCTGTTCGGCCAGCAGTTGTCCAGAGACGCCGCGTGGATTATCCGCAAGACGCTGATGCACGAACCCAGGATAATGCTGCTCGGCACGGCGATCGCACGATTCGAAGCCATCGAAAACGCCGGCGATGCGTTCTTCGATCTGTTCACCACCATCGAGCTGCGCCCGCTTGCCCTGGACGAATGCCGCGACTTCTGGCGTGTCCTCGCAAACGAGGATCTCGCAGGGAGACGTGCGAGGGCAGTGCAGATTCTAACGGGTGGCAACCCACGCATGCTGGCCATCCTGGCCTCATTCGCTGCCAACAGAAACCTGGTGGGGTGCCTCGATGACTTCGAACGCCTGATGGACGACAACACCGAGTACTTCAAGTCCAACGTCGAATCTCTGCCTCCCCAGGAACGTAAGGTCTTCGTTTCTCTTGCGGGGCTGTGGGGACGTTCCACGGCGCGCCAGACTGCAGCGCTCGCCCGACTTGACGTGAACAAGACCAGCGCGATTCTGGACAGGCTCGTTGACAAAGGCGTTGTCTCCGTGGTTCCCTGTGGCCGGGGGAAGAACGCCTATGAAGTGAGCGAGCGGATATACTGCCTGTTCCAGTTGCTGCGACAGAGAGGAGAGGGGCACGCCCGCGTTCTGGCGCTTGTGCGTTTCATGCGAAGCTACTACGCTTCCAGGGACCTGTGCAAACTGGCCGCATCTCTGGCCCGGGAAGCTAGTGATCTGCCCTTCGGCTTCACCCAGGACCATTGGCTGCTGATGCTCAAGCTGGGTAACCTGGAAGATGCTGAGCGAGCAATTCAGGGTGCGCTGAATCGGGCTCCCGATGACGCATTTGCACAGGCGCTTTTCGGTACCCTCTGCCAGCGGCTCGGGCGCAGCGTAGAGGCAGAACAGGCGTACAGGGCGGCGCTTGTCTGCGCGCCTGACGACGCAGGGATACTGTTCGAACTGGGCAGAGTGCTGTATGAGAACCCCAACCGACTTGATGAGGCGGAAGAGGCATACAGAAGGGCGATAGAGCTTCATCCAGAGGTCCCGTCGGGGTGGGTGCTGCTGGGGAAGTTGCTGCATGAGAAGTTCGGGCGCGATCACGAAGCAGAGGAGGCTCTCAGGAAGGCGATCGGATTGGGCGGACCTTGGAGCGAATATGCGTGTACCATGCTTTGCGGGCTGCTGCTTGGCACTGGAAACGGCGCCGCCGCAATGACTGAGGCCGAGAAATGCCTTGAGAGTACGGCGCGTTCTGCGAGATCTCTCAATGGCCTGGCCTGGACATGGTTCAAGCAGGGTCGCCCAGATGGGCTTGAGCAGGCTGAGTCATGGGCTGAGGAGGCAGTGCGAGATGCCCCTGATGACGCGGACTTCCTCCATACGTTGGCCGCGATTCGAGGCGCTCGGGGGCGATGGACCGCCTCACTGGGGCTTGTCCCCAGGTTTCTCTCAAACAAGGAGATGGTCGAGAGGGTCACGGAGGACGTCGTGAAGTTCTTTGTTTCCGCTGCCGCTGCCGGCCTGGCTCCCAACTGCGCTGAAATCATCGAAGCTTCTCCGTCCGCTGCCGCTCTCAAACCGCTCGTGGTTGCACTCCGCATGATCGCGGGGCACGAAGTGTCGGCCCCGCCGGAAGTCATCGAGGTCGCCAACGATATCGTGGATGACTACCGGGCACTTGTCGAAAGATGAACTGGTTGGCGCCCGGCTTGATTTGTCCGCTCGCTGGGAAGACAATGTCGCTGCCCGTGTGACTTGCGGGCGTTTGGCGCCAGGGAGGAAGCGATGAAGTCGATCGGGGCCACTGTTCTCTTGTCAGTGTTCAGTGCAGGTTGCGGCGCACAGGGCGCCACGCCGATCTACGAGGAAATGGTGGACATGGCGCAGGGCGCGGACGCAGCGGAGCGCGGTGCGGATTCACCTCTGGCAGTCGAGGAGATTGCGGAGGTGCCGGAGGAGGAGCTGCTGTTCGGAGAGGTGCCGGAGCTGCAGGTGCCCGAGGTCCTGCCTGCGTGCGAGCCGGGGACAGGATGCTTCCTGGACCCGTGCGGGGAGGGAGGGGACTGCCTGTCGGGGTTGTGCGTGGAGCACATGGGAGATCCGGTGTGCACGGTCGAGTGCGTCGAGGAGTGCCCGGAAGGTTGGGAGTGCAAGCAGGTCTATGCGGGCCCGGACATGTCTTTCGCGTGCATCTCGCCGTTCACGCACCTGTGCCGCCCATGCCACGACAATGCGGACTGCAAATCGCCCACGGGAGTGGAGGATGTTTGCGTCAGCTACGGGGAGAACGGCAGCTTCTGCGGGGCCGCGTGCGCGGTGGGCGACGACTGTCCCAAGGACTTCGTTTGCGAGGAAGCTACCGGAGTCGAGGGCGGGACGCCGGGAACGCAGTGTGTTCCAGAGTCGGGAGAATGCTCTTGCTCGAAGAAAGCGTCGCAACTTGGGCTCAGCACCGACTGTCACGTCGAGAACGAGCATGGGAAGTGCCTTGGGAAGCGGTCGTGCAGCCAGGAAGGGCTGTCCGCGTGCGACGCCGGCACTCCGGCGGTCGAGACGTGCAACGGCGTGGACGACGACTGCGACGGCAAGACCGACGACGTAGAGTGCAATGACGGGAATGCCTGCACGAAGGACTCGTGCGAGGGTGTTGACGGCTGCGAGTTCCTGCCCCTTGCCGGAGTCGAGTGCGACGACGGCGACATCTGCACTTCGGGCGACCATTGCATCGAAGGGGTGTGTTCCGGCGCGACGGTCGATTGCGACGACGGCGACGAGTGTACCGACGACGCATGCGTCCCGGACCAGGGATGCGCGTACACGTACAACTGGAGCCCCTGCGATGACAGCGACCTGTGCACCCACGGCGAGATGTGCGTCAAGGGTGTGTGCGGCAAGGGAGTGGCAACCGAGTGTGACGACGGCAATCCGTGCACCTACGACGATTGCATGCCCGAGACGGGCTGCCTGCACACGAACAACGCGGCTCCTTGCAGCGACGGGAACATCTGCACCGTCGGAGACGCGTGCGGGTCGGGCGCGTGCAATGCCGGGACCGACGTGCTCGACTGCGACGACCTGGACGCTTGCACGGAGGACGCGTGCGAGCCCCAGTCCGGATGCGCTCACGCTTTGAGGTCGTGCGACGACGACGATCTGTGTACTATCGACTCATGTCTGGCTCCGGCCGGCACGTGCATCCATGCCACAGTAGCGGTTGGCTGCGGTGCGTGCTCCAAATCCAAGTGCGACCCATCGACCGGCAAGGCAGCATGCGAGCCAATCCAGGTCAACTGCAACGACGGCAACCCGTGCACCGACGACGAGTGCAACGACAAGCTGGGCTGCGTCCACTCCGCCAATGCTCTTGCCTGCGACGACGGGAACGTGTGCACGCTGGGCGACCTCTGCGCCGGCGCTGCGTGCGCCCCGGGCGCAGGCTCGCTCGATTGCGACGACGGCAACCTTTGCACCGCTGACGTCTGCGACCCCGCGGTCGGATGCCAGCACGCACCCGCGGACGGGGCGTGCGACGACGGGAATGCGTGCACTACCCTCGACCACTGCGGCGGCGGAAAGTGCGTTGCCGGAGGCATCGCAGACTGCGACGATGACAACCCCTGTACCAAGGACTCGTGCAAGCCGGATACGGGTTGCTCGCACAGCCCCACCAGCCAGCCATGCTCCGACGGAAACGTCTGCACGACCGGTGACGCATGCGTCGCAGGAGCGTGCTCGCCCTCTGCCGTGCTCGACTGCGACGACGGCAACCTGTGCACGGACGACTCCTGCCACCAAACGCTGGGCTGCCAGCACACGCCCAACGACGCCCCCTGCGACGACGCCGACGCGTGCACGCTCACGGACAATTGCGAGGGGGGTGCCTGCTCGGGCACCGGAGAGCCCGACTGCGACGACAACGACGTCTGCACCGACGACGCATGCGACAGCAAGGTGGGGTGCACACACACTCACAACACAGCTTCGTGCGACGACGGAAACGCGTGCACTGGTCAGGACGCCTGCGCCGATGGACTCTGCATCGGCGGCCCGCCCCCCGACTGCAACGACAACGACGTCTGCACCGACGACGAGTGCGACAGCGCTGAGGGGTGCAAACACGTCGGAAACACGGCACCCTGCGACGACGGTGACCCGTGCACGAGTGACGACACATGCGACCACGGTGCGTGCGTCCCCGGCCCGGCCTTGAGCTGCGACGACGGTATCGGATGCACAACGGACTCCTGCACCCAGGCCGGCTGCACCCACTCCTGGGCCGAATGCTACGTCCAACCCGGTCCCGACGAAGGCATGGACCACGTCATCGGCAGCGTCTACAGCATCGATCCCAACGGCACCATGGACCACATCAGAACAGGCGGCTGGGGCGACAACTACTGGGCTCTCCTCCAGTTCCCCATCGACAAGCTGCCCCCGAAAGCCAAGAGCGCCACGATCTGGCTGTTCGGCATGAACGACAACAACAGCCCGACGCAGATGTACTTCGACCGGGTGACGTCACAATGGGCCGAGAATTGCACATGGGGAAACAAGCCGAGCTACACGAACCTCAAGAGCATCCCGCCGTCACAGGTCGGAGTCTGGTACTCCATCGACGTAACTGACCTGTACAACGGCTGGAAGGCCGGCACGTGGCCCAACTACGGCGTCCAGCTCCGCTCCCACGGCACCTGGAACAACTACAACGGGTTCTGGTCCAGCGACTACACCGAGGACCCGACGTTGAGGCCGAAGCTGGCGGTGGAGCCATAGGGATAGGCCCCGCGGTGTCTACCAACCGATTTTCGATTTCCTGTCCCAAGCGAGTGGCTATTGCAACGAGTCGAGCTGTCGATTTGTCCCGGGGTGGGCCCTGCCAACTCACGGCTTGCAGGCGTACACGGGCCATCAGGAGACGACTTGGGTCGGTCCTCTGGGCTTGACAGGCAGATCAGCAGGCGGTAACATTGGTCCCGGGGTGGGAGCTAATGCAGATCATCGCCCTCAGCACGCTGAAGGACTTCTGGATGAGCGGACACGCGGATGCAGAGGCTCCCCTCAAGGCGTGGCATGCTGAAGCTCGGGCGGCGAAGTGGACTCGGATGAAGGACATCCAGTCCCGGTACGCCAGAGCCAGCATCATCGACGACGAGCGCGTGGTGTTCAACGTGGGTGGAAACAAGTATCGGCTGGTCGTCAAGGTCTACTTCCCCGACCAGTTGATGTTCGTGAAGTTCATCGGGACCCACGCCGAGTACGACAGGATTGATGTGAAGACGCTCTAGGAGGCGGAGCCATGGATATCTACCGGATTCGAAACGACCAGGATTACAAGACGGCCTTGGCCGAGATCGACAGGCTCTGGGGGGCCGAGGAGGGCTCCCCTGAGAGGGACCGGTTCTCGATCCTTGTGGACCTGGTGGCCGCGTACGAGGGCCGTCACCACCGGATCGATCCACCAAGCCCGATCGACGCCATCAAGTTCCGGATGGAGCAGGCCGGCCTCACCAGGAAGGATCTCGAACCCATGATCGGCACTCGGGCCCGGGTGTCCGAAGTGCTGAGCGGCAAGCGTGAACTAACCCTGCCGATGATCCGCAGGCTCAGCCGGGGCCTCGGGATCTCGGCCGATATCCTTGCGGGGACGATGGGCACATTTGCGCGTGCGGGAAGGCCTGGAGGGCGGGCTGCGTTCACAGCAAGCCGAGCTGTGCTCGTGGACGCGAAGTACGACCCCAAGGGCTTCGTGCCCAGGCTGCTGGCGGAGGGAATCACATGTACGTAACGGCACACCGGGTAAGGTCAAGGAAGGGTGCTGAGGGCATCAATTCGTTCCTGCATGAGCACGCAGGCGATGATGGGGTGGGGCTGAACTGGGGGGCTCCCGATATCGCCGCGATCTCGGAGCGGCTGGTGGGGAAGCTAGTTGCCGACAGCTATGACGTTCCGCCCGGAGGGAATCGGGTGTTGTCGTATCTGGAGGCCGCAGCTCCGGACGGGACCTCGGTCAAGGCGCTGCGAGAAGCTCTGCGGGCGCTGCGAAGGAAGGTCGACTCCAAGCGTGAGTACCCTGCTCTGGTCCGGACTGGCAGCATCGTGTGCAGGTGCTGGGTCGGCCAGGAGCACCTTGACGGAGCTGACCAGGAATTCGACCGGCTCTCGGAGCGCATCCTGACGCTGCTGGGGAGTCCCAGACGGGAAGCCTGTGCTGCCGGGGAGCCCCTCCAGGTCCTGTTCTCGCTGGATGAGAAGGGCTACCACTTCGAGTTGAGTCAGGAGTCGTCCAAGCGGGTCCGAGAGGCTCATCGCCACAAGCGCTGGCAGAGGCGTCGAATCCACGTACCACCTGACGTCATGCTGGACTTCGAGTCCGTACACGGCGACATCTACCCGCATGTAGCGACAATGCTCACTGGGCTCCGGGTGGAGGACGTTATCAGGCTAGGTGGCGTTGTGTTCATTCTTCAGTCGACGGGCCGGGAGGTCCGGCGATGGCCCTCATGAAGGAGTTGCCGCGAGCTGTGGGATCGATTTGTCCCGGCGCGGGCGCTGCTTGCTACGGCTTGCAGGTGTAGACAGGCCACCAGGAGTTGTCGCCGTATGAGCCGTAGTTGTCGAAGTCGCCGCCCCAGCCGTGCGTGCCGCACTGCTTGGACGAGCTGTTGCACCACATGGCGTGTGCGCAACAGGCATAGGCGCCTGCGGACGTGAAGCCCCATTTGGCAGCAACCTGCTGCAACAGACTGTCGCTCCACCCTCCCACATTGACATTCTTGGTGGTCGCTGCCTTGCCTATCCTGGAACATGCGGAGCCATGGGACTCGCTCAACGAGATGGCTCTTACCCAGCAGTAGTTGGCGACGTATGCGACATCGTTGGGGCATGGGGATTCTTTCTTGCAGGACGAGCTGCATCCGTCGCCGCTGTTAGTGTTGCCGTCGTCGCACTCTTCGCCAGCCTCGACTTTGGCGTTGCCGCAGCATGGAGTGATGGGCGTGTAGACGCACCCCTTGAGCGGGTCGCACGAGTCGGTAGTGCAGACAGCACCGTCGTTGCATTGGAGCGCTCCGGAGCCCTCGCACTTACCCGCGACACATGCATCTGTGGGAGTGCATGCGTTTCCGTCGTTGCACGGGGTGGCGTCCTGCACAGAGGGAAACTTGCACCCGGCAAGCGGATCGCAGATGTTGGAAGTACATGCGTTGCCGTCGTCGCACGAGACAAGCTCGTTTCCCGCACACTTCCCCGATGCGCACAGATCGTTGTTCGTGCATGCGTTGCCGTCGTCGCACTTGGCTCCGTCGTTGCCGGGAAGGTGCGAGCAACCCGTTTTCGGGTCGCACGAGTCCGCGGTGCAGGGATTTCCGTCGTCGCAATTCATCGTCGCTCCGGGGACGCATTTGCCGACAGCACACAGGTCGTTCAGGGTGCAGACATCACCGTCGCTGCAAGGGCCCTCGGTGGGTGCGTTCACGCAACCCAGGCCCGGGAGGCATGAGTCCGCGGTGCACGGGTTGGCGTCGTCGCAAAGCAGCAACGACTGCGCCACGCACGCGCCCTTGCTGCACTTGTCCCCGACCGTACACGCGTTGCCGTCGTCGCATTCCGACTCGTTGGCAGTGAACAGGCACCCCTGCTCCGGCAGGCACGAGTCGTCGGTGCACGGGTTGGCGTCGTCGCAGGAAAGAGTTCCGGCGTGCGTACACGCGCCGTCCTTGCAGTGGTCTCCAGTAGTACACAGGTTCAAATCATCGCACGGCAGGTCGTTTAGAAGGTGCACGCACCCCTTTGTCGGGTCGCAGTAGTCGGTCGTGCAGACGTTGGCGTCGTCGCACTGGAGAGGGGCCTCTCCCTGGCACAGCGAATTCTTGCATTGGTCGCCGAGGGTGCACGGGTTCTTGTCGTCGCAAGCTCCTTCCGTGGGCGAATGCTGGCAGCTCCCCTGGACGCAGACGTCTGTTGTGCAGACGTTTCCGTCGTCGCACTGGACTTTGGGGCCGGAGACGCACGTGCCCGCGGCGCAAACGTCACCTGCGGTGCAGGGGTCGCCATCGTCGCAGGGCGCCTGGTTGGGCACTGACTTGCACCCGCCTCCAGGCATGCACAGGTCTGTCGTGCACGGGTTCTTGTCGTCGCAGTCGGCAGGCTGGCTGGACACGCACTTGCCGTTTTCACAGTGGTCGTCGGTCGTGCATGCGTTCAAGTCGTCGCACGCTCCGGCCATTGCTGCAAACACGCATCCCTTGACAGGGTCGCAAGAGTCCTTTGTGCATGGGTTTCCATCGTCGCACTTGAGCGGCTCTCCGGGCAAACAGCTTCCGCCCGTGCAGACATCCGCAACAGTGCAGACGCTGCCGTCGGAGCAAGGTGCGGAGTTGGGCTTGCTGGAGCAGCCTGCCATGGGGACGCAGAAATCGTTGGTGCACGGGTTCAAGTCGTCACACGCCTTGAGCCCGGTCCCAACGCACATGCCTCCGCTGCATGAATCCGTCACGGTACACGGGTCGAAGTCGTCGCACTGGGCTGAGTTGTTCGTGTGTACGCAGCCCACCAGAGCGTTGCACGCGTCGTCAGTACACGGGTTGCCGTCATCGCACGCAACCGCCTTTCCCGGAACACACGCCCCCTCGAAGCACTTGTCTCCCGCTGTACACAACGAGTTGTCGTCGCACGGCAGCGTGTTGTCCTGATGCGTGCAGCCGGACGACGGGTCGCACATGTCGGTCGTGCACAGGTTACCGTCCGAGCAGTCCAGCGACCCGGTGAACACGCACTTGCCGGCGCTGCAATGGTCCCCGGTGGTACACGGGTTGGAGTCGTCGCAATTGCCGGTGTTGGGCACATACAGGCATCCGCCTTGGTCCCCATCGCAAATGTCGTCGGTGCATGCGTTCTTGTCGTCGCATTTGATCGCCGGTCCGGACGCACACATTTCGCCCTTGCAGTGGTCCCCGATGGTGCATGGGTCACCGTCGTCGCAAGGCTCGGCGTTGGGCACAAAGAGGCAGCCGGTGGCATCGTCGCACAAGTCGTCGGTACACGGATTCCCGTCGTTGCACTTGACTCCCTTGCCCGTGCACACGCCTTCCTGGCACGTGTCGCCGCTTGTGCACTTATCCTGGTCGTCGCACGCGTTCCCATCGAGCGGTGCGTGCTTGCAGCCCGAAGCGGGCTCGCACTGGTCGTCGGTGCAGGCATTGCCGTCATCACATGAGGCATCATCCGCGTCGCCGTTGCAGTCGTCGTCCAGGCCGTTGCATTCCTCCGGCGCCGGGGTCTCGGCGTCGCACTCCGTCAGGCCGGCTTCCGTGCATATCCGGCGGCCGCCGCACGTGCCGAACTCGTTAGTCACCGCGCAAGGCGTGGACATGCCGATCTTCACTGCGGTCTTGGAGCATTCGCACATCCCGGACCCGCTCACGCATTGCTTGGTCACGCTTCCTTCGGTTGACCACGCGTCCGCACACGAATACCCTTCCGGACAAGGGTGTCCTGCGTCGCACGCGCCGCCGCAGAATGTCCCCACTCCCTCGTAGGCAATGCACGCGTTCTTGTTGTACACCGACGAGCAGTCCGAGCTTTCCCCGCACGGCAGGCACAGATGGCTGAAGTCTGACACGCACACGAAGACCGGGTCCGAGCCGCTGCCCTCGACCTGCTTGCAGCTCCATCCGTCAGGACAATCCTCCACGCAGAAGTCCGAACAGTACGTATCTCCCATGTGCTGCATGCACAAGCCGCTCAGGCAGTCCGAGTTGTCCGAGCACTCGGTCCACGGGCATCCCGTCCCTTGGCAGGAGAAGACGCCGTCGGCCGTTCCGCTGTCGACCTCGGCTGCCGGAAGCTCACCAGCGCCGCCGGCCTCAGTCTTCAACTCGAGTTCCGGCCTGGTGTCGGCCGGAGTTTGCCCGGAATCGTCGTGCGTGTCCTGAATGACCGCGATTCCTCCCGTGCCTGTGCAAGCCGACAGGATTACCAGTGCGGTGAATGCAGCAAACCGAAACGTGGTTGTCATGGCCGTCATTCCTCCCAAGCCACCAACAGCCCACGCAGGGTAGTTTGACGCGGCACCCAAGTCAACGGGGCTCAATAGAACGTGCACCCGTACTTGTCCATGGAGACGCGCTCGCATTTGGGCGCATGGAGCCAGGCGCAATGGGTGACTTGAAGCTGTCCCTGGTCGCACTCGAAGAGGTGGCCGTCTGCGCAGTGCCCTGCTGCGGGGACGCTGCCGCACTTGACGCCAG
>Ga0172371_10007902_pt1 | contig 14989 bp, 14 predicted proteins | sample Lak12m_FD_114543 | JGI IMG/M metagenome (GOLD analysis project Ga0172371, IMG submission 114543) | Freshwater microbial communities from Kabuno Bay, South-Kivu, Congo - kab_022012_12m | ecosystem: Environmental > Aquatic > Freshwater > Lake | place: Democratic Republic of the Congo: South-Kivu... | reverse complement strand
GGCACCACCGACGGCAGCGGCACCGAGGTCGTCGACCGCCGCACAGGGGAGCGCCGCCCGTCCACCAAGGCCGACCTGGCCGACGTGACGCGCATGCAGGACTACCTCGGCTCCGTCGCCTTCTGGTGGCCCACGGTGGGCGCCGGCGACTGCGGCGCCGCCGCCCAGGTGCACGAGCTCGAGGCCGGCTGGACCAACACGACGAAACACTTGATGGGCATGGTGCAGGGCGAGACGCTGGCGCGGTACGCGGTGGAGATGGCCGCCGTGATCGCCGACGTACGCGGCGGCCCGGGCGCGCCACCCGCGCTCAGCGACCTCATCGGCACGGTCTCGCCGCTGGTGCTGGACGAGTCTGGCGTGGGCGCCGGCCTGGTGTTCGCGGAGGCCGGCATCCCCGTCTGCTACGTGACCATGCCGACCCTGGGCACCACCGCCCCGGCCACGCCGGCCGGCGCCCTCGTGGTGGGCGCCGCCGAGATCGTGGCCGCCGCCGTGCTCCACCAGCTGGCGGCGCCGGGCGCGCCGGTGTGGGGGTCCATCATGAGCACGTACGCCGACCCGCGCAGTGCCGCGACCCTGACGGCGCCTCTGGACGACCGCTGCCGCTTCTTGGCCACCGAGGTGCTGCACGCCTTCGGCCTGCCGGCGCTCGGCGCCTACGGCGGCACCGACGCCGCCGCCTCCGGCACCTGGCAGGACGGCGTCGAGCAGATGGTCCAGCTGCTGCAACTGCCGCTCGACGGCTGCGAGACATACACCTGCATCGGCCTGCACGGCACGTACACCGTGTTCGCGCCGGAGGACCTGATCCTCGACGACGACCTGTACCACCGCGCGCGGATGGCCTTCCTGGACTTCTCCGCCGATGACGAGGCCATGGCGCTCGCTGCCATCGCCGCCGTCGGCCCGGGCGGGACCTTTCTCGGCCACGCGCACACGCGCCGGCACATGCGTGACGCCGTGGTGCGCACGCTCGCCCACGAGATCGGCGCCGACGGGCGTCACTACCGCGACCCCGTGGAGGTGGCGCGCGAGCGCGCCGCCGAGATCCTCGACCACTACGAGCCCGAGCCGCTCGGCGACGACGCGCAGCGCGAGCTGCGCCGCCTCGTCGCGGCCGCCGACGAGGCCGTGCGCGCCTGACGGCCGCGGCCTCGCGGACAACCACACCCGACGGAGGACTTCGTGAAGCGCTCCCTGCAGGTCGGCCGCACGCGGAGCTGGGGCCTCAGCCTCGGCGTCCTCAGCGAGGCCGACATCGACGACATCCACCTGGCGACGCTCGAGGTCCTGGAGCGCACCGGGGTGTGCGTGGAGGACGACGAACCGCTCGACCAGTTCGCCGACGGCGGCTGCCGCGTCGACCGCGAGAGGCGCATCGTGCGCATCCCGCCGCACGTCGTGGAGGACGCCCTGCGCGCCTGCCCGTCCACCGTGTACCTGTGCGGGCGCGACCCGGCCAACGACATCGTGCTCGAGCCCGGGCGCGTGTACTTCTCCAACTTCGACGAGGGCATCATGCTCGTCGACCCGCGCAGCGGCGAGTACCGCAAACCCGTGCTCGAAGACGTGCGCCAGGTGGCGCGCCTGGTCGACGCCCTGGACTGCATCGACGCCTACGAGTCGGCCGTGGGGGCGGACGACGTGCCGGCGGTCACCGCCAGCCTGCACAAGTGGGAGGCGGCCGCGCACCAGACCACCAAGCCGGTGGGCAGCGAGGCCACGACGGCCGAGGACGTGCGCGGCATCCTCGCCATGGCGCGCGTGCTCGCGGGCGGCGAGGAGGAGCTGCGGCGCCGCCCGCTCGTCGGCTTCGGCGTCTGCCCGGTGAGCCCGCTGCAGCTGCCGCGGGATGCGACCGAGGTGATCATCGAGTCGGCCCGCGCGGGCGTCTCGGACACGATCCTGAGCATGGCCATGGCCGGCGGCTCGTCGCCGGTCACGCTGGCCGGCACCCTGGTCACGCACAACGCGGAGGTGCTCAGCGGCATCGTGCTGGCGCAGCTCACCGAGCGTGGCTGCCCGCTCGTATACGGGTCGTCGACGACGGGCATGGACCTGCGGCTCGCGACGGCCGCGGTCGGCTCGCCTGAGCTGGGGTTGATCGGCGCCGCCGTGGCGCAGCTGGCGCGGCGGTACGGGCTCCCCAGCTTCGTGGCCGGGTTGTAGACAGACGCGAAGCTCGGCGACGCCCAGGCGGGGCACGAGAAGACCCTCACCGGCTTGCTGGCTGCGTTGGCAGGGGCCAACCAGATCTACGGTGCGGGGATGATCGAGTCGGGCGTGGCCTTCGACTTCGGCCAGCTCGTCATGGACGACGAGATCGCGCGCATGATCAAGCAGGCGGTGGCCGGCATCCGCGTCGACGACGAGAGCCTGGCGGTGGACGACATCGCCGCCGTGGGGTCCGCCGGGGACTTCCTCTCGCTGGGCGCCACGCTGCGCCACATGCGCGACCTCAGTCGCCCCGACCTGCTCGACCGCCGCGTGCGCGAAGACTGGCTGGAGCAGGGCGCGAGCGACCTTGCGCAGCGCGCCCGGGCCCGCGCCCTCGAGCTGCTGGAGTCGCGCGAGCCCGAGCCGATCGACGCCGACGCGGCCGCGCAGATGCGGGCGATCGTGGTGGAGGCCGACCGCCGGCACGGCGTGGCCTGACGGCCGCGGCCCACGCGCCGCCCCCCCGCGCGCCGCTCCGCTGCGGGCCGCGGCGCCCTCGCGCGCGTCCGGCTGCGGCCCCGCGGCGTTTCGCCCGCCCGCTCATGGGGACACAACCCTCGTAGGGAGCTGGATGGGCGCGAAGCCGGACCCGGAGTCCGGCCGCGCGCCGCCGGAGGAGGGGGAGCCATGAGCCGTTCGTCGTCGGCCGCGAGCACCGGTCGTCACCTGCGTATGGCCGCGGGGGCCGCCGTTGCCCTCGGGCTCGTCCTTGGGGTGCTGCTCGCGGCCGGCGGAGCCGCGGCGCTGCGCGCCGGTCCCGCCGCCGGACCCGCTCTCGCCGTCGGACCCGGCCACGTCCCCTTCTCCTCACCCCTCGCCTCCGTCCCCCTGAAACCTCCGGAGATCGTGAGCTTCTCGCCGACGCGGGGACCTGTAGGGACGGTCGTCACGGTCCAGGGGTACTGGTTCGCCACGGATGCGCAGGTGCGCTTCAACGGCGTGCTCGCCACCGGCGTGCACGTCTCGCCGTTCACGCAGCTCCAGTGCACGGTGCCTGCCGGCGCCACGTCGGGCCCCATCACGGTGACCACGTCCTTCGGCACCGGCTCGAGCGCCGCCGGCTTCACGGTCACAGGTGCGAGCACGAGCGGGTGGAACGCGCAGGCCTCGGGCACCACGCAGACGCTGCGCGCCACAGCCGTCCTCACCGCCCGGCAGAGCTGGGCGGCCGGCGACGGCGGCACCATCCTCGTCACCTCCGACGGCGGCACCACCTGGCGGCCGCAGACGTCGGGCACCACCGCCGACCTGAGCTCCGTCGTCTTCGTCGACGCTCTGCACGGCATGGCGGCCGGCGACGGCGGCACGATCCTCGTCACCTCCGACGGCGGCTCGTCGTGGGACCGGGCGACCTCCGGCACCACCGCCGACCTGAGCTCACTCACCGCGCTCGGCGCGACGGTGTGGGCGGTCGGTGAAGGCGGCACCATCCTCGTGACGCGCGACGGCGGCGGCCGCTGGACGGAGCAGACGTCGGGCACGTCTGCCGACCTGAACGCCGTGGACAGCACCGACTCCACCCACGCCTGGGCGGTCGGGGACAGCGGCACCGTCCTCGTCACGGAGGACGGCGGGACGACGTGGACCGGGCAGTCGTCGGGGACACGGACTGACCTCACATCCGTCACCATGAGCGGCGACAGCAAGGGCTGGGCGGTCGGCGACAGCGGCACCATCGTGGCGACCGGCAACGGCGGCGCCACGTGGACGGAGCAGTCGTCGGGCACCTCCTCCGGCCTCACGGCGGTGACCTCGTTCGGCGAGAAGCGGGGCTGGGCGGCCGGCAGTCACGGGACCATCCTCGTCACCAGCGACGGCGGCACCATCTGGAAGCCCCAAGCAACCGGCTCGTTCGCCGACCTCGACGCGCTCGGCTTCTCCGACGCGGATCACGGCCTGGTGGTGGGCAGCGGCGGCCTCATCATGGTGACCGCCACCGGGGGCGAGCTCCCCAAACCCGTCCTCCTCAAGCTCACGCCGGCGTCCGGCAAGCGCAAGGCGCTGGTCGTGCTGACCGGGTTGCGCTTCCGCAGCACCAGGGCCTACGGCTACGTGAGCTTCGGCGGCAAGAAGTCCACGGCGTACTACGCCTGGAGTGACACGAGCATCACCTGCCGCGTGCCCGCCAAGGCCAAGCTCGGCAAGGTCAAGGTCACGGTGACGAGCGCGACGGGCAGGAGCAACGCCAAGTCGTTCAGGGTGAAGCGCTAGGGGGCACGGCGTCGGCGTCGGCGAGGGCCGTCGCCAGCGCCTCACGCGCCTCCGGCGTATCGAGGCGCCCGAGTGCCCGGCGCACGGCTGCGTCCACCTCGGGGCTCGCGTCCGCGAGCAGCGCGCCCAGCTGCGGCACGGCCTCGGCCACGCCCCAGGTGCCCAGCACGTCCGCCGCGGCGGCGCACACGCCGGGCTCGGGGCGCTGCAGGTAGCCCATGACCAGCCGCGCATCGGACGCGTCCGATACGCTGCCCAGGTGACGCAGGCACACAGCGGTCATCTCGGCGCTCACGCACGACACGAGATGGGCGACCGCCTCGTCGCGCAGGGGGTTGCCGCTGCGCTCGCGGCGCGCGGCCGCTTCGGCCGCCGCGGCGTCGGGCTCCGCCCCGAGGGTGACCATCGCGGCGCCCAGCCGTCTCGCTCCACGGATCTCGACCGTGCACGGCATGGGTCCATCGATCCGGAGCCTCGTGCTCAGCCCCGCTGCGTAGTCCTTCCGCAGATAGCCGATGGTCATCCCGCTCGCTACCGCGACGACCGCGACGGCGTCGGCGTCGTACGCGTTGTCGGGGTCGGCGTGCAGCTCGGCCGCCACCAGCCACCCGCCCTCGCCCCAGCCGGCCTCGGTCACCAGGTGCCGCAGCGCCTCCTGGTGGTAGGAACCCCACACGATCGCGGGCAAGAGCGCCTGCCGCGCGACCTTGCCGATCTCGCCGCCGCTCCGCTCCAGTGAATGCAGCGCGACCTCGGCGGCGGGCTCGGGCAGGAGCATCCCCAGGGCGCGGATCGCCTCGAGCTGGGACTCCCTGTGGAGTCCGGGGAACGAGATGGGGAGGTGCGCCCGCGCCGCGGCCTCCAACGCCGGGATCGCCGCCGGGTCGCCGACGCTGCCCAGTGCGGCCGCGGCGTGCGTGCGCACGTCGTCGTCCGGGTCCTCCTGGAACGCGTGGATGAGCTGCGGGACGGCGCTCGCCGCCCTCATCCAGCCGATCGCCTCGGCGGCCGCCGCTCGTACCGTCTCGTGGTCGTCGTCCGCCAGCAGCCGGGTCAGGTCGACCACGGTCTCGCTGTTGTGGAGCTGCCCCAGAGCGTAGCAGGCCTCCTGGCGGACCCGCGGCTCCGGCTCGCCCAGCGCCCGCAGCAGACTGGCCACGTCGCCGCCGGCCTCGAACTCGTGCACGTCGCGAACGTCCATGCTCGCCCCTTGCTCGACGGTGAGTAGACAGGTAGGGGACGAAGAGTAGTACCAGCGAGCCGCGATGGCTAGCGATGGCCGTCCGGCGGGGATGGTGTGGTCAGGCCCGCCGACGCGGGCCGCCCCCCTCGCCGCCGAGGGGGTGCGGGGGTGGGCCGCGTCCGTCACGCTGTGTGTGCTCTGTCGGCTGCTGCCGTGCGCCGCGGGAGCCGCGGCCCTGGACCAGCGGGTCGCCGCTCTGGAGAAGGTCGTCCAGACGCAGTCCAAGGCCATTGCCAGTCTACGAGCGGAGCTGGCGAGGGTGGATGCGGCCATCGCCGACATCCATGACAACCACGCGCTGGCACTGGGGCCATACCTGAGCGTGACCGGCGGCGCGCTCAAAGGGGTGCGCGGGCCCCACGTCCTCTTCACCGCCGTCACCGTGCACGTGCGCAGCGGCTCCGGCGCGACCGACGACAACGCCGGCGAGGGGGGCACGCTCACCGGCCTCGGCAACCTGATCGTGCGCTATGACAAGCCGGTCGGCGGGGGAGGGGCGGGTCCGCAGCCGCGCACCGGCTCGAACTGCCTCGTCGTGGTCTCCGAGCACACGTGGCAGAGCTACGGCGGGTTCGTCGCCGGCTGGCGGAACCTCATCCTCGCGCCATGGGCCACGGTCAGTGGCGGCGAGGGCAACACGGCCAGCGGACCGCACGCGAGCATCAGCGGGGGTGTGGCCGGCATGGCCAGCGGCTTCGCCTCGAGCGTGAGCGGAGACTCGCAGAGCCACGCCACCGGCGAGGCCGCCAGCGTCAGCGGCGGGACCGACGTCGACTGCGACGTCGAGCACGGCTGGGCTGCCGGCGGCTATCGTTCGCCGTGAAACGGGGGCGCCTGTCGCAGGGAAACGCGGACAACGCCGGCCGTGACTCGCGATGGCCACCGCCGGCGGACGCGATGACGTGACGTCGCCCGGAGCTGTGCGCGAGGAGGCGCGGCGACCGGCGGCGACACGAGACCGGCTCCCGGCCGTGGGCTTCGCTGACGGTCCGGAGGGCAAACGGAGGGTGCAGATCGGGGCAAGCGCCGGAGCTTCACGCCGATTTGCAGGGAAAAGACATTGGAGCCGACGCGGGGAATCGAACCCCGGACCCCATCATTACGAGTGATGTGCTCTGCCAGCTGAGCTACGTCGGCCCACGGGTGAAGCTTAGGGATTCTAGGGCAAGGCGTGCTCCGGCGCAAAACCGACCGCGGGCGCCGGGGACTCGCAGAACGACCGGCGAGTACGCTGAGCGTTCCCGCCCGGCGTCCGCCCACCAGACTCAACACGGTCGCAACGTGCCCTTCCAATTGGGCGTGTAGGTTGCTGGACCCAGAGGCGGATGCGGTCGTTCCAGGGCCGGCCGCTCCGCCTCGTCTCTTCGACAGGCGGCGCGAGACCGTCCCGCGCCGGCGCGAACCCCAAGGGGGACCATGAGAAAGCGTCTCGCAACCGTGACCGTGGTCGCGGTGATCCTCGCCGCGGCCGTCATGGTGTTCGCCGCGGTCTACACGGCGCGCTCCAGCGCGACGCCGTCGCTGTGCCATTCGACGGCGCTGTCGATCAAGGCGCCGGCGACGGCCAGGGCGGGAAAGACGGTGAAGGTCTCCGGCGCCGAGGCCCAGGCGCCGTCGCACGACGTCAAGGCGACGCTGCAGTACAAGCTCTCGACGGCGTCCGCCTGGAAGAACGGCGCCTCGCAGAGTCTCAGGAACGGCGCCTACTCACTCACGTGGAAGGCGCCGGCCAAGAAGGGCGTCTATCAGCTCCGCGTGCGGGTCGCCGCGGGCGGCGCGTCGAACGCCTCGGCCGCGAAGAGGATCACCGTCAACTGACGGTGCGTCGGTGACCGGTGCGCGGGCTGCAAGGCCTGAGCGCGCGGGGCCGGCGACCGGGCGGGCGGCCGGAAGGGCCGCCCGCCCGGTCCGCGTCCGGTGAGGACCCGGTGTCCATCCTCCGTCGGCAACCCGGCCACGGGGTCGGGTCGTCAACCTTGTCTGGCCTGCGTGGTTGCACCTAGAATCACATGGTAAGGGACTACCGGGGCTCGGTCGCGAGGGGCGGTCACCCCCGGCCCGGTCTGGAGGTGTGTCGTGAACGGCGTGGGAGCCATCATCCGCGTCCTGCTCGTGGACGACCACGCCATTGAGCGCCAGGGCGTCAAGGCGCTGCTGGACACGCAGCCCGACATGGAGGTCGTGGCCGAGGCGCCGGACGGGCTCGAGGCCCTCCGCCTCGTCGGCACCTCCCACCCCGACATCATCGTCACCGAGACCATCATGCCGCGCATGAACGGCCTCGAGCTCACCGGCTCGGTGTTGCGTCGCTACCCGCACGTCAAGGTACTGGCGCTCACGCGCAACGACCGCAAGGACTGCGTCCTGCGCCTGGTGCAGGCGGGCGCCAGCGGCTACCTGCTCAAGACGGTGTCCATGGACGAGCTCATCTCGGCCATCCGCGCCGTCATGGGCGGATCGCAGGTGCTGCAGCCGTCCGCGCTCGAGACGGTGCTGCACGACTATCTGGCGCGTGTGCACGACCCTCTGGCGTTCCGCCCGGCCGAGGAGCTCACCGCTCGCGAGCGCGAGGTCCTCAAGCTCATCGCCGAGGGCAACTCCAACCAGCACATCGCCGACCTGCTGTGCCTCAGCCGCAAGACGGTCGAGACGCACCGCGGCAACATCATGGAGAAGCTCAAGCTGCACAAGGTCACCGACCTCGTGAAGTACGCCATCAAAGAGGGTCTCGTCGGGCTGGAGTAACCCTCCCGGAGCACTTGTGCTTCTCTTCACACACGCGTCATAATTATGACCGTGGACGCTGGGGAGGACAGGAGACCCATTCGGGCGGGCGGAGCGCGGCGGGCGTGAGCCGGGCCGGCATCGTCGTGCACTCGAGCCACGGTGTCGCGGCCCTCCGCACGGTACTGCGCGGGATCCGCGAGACGGTCGATCGCCCGGCCGGCGTTGTGGTCTTCGCCGACGACGCCGACGAGATGATGGCCACGTACCTCGTGCGGCAGTACCTGCGCGGCCGCGTGGACGCCATCGAGCTCGAGAACGGCGACCGCCACGGCACGCACTGCGGCCTCGACCGCGCCTTCCACCTGGTGGAGGGCGACTACCTCGTGCGCGTCGACGACACCCTGCAGTTCCAGCCCGGCTGGCTTGAGCGGGCGATCGCGGCCCTGGAGGCCGATCCCACTCTCGGCTGTCTCTCGCTCGTCCCGCCGGCCGACTACCACCGCGGCCGCGGCCGGCCGCGCACCGTGCACGTCGAACCGGTGCCGGTGGACCACCTCGACATGCGCTGCTACGTGACGCGGCGCGCTCTCGTCTCCCAGCACGAATGCCGGCTGTTCGGCGAGCGCCCCGGAGAGTGCGCCTTCCAGGGCTACCTGCGCGCGGAGGGGTTCAAGCTTGCGTTCCTCCCGGGCCTCGTGACGGCTCTGGACGTCCATGAGGTCCCCAAGGCCCAGGACGCCTGCGCCCACGAGGCCGAGCTGCCCCCGCACCAGGGGGCGACGGGGGCGATGCAGCGTCTGGAACAGGCCTACGACCTCGGCGACGACGTGCTGCTCACCTGCATGGCCTGCGGCAGCAGCGAGCTCGAGGTGCTGGCGGCGCGCATCCGCTTCTGCGAGCGGCACGGCGTCGCCATCGGCTACTGGTACGAGCTGCGCTGCCCGGAGTGCGGCGAGGTCTACTACAAGGACGACTTCCAGTTCAGCTGCTCGGGCTGACGCGGCGGGGACGCTGCCGCCCGGGCTCCGCCTTCGCCCGCCGCTCGGAGATGCTCTTCCTTGTCCCACGTCGTCTGCGCTGCTAGCGTCGGCGGGGCCTTGACCGATCGAGTGAAGCGGGGCCGGGACCGGGCGTGGTCCGGTCCGCCGGCGGTGCGGGAGGGGGCGGTCGTGAAAGTCTGCGTGACGGGCGGCGCCGGCAGGATGGCGCTCGGCGCGTTCGGGCGTGAGGCGTGCACCCCGCCGGAGGTGTGCTTCGTGGAGGGTGACCGCCGAGGGATCCACGTGCACGCGAGTCTCAGTGCGCGTACCGAGAGTCGATGATGGACGACCGCGTCATCCTGTGCCTGTGCCGGGACGTGACGGCGGGTGACGTGCGACGCGCCGTGGCTGCCGGCTACACCGATCCGGAGACGCTGAAGCGCTTCACCGGAGCCTTCACCGGCCCGTGCCAGGGCAAGAGCTGCGGCGAGGCGGTGCGGCGGCTGCTCGCCGAGCTGACGGGCCGCGGCGTGGACGAGGTGCCGGCGACCTCGGCGCGCCCACCCGCGAGCCCGGTGCGGCTGGGCACGCTGGCGGCCGGGGCTCGTGCGGTCGAGGCGGCGGGGTCCGGCTGTGCGCCGGCGGCGCCGGCCGGCGCCGCCCCCGACGACCCTCGCGCGGCGCGTCCGGACGGCGGCGCATGAGCCCGCGGCCGCTCCGGGATGGCCGGGTGGTGCCGGGCACTGACGTCGGCCCGCTGCCGCGCAGCTGCGACGTGCTCGTCGTCGGCGCGGGCGTGCAGGGGCTCGCCGTGGCGCACGACCTCGGGCGCCGCCGGCTCGGCCGCGTGCTCGTGGTGGACGCGGCCTACCCCGGCGCCGGCGCCAGCGGTCGCAACGGCGAGCTCATCCGCTCGGCCTTCTCCTCGCCGGAGTGGATCGGCCTCTTCCACGACAGCCTGCGCCGCTGGCACGCGCTCTCGGCGCTGCTGGACTTCAACGTGCTGTTCACGCCGGCCGGATACATGGTGCTCGCCGCGACCGCCGCCGAGGTGGACGCGTTCGCGGCGCACGTGCGCAGGCAGCGCGCCGCCGGCCTCGACACGCGGCTGCTGGACGGGGCGCAGGTGGCGGAGCTGGCGCCGCAGGTGGCGGCCGCGGCCGCGCGCGGTGCCATGTACCAGCCCGGCGGCGGATTCGCCCACCACGACGCCGTCGTGTGGGGCTACGCGCAGGCGGCGGCGCGCGACGGGGTGCGCATCTTCCCCTGCACCGAGGTGACCGGCGTCTCCTCGGCCGCCGGCGCCGTGAGCGGCGTGCGTACCACGCGCGGCGACGTGGCCACCCCGGTCGTGGTCGACGCCGCCGGCGGGGCCGCTGCCGCGCTCGCCGGGCTGGCCGGCGTCGACGTGCCGCTCAAGCGGTTCGTGCTGGAGGCCATGGTCACCGAGCCCCTGCGACCGTTCCTGCGACCGGCTCTGAGCTCGCCGTCGCTGCTCGCCTACTGCCACCAGACGACGCGCGGCGAGCTCGTCGGCGGCACGGAGCCGGCGCCGGTCCGCGAGGACGGCAGCCTGCAGGCGTCGCTCGCCGGGGCGCACGACATGGCGGCGAAGTTCGTCAGGCTGATGCCGCGGCTGGCCGGCGTGCGCATGGTGCGGCACTGGGCGGGCCTCGTCACCCAGACCGAGGACGCCGCGCCGGTGCTCGGACGCGTTCCGGAGCTCGAAGGCTTCGTGCTCGACTGCGGCTGGGTCTACGGGTTCATGGGCGCCCCGGCCACCGGTGCGGCGCTCGGCGAGTTGGTGGCGACCGGTCGTACGCCGCAGGTCATCGCTCCCTTCGGCCTCGAACGTCTGCGCCGCGGGGAGCTCATCCGCGAGAGCTCGCTGGTCGTGAGCTCGAGCGAGGAGGAGCAGTGATGGGCGGGCGCGGCCTGCGAGGCGCATCGGGGGAGGGCAGGCGGCCGGTCGGGTTCACGTTCGAGGGACGTCGGGTGACGGCGTGCGAGGGCGACACGGTGGCCGCGGCGCTGCTCGCGCACGGGGTGCGTGTGTTCGGGCGGAGCGCGAAGCTCCACCGCCCGCGTGGGTATCGCTGCGGCAACGGCGGCTGCTCCTGCTGCGCCATGCGCGTGGACGGGCTGCCCGGCGTGCGCACGTGCGTGACGCCGGTGCGCGACGGCATGACGGTGGAGCGCGAGCACGCCTGGCCCTCGGCCGGCGCGGACCTGCTGCGCGCGGCGGAGCTCGCCGCGCCGCTGCTGCACGCCGGCTTCTACTACCGTCCGTGGCTGGGCTCCCCGCGGGTGTGGCCGCGCGCCGAGCGCCTGCTGGCGCGCGCGGCCGGCCAGGGCGAGCTTCCCACCCTCGCGGCGGTCGCCGCGGTGGCGGCTCAGGCGAGGCTCGAGGTGCGCCGCGAGGCCGGCGTTCTCGTGGTCGGCGGCGGGCCGGCGGGCCTCGCCGCCGCGGTCGCCTCGGCGCGCGCCGGGGCGCCGACGCTGCTCGTCGAGCGGCACGCGGAGCTGGGGGGCGGCGCTACCGGGGCGGCCGGCGGCAGGGCCGTCGCCGATCTCGCGCGGCAAGTGGCGCGCCTGCCGGACCTGGACGTTCTCGCCCCGGCCGAAGCGGTCGGCTGGTATCACGAGGACGTGCTCGCGGTCGTGGCCGGCCCTCGTCTGGTGCTCGTCGAGCCGAACGCCGTCGTGCTGGCGACCGGCGGCCACGAGCTCGTCCTGCCCTTCGTGGGGGGCGACCTGCCCGGCGTGATGACGGCCGGCGCGGCGCGCAGGCTGCTGCGCGCCGGCGTGCGTCCGGGCCGCCGCGCCGTCGTCGTCACCGACCGCGCCGACGGCCACCGGCTCGCTGCTGAGCTGGCCGCCGCCGGCGTCGAGGTCGCCTGTGTCGCCGAGCGCCGCCCGGCCGACGCGCTCCCGCAGGCGGCGCGCACTGCGCTTGCGGCGGCGGGCGCACGGCTGCTCCCCGGGCTCCGTGACATGCGCGCGCGCGGACTCCTCGGTGTGCGCGCCGTCACCTTGCTCGCCGGCGCAACGACCGACGGCCGCCGTGCCCGCACGTGGGTCGCCTGCGACCTGGTCTGTATGGCCGTGGGCGCCCGGCCCGCCGATGAGCTCGCGCGCCAGCGGCTGGCGTCGGGCGCGTTCGTGCTCCGCACACCGGCGTCGCTGCGCGGCGGCGCGGCGGCGGCCGAGCCGGGCGCTTCCCGCGTCGACCTCTTCGGCGCCGGCCTCGCCGCGGGCGCGGCCTCACCGGCGCAGGCGCTCGCGGACGGCGAGGCCGCAGGTCTGGCCGCCGCCGCCGCGGCCCGTGCGGACGGCATGACCAGCGGTCCCGGCGGCGAGCGCGCGGCTCACGACGGTCCCCTGGCGTCGCTGCCCTAGAGCGCTCACACCTCATCGACGCCGCCAGGGCGGTCCTGCGCGAAGGCGGCTACGCTGCTCTCAGGCTGAGCACCGTGGCGCGCGTCTCGGACCGGGACAAGGCGCGTGCGAAGCACTCTCTCGGTGGCAAAGACGGCGTCGTGCGCACAGTCCTGGAGTCGGTCATCCACGACACGTGGGTCGCCTCGCGCGACCGGCTGATCGATGCGCCGAGCAGACCAGTGCGCGGCGGGCACGAGGGCGCGAGCGGCCGACCGCGGGGCCTCCCGGCCGGCGGTGGCCCGACCGCGGCCTCGCCCGACAGCACCTCTCCTTCTGTGTCCATTCCTCTGGCCGCGCGTACGTAACTACCAGTACCATGCCGGTCATGTCTCAGGCTGCGCGCCTGAACTTCGTGCTGCTGCTGACGACCGCGGTCGTGGCCGCCGGCGCCGGCGTCGCCCTCTGGGCGCGCGCCCGCGTCCCCGGGGGCGCACCATGGCGGTCCTGCTGCTCGTGATCGCCGCCAACTCCGTGCCCTACGCCCCCGAGTTTGCCCTCACATCTCCGCAGACGAAGTACACGCGCGAAGCTGTGCTCGGTTTCGGCTGGGAGGTCTTCCCGGCGCTGCTCCTCGTGTTCGCGATGCAGTTCACGGGCCGCGACCGCTACCTCACCCTTCCGCTGCTCGCGGTGCTCTGCATCGTGCCCTGCGTCACCTTGGCGGCGGCGCTCACCAACGGCGCCCACCATCTCTTCCTGAGCGCCTACTCGGTGCCTGCGGACGACCTGTGGCTCGGGCTCGACCGCACCTTCGGGCCGTGGTTCCTGGCGCACGTGGCCTACGTCTACGTGCTCCTCGCGGTCGCAACCCTGGTGCTCCTGGACCTGTTCCGCCGCTCGTGGTCGCTGTATCGGGCGCATGCGGTCGCCCTGCTGGTCGCCATCCTGTTGCCCTGGGTCGGCGACTGCCTCACGATGCTCGGCGTGGATCTCGTCCCGGGGCTCGACGTGGGGACCATCGCCTTCCTCGTCATGGCGCTGCTCATGGCGTACACCGTGCTCCGCCTGCGCGTGAGCGAGGTGCTCGCGGTGTCGCGGACCACCATCCTCGACAGCCTGCAGGACGCCGTCATGGTCCTGGACGGCGTAGGGCGCGTGCTGTACCGCACCCCGTCGGTCAGGGAGCTTCTCGGCCGGCTGGCGCCTGAGGAGGACGCGGATGCACGCTTCGCCAGCTGGCCCCGCGACAGGCTTGAGCTGTCGCTGGGCCTCTCCAACGAGGCCGAACTGACCATCACCCGCAGCCTCCTGGAGAAAGACACCACGTACGACGTGCGGCTCTCGCACGTCTTCGATGCGCGCGAGCAGGCGGTCGCCCACGTGCTTGTGGCGCGCGACGTCACCGAGCAGCTGGCCGTCGAACAGGAGCTGCGCGCCGGCCGCGCCCCCCACATCAAGGCGCTCGATGCCACGGTGCAGGCGCTCTCGGCGGCGGTCGAGAGCCGTGACCCCTACACGATGGGCCACCAGCGCCGGGTGGCCGCGCTGGCGCAGCTGATCGCCGAGGAGCTGAGGCTGCCGGCCGACGACATCCGCGGACTCTGTGTCGCCGCACAGGTCCACGATGTCGGCGAGATCGGCGTGCCGGCGGAGATCCTCTCGCGGCCGGGGCGCATCAGCGCCGCCGAGCTCGCCGTCATCACGGCGCACGCCGAGTCCGGCTGTCAGATCCTCAAGGATGTCGAGCTCCCCTGGCCGGTGGCCGAGATCGTGCGACAGCGCCACGAGAAGCTCGAGGGCTCCGGCTACCCCCGTGGCCTCCGCGGCGACCAGATCTCCCTCGCCGCCCGGATCCTGTGCGTGGCCGACGTGGGGGAGGCCACGGCCTCGGACCGGCCGTACCGCGCGTCCCTGGGTGTGCCGGCCGCGCTGGAGGAGGTCCAGGCGCAGCGCGGCCGCCTGTTCGACCCGGATGTGGTCGACGTCTGCCTCCACGTCCTGGCGCGGCGCGGCGACGTGCTGCCGCAGGCGTAGCGCGCGAACGCCGGTGTGGCGAGGGGAGAAGAGAGGGCTGGAGCCCGGTCGCGGATTCGAACCGCGGACCCCCTCCTTACCATGGAGGTGCTCTGCCTGCTGAGCTAACCGGGCTTGCTGGTGGGGGAGCCAGGATTTGAACCTGGGTAGGCTGCGCCAACGGATTTACAGTCCGCCCCCTTTAACCACTCGG
>Ga0172371_10007901_pt1 | contig 14993 bp, 15 predicted proteins | sample Lak12m_FD_114543 | JGI IMG/M metagenome (GOLD analysis project Ga0172371, IMG submission 114543) | Freshwater microbial communities from Kabuno Bay, South-Kivu, Congo - kab_022012_12m | ecosystem: Environmental > Aquatic > Freshwater > Lake | place: Democratic Republic of the Congo: South-Kivu... | reverse complement strand
GTTTGGCAGGACAATCAGGCAAAGAAGAGAAGACAGACAAGAGCAGGCTGTCTTCTCATATGCAGTCCTGCACAACTTTCACGCCTTCAAGGTCATGCCCCGATGACTTTTGTCCCAAAGCCAAATGTGGCGATAGTTTTATATAGAACCTTACTCATTAATTGGTATAATTGGCAACAGGGAGGTGGGGAGGATGGGAGAACTCCGTCTGGGTGCCAAGGCAGGGGGCACCAAAGCGCCATCAAGCCTGCCAAAAAGGGGATTTTTGGGCTTCACGCCCATGAACCCCGACACGCTTGAGAAGAGGGCGTGGCTGTTTCTTCAGGCCAACCCAGAGCGCGGCAGGCTGAGCCCTGACGCGAAGTCGGCTCTCGACAGCCTGGGCAGCGTGGCCACCCGCCTGCAGCTCAAGCTGGACGATGCCTATGCCGCGGGCTATTCGCCCGAGGAGCGCATGAAGATGGAGAAAATGCTGGCGGTCTACCGCGGCACCATCGAGCAGCTGCGCATATACGGGCAGGCATTCGCCTCGATGTGCGGCCCGCGCGAGGTGCTTGCGCAAAAGAGCGCGGACGTGAAAAACGGCGCCGAGCGGCAGCTGCAAAAGCCCGGGGTGGTGGGCTTCATAGAGAAGAATGTGCTGCCGCTGGCAGTGGGCGCGCTTACCGGCGGCGCCGCGGTGGAAAGCGGCCTTACCGGGTGGATTGCCGGCCAGCTGTCAGGCCTTATCGGCTCGGCAGCGCCAATGCTGCAGCCCAGCCCCATGGCAATTGAGCTTGTGCTTGCAGGCGCCGCAGTCTGGGGCGTGGCCGCCCTGTCAAAGCTCCGCATGCGCGCCATCGAGAAAAAGCGCATAGCCTCGATGCAATCAATCGGGAAAAGCGAGCAGGAGATACAGAAAGCCATCGTGCGCCTGGTGGTGCTGGAATACCAGCGCCTTGCCACTCGCCACGCCATCAAGGTGGGCTTGCCCGTGGAAAGCGAGGCAACCATCCACCGCAAGATGGAGCAGCTGGTGTTCGAGGTCAGGGAAAAGCACGGCTATGAGCTTCCGCTCCCGGCAGAGGTGGAGCGCGAGGTATGGCCGCTCCTGCACCACAGGCGCACCGGATGGCTGAAAAAGGCGGCCGTGCTGCTGCACGCGCACCTTGAGGCGCTGTTCGGGAAGCGTGAAGGGGAGGATGGCCCGAAAGCCCGGCATTTTGCATGCGGCTTCAATGCATACGACCGGTGCGCGGTTGCCTGACCTATTTTCTTTTTTTTTCTTTTATGTTGCCTAAAATGTAAAGATAGGTTTAAATATGCTTCCGGCCACATTTTACACATACAGACGACAAACATGGCGTGGGAGGTAATAAATATGCAAAAACAAATTCCTGCTGCCGAACAGAAGATTGGCAATGGCAAGAGAAGCGAATTCACCACAAGGCCGCCTCTTGACAAGGACAGCGCAGCCACCCGCGCCTACCTGCTTCTCAACCGCGGTTCGTCCACAAAGGAGAAGAGCGACGACGCGATGCACGCAAAGAAAAAGAACGAGCGGTCAATAGAATGGCTGCAGCAGTCTTACGACAAAAAGCTCGCGGAAAAGGGCGAGGAATCGCCTGAAACCGAGCTGCTCTGGAACAAGCTCAACTTCATGAAAGAAATCTCGGACTTCATGGATGTCCAGACAGCGCGCTTCATCGAGATAAAAAACGCGCTCAATGTCCAGAAGGACAACCTCCAGAAGCAGTTTGACGCGAGAATCAGCGCCCCGCGCCTCGTGGATGCACTCAAGGCATACATCCCGTGGATAGGGGGGGCGGCCGTGGCGACAGGCATGGTCGGCGTTGGGATGTGGAACTGGTTCACGGTGAAAGTACAGGGCATCTTCCCGGGCTTTGACCCGCAAAACGTCAAGGAAATAACCAACTTCGCAGGGCTCGTCGTGCTTGGAAGCTGGGCCTACCTCCAAAACCACCTCGGAAGGAAGAAAAAAGACAGGCTTGCCTCGAAATGCGCCGTCAAAAAGGGCGAAATCGATGAAAAGGAGCGCGGCATAAAGGAGAGCGTGCTCCGGCTCATAGCAATCGAATACGACCGCCTGTCAAAGGAGTATCACTTTGAAAAGCAGAACCATGACGTTGCCAATGCGTCTGAACGCGCAGAAAAGGTCAGGCGCGAAGCGCAGGTAAAATACGGGGTTGACCTGCCTTACCCCATCTTCGACTCCACCCGCGTGGATTTGCAGGCTGCCTCGAAAAACAAGATGGCGAACCTCTTTTCCTCAATCAAGGAATTTTTCAAGGGATTTGGGGGCAGGAAAAGCGGGCCTGCGGAGCCTGCCGAATCGCCATCACCCCAGTAGTCTTTTATTTTCCTTCTCCCCCTTTTTCTTCTTATGAAGCTAGGCAAGCAGGACCCGAAAGAGGGCGAAATCAGGCTCACGCCTGAGAACACCGAGGACTTGTGGCACATCGAGCGGTTGCTTAGCGCAGGCGACGCCATAATCGCGCGCACGTGGCGGCGCTTCAAGGCGACTGAAGATGACGCGGGCGAAAAGAAAGCGGTGACCATGAAGCTTTCCGTTGAGAAGGTGGAGTTCTCGCCGCATGCAAACCGCTTGCGCGTGACAGGAAAAATAATCGAGGGAACGCCCGAGGAATTCGTGCAGCAGGGCGCGTACCACACCATTGACATCGAGGAGCATTTTCCCGTTTCCATCATCAAGGGCAATTGGATGTCGCACCACCTCACGCGCATCAAGCAGGCGATTGCGGAAACCAAGCGCCCTCGCCTGGGCATGCTGGTGCTGGACGAGAACAAGGCGATTTACGCGACACTGCGCGGCTTTGGCGTGGCATACGAGCTTGAGCTGGAAAACAGCGCGCGCAAGCGAGATGACAAATTCGACGAGAAAACTCAGTCATTTTTCGGCGAAATCCTCAAAAAGCTGCAATCCTCCCAGGTGGGCAAGATAATAGTCGCAGGGCCTGGTTTTGGCAAGGAAAACCTGATGAAGTTCATCAAGCAGAAAGACGGGAAGCTTTCTCAGAAAATCGTGCTGGAGCACTGCTCATACGCAGAGAGGACGGGCATCACCGAGCTTCTGAAGCGCGGAGTGGTCGGCAAGGTTGCGGCGGAAGAGCGCGCGGAGAACGAGCTTGTTCTCATGGACCAGTTTTCAACAGAGCTTCGAAAAGAAAGCGGGCTAGTTGCGTATGGCAAGAAGGAAGTGGCAGATGCTGTCGCCTCATCCGCAGCGGACACCATCCTTGTGCTTGACGAGTTGCTGCGCACCGACAAGGAAGTGGAAAAGATTGTGGAGCAAGGCGAGGCGCGAAAAGTGAAGCTGGTCATCTTCTCGCACGAGTCAGACGGCGGGCGCGAGCTGGACGGCTACGGGGGGTTTGCCGCCATTCTTCGTTTCCGAATGCGCGGCTAGCGAAAATATGCTCCTTTCCAGCGCGCCTTTTTCTTCCAGTTCGCGGTTCAAGTAACTCAGCAGCATCCCCTTCACGCGCATGTACTCCTCCTTGCTCACAGTCTGGTTCAATATCGCATAGCGCGCGCCCTTCAGGTTGAAGCACAGTATGCCTTCCTCGACGTTCTCGCAGTTGTGGCAGAAGAAGCAGTTCCTGCACGAGAAGCACGAGTCGCACTCGAAGCACCCGCTGCACTTGGTGATGTTGTTGCAGCTCACGCAGAACTGGCACTCCAGTGTGCGTATGTAGCCGCCAAAGCAGTAATCGGAGTCGGTGACAATGGAGGAGATGCCTGAGTGCTTGGAGTGAAGCGAGAACCAAAGCGCGCAGTTGTTCGCCGAGTCATATTTCACGGGCGTTTCGCTCACCGACTGGTTCTGCCCCTCATCAAATTCCAGCGTAAGGAGCGCCCCCTTTGCCGCGCGCGCAGCCACTTCTTCCAGGGCTGGCATCTCCCCTTCCCCCAGGCTCATGCATTTCCCTGCAGATTGGAGCGCCTTGGGAAGCGAGCACAGCTTGCCTGGCGCAATGCCTTTCAGCGTGGGCGTCTCGTACTTGAGCACCTGCTCCCCATTTGCGCCATCAGCTTTCCAGACCTTGACCGCGCGCCTTTCCAGCCAGATTGCATACCTTGCAGGCTTGGCATGCTCCTTCTGCAGCACTATTTTGATGGCAGTGGCAAGGCTCTTCTCGCATTCCGGAGTTATTGCGCGCCTTCCCCTGATGCCTGTTTCCTCGCCTGCAAAAAGGCTGGCAAGCGAAAACAGCCTCTTGTCCTTCTTGAGCTTCTCAGCCATTTCGGAGACGAGCTTTTGCTTAAGCGTTGCATAGCGCTCGCGCGTCAGCTGCAGGTTGCCAATGCAGTTGCTCCTGTTCTTCAGGTTGAAGCAGAACATCAGGCTGCTGCCTGTGCAGTTGAATGTGTAATACGAGTCAGATATGCCCGTGGTGAGGTAGGTCTCAAAACAGCGCTGCGCGCCTTTCAGGAAGCAGATGTGGCACCTCATTGAATTCCTGGCCATCTGGAAGTTGTTCACGCCATAGCTGCTTTCGGCATACCTCCCAACTGAGCAGTATGCCATGTACTTTGACTGATAGACGTCGTGTGACTGGTGCACTTCAATGCCGTCCACTATGTTGTCCGCCCCCTCCACCCCCAAATTCCTCCCGAACACCTTGTTGCCGCAGTAGACTGCGCGCTCGGATGCCGCTGCAAAAAGCGTGTCGATGTCCTTGATGTCGTTTATCGAAACCGGCGCAAACTTCAGCGACGGAATCTCATCCTGCGAGGCAAAGCGCGCGCTTTTGCCGTAGTGCGGGCCTGAGAGCATCACCTGCTTGCCCGAGACGCAGGACTCGCCCATCACGTACGGCCAGTTGCTCTCGGAAAGGTAGGGCGCGAACTCCCCAAGCTCGCCTATCTCCTGCCCGAAAAGGATTTTGCAAGTCTTCTTGAAATCCACGTTTATTTTTGGAGTGGAGGCTTCGCCTCCACTGCTGAAAAAAATATCATTCATTTTTTTCATCTCCATACCACTATTAGCCATGGGCAAGTATATATAAATTTGTGGTGAGTTAAAACACCACAGATGGGCATATGGCAGGTGAAAATGAGGCGCTTGAGGGGCTTGGCCTGACACAGAACGAGGCAAAGCTCTATCTCCTGCTCCTTAAGGGCGGAAAGGCAAAGGCGACTGACTTGGCGGCCAGGAGCGGCATGCACAGGCGAGTGGTCTATGACACGCTTGCGCAGCTTGCAAAAAAGGGCATGGTGGGAAAGGCGGCGGTCGGGGGAGTGCTCACCTTCACTCCCTCGCCGCCTTCCTCCCTGTTGTCTTTCCTTGACGAGAAGCGCGATGCAATGGAGCAGGCGCTGCCTTCCCTTAGCCGCGTTTTTGAGTTTGAGAAAGCCACCAGCGCATCAGTGATGCACGGGAAGCAGGGGCTCAAGACGGTTTTCGAGGACATACTCTCGCTTCGCGCGGACTTTTGCGTCTACTACGGGCAGTTGCAGACATATGACGTGCTGCCAAAGTTCACGCAAATATACCATGAGAAGAGGAAAAAGCTCGGGATAAAGGGGCGCTACATGCTTCTTGACACTCCCTCGGTGCGCGAGCGCGCCAAGAGCATTCCCCTTGCAGAAATAAAGTTCATCGACCCCTCAGCCCCATCGCCTGGCGTTTGGTGGACATACGCCGACCGGCTGGCGCTTTTCCTGTGGCATGAGGAGCCCACAGTGATACTGATAAAGGACGAGCATCTTGCAAAGACCTTCCGCGCCACATTCGACAGGCTTTTCGAGGAAAAGTCGCGCGTCTACAGGGGCGACTCCGGCATGCGCGCCATAATGGAAGAAACGCTGAATCATAAGGAGACGCTCTTCATTGGCGCAGCAGGCCAGGCATCCGAGCGCTATTCCAGCTACCTTGAGAAAAGCTATTTGCCGCGCGCGAAAAAGAAAGGGCACAGATGGCTATTGCTTTCCAACCGGCGCATACTTGAAAAGCCCGCCTCAAAATACGGCATAAGCACGGTGCGCCTTCTCCCTTCAGACTGGGAATACTCGCCAAACGTTGTTTGGATTTACGGCAACTTCGTGACCAATGTGGTATGGCGGGACGAGCCTGTGGCTTTCGTGGTGGAGGACAGGCAAGTGGCTGACGCTTATCGGAAATACTTCCACCTGATGTGGAAAAACGCAAGCAAATGATGGGGTGCCAAAAAAGACCGTCAGACGTTAGCTGTTTGCACTAGGTAATAGAAATTAAAACCTAGTGAAAACAAGGCTTTTTATGCCTTGCCCTGCAAATAAGAGCATGGAGAGTACTTTCGAGCGAAAATTCGCGCTGGCAAAGGCAATTCTTTCCGATGTGGCAGACTGCATAGGCTGCCAGCTGATATTGATGGGCGGCACGGCCCTTGCCCTTTTCTACCTTCAGCATAGGGTGAGCGTGGATTTGGACTTTGTGCCCCTGCACGGCGAGGATGTTGCGGGGGCAAAGCAGGCGCTCAAAGGCTGCATGAGCAAGAGGGGCTATACGACGCAGCGCGCAAGATGGCACAACCAGTTCATCGTATGGTCGGAAACAACGAGCATCAAGTTGGAGGTTTTCACGCCAGAGGAAAAAGTCGGGAAAACAGAAAAGCGCATTTATGGCGGCAAGGAAGTGCTTGTGGCATCGATTGATGATTTGCTGAAAATGAAATCCCTTGCGTTTTCGCAGCGTGGGAAGGCGCGCGACCTGTTCGACGTGGTGGCGATTCTTATGAAGACGGGCAAAAGCCTCTCATTTGCCAATGCGTTGGTGGCAAAGCGCGGCATACCCGAAGATGTTGCCGAGCTTGAGCAGATGTTTCCTGATGAAAAAGCCCTCGCCGAATTCAAGAAGGTGATTGGAAAATGAAACCCATATCGGGCCAGGCGATAGGCTTTGCACAGCTTCGCAAGGAAGGGCACAGCGGCAAGGCTATCCGCGACATGCTGGCAAGGCTACTGATTTTCCCCACCCCTTTCAAGGGCATCTATTACATTCCCACGCAGGACGAGCGCGGCGGCTGGCTCATAAAAAGGCCCGAGCTTGCGCTCAAGCAGGCAATCAGCATTTACCTTGGCACTGGGAATTTCTACTACTCCTGCAAAACCGCTGAGGAGCATTTCGGGATAGACTGGCACAGTTACGGGGAGACGCACGTGGTGAACCCGGTGCGCTCGGGAAGGATAAACCTGGGAGAAAGGATAGAGCGCAACAGGAAGAAAAAAACGTGGAGAGCAAAGCAAATCGCGCGCATACTGGAGTTCTACGGAAGGAAAATCATATTCCATCTCGCTGACGAAAAGTGGATTGGCAAGGCGAAAATCAAGCGCACGCCCTACGGCGATTTCGCCCGTCCCTCGCAGATTAAGCGCGACAGGAAGAAGTTCCGCGAGAAAGCGTAGTCAGCGCTCCCCTTTCGCAGGTGCAATATTGGTAATTGTTCAAGTCGCCTATCTCCTCCCCAAGTAGAAGATTGCACGTGCTTTTCCACTGCCTGTCCAGCCGCTCATAAGCCTCTAAGGGCATGGGAATCACAACACCGTCGCAAGCCCGCTGCTCGCGCGCCGCCTGCAAGGCTTTGCCATCACTTCACCATCAATAACTGCGCGAGCAATGCCTCAATCTGCAGCGTCTCGTTCGCGCCTTCCACAAGGCGGAAGTTGTACTCGCCAATCTTGTCAACTATGGTGACTTTCTGGCGCTCGTCCACTGACAATTGGTCGACCGTGCGATACATCTGCAGGAGCACGTCCTCTCCGCTCATGCCGTACTCCACCATGAGCTTGTGCAGCTTCTTCCTCGCATCTATGAACTTGCGCGAAAGCGCCAGCTCCATCATTTCCTTTATTTCAGCAGGCTCCGCGCGCGAGGCACTCTTATAGACCATTTCCGAGGTGATTTTCTTCCCGTGCATGCTTGCCCCCTGGAGCGCGTTTATCGCGCGGCGCATGTCGCCCTCGGAAATGTAGAGAAGCGCCTCCACTGCCTTGTCGTCAAGCGTTATCTCTTCCTCTTTTGCCACCCTGGCAAGCATGTTCTTCACTTCCTCGGGCTGCAAGGGGCGGAAGCGGAATACGGAGCAGCGGCTCTGTATGGGCTCGATTATCTTTGAGGAGTAGTTTGCGGAAAGGATGAAGCGCGTCACGCCAACATACACTTCCATTGTCCTGCGCAAAGCGTTCTGCGCGTCGTTGGTGAGCGAGTCCGCTTCATCCAGGAAGATGATTTTGAACGGCACGCTTTCGAGCGACACAGTCCTTGCAAAATCCTTTATCTTGCCGCGCACAACGTCAATGCCGCGCTCGTCGCTTGCGTTTAGCTCCAGTATGCAGTCCCGGTAGTTTTCGCCGTACAGGTCGCGCGCCAGCGCGATTGCTGCAGTCGTCTTGCCGATTCCCGGCGGGCCTGCGAAAAGCAGGTTGGGCATGTTCCTTTCCTTGACGTAGGCCAAAAGCAGTTTTACGATGTCCGACTGGCCGGCAATATCCGCAAGCGAGTGCGGGCGGTATTTCTCGGTCCATGGCATGTATCCGTCCATTTCCTTCCTCCCGCCTTTCTTTGCCCGCAAATGCCTTAAAAGCTTGCGCCCTCGTATTAAACGGATTATATGGATGAATTCCGAATGCAGCTTGCAGTGTGCATTGCGGCGGCAGCCGTTCTTGCCTTCTCAGGCACGGCGCAGCCGCTTTTCGCGCTAACGCTTTTCGCGCTTTCGCAGGCAGGCTACTTTGCCCTGCTCCAGCTGCAGAAAGGGGGGGTGACGCAGCCTTGGCTATCGGCGCTCCTTGTGATAATGGCGTTCTGCTGCTATTTCGTATCCGCAGTCCACTTTGGCGCAACAGGCGCTTCCCTTGCGCTCTCATATGTGCCCGCCATGTTCGTGCTCCCGCCCATAGTGGCGGCCGCGCGCGGGTTTTTCATTTCAGGGTGATATTGCTTGCATGACCAGGTAAAGCTAGAGCAGGAAATTTCCTCATTCTGGGAAAAGGAAAAGATATACGACGAGGTCAAGCGCTCGCTTAAGGGCGGCAAGCCGTATTACTTCTGTGACGGCCCCCCTTACGCAACAGGCCAGATACACCCCGGCACCGCGTGGAACAAGTCCATAAAGGACGCGGTGTGCCGTTACAGGCGCGCGCGCGGCTTTTCCGTGCGCGCACAGCCCGGCTTCGACACGCACGGGCTTCCCATAGAGGTGAAAGTGGAGCAGGAGCTGAAGTTTTCCGACAAGCGCCAGATAGAGAAATACGGCGTGGAAAAATTCGTGGAAAAGTGCAAGGCATTCGCCACGCAGTACATAGGGGTGATTTCAGGCCAATTCAGGCGCTGCGGCGTGTGGATGGACTGGGGCAATCCCTACATCACCTACAAGGACGCCTACATCGAGGCTTCGTGGAAGACCGTGAAGGCTGCGCACGAGAAAGGGCTGCTGCACGAAGGCGTGTATGTGGTGCCCTACTGCAGCCGCTGCGAAACCACGCTTGCCAACTACGAGCTGGAATACGGCGAGCAGGCTGACCCGTCCATTTACGTGAAATTCAGGTCGCTTTCCGCCCCGGGGGAATACCTTATAATCTGGACCACCACGCCCTGGACGCTGGTCTCCAACATGGCGGTGATGGTGCACCCCATCTACACCTACGTGAAGGCGAAGGTGGGCGATGAGACATGGATAATCGCAAAGGAAAGGCTGGACCATGTGATGTCCCTTGCCGGGCAATCCGCAGTGGTGGCGGGCGAGATGTCGGGCAAGAAGCTGGAAAAAATGGCATATGAGCACCCGTTGCAGGACAAGGTGGGCAAGAAGGCGGAAAGAAAAGTGGTGCTTTCCGACGAATTCGTCACGCTTGACGACGGGACGGGCCTCGTGCACTGCGCGCCGGGCCACGGGCCGGAGGACTTCATAATCGGCAGGCGGTTCGGCCTTGAGGTGTTTTCGCCAATAGACCCGGCAGGCAAGTTCACAAAGGAAGCGGGCGCGTACGCGGGCATGCCTGCGCGCGAAGCTTCTGCGCACGTAATCGGGGACCTCAAGGCAGCGGGCGCGCTTTTGCACGAGGGAAAGGTGGCGCACCGCTACCCGCACTGCTGGCGCTGCAAGACGCCGCTCATCTTCATTGCCACCAACCAGTGGTTCATCTCTATTTCCAAGCTCAAGGAGAAGATGGTCTCGGAAATCGGGAACTGCGAGTGGCAGCCGCCCTTTGCGAAGACGCGCTTCTCTGATTTCGTTTCCACCGCGCCGGACTGGTGCATAAGCCGCCAGCGCTACTGGGGCATCCCCCTTCCCATATGGAAGTGCGGGAGCTGCAGCCACCTCAAGGTAATAGGCTCGCGCGACGAGCTTCCCAAGGTGGATGAGCTCCACCGCCCGTACATAGACCGCGTGAAACTCAAGTGTGAAAAATGCGGCGCTTCGGCGCACAGGATACCCGATATACTGGATGTCTGGTTCGACTCGGGCAATGCCGTCTGGGCGCCGCTCACAAAGGAAGAGAGCGCGCAATTCCCGCAGGCGGACTTCATCGTGGAGGGCAAGGACCAGACGCGCGGGTGGTTCTATTCGCTTCTGGGGTCGGGAGTGGTGCTCAACGGCCAAATCCCCTACAAGACGCTCCTCATGCACGGCTTTTTCGTGGACGAGCGCGGCGAGAAGATGTCAAAGTCTGTCGGCAATTTCGTGCCGCTTGAGGAGGTGCTGGACAAGTACGGCGCCGACTCCTTCCGCCTCTGGTCGCTCTCCAACACCGTCTGGGACGACCTGCGCTTCAATTGGGACGAGATAAAGGAGGCGCACAGGGCGATAGGCACCATTTACAACCTTGGAGTTTTCCTGTCGCGCTTCTGCGCAACTCCTGCAAAGCCGCCGCTTCCGGACGACTCGCTCCTGGCGGCAGAGGACCGCTGGCTGCTTTCGCGCCTCGCTTCCACCACGGAGGAATGCACGGGCGCATTTGACACTTACCGCCCGCACCTCGCCGCGAAGGCGGTGCGCGCCTTCCTGATAGAGGACGTCAGCCGCTTCTACATGAAGCTCGCAAAGCGCAGGATTGACGGGGAAGGCCTCTCCTGCCCCGCGGTGGGCGTGCTGTACCACTCGATATTCGACGCGCTGCGCATGCTCTCGCCCTTCGCGCCTTTCATAAGCGAGCACATCTACCGCTCCTTTTTCATGCTGCACGAGGGCAAGCCGTCCATCAGCCTTGCGGGCTGGCCGGAGGCGCAGGCAAAAAGGCGCGATGCCCTGCTTGAAAGGCGCTTCGAAGTGGCAATGGCAATATCGGCAGCATGCGCGAACGCACGGCAGAAGGCGGACATGAAGCTGCGCTGGCCCCTTGAGGAGGCGCGCATCGTTTCGGAATCGACGGAGGTGCTCTCCGCGGTGGAGCACCTGTCGGGCCTCATCGGGCTCCTCGCAAACGTGCGCTTAGCAAAGCCTGCGCGCCAGCCCAAAACTTCCGTGGAAATCTCCGTCAACAAGTCAAAGGTCGGCGCGGCGTTCAAGCGTGAATCGGCCGCTGCCCTTGACGCAATCGGCAAGCTTTCCCCATCCGAAGTGGAAGGCTGGCTTTCGGGTGAAAAGGCCACGCACATGGCAGGCGCTTTCGAGATAACCCGCGAAATGGTCGGGATGACGGAAAGCGCGGAAGGGTTCTCGATTGCGCCTTTCGATGGGGGCAGGATTTTCCTCAAGACGGAGATGAAGAAGGAGCTTTACGAAGAGGCGATGGTGCGCGAGGTGGCGCGCCGGGTGCAGCTCATGCGCAAGGAAAAAAAGCTCGTGGAATCGGACTCCATCGCGCTGCACCTGCACACTCCCGACAAGGAGCTTTCCGCCATAATCAGGAAGCACGGCGGGGAAATCGCGCGCCAGGTGAATGCCTCTTTTGTGTCTTTCACGGTTCCGGCCGGAGCCGCGAAAAAGGAATGGGAAATCGGCGAGGCTGCCCTTACTATTGCGATGGAAAAGAAGTGAGCGGCGAGAGATGCGGCTGCTTTTACCCCTACATGCACCTTGTGGGGCCTGCAGGGTACGCACAGGGAGCGCACATGCCCCCGTTGGCGCATGCATTGTCCGTGCAGCCCGAGCCGCGGCAGATGCAGCCCTGCGGCGCAGTGCATTGCTGCGTGAATACAATGACCGGCTGCGCGGAGCCGCCGGCCCCGCAGCTGATTCCAGGATAAATCGTGCCCACCACGGCGGGGCCTATCGCCGCTATGAGTATGGCCATTATCGCGCCTGCCAGGCAGGCGGTCGCCCAGGTGCCCGCCCGTGCGCGCGTCTCCGCGCCCATCATCTGCCCCGCCGCATAAACCACGCCGGCAAGGGCCACCATGAGCATGGCGGCCACGGGCAAGAGCGATACCAGCCCTGCGCAAAGCTCGCTTGCGGAAGCCGTGACGCCGCTCACGCCTGCCGATGACGCCGCGGCCGCGCCAGGCAGAAGCAAAATGGCAGCCCTCTTGACCATGAGCCTAAAACAACGCCAATCCTTTTAACGATAAACCCTGCCGCGCGCCAAAAGCAGGTTTATATTCGTTTTCATTATATGGAATCCTGCCGGATTTCCATATATCAGGCAAATTTCCCTTGAAATTTGCCTTCAATTATATCGAGGAAGACAGCAAAGGTGATGGTTTGATTTGCGAAAGGTGCAGTTCACAGGAATACATGGTCGAGAAATGCAACTCATGCGGCAGGATGGTCTGCGAGTCGTGCGAAAAGTCGGCAAAGCGCGTGAAGAAGGTCTCGCGCGTGGTCATCTGCAAGGACTGCTGGGGAGACATGAAGAAGCGCGCCAAATTCAAGGCGCTCTGAGCAATCTGTTCCCTTTTTTAACTGTTTCTTCGCCTTCTTTTCGGTGTTCATACGGGCGCGATAAAACGCATTGTTGCAAGGCAGATAATCGACTCGCGCGGCAATCCCACCGTGCAGGCGGACGTTTATGCTGCGCGCGGGTTCGGCAGGGCAGCCGCGCCATCAGGGGCGTCCACAGGCATCCACGAGGCGCTTGAGCTTCGCGACGGCGGGAGGAGGTGGGGCGGCAAGGGCGTCTCAAAAGCGGTTGCGAACGTGAACGGGAAGATAGCGCGCGCGCTTCGTGGCGCCGAGGTGTCCGGCCAGCGCGCAATAGACGCGCGCCTCTGCTCGCTTGACGGCACGCCAAACAAGGCAAGGCTTGGCGCGAACGCCACCACCGCGGTTTCCCTTGCGTGCGCGCAGTGCGCCGCGAGCGAGAAAGGCGTGGGGCTTTACAGGCTGCTTGGCGGCAAGAGGCTCCCTGCGCCCATGATGAACGTGCTCAACGGAGGCAAGCACGCGATGAACGGCCTGTCCATCCAGGAATTCATGGTTTTCCCCTTGCAGTTTCCCTCTTTCTCCGATGCGCTTTGCGCAGGCGCGGAAGTGTACCATTGCCTCCGCGGGCTTATTGCAAAAAAATACGGCGGCGCGGCGACCGGGCTTGGCGACGAGGGCGGCTTTGCCCCGCCGTGCAAGGACTCGCACGAGGCGCTGGCGCTCCTTGAGAAAGCAATCGGCGAATGCGGATACGCCAAGCGCGTGAAGATTGCGATAGACGCGGCAGCGTCATCATTTTACAATGAGAAAAGCGGCAGCTACCTAGTGGACAGGAAGAAAATGCCCCCCGGGCAGCTTTCCGACCTCTACGCCTCGCTTGCGGAGGGCTATCCGATAATCAGCATCGAGGACCCGTTCCACGAGGAGGCGTTTGGGGATTTTGCAGCCCTGAAAAAGCGCCTGGCGGGCAGGTGCCAGGTGGTGGGCGACGACCTTGCGGTAACCAATGTCTCACGCCTCTCGCAGGCAATCAAGGCGCGCTCGATTTCCTCCCTTCTCCTCAAGGTCAACCAGGTAGGCACGCTTTCCGAGGCGATTGATGCCGCCATGCTTTGCAGGGAAAACGGGCTGGGGGTGGTGGTGTCGCACCGCTCAGGCGAGACCAATGACGCGTCCATTGCGGACATTGCCGTGGGGCTTTCCTGCGGGCAGATAAAGTGCGGCGCGCCCGCGCGGGGGGAGCGCACGGCAAAGTACAACAGGCTGCTGCAAATCGAGGAGGAGCTGCCCGGCGGCAGCTTTGCGCGCGCATCGGGCATTGTTTTATAGATTTTCCATTTGATTTGTAGATTTGGCATTTTACAAATGCGGGCAGGGTTTTGCGAAACTTTGCCCTTGGGGGCATGAGCATGCTTTTGTGGTCCAATGAAAAGGAGCAGTTCTCGCGCATTTCGCTCCTGTTCACCCTCTCGTTTTCCATCCTTATAGTGGCAGGGGTGCTTTGCATGGCATTTGCCAGCTTCGCCCTTGGCGCGGCGCTCTTCTCGCTCGGAGTGATGCTGGTGGCCGGCAACGAGTACCTTGTCTTCAGGCGGCTGAGGGGCAGGGAGTATGCGAGGGAGCTCCGCGCGCCGTCGAAATCCATCGAGGATTTGCTCAACTTCGCCATACTTGCCTACATCCTGCCTTCCACCTCTGCGATTTTCCTTTATTTCTTCGCAGACATGAGCGCGCAGGTGCTGGTGATAGTGTTCGCGGGCTTCATACTTGTGAGCATAAAGGTGGTTTCGCGCTCGCTGCAGTTCTACCTCTCAAAATAGGGGCAGGGGAAGAATAAGGAAAGGAAAAAAATTACTTCTTGTACTTCTTCCTCACGCCGTATTCCGGGTGCTCAGCCACGTCCTTCATCTGGTTGGCAAGGAACTCCGCCATGCGGCCGCTGTCCTCGGTGCCAATCCTCACGTTCGAGCGCCAGCTCCACTGCGCGGCAAGCGTCGCCTTGTCGCCTTCCTGCTCCACGGCATAGCCGCTGGTGGCCACCAGCAGGTACGGCCGCCCGCCCATTTCCTTGGCAAACTCCGCGTCAAGCTTCTCCAGGAGCTTGCCCAGCTTCTTCTCCTCGGCAGGGTCGATTATCGCGGCCTTCTTCTTGTTTTCAGCCATACAAACACCAGCGCCTCGGACAGG
>Ga0172371_10007900_pt1 | contig 14994 bp, 7 predicted proteins | sample Lak12m_FD_114543 | JGI IMG/M metagenome (GOLD analysis project Ga0172371, IMG submission 114543) | Freshwater microbial communities from Kabuno Bay, South-Kivu, Congo - kab_022012_12m | ecosystem: Environmental > Aquatic > Freshwater > Lake | place: Democratic Republic of the Congo: South-Kivu... | reverse complement strand
AGTCGTCGCGCAGCTTCACCGGGGAGATGAAGTAGCGCACATTCGCCAGCGCCAGCAAAGGCAGGTTCCAGCGCTTCGCCGGCAAGATACCCAGCGGGATCTTGAGGTAGTTTCGCGAAGCGAACAGATAGACGCGGTTGCCCCAGCGCTCGTAGTACTACTTGATCTCCTGGCTGCGGCCTATCTTGGCCTCGATGACCCGCAGCCAGAAGTCCTGGTAGCGCTGCGAGTAGAGGACGCTGTACCCGTCGGCCGTCTCGAGGCCGTAGGCCCAGGTGTAGCCGGGATGCCAGGTGTCGCGGGCGTCGCGGCCCAAAGGCGCGTTGATGCTGGCCACGCGGAAGGGGTCGTTGGGCTCCTGCTGCGCGGCGAGCTGCTCGATCTGCGGGCTGCCGTAGAGCGACTCGTAGGTAGCCCCCTTCTCCATCTCGCCCGCGACTCGCGCCTGCACGGCGATCGCCTGCACGAGGACCGCCAGCAGGATCGCCAGGCCCACCAGCGCCTGGACCGGCACGCGGTAGCGGCGCCCCGGAGGCCCGCCGCGTCTCGGCGGATCGCCGTCCTCTCGCTGACCCCCGTTGCCGGACCGTCCTTCATCCCCGGACCTCGGGCCGTCTGCGGATCGCCCGCCCTCCCTGGGCGGGTCGCCGTTCCCGGACCGCCCGCCGTCCCGGGGCGCTCCGCCGTCCCCAGGCGAGTCGCCGCGCCGCAACAGACCGACGCGTCGGAACGTGCCGCCGATCCGCAGAAGGACACCGCGATACATGTCCGCTCCGGTCCTTGATGGACTGTCGTCCGGTGACGGACCGCCGGCCTCCGCTCGAGCCTCGACGGCAGCGGGAGCGCCCTGCCGGCGCAGCCCGCCGCCTCCGACCGTGAATGCCGGGCTCAGACGCGGCAGCAAGCCCAGCCCGAGCCCTCCGGCGAGCAGCGTCAGGAACGGCAGCACCACGAAAAGCCGGTCGAAGCGGAAGCCCGAGAGCGGCCCGAGGTGGGCGAAGACACTGTCCCGCAGGAACGGCGCCCACGTCACCAGAAGTACGCAGAGCGCCGCGATGCCGACCACCGCCACGAGGCGCCAGGAGCGGCGCAGCACGGCCAGCACCAGCGCCGCCGCCGTCAGCACCAGCGCCAGGCCGTTGTCGGCCAGGAACCTCGGCAGCCACTGCCGGTAGACCACGCCGCCCTGGGTGTTCACATTGAGCAGTCCGCGGTCGCCGCGATGCGAGAGGCCGGCGTTGGCGGCGGCCGCCAGCAGGACCGGCAACTCACCGAGGAACCAGGCACCGGCGAAGAGCAGCGGGGCCACCCAGAAGGCGCGCTTGTCGCGGCACGGGAACCCGACCAGCGCGACCAGACAGACTGCCAGCACGCCGAACAGCGCCAAGAAGAAGTGAGACGAGAGGGCGAACAGCAGACCTGTCGCCACGGCGACCGGATACCGATAGCGCGCCCGCCAGCGAGCCGATCGGAACAGTACGTAGAGCACCAGCGGTAGTCCGGGCAGGGCCAGCCCATCGTACAGCGCAAAGCCGGTCCAGCCCATGTTGATGTGCGGCTGCGTGAACAGCGCATAGGCGCACGACACCGCCGCCGCCGCCAGAGGGGTGACGTTCTTCCACTCACGCAGCAGCCGGTAGAGAAAGTAGCCGGCCACGAAGCGCTGCAGCCACATGAACAGCCCGTAGGCGAGCCAACCCGGAAACACCATGAAGAGGAGCGTGTCGAGATCGGTGGAGAGACCCGACGCCAGACGGTCGGTCCCGCTCACGCCCTGAGGGTTCCAGGATCCCAGCCCGGTCTCGGCGGCGGGACTGCCGTACCAGACGGCCCGGGGCAGGTTCATCTCGGCGGTATCGTGCAGCACCACGAACGACATGGAGCCGAAACCGAAGTACGGGAAGGCCAGCAGCAACGACCAGCCGGCGAAGAACAGGACGGTGACGATCGCCGCCCGATGGGGGATCGCCAGCGCCCGCCCCCAGACAGCAGCAGCCAGGCGGCGAGCCGACGCAGGGAAGCGGCTCAGGGCGGCGGCGCCGGGCAGCACCGCGTCACCGGCGACGCCGGACGCGACCGCATCTTCGGCAGCGATGGCGGCAGGCGATGCCGATCCACCGGCAGCGACGGCCGTGCCCCGCGCCACGGCGTCGACGGCCCGCGGTGCCGCCTCCGTGCGCCCGCGTCGCAGCGGCGCCTCTATGCCGTCAAAGCCCCAATCCTCGGCCGGCATGGCCTTGTCGTGCGAGTCGCTCACCACCGCCTCACGGGAAGAATGCCTGAGTCTAACCTACGAGCCGCTCCGGAGGTCCCCGGGCGTGCTCGGCCATCCCCGGGCCGGCCTGCGGGGCACCGGCAGCGCAGCCGTGCTTCGCCCGAAGACCGGAACGGGACAGCGCAAGCGTATCTTGTGGGAGGCAGCGAGCGCCGCGGGCGGGCGCGGCTCAGGACGGGTCGGCGGTGCCAAAGACGAAGACCCTGTCCTTGCCACAACGCTTGGCGGCGTACATCGCCAGATCGGCGCGCTCGAGCAGGTCGTCCTTGTCCTGGGCGTGATCGGGCATCGCCGCCACACCGATGCTCACCGTCATACAGTCGGCGGCCGGCCCCTCGCGGGCGACCAGCCGCAGGACCTCGGCGCGCATGCGCTCGGCGATCTCCGCCGCACCGGCGACATCGACGCCCGGCAGCAGCACCGCGAACTCCTCGCCGCCGTAGCGGGCCGCCACATCCGAGCGACGCACGCTGGAGAGGATGGCGCGAGCGACGATCCGCAGCGCCTCGTCGCCGGCCCGGTGCCCGAAGCGGTCGTTGAAGCCCTTGAAACCGTCGATGTCGATGAACAGGAGCGCCAGGGACCCCTCGCCGGTCTCGGCGAGCGCCGCCTCCTCGGCGAGCCGCTCATGGAAGTGCCGGTGATTGGCCAGACCCGTGAGGCCGTCGGTCATGGCCTCGACTTCAGCCCGGGTCAGCCGGCCGGTCGCGAACCGCAGGCGCGAATCGAAGCCGCGGACGGCGGCGACGTCGGTCGGTCCGCCGACCCTCGGGATACCGGCCAGCGGGATGTCGGCCGTCACCATCGCTTCGACACGCTCCTGGCCGTCGAAGACCGGTGCGTACCCACAGACGTACACCTCACCGTCGCGGGCCCACAGGACACAGCGCTCACGATCGTCGCCGGTGAGTCGCGCCAGCAGCTCCTCATCGGCCGGCCCGGTCGCACCGACCACCGACCGCCGTGCACCGTCTTCCATGGCGTCGACGATGTACGCGGCCCGGCCGCCGCGCAGCGCGCACGTCGAGAGGTTCGAGGTCCCGGGATGCCCGTCGCGGACCTCGCGGAGCAGATCGCGGATGCTCCGGTACTCCTCCGTCAGCTCGTCGTGGCGTGACCGCAGGCGGGCATGCGCGTCCGCCTCCATGCCCGCCGCCGCCTCGGCCGCCACTGCCGTCGCGGCGCGCTTCTGCCCCTGCAGATCGTCGAGCACGACGAGGAACTCCTGCACCATGGCAGGATCGAACTGACTGCCCGCGCACTCCCGCAGCTCGTCCCGGGCACGACTGCAGTCGAGCGCCTCACGGTACGGACGGGTCATCGACATGGCGTCGTAGGAGTCGGCGATGCACATGGCCCGCGCCACGTCCGGGATGCCGTCGCCGGCCAGGCCGTCCGGGTAGCCGCCGCCGTCCCAGCGTTCATGATGATGGCGCACGCCCAGTACCACCGGCTCCGAGCACAACGGTCGCACGATCTCGGCGCTCAGATCGGGGTGCTGCCGGATCAGCTCCCACTCGTGCTCCACGAGCGGACCCGGCTTGCTCAGCAGGCGGCCGCTCACGCCCAGCTGTCCGATGTCGTGGAGGGCGCCGGCGACGGCGACCTCCTTCAGGGTCGCCTCGGTCCAGCCGAGCCGGCGACCCAGCAGTATCGCGTAGGCCGCCACCCGCGCCGGATGGCCCATCGTGTACGGGTCCTTGGCACCGAGCGCCGTGTCCAGCGCCACGAGGTTGGCGGCGTGCCGGCGCCGCAGCTGCTCGTAGAGACGCGCATTCCGGAACACCACCGAGAGATGCTCGCCGAAGCGGCGCAGCAGCGCCGCGTCGACGCCGGCGAAAGCGCCCTCTTCCGTGCTCGCCAGCACCACCACACCGATCGGCTCGGCCCCGGACACCAGCAGGACCACGAGCAGGTCGGCCAGCTCGTCGGCGACGACCACGCCGCCCAGCTGGTCGCGCTCGGCCGGCAGGCGGATCCGAGCCGTCCCATCGGAGAGCAACCGTCGCAGCAGCCGATCGTCGAGCATCGTCAGGGTGACGCCCTCCAGCGGCAGGCACCGCTCGGGTCGCGCCTGCACCACCATCAGCTCTCCGTCGTCGCCGGCCAGCACCACGGCGGCCCGCTCGCACGGCACGGTGTCGGCCAGCGCATCGAGCGCCGCGGCGGAGATCTCGGCGGCGTCCAGGCTGGCCGACGTCTCGCGCGCGAGCCGGTTGATCAGCTCGGCTTCCCAGCGCCGGGCACGCAGGTCCTCGAACAGCCGGGCGTTCTCCAGCGCCAGCGTCACGACTGCCGTGTAGGCGCCGGCGACCTCTGCGTCGTGGGCGGTGAAGCGCCGGCGCGACCCACTCCCGTAGAACTCGAGCGTGCCCCGGAACCCGGCCCGGCCCAGCAGCGGCAACAGCAGCGTCGATTGGATCGCCGACTCGGCGAGCCACGCCCTCTCCGACGTGCTCAGGCTCCCGTCCGTCACGTCATCGATCAGCAGCGGCTCGCCCGACTCGATGACCCCCATCCAGGTCGGCCACTCCGAGGCCACCACACGCGCATCGACCCAGCCTTCGTCACGGTGTCCGTCCTTGACGCTGAGCAGACAGTGCAGCTCACCGTCATCGAGCTCCCAGATGTCGCAGTCGGCAACGTCGAGCATCGTGCAGAGACGCATCGCCGTGGCGGCGGTCGCCTCGTCGACGCTGAGCCGCGAGACGAGCTGCAGGCCGATCTCGTTGGCGGTGCGCAGCCGCTCGGCACCCACCGTGGCCTCGCGGTGCAGCGCGGCATTGGCCATCGCCTGGGCGGCGATCTGGGCCAGGCCGCGCAGCGTGTCGAAGCCGTTCCAGCGCCGCGGCACGCGATCGTAGACGAACGCCTGGCCGATCACCGCGCCGGCGGCCAGCAGCGGTATCGCGACCCCGGAGTGCCAGCCGTTCTTGAGCCACTCCCCGACCTCGGCGGCGCTCGCCTCGGTCTCCGCCGCGATGTCGGGGACCTCGATGAGCCGGGGATCCCGCAGCTCATCGGCGCGGAGGTAGTACTCGCGTTCGTCGTAGACCCGGCCGACGTCGACGTCGCGCGACTCGCCGTCCACCACGTAGATGAGGCTGGTCACGTCGTCGCCGTCGACCGAGAACAGCTCGCAGGCGACGCCACCGGAGACCTGGCACATCTTGCGGGCCACGCTGTCGAGGACGGCGTCGAAGTCGAGCGAGGAGCCGATCTCCACGGCGGCATCGACCAGCGTCCGCAGCGAGGCGTTGGACTCTCGCGCTTCCTCCAGCGCCAGGGCGGCGCGGAACACGCCGGCCGCCATCTGCGCCACCATGGTGGCGACATCGACGTCCGGCGACCACTCTCGCGGACGGTCGTCGTAGAGGTCCACGAGACCAACCGCGGTCTCCTCGATCACCAGCGGGATGCTGAGGCTGGTGACGAAGCCGTACTCCTCGAAGGCGCTGCGCTCCATCACACTCAGCCGTGGGTCGTCGGCGCTCGCGAGGATCAGCGGCTCGCGCTGCTCCACGGTCCACGCCGCAGCCGTCGCCCGGCTGAGGTCGAGCACGGTGCCGAGCACCGACTCGTCGAAGCAGCCGCCGCGCTCACAGCTCGCCACGCACTGCAGGCCGCCGCCGACGAGGCGCCAGACGTCGACGTCGGCGGCACCGAACAGCTCGACGAGGCGGCGTGCCAGTGTACGCGCCACCGCATCGGCGTCGCCGGCGCGTGTCAGCTCCGCGGTCAGCGCCACGAGAGCGGCGGTCGGCAGCTGGCCGGGAGGGTCCCCGTTCGGTGCTCGTTCGTCACCCATGTGTCTGCCTATCGACCAAGGGGGGTCGAATACTGAACCCGGCCGGACCCGATAGCAAGAGGACGGGCCGCCGCGGCGCTCACGCCACGGCGGCCCGCCGGCACCTTCTCAAGCGCGTTCGGCCGCCTTCTACTCCAGGAAGTCGCGCAGCCGCTGCGCCTCGCGGTAGCTCTTGAGCTTGGCCAGCGTCTTGGCCTCTATCTGGCGGATGCGCTCGCGCGTGACGCCGAACTTCTGGCCCACCTCTTCCAGGGTGCGGGGGTGCTCGCCCTTGAGGCCGAAGCGCAGCTCGACGACCTTGCGCTCGCGATGCGTGAGCTGGTTGAGCACCGCATTGAGCTCTTCCTTCTGCATGATCTCGCTGACGGCCTCGACCGGCATGGTGGCGTCTTCGTCTTCGATGAAGTCGCCGAGCTGGCTGTCTTCCTCTTCGCCGATCGGCGTCTCGAGGCTCACCGGCTCCTGGCTGATCTTGAGGATCTCGCGCACCTTCTGCGGGGTGGTGCCCATCTCCTGGGCGATCTGCTCGGGCGTCGGCTCGCAGTTCATCTCCTGCAGCAGCTGGCGCTGCACGCGGATGAGCTTGTTGATGGTCTCGACCATGTGCACCGGGATGCGGATGGTGCGGGCCTGGTCGGCGATGGCGCGCGTGATCGCCTGGCGGATCCACCACGTGGCGTAGGTGCTGAACTTGTAACCCTTGCGGTAGTCGAACTTCTCCACCGCCCGGATGAGGCCCAGGTTGCCCTCCTGGATGAGGTCGAGGAAGAGCATGCCGCGACCCACGTAGCGCTTGGCGATGCTCACGACCAGACGCAGGTTGGCCTCGATGAGACGGCACTTGGCATCCATGTCATGGCGCTCGATGCGCTTGGCGAGCGCCACCTCCTCCTCGGCGGTGAGCAGCGGGACCTTGCCGATCTCCTTGAGGTACATGCGCACCGGGTCGTTGGTCGGCGTCTTCACCGAGAGGTCGAGCTTGGAGATGATCTCCTGCTCGGCCTTCGACTCGCGCGTCCCGGTGCTGGCGCCGTCCTCGCTCTCCGCGAGCTCGATGCCCTCGTCGTTGATGAGGATGAAGATGGCGTCGATCTGGTCGGCGGTGAGGTCGAGCTCCTGCAGCACCTCGTGGACGTGATCGCTGAGCAGATAGCCCTGCTCCTTGCCCTCGGTGATGAGCTCGCGCACCTCGTCTATGGTGTCGACCGCGAGCTGGATCTCTTCGCTCGTCTTGCGGTCGTCGCTCAGTTCCGTCACTGCGGCTTCCTCTACTCCTCGAGTGGGACTCGTCTGATCTCGTCGCGCAAGCGCCGGCGGCGTACCTGCAGGTCAGCCAGCTCGGCCTCGTCGGCGGCTGTGGCGTGTCCCTCTTTCAGGCGGGTCCGCGCTGCGACGATGCGACGTGCCAGGTCGGCCTCCTGCAACCTCAGGAACAGCTCGACCAGGACCCTTTCGTCAAACCGCTCGCCGGCGGCGCGCACCATGACCTCTGCCAGCGCGTCGTCGGCGAGCTCGTCTCGCGTCCCTGCCGTTTCCTCCTCGTTCGATTCAATCTTCCCTGCATCTGCAGGCTCAAACCGTTCCAGGCGGCTGCGGACGGTGGCCAGTGCGCGGCGCATGTCCACGTCGGTGAACTGGTCCTCACCGACCGCCGCGGCGCACTTGGCGCCGTCCTCCGGCACGGCGAGACAGGCAGCGAGGAAGCGCGCCTCGAGGATGCGCTCATTCGAGAGCAGCCGCGTTGACGCGGCCGATGCGGCGCGTGCTCCTTGCCCCGTCCGGCCGCCGGCCGGAAGCCCGGCCAGCAGGTGCCGAACGCTCTCCGGCGAGAGGCGCAGACTGTCGGCGACGTAGCGGACCTCTTCGTCTCGCTCGATGGGGCTTGACGCCTCGGCGAGGACACCCTTGAGGAGGGTCAGGGCTCGAGCTCGCTCGTCAGCCTTTGCCAAGTCGTGCGCGGAGAGCACGGAACGGACGTGGAATTGTAGCAACGTCTGAGCTTGGGCAGCAAGCCGTTCAAAGGCGGCCGCGTCGTTGCCGGCCAGCACCCAGTCGGCGGGGTCCTTGCCGGCCGGGATGCTGACCACGTGGAAGGCGACGGTGAGCGTCCGCGCCAGCGTCAGAGCGCGCAGCATGGCGCCCTGGCCGGCGGCGTCGGCATCGAAGCAGAGGTAGATGGAGCGCGTGTACTTGAGCAGCGCCTTGACCTGGTCTTCGGTAAGCGCCGTGCCCATCGACGCGACCACGTTCTGCACGCCGGCCTGCGCCAGCGCCATCACGTCCGTATAGCCCTCCACGACGTAGATGCGATCGGCCCGCCGCGCCGCCTCACGGGCCTTGTCGATACCGAAGAGGGCGGCGCTCTTGTGATAGAGCGGCGTCTCCGGAGAGTTGAGGTACTTCGGCTTCTCGTCGCCGAGCGTGCGGGCGCCGAAGCCCAGGACGCGCCCGCGCTCGTCGGCGAGCGGGAACATCAGGCGGCCGCGGAAGCGGTCGTAGGTGCGGCCGGCGTGAGCGCCGGCCGAGGCCGCCGCGCCGCCGCTCCCGCCGGCCGCCGCGCCGCCGCCCCGGCCGGCCGCGCCGCCGCGGCTGCTGCGCACCACCAGGCCGGCGTCGAGCAGCTCCTTCTCGCCGAAGCCGGTCGCCACGGCCGCATCGTGCAGCCGCCGCCAGGCCGGGAACGAGAAGCCCAGGCGGTACTTCCGGCAGACGTCGTCACCGAGCCCGCGGCGCTGGAGGTACTCGCGCGCCGGCTGCGCCGTCGGTGTCGTCCACAGGACGCGTTCGTAGTAGTCGCAGGCCTTCTCGAGCAGCTGGCGCAGCCGCTCGCGGCGCCGGCGGACGGCGTCGTCGGCCGGCGCCTCCTCGTATCGCAGATCGATGCCGTAGCGTTCGGCGAGCAGCTCCACAGCGCCGGTGAAGTCCAGCCCCTCCTTCTTCTGGACGAAGCTCAGCAGATCGCCGCCCTCGCCGCAGCCGAAGCAGTAGTAGAGCTTCTCGACCGGGTTGACCGAGAACGACGGCGTCTTCTCCTCGTGGAACGGACAGAGGCCGCTGTAGTTGGCGCCGGCCTTCTTGAGCGGCGTGTAGCGGCCGACCACCTCAAGCATGTCGGCGGCAGCCACGACCTGATCGATGCTGGCCCGCTCGATGCGCGCCACCTCAGCCCGCTCCCGGTCCGCGATCCGTGTGGCGGGCGAGTCCGCCTTCGGTACTCGTCATCTCAGCGCATCTCCCGTTCGCGACTGCGGGCGGCGGCCTGCGCCTGCGCCTCCGCCTCGCGACCACGGCGACGGCGCGCCTCGTCGCGCTGCTCGCGCCGGGCGCGGTCGGCGGCCGCAGCCTTGCCGGCGTGCGCCCGCGACGACTGAGATGCCGCCTCGCGCCGGCTGCGCTCCTGCCCTTCCAGGTAGCGCAACCCGGCCGACTGCCGGCGCCGCTCCCGCCGCGTCGGTCTGTCCGGACGCTCGGTGGCGGCGAAGTGATAGCCGAGCCGGTCGAAGACCCAGATGAGGCCGTAGGCCGTGCCCGGCAGCCAGAGCACATAGAAGAGCGTGAGAAAGAACAGCGCCCCGCTGTCCGGTCCCAGTGGATCCGGCAGGACCCCGGACCGATGGACGCCGAGTCCGAACACGAGCGCCGCCGGCAGCGCCGCCACGCCCAGCGCGACCGCGGTGAGCAGCCACTTCACGGCCGTGCGCCTCACCACTTCAGTCTCACTCTGCCGCCTCACTTCTGCAGCCTCACGTCTGCAGCCTCACCCGTCGGAGTCCGCGGCGGACGGCAGGGGGGGCGCCATGAGCACCTCGTCGAAGCGCCGCCCATCGCGAACGAACTGATCCACGCGCAGACCCTCTCGCCGGAAGCCGTGAGCGACAAAGAACCGCAGCGCCCGCGCATTGTGAGCCAGGACGCTGGTGGCGACCTTCGTCATGCCGTGCCGCGCCGCCCACGGCAGCGCCACATCGAGCAGCGCCGAACCGACGCCCGCGCCGCGATCGTCGCTGCGGACGGCCAGCCCGACCCTGCACACGTGATGGGAGGCCGGTCGCGGATCCGCGGACAGCGCCAGGTGACCCACCAGCACCCCGTCCAGAAAGGCCGAGAGCATCAGGGCGTCGGGCTCCGCCGCCACCTGGGCGATCTGTCCGCGCAGCGAGCGTGTCGTGCAACTCCCGGGGAGATGCAGGATGACCACCTCCGGCTCGGCACCGATGGTATCGAGCAGGCTGCGCAAAGCCCGTGCATCCGACGGCACCGCCGAACGCACGTGCAGCCGCCGCCGGTCCGCCAGTTCGAAGCGGGACATGCGTCGCAGCATGGCCACGCCGGGGCCCCCTTTGCTCCGTACGTCGCCCCTCAGTCTACTCGCTTGCCGGGACGGCGGCGCAGCGCCGCAGATCGCTGCGTCACGGCCCGCACAGCGGAGGCAGAACGCCGTGTCCCAAGCCCGCGCTCACACCTCGGCGTAGGTGGAGATGCGAGCGGGGCAGCGTAGCCACACCGCTCACACCTCGACGTAGCCGGAGATGCGAGCGGGGCACCGAAGTCGCACTGCTCACTTGTCGTCCGGCCGCTCCATCTCCTCTTCCAGCGCCGCCTGCGCCGCCGCCAGCCGCGCCACCGGGATGCGGAACGGCGAGCAGGAGACGTAGTCCATGCCGACGCGGTGGCAGAACTTCACCGAGGAGGGCTCACCGCCGTGCTCGCCGCAGATGCCGACCTTGAGGCCCGGACGCGTCGAGCGGCCCTTCTCGACGCCGATCTCGATGAGCTGTCCGATGCCCTCCTGGTCGAGCACCGCGAACGGGTCGGCCGGCCAGATGTCGTGCCCCTCGCTGATGTAGAGCGGCAGGAACTTGCCGGCGTCGTCGCGGCTGATGCCGAAGCCCATCTGGGTGAGGTCGTTGGTGCCGAAGGAGAAGAACTCGGCCACCTCGGCGATCTGGTCGGCCGTGAGCGCGGCGCGCGGCACCTCGATCATGGTGCCGACCAGGTAGTCGACTTCGACGCCCTGCTCGGCGAAGACCTCGGCCGCCACCTCGCGCACGTGGCCGGCCTGGTGGGCGAGCTCCTTCCTGGTGCCGACCAGCGGGATCATGATCTCCGGATGGACGTCGACACCCTCCTTCCTGACGAGGCAGGCCGCCTCCAGGATGGCGCGCGCCTGCATGCGCGTGATCTCGGGGTAGGCGATGCCGAGCCGGCAGCCCCGGTGGCCGAGCATGGGATTGAACTCGTGCAACTCGGTCACCTTGGCGGCGATGCGTTCGGCCGCCACGCCCATCTGCGCCGCCACCTCGGCCTGCTCCTTCTCAGTGTGCGGCAGGAACTCGTGCAGCGGCGGGTCGAGGGTGCGCACCGTCACCGGGCGGTCGGCCATGACGCGGAAGATGCCGGCGAAGTCGTCGCGCTGCATCGGCAGCAGCTTGGCCAGCGCTGCCTCGCGCTCCTCGAGGCTCTCGGCGAGGATCATCTCTCGCACCGCGGTGATGCGCTCGCCGCCGAAGAACATGTGCTCGGTGCGGCAGAGGCCGATGCCCTGGGCGCCGAAGGCGACGGCGTTGGCCGACTGGTCGGGCTGGTCGGCGTTGGCACGCACCTTCAGGCGCCGGTACTCGTCGGCCCAGACCATCATGCGCTCGTAATAGTGGTAGGCGTGCGAGGCGGACGGATCGAGGCTCTTCTCGAGCAGCACCTGCAGCACTTCGCTGGGCCGCGTCTCGAGCTCGCCGAGCATCACCTCGCCGGTGAAGCCGTCGATGGAGACCCAGTCGCCCTCGCGGACCACGGTGTCGTCGACCGTCATGGTGCGCGCCCTGTAGTCGATGGCCAGCGCCTCGCAGCCGACGATGCAGGTCTTGCCCATCTGGCGGGCGACCAGCGCCGCGTGGCTGGTCATGCCGCCGCGCGCCGTGAGGATGCCACGGGCGGCGTCCATGCCGCGGATGTCTTCCGGCGAGGTCTCGATGCGCACCAGCAGGACGGGCTCACCGCGCCGCGCCCACTCCTCGGCGTCGGGCGCGTTGAAGACCACCCGGCCGCTGGCGGCGCCGGGGCCGGCCGCCAGACCGGTCGCGATCACGCGACCCTCGTCGACCGCCGCCCGCTTGGCGGCCGGGCTGAAGATCGGCCGCAGGAGCTGCGTGAGCTGGTCGGGCTCCACCCGCAGGATCGCCTCCTGCGGGCTGATCAGACCCTCCTCGACCATGTCGACGGCGATGCGGATAGCGGCCAGGCCGGTGCGCTTGCCGTTGCGTGTCTGGAGCATGTAGAGCTTCTCGTGCTCCACGGTGAACTCGAAGTCCTGCATGTCGCGCAGCTCGCGCTCCAGAGTCTTGCGCACCTCGAGGAGCTGCTCGTAGGCGACCGGGAAGACCTGCGCCAGCTCCTCGACCGGCCGTGGCGTGCGCACGCCGGCGACGACGTCCTCGCCCTGGGCGTTGACCAGGAACTCGCCGTAGAAGACGTCCTCGCCGGTGGCCGGATCGCGGGTGAAGGCGACGCCGGTGCCGGAGTCGTCGCCGGCGTTGCCGAAGACCATCGTCTGCACGTTGACGGCCGTGCCCCAGGAGTCGGGGATGTCGTAGAGGCGCCGGTAGGCGACGGCGCGGTCGTTGTCCCAGGAGGCGAAGACGGCGGTGATGGCACCCCAGAGCTGCTCGCGCGGGTCGTCGGGGAAGTCGTGGCCGGTGCGCTGCTTGACGGCCGCCTTGAACGTGCCGACCAGTCCTTTGAGGTCGTCGGCGTCGAGCTCTGTGTCGTAGGCGACGCCCTTGTCACGCTTGGCGAGATCGAGGATCTCCTCGAAGGGGTCGATCTCGTCCTTGCCCTCGGGCTTGCACCCGAGCACCACGTCGCCGTACATGGCCACGAAGCGCCGGTAGCAGTCGTAGGCGAAGCGGGGGTTCCGCGTCTGGGCGATGAGGCCCTCGATGGTGACGTCGTTGAGGCCGAGGTTGAGGATGGTGTCCATCATGCCCGGCATGGAGGCGCGGGCGCCGGACCGCACGCTCAGCAGCAGCGGGTCGCCGTCGTCGCCGAAGCGCTTGTGCGTGGCCGCCTCGACGTCGGCCAGGGCTGCTTCGAGCTGCTCGGTGAGGCCCTCCGGGAACGCCTGGTTGGCCGAGTAGTGGTTGCAGACCTCGGTGGTGATGGTGAAGCCGGGCGGCACCGGCAGGCCGATGGTGACCATCTCGGCGAGGTTGGCGCCTTTGCCGCCGAGCAGCGCCTTCATGTCCTTGTTGCCTTCGGAGAACCGGTACACGTGCTTGGCGGCCATGGGCACCCCACCTCAGTCGCGGTCTGCTACGGAACATTGAAGCATAGTAGCCATAGGCGATGCCGTTCAACAGCCGGTCCGCGTCAGGCGGCCGGAGCGAAGGGGGCGACGCGAAGAGATCGCCGTCGCTGCCTGATCGCCGCGAAGAGATCGCCGCTGCTGCCTGATCGCCGCCGCCCGGCTGCCTCGCGGCTCCGCCCCACCGGCCCCTGCGTGGCCACGCCCGTTGCCACGACCGGGCGGCGACCGGAGCGGCCGTGCCGGCGACTCGCCGTCGCGACCGGCCGGCGGCCACAGCGGCCGCGGTCAGACGGGGATGCGCGAGAGGTCGCCGATACCGCGCAGCAGGTCGCGTACCGCGGCGAGCTGCGCGAGCCGGTTCTGGCGGATGTCGGGGTCGCCGTCCATGACCAGGACGTCGTCGAAGTACCTGTCGACGGGATCCCGCAGCGTCGCCGCCAGGTCAACGGCGACCACCACGTCGCCCGCGTCCAGAGCCGCGCGCACGCGCGCCTCGACGGCCTCATGAGCTTCGTAGAGCGACCGCTCGGCCGGCTCGATGAGCAGACTGCGGGAGACCCGGCCGGCGGAAACGCCGGCCTTGGCCGCCAACGAGGCGCAGCGGTTGTACACGGTCACCACATCGACGAAGCTCGGCCGTTCGCGCGCACCGGCGATGGCGCGAGCGCGGGCGGCCACTCCCGGGACATCGGCGACCGCCGAGCCCAGCGCCGCCTCGACCGAGTCGTAGTCCAGACCTTCGTCGAGCAGCAGGCCCTCGAGCCGCTCCCAGATGAACCCCAGCATCTCGCCGACCGCGTCGCCGCCGGGGAGCTCCCGGCCCTGTCGCTCGTATGCCTCCCGCGCCGCCTCGATCAGCGCCGCGATGCTGAGCGTGAGACGATACTCGAGAGCGATGCGCACGATGCCCATGGCGGCGCGGCGCAGACCGTACGGGTCGCGGGAGCCGGTCGGCTTCTCGCCGGCCACCCAGGCCCCGACGATGTTGTCGATCTTGTCGGTGACGGCCAGCAGCGCGCCGCCGAGCGTGGCCGGGACCGGCGCCGTGGCCGAGAGCGGCCTGTAGTGCTCGCCGATGGCCGCCGCGACCTCGTCCGGCAGCCCCGCCGCTTGCGCGTACAGCTCGCCCATACGCCCCTGCAGGACGGGGAACTCCTGCACCACGCCGCTGGCCAGGTCTGCCTTGGCGAGGCCGGCGGCACGCACGATGGTATCGGCCAGTGCCGCGCTGCCGGCGTCGGTCGTCGTGTCGGCCACGCCCGGCAGCTCGGCCAGTCGCGCCGCCAGCTCCTGGAGACGCGCAGTCTTGTCGGCCAGCGTGCCCAGTTTCTCGTGGAACACGACCGCTCCCAGCTTGGCGCCGATCACCTCCAGGCCCTCGGCGACATCGCGGTCGTAGGCGAACCCGGCGTCGTCGAGGCGACCCTCGAGCACACGCCGGTTGCCGGCCGTGATGAGGTCGGCGTGCGCCGGATCGGCGTTGCTCACGTAGAGAAACACCGGCAGCAGCACCCCATGGCTGTCCCGCACCGGGAAGTACCGCTGATGACTCTGCATGGCGGTGATGAGCACGTCGGCCGGCAGTCGCAGCTTGTCCTCGGCGAACGT
>Ga0172371_10007897_pt1 | contig 14996 bp, 11 predicted proteins | sample Lak12m_FD_114543 | JGI IMG/M metagenome (GOLD analysis project Ga0172371, IMG submission 114543) | Freshwater microbial communities from Kabuno Bay, South-Kivu, Congo - kab_022012_12m | ecosystem: Environmental > Aquatic > Freshwater > Lake | place: Democratic Republic of the Congo: South-Kivu... | reverse complement strand
TTGTAGAGGTTGGCCCAGACTGCGGTGTGGAGCTTGCCCACCCAGACACCGACCTGGGTTCCGGGCGCGCCGCCGCCGCCGTCGTTACCGTAGATTCTGACCTCGGCGTCGTAGTCCGCACCCGAGAAACTCGAAAGGTAAATCACGGCCTTGTTGATCGCCAGCGGCTTGGTCGGCGCGAGGAACCGCGTCGCAAGCTCACTGCCGGCCGATACCCAGGAGATGGCGTTGTCGAACGTCCCGTCGTTATAGGACAGGCACTCCGAACCCCACGCCGTGACCTTGATGCGGCCACCCTTCGAGTCGTTGTTCGGGTTGCCGTCCGCGCCAAGCTCGGTCCGCATCGTATCCACGTAGATTCCCTCGCTCGGCGACGTGATCCAGAACGGGAAGTCGACCGTGTCGGTCTGACCGACCGCGAGGTCGGTGCTGACAACCTGGTTGTAGACCGTTGTCCCGCTCGCGCTGTCCTTGATGAGGCAGCGAACCGGCACTCCGTTCTGCGCCTGATTGCCGTAGTTCTTGACCTCGGCTCTTGGCCAGATCGTATCGCCGTAGGCGTAGAACGGATCGACCGGAGCCACGATCTTGCTGACCCCGACATCCGCCGGTACCGGGATATCGAGCTGGAAGTACTCGGCACTGTCGGTAACGTACGCGTCCGAGGTGTGCCGGCCGCCCCAGACCCACATGCCGGCCACGCCGTTGACGCCGGCGCTACCCGGTATCAACTCGACCGCGTGGTTGCGCCGGGACCAGACGAGATTCGGGAAGTTGGTCCAGGTGTTGGTCAGGGTATTGTAGATGTAGCAGGTCGAGTCCTCGTTGGGCCAGATGCCCCGGCCGGGCACCACGAATTTCTGGGCCATCGGGCTGCCGTTCCCGTAATAGGGTGAGCCGAGACTGAACCCGATGCCGCGCGACTCGCCGTTGATGTCGGGCATGTCGGCGATGGCGCTCCAGCCGCCGCTCGGGTTCAGGGTGTTGAATTTGTAGGACTGTTTCTTGGCATACAGGGCGGCGCCGTCGTACGTATCGCCGCCGCAGGCGTAGACAAACGAGTCTACCACCGCACCAATCATGTAGCCGCGGGCCAGCGGCAGGTTGCCGAGCTGGGTCCAGCGGCTGCCGGCAGCAGCCAGCGGATCGTATACAAACGAATGATTGGTGCAGTAGGGCGAGTAGGACGTGTGGATGCCACCGAACGTGTACAGCTTGTTCCCGCAGCCGACAGCCCCACCTGGCATGCAGGTGTAGCCGCCGACCGAGTCCTTGTAGGGGTCGGTGGTCACGGTGCGGACCGTGTTCGACCGCGGGTAGTACACCTGGACATCCGGGATCATTGCGCCGGCGCTGTTGCGGCCGCCGATGACATAGAGACCGTACGTGTCACCCGCTGCCAGGTTCCAGTTGTCCTTCAGAACCACTACATCGTAATTGGATATGGGTGTCGTCAGGGCCTTGGCCATGTCGGCATAGGTCTGAGTTGCCGGGTCGTAGGAGTAGATCTCCCCGCTGGTAGTGCCGTCGTACAGCCGGCCGCCCAGGAAGTAGACCTTGTTGGTGCCGGGGAAGTACGCGCCGTCAAACCGGGTGTAGCGGAAGTTGGACTGAGGGCCCACGACCCAGGTGCTCGCGTCGAGTTCCGGGACGTTGCCGGGTAGCGGCATCGCCGTTTTCCCCTGCATGATATCGGCCCACGCTCCCATTGGTCCAGGGATAGCCGGCAGCGCCTTGGGCGCCTGTGTCGGTTTGCCGTACCGGACCTCATCGTCAGGTGTCACCTGCCCGTCCCAGCCAAAGGGCCGCTCGGCCATGGCAACACCCGCAAGGAGCAGTATACAGACCACTGTTACTGCATTGCGCATGCTTAGCCTCCTTCGTGGCTAGTTTGTTGCCGCGTTGTCACACGCGGCACTCGGACGTTGTTCCGGACTACGGTATGGTTTGCCGACAGGCCCGGCAAAATCACGCCGTGCCGGACGCGGTCTGCTCAGATGGCGATTCGGATGCAACCCAAGGGTCGGTAAGCCTCATTATGCCGCCTCTCCTTGGCCTGCCAAGCAAAGCATTGGCCGCTTGGTCGGATGCAGGATTGACAGCGAAAACCAGGTGGCTAGACTGGCCCTGGTCAGCAGGGCTGAATTCACAGTATTGCACGTAAGGAGGTCTGTGTGAGAAAGCTGTCAGTCAGTCTCGCCGCTGTCTTTGCGCTTCTGGCGATGGCGCCGACCGCAGCCGGTGCGCTCGTGATTACCGGCTACCTCAAAACCAACGCCGAGCCGGTGATCATCGACTCGGCCTTCTTCCAGGCCGGCGGTCAGGACACCTGGTTCACGACTACCGGCTGGCAATGCGCCGCGAATGATTCAGACAACTTCGAGTTCCCGGAATTTCCCGAGTTCCCCACCGATGTCAAACTCGCCGCCAAATTCGACGGGAACCCGCTCGTTCAGGATTTCCCGGGCCCGAGTCGTGCAGTCTGGTACCCATTCTGGGATCCTCACGATGGGACCATGGCGATGTTCGACGCGCCGGAGGGAATCGAAGAAGGCACGCGCAACCCGGTCGGGCTTTACCTCGTTGTCAGCCCGAGCGTGGTTCGCGACGGCGCGGTCATTCTGACTTCCGGTGTCGGAAACCTGGAACTCGTAGACGTGACCGGCAACACAGTCCGCACCTTCCCGGCGGCCGCCGAGGTACGCTGGACAGCGGACGATGACGACGGCCGGACCTTGCCCGAAGGCATCTATTTTTGCCGTCTGGCCGCGGCTCGCAGTACAATCGTTCGCAAGCTGACGATCGCCCGCTAGGCACCTCAGGGACGGCATTCGTTCGGAGGGACGTGCCCGCCGCGCGTCCGCTCGATTTGTCGCCCGCCGGGAGGCCGGACCGCACGTGTCGATACGAGCTTCGTTGCCGACCATTGATTGATTGACGATTTGCGGACTGGCTGGCGGCTTCGACTACGGAAGCCGCGAGCGAGCTAGTTCGACGCCGTCGGCCAGGGACGACGCCGGCGCAACTGATCGATGCGGTCGAGCATGTCGGCAGCGCCTTCGTCCGACGCGAGCGCCTGCTTCAGCAGCTCCTGCATCCGCTCCCGGCCAAGGGCGTCATCGCATCTTGACATACCCAGTAGTACCTGCAACTGGCCGCCGCTTGCTCCGATTGACAGCAGGATGCTCAGAGCCTCCACCAGATTCGGTACTGCCTGGCTGGGCGCGCTCCTCTTGTCCAGGATGAGTCCGATGTTGCCGAGCTCGGTGGCCATGGCCAGCCGGAAGCCGACTCGCCGCGCCCCGGCCAGCGAATCTTCGTGGAATCGGAGCGCCCGGTCGAGGTCGCCCTTGTCGTAGTAGACGCTGCCGATGCTCCCGAGCTCGATCGTGTAGCCGACATTGTCCCCGATCTGGCGCGCCTTTTCGATCACCTCTGCATAGAGCTCGAGCGCCTTTTCAAGCTCGCCACTGTCGTGACGAACGCTCGCGGTGTTGCCGAGACCGCTGACTATGCCCAGGTCGTCGTTGATCCCGCGCGATATCGCCAGTGCGTCTTCGTGCGACTTGAGCGCGTCGGCAAGCCGGCCATTGGAATGCTGGACGTTGCCGATGTTACCGAGGCAGAGAGCCACCAGCGGCTGGTTGCCTAGCTCCCGGACGATCCCGAGGGCCTCGTTGAGATAGGTGAGTGCACTGCCGAATTCGCCGTATTCGTGGTGAATCACCCCGATGTTGGCAAGGGAGGCAGCCGCGCCCAGCCTGTCGCGTTCGCGATCGGCCTGGCGGGACGCCTCGCCGAACTCCTTGAGGGCATCGTCCAGGCTGCCCTGCATGTAGTGACACATGCCGATGTGCACCAGAAGCGGCACAAGTTGCGCCTTTGTTGCTTGTTGTCGCGCCTCCTGGAAGTGGTCGACAGCCTGGTTCCAGTGGTACCGGGTCATCGCCGCGACCCCCTGCTCGAAGTGCTGGCTGACCGAAGGTCCCGACTCGCGCAAGTCCCCCACGTACTCAAACATCCGGTCCAGGTCACGCCGGATGACGTCCAGCTTTTTTCTGGCTCTCCGCGGATTCATCCAGCGCGGTACTTTCGGCCGGCGACGAAGAGCCACGATGCCGATGCCGATTCCGATTCCCGCTATCAGCACTATCAGCATCAGCGCGGCCGGGTCAAAGCCCTGCTCCGGGGTGCTGCCCATTCGTGTCATTCTAGCTATCTTCTCCCGTTCGTCAATCATCGGGAAACGTCGACTTCCGAAACTGACTGCCGGCCTGCCGCCAACTTTCTTCTGAAGCCCGAGGGCGGCCGGACGGCCGCCCTCGGAGCCGGTGACGCGGCTGACGCTACGGGTTGATGGTGGTCACGTACTTCTGTCCGTCCTGCGTGTACTCAAGGACGACCGCGCTCTTGATGGGATTGCCCGACTCGTCGAAGGTAATCCGGCCCGACACGCACGGGAAATCCTTGATGGCACCGAGCGCCGTCTTGATCTCGTCTGGCTTCGCGCTGGGCGAGTTCTTCAGGGCCTGAACGAGCAGAAGACCGGCATCGTACCCGAGGGTCGCAAGCGCATCCGGTTTCTGGCCGTACTTCGCCTGGTACTTGTTCACCCATTCCTGGACCTCGGGTCGCGGGTCGTCGGGCGAGTAGTGGTTAGTGAAGTAGCCGCCGTAGATAGCGTCGCCGGCGATCTTGGCCATTTCGGGCGAATCCCAGCCGTCACCGCCGACGAACGTGGACTTGACCCCGAGCTGCCGTGCCTGTTTGGCAATCAGTCCGACCTTGTTGTAGTAGTCAGGAAGGAACAAAACATCCGGGTTGGCCTGCCTGACCTTGGTCAATAGCGCAGAGAAGTCGACGTCGTCCTTGGCGTAGGATTCGAACGCCGTTACCCTGCCGCCGTCCTTCTCAAAGCTGGCCTTGAAGTAGTCGGCCAAGCCCTTGGAGTAGTCATTGCCCACGTCGTACATCACGGCCGCCGTCTTCGCCTTGAGACTGTCGACTGCGAACTTGGCCCCCACCGTACCTTGGAACGGATCGATGAAGCAGGCACGGAAGACATAGTCCTTCCGCTTGCCGTCCTCCCCTACCGTTACCTTGGGATTGGTCGATGTCGGGGTGATCATCGGTATCTTGGCGGTCTGGCACTTGTCGGACAGCGGTACCGAGCACTTGGATGAAACCGAGCCGATGATCGCGACCACCTTGTCCATGTCAATGAGCTTGGATCCAGCGTTACCGGTCTCAGTCGGGTCGTTCTTGTCATCGGTGGCGACAACAGCTATCTTTCTGCCGTTGACGCCGCCGGCTGCGTTGGCCTCATCAATTGCCATCATCGTTCCGTTGCGCGCCGACTCGCCAAAGGTCTTCACGTCACCGGTCAACGGCACGATCAATCCCACCTTGATGGCGTTGTCGACGCCGCCGGCCTTGCCCGTCCCGCCGCCGCAGGAGAAACCCGCGACGACTGCCGCGATGACCAGCACGGCCACTAGCTGTCTCATTCTTGCCTCCCGGGTCTGTTAGCGGTCATTCTTTTCCTCGGTCGATTCTGCGCCCGACTGGTAGCGGGAAAGGAACCCGCTCGACCAGCGCTCGAGATCGCCGTTCTCGATTGCCATCCGAATTCCCTGCAGTAGACGTTGAAAGAAACTGACGTTGTGCAGCGTCAGCAACCTGGGACCGAGCGCCTCACCGACCATGAACAAATGGCGGATATACGCACGCGAAAAGGTGCGGCACGTGTAGCACTCACAGGCCGCATCGAGCGGGCCCGGATCGTCCGCGTGCTTCGAGTTTCTGATGACAACCCGGCCTTTGCTGGTAAACGCGGTGCCGGTACGGCCGTTGCGGGTAGGAAGTACGCAGTCGAACATGTCAACACCAAGCCGCACCGAAGCGATGATATCCTCGGGATATCCCGCCCCCATCAGGTAGCGCGGCCGGTCAACCGGGAGTAATGGGGTGACGCGGCCTACCGTAGCATACGTCACGTCCGACGCCTCACCCAGGCACAGTCCGCCGATCGCGTATCCGGGCAGGTCGAGCGAGACAAGCGACCGGGCGCTCTCCTCCCGGAGGTCCGGGTAGGTGGCGCCCTGCACTATTCCGAACAGGTTCGTCTCCGGCTTGCGGGACCGGCTGCACCGCTCGGCCCAGAGCGAAGTCCTGGACGCCGCTGCCTCGGCAACCGGCCGGCTGACTGGATACGGCGGGCATTCGTCGAGGCACATGGCGATGTCCGAACCCAACGCCTCCTGGATTCCGACCACGAGTTCCGGCGTGAAGAGATGCCGGCTGCCGTCGATGTGCGACTGGAACTCGGCACCCTCATCGGTCACCCGGGTCAGAGCGGCCAGCGAGTAGACCTGAAACCCGCCCGAATCGGTCAGTATGGGCCGGTTCCAGCCGATGAACCTCGATAGCCCGCCCGCGGCCTGGACCCGCCGGTGTCCCGGCCTGAGGTACAGGTGGTACGTGTTGCAGACGATGATCTCCGCTCCCGTCTCAAGTACCTCGGCCGGGGTCAGTGTCTTAACCGAGCCCTGCGTACCGACCGGCATGAAACACGGAGTGTGAACAGTGCCGTGAGGCAGAGTCAGCGTACCCAGACGGGCGAGCGAATCGGTCCGCTCGACGCTGAAGCTCAGCACGGCCGATGCGGCACAGAATGACGAATCACCGATTTCTAATTCCTAATCAAGCCCCCAGGACGCAATGACCGGAGTCAGTTCGCACTTGAACCGTCTCTTCCATCGATTAGTAATCGGTCATTGGTACTTGGTCATTTCCTCAGCGCTATCCCATCTCAAGCTCGGAAAAACCACCGAGATTCAGCCGGCGCGGCCGATCGCGCACGACCGAGTTCTCGCCCAGTATCGATCCTTCGAGTAGGGTGTGCTCGACCACAACGTGCTGGTTGATAATAGAATCCCGGATGATCGAACCGCGGATGTCGGCGTCGGCCCCGACCGACGCATTGGGCCCGATGACCGAGGAATCGATCTTTGCCCGGTCGTGGATGAAGACCGGCGGGGTGATCACCGAGCCTGATCTCGGTCGGTAGTGTCCTTCCTTCGCCAGAAGGTACCGGTTGGTCTCGAGCATCGCCGCACGCGTGCCGCAGTCGAGCCAGTGTGCTATGATTCGGGTTCTTATCTTCGTGCCGTCATTGACCATCAACTGCAGCGCATCGGTAAGCTGAAACTCACCCTTGGTGGTACGGCCGCGGGCAATGAGGCGTTCAAGCGCGCCAAACAGGCCGCCCGAGTCCTTGAAGAAATATACCCCGACGATTGCCAGATTCGACCGGGGCCGGTCCGGCTTCTCGACGAACCGGCTGACGTACCCGCGCTCGAGCTCGACCACGCCGAACCGGCGCGGGTCAGCGACTTCCTGCACGCCGATGACGTTGTCACGGCCAACCATCTTTGACATGTCAAGATCGACAATCGTGTCACCGAGCAGGACTAGAATCGGCTCGTCCGTGAAGGCATCCTTGGCCCGGTAGACTGCGTCGCCCAGCCCCTTGGGGTCGGTCTGCTGGACGAACCGGAACGGACAGCGGTATTCACTCGTCAGGTAGTGTCTCACCTGATCGCCCTGCGACCCGACTACGACGATGACCTCGTCCGGCCGCGCCAGCAGCAGCCGGTCCATGATGTGGCCGATGATCGGCTTACCGGCAACCTGAAGCAGAATCTTGGGAGTCGTGTGAGTGTGCGGCTTCAGCCGTCTCCCTTCGCCCGCCGCGGGAATCACTGCCTTGAACTGCACGGTTCAACCTCGCTTCTGCGCCATCCGGCGCTTCAATTCATCGATCCGTTTTATCTCCATCGCGTCCTTGCCAGCGAGCCGCGCCAGTTCGACCGAGACGAGATCACCGAGGAGTATGAGCGAGAAGATCCGGGCGAGACGCGACCGCCCTTCGCTCTCCTGCCGCATGGCGAGGTAGTAGGCCTTCTCGGTGATATCGAGCACCGACTCCAGCCGGTATCGGGTGCGCGGGTGGGTCTCGCGGTCCAAGAGGGCGATCACGACCACGTTCCGCCCCGGGTGTTTGGGACGGCCCATACCCATGATCTCGTTGTGGTTGTGCTCGGGAAAGGAGTTGGAGTGACACAAGACCCCGGCGTTCTCGTTGAACTGACAGCGCCAGCGGTCCGCGACTGCGTCGAGCATCCGGCTGGTCGAATAGACAACCGGCAACCGGCCATCGACGTGCTTCGCTATCGTCCGGGCTCGCCCGAGCCATGACTTGCGTCTGGCACGCATCAGTCGCACCGCCTCTTCGAGTCCAGGCTGGTGACTCGCGCAGACCTTCAGGCGCTCCAGGCAGACAAGTAATGTGGAGAACAGGTGTCCCAGTGCGGCGCGCGGTGGCATCCCGGCGGGTACCGGGATGACCGGATACCCATACGCTGTTGCGGACCGTCCGAGCTCGCCGCCGCTCGTGATGGCAATGATGCGGCAGCCCCGTTTGCGGGCCTGAGCGTACGCCGACAGCGTCTCCTCGGTATTGCCCGAATAGCTGACGGCCACAAACAGCGTCTTCGCGGACACGGCGGCCGGGATGTCGTAGTCATTGCAGACGTACACCGGCAAGCGACATTCGTCAAGCAGCAACCCCTGCACGATTCTCGCGCCGATACCTGACCCACCCATTCCGGCGACGGCGACCGACGCGAATCGGCCGGTCCGGCCGAGGCGCGCGACGCATGCCGCTCTGGCACCGGCGACCAACTGATTGGGCAGACCCATCGTGAGAACCAGCATCCGGTCGGTGCCGCTCGCGCTCATATCCTTCATTTGTTGCCTTTCGAGTTGAACATGAACTCGGCCAACTGCGGGAAACGGTGGTCAATCTCGCGCCGGAGCAGGTTCCTCACCTCGAGCGCCGTGCCGAGCCTCAGCACCTGGGCCACGACCTCTGCCGCTGCTCCCGAATCGATGCTGCGGATGATACCCTTGGCTTCCGGTATAACGCCTGGTGACATCGACATCTCGTCCACGCCCATGCCGAGCAGCAGGAGCATTCCGAGCAGGTCGGATGCGAACTCGCCGCACATCCCAGCCCATATCCCCTGTTGATGTGCGGCGTCAATCGTCTGCTTTACCAGACGCAGCACCGCCGGATGGAAATGGTCGAACAGCCGGGCGACGTGCTCGTTGCCGCGGTCGACTGCCAGCGTGTACTGGGTCAGGTCGTTGGAGCCAATCGAAAGGAATCTACATTCGCGCGCCAGCCGGTCGGCCATTATCGCTGCCGAAGGAGTCTCCACCATTATGCCGACCTCGAAATCCGGGTCGAACGCTTCACCCCTCTCCCTCAGTTTCTCCTTGGCCCGTTCCACTTCCAACTTGGCTCGGCGCAGTTCCTCGATGGTGCTCACCATCGGGAACATCACCTTCACGTTGCCAAAGGCCGAAGCCCGCAGGATTGCGCGCAGCTGGTCGCCGAACAGGTCGGGTTTGCCCAGAGTCAAGCGGATGGCACGCAGGCCGAGAAACGGGTTCGCCTCGCTGTACCCCGCCAGCACTTTGTCCCCGCCCAGGTCAAACGTCCGGATGATGACCGGATATGGTTTGAACAGCTTCGCCACTTCGGCGTAGACCAGGAACTGCTCCTCCTCGGTCGGCGGCCGTCGTTTGGCCAGATACATATACTCGGTTCGGAATAAGCCCACGCCGCGCGCCCCGTAGCGCTTTCCGGCTCGTGCCTCGGCAATGAACTCAATGTTGGCCGACAGGTCGATGGTCCGCCCGTCCACGGTGACCGGGTCGCGGGTCAGAAGAACGCTGAGTGACTGACGGTAGGCGCGCCTGCGTTCTATCTCATCGTCGTATGCGCGCAGCCGATTAGCGCTCGGGTTGAGGATCGCTAAACCGCGATATCCATCGACGAAGGCCTTCTGGCCATCGCTGACGGTAGAGCAGAGCGGACCGGTGCCGGCGACGGCCGGTATCTCCTTTGCCTTGGCCATGATTGCAGTATGCGACGTCTTGCCGCCGGCCTCCAGAACCAGGCCTGCGACTTTGCGCGGGTCCAGCAGCGCCGCCTCGGACGGCGGCAGGTCGTGAGCGAAGACCACGGTATTCGGCTCGACTTCGAGCAGCGAGCGCGAGTCGTCACCGAGCAGGTTGCGCATCACCCGGTTGGACACGTCGGCGATGTCGAGCATCCTCTCCTTGAACAGCGGGTCCGCCGACTTCGCGACCGGTTCGGACAAGAGCTTCACGGTCTGGGAATACGCGAACTCAGCGTTCCGCCGGGCCTCGCGGATGAACGCCTCGGTGTTCTTGATGACTTCCTCGTCGCCGATCAGTGTGAGCTGGACCTGAATGAAGTCGGCGAAGTCCGGCCCCAGGTCACGTTTGACCTGCGTGTGAAGAATGTGGAGCTCGTGCGTGGCCGCAACCAGCGCCTGCCGGAAGCGTTTCAGCTCCTCCGCGACCTGCGAAGGCTCGAGCACCCTCTCTACCGCTGCAGGTATATACTGACGGTAGACATGGGCCGCACCGAGCGCAAATCCCGGAGATACCGGTATGCCCCGGCAGCTCTTCTCCAGCCTACGCTTCATCCTGGTCCAGTGTCTCCAGTTTATGCTTCAGTGTTTCGAAAGCCTCGCGTTCATCCTCACCATAGACCTCAAGCCCTACGGTGCTGCCCTTGGACGCGGCCAGGGTAAGGATAGCGAGGATGGACTTGCCGTTCACCCGCATGCCGTCCTTCACCAGCCGGATCTCCGATGAGTATCGTTCCGCCACCTGCACGAAGCTCGACGCCGGCCGGGCGTGAAGCCCTACCAGTCCGCCGATGATGACCTTGCCCTTCGTCATGGGGAGCAGCCGAGCCGCGCGGGAAAGCAGAGCAGGGACTCGAACGGCCCTGAGGCCAGCCCTTCGTCCACTCGATCGCTGCACCACACGTTTTGTATCACGGGTTTAAATATAGCCGGTTGCCGATAAGCGTCAACAAATTAGGCGGTGAGATAGAGTGCAGCGTGCGTCGGATGCGTGTTGACGTCGCCCTTCTCTTACCGGCTGCCGTGTCCCTTGACGTTTACAGATGCCATGATGGTTGTCATGTTCAAGCCCGCTATATCCGGGCTGCTGGCTACGCGTGTTGTACCGTGCATTTACAGGCTCGTTTGAACGGCGGGCAGGACATACCCCTGCACCATCAACGGCATAGATTGCCGGACAGAGAAGCACTGCATTTACCGCAAGACGTTGATATACTGCAGTTTATTACAATAGACACTATTGCATCAGGCTACAAATCACCGGTTGACAATCGAGTTGCCCCAGCTACTATGTAAACGTATGTTTACTAGAGATAAGGACCGTAGAAGTCGGATTCTGGAGTTTGTCCGAACCTACACCGACGAACATGGTTTTGCCCCGAGTATCCGGGAAATCGGCGGGGCCGTCGGCATCAGGAGTACCAAGGCAGTGAAGTATCATCTCGACATACTGGTAAACGAAGGCCTGCTCAAGCGCGCTCCCCGTCATGCCCGTGGGATCTCGAGCATCCACCAGTCTGACTCCCTGCCGCTCATCGGTCGGATTGCCGCCGGTTCTCCCCTGCTCGCGGTTGAAAACGTAGAGGCACAAGTATCACTCAGCCGGTTTCGCGATTGCTTCCTGCTCCGGGTCAAAGGCGAAAGCATGAAAGGTGCCGGCATCATGGACGAAGACATGGTGGTCGTCCGGCCGCAGGCTGCTGCCGAGAATGGTGAAATCGTTGCCGCTCTGCTCGGTAATGAGGCCACGGTCAAGCGTTTCCAGCAGCGCTCGGGTCAGGTTGTGCTCGAATCGGAGAATCCTGAGTTCGAGCCGATTGTCGTCAACCCGGATCGGCAGGACTTCCGGATAGTCGGTGTGGTCGTCGGCCTGCTCCGCAATTACCGTTAAGGAGAATATCATGAGTACATCAGCAGCGTGCCAGACTTCATTCTGGCCGGATGAAGAAAGCCCGACCGAGGGAGTCAAGCTGGAGGAGGCCGAGGTGACGCATCATCGCCTCAGCGAGAATGTAAAGGTCTATGCCATCTACAACGAAACCGGCGACCGGAGGTTTCCGCATGACCGGCTCCGGCCTTTCATGTTCATCTGGCGTAACCGTGAGTACCACGTTCAGGACATCACCTATGTCTGGCGCGAAACTCAGGGCCAGGCCGAAGTGTACCACTTCACGGTTTCGGATGGCGCGAACGTGTTCGAGCTCTCATACAACGCCAAGGCGTTGGATTGGACGATAACCGGTACTTACTCGGAGTGAAGTCAAAAGGCCAAAAGACAGGATGACCGACCCCTTATGATTGTCGCTGAGCTGGAACAATCGACAACCGGCAATCGACAATCGGCAATCACGCGTGAGCGCATCGTCATGCACGTCGACATGGATGCGTTTTTCGCCTCGGTCGAGCAACAGACGTTCCCGTTCCTGCGTGGCAAGCCCATCGGCGTATGCGGGGACCCGGACGGCCGCACGGTCATCGCCGCCGCGTCTTACGAAGCCAAGCGCCGCGGGGTCAAGACCGCGATGACCATACCCGAAGCGAAGAAACTCTGCCCGGAAATCATCCTCGTTTCCGGCCATCCGGCAAAATACGTCGATACTTCGACCCGGATTCTTGCGCTCTACGCCACGTTCACCGACTTAGTCGAGGTCTTTTCGATTGACGAGGCGTTCCTCGACTTGACCCAGACCGCGCACCTTTTCCACGGCCCCGAGGCAATCGCCCGCAGTATCAAGGCCTATATCAAAGAACACTTCGGCCTGACCTGCTCGGTCGGCATCGCCCCCAACAAGCTCCTGGCCAAACTCTCCGGCGAAATGCACAAACCCGACGGCCTGACTATTGTCAGCCAATGCGACGTCGCGGCGCTGATGGAGAACCTCCCGGTCCAGGAACTATGCGGCATTGGCCCTAAGACCCAGGAGAAGCTGAACCGGCTCGGCATCAGAACCTGCGGCGAACTGGGCCGTTATCCGGAGAAGCAAATGAACGGAATCTTTGGCATCGTCGGCTCACACCTGAAGCACATGGGCCAGGGTATCGACGAAAGCCCGGTTCTCCCCTACTTCCACGAACCTGCGACCAAATCCATGGGCCATTCGTTCACGCTGGACCGGGACACGCGCGACCTTGCGGAAATCCAGCGTCATCTGCTGCAACTGTCCGAACAGGTCGGCCGCCGCCTGCGCAAGGACAACTTTGCCGGCCGGACGGTTTCGCTCGTACTCCGCTACGCCGATTTCTCGACCTTCATCAAACAGCACAGCCTGAAACAATACATCGACGACGGCCTGCGCATCCACCAGGTAGGTATGAAGCTCTTCAATGAACTCTATAAGCCGCCCCGGCTCGTTCGGCTACTGGGAATCAGCGTTTCCGGCCTGGTCCGCGACTTAAAGCAGACAACGGCATTCGAGAACCCCCGCGCCGGCTCGCTGTTCGACTCTCTCGATGCGGTTAACGACAAGTACGGCGAGTTCTCGGTTGCCCGGGCCCGGCTTCAGGAAAGAACTGCCGCTCCGCGCGTCATCTCCCCTTCCTGGCGCCCGGGCGCGCCCACGCCCGCGGGCCACTAGACCGAACCGGGGCCGTGCCCGGTCAGGAAGCTCCCCCAATTCGTCGTCCATGTCGCTTTGCGAACCGCTATCCGGGTCCCTCGACGAGTCCTTCCGCAAATCGAACCGCGAGTCGCCGTCCGCATCCCGCAGCGAATCGCACCTCAGGTCGAAACACCACTCGCGCTCCAAATCGCACTGCAGGTCACCGCGCGACTCGCTCCGCCAATCGCAGCGAAGACCCGCCTGGAAGTTGCAGAGACAGTCCACCTGCATACCCCCATCCGAGTCACCCCGGGAACCGTTCCGGGAACGGTTCCCACGGCGACTCCCAAGGCGTCGTTCTTCGCAGGTTTCGCGGTCTAAGAAGCTCTATTCCTGTCAGTTAGACGTACAGGATGGAAAATGAGCGGCGTCCACGCCCAACGCGACCTGAAGAGGCCACGGCATTCGAGAACTCCCGTGCCGGCTCCCTGTTTGAAAGCCTGGACTCGGTTAACGACAAGTACGGCGAGTTCTCAGTCGCCCGGGCTCGACTTCAGGAACGGACTCCCGGCCCCAGGGTCATCTCCCCTTCCTGGCGCCCGGGCGCACCCACGCCCGTAGCCCGCTAACAGAAGAGGGGCGGCGAGTGCCGCCCCTCAATCCAGCGTGTCAGCAGCTCATTTCGGCGGGACGCGGACGTTGCCGCTCGCGTTGTCGTGGAACGTGTTGTCCGCGGTCAACTGAGCCGGGTCAGGATAGGTGGTGCCGCTGAGGTAGATGCCGTAGGCGCTGCTGTAGCCTATGTCGCAGCCGGTAACGGTCGGAGTGCAGTCAGCAATGTAGATGTCGCCCTCGTCACCGTAGCCGCCGTACTCCACCTTGCAGCTCTTCAACTGGCACTGGGCACTGATGGACTGGGAATAGAACGACAGGCTTTGCCAATAGCCTGGCATAGGCGGGGTGACCGAGCTGGTGAACGTGATCTGCCCGGCCGTGCCGTCGGCAATCAGGCCGCCCGGCGCGCTGTTGCCGACGTAGAACTCAAGATCTCTATCCATCTTGATCGTCGTCCCTGCAGCAATCGTCAGGACCGGGTTGTTGATCGCGTCCGAGACGTACACGTCGGCGTCCGCGACATAGGGCACCCCGTGGTTGAGCCACGTGCCGGTCGTAGCGATGTTGCCGCCGTGAACCCTGACCCCGTCCGTGGTGTTGCCGGTCAGCACGTTGCCGGCCCCGAGCGTCCGCGCCTTTTCGGCGTTCACCCTGACCGGGTATTCGCCCGAGGTCGTGATCGTATTGTTAGTGAAGCTGTCGAAGTAGCCGTCGCTCTCGCAGTAGACGCCGTACGTCGCGTTCTTGCGCACCGTGCAGTTGTCCATCTTGATGCGGCAGCCGGCAACGTATCGGCGCTGACCGTTACCGTGAT
>Ga0172371_10007894_pt1 | contig 15002 bp, 14 predicted proteins | sample Lak12m_FD_114543 | JGI IMG/M metagenome (GOLD analysis project Ga0172371, IMG submission 114543) | Freshwater microbial communities from Kabuno Bay, South-Kivu, Congo - kab_022012_12m | ecosystem: Environmental > Aquatic > Freshwater > Lake | place: Democratic Republic of the Congo: South-Kivu... | reverse complement strand
TAAGACTAAAAAAGGAAAATCTAACCTTTTTCCCTTTTAAAAGGAAAATGTTTTTTAGCCGCCCAATATAGATCGCATTCTAAATAAAAATATTTTTTAGTCCGATTCTAGAGGGTTATGTCTATAGAATATAACAATTAAAATTTTATTAAGCAATCCTTATGAATATTCTTATCACGGGTTCTGCCGGCTTTATTGGCTCGCACTTAACAGAAAAATTACTAGATAAAGGACACAAAATTATTGGCCTGGATAATTTTGATCTTTTTTATAATTTAAAAATAAAAAAAGCGAACATCGCGCCGGCCTTAAAAAATCCGCGTTACACTTTCATCGCCGGCGATATTCGCGATCAAAAATTGCTTGCAAAAATTTTTAGCAAGCACCATTTTGATTGCGTGATTCATCTTGCCGCCAAAGTCGGCGTGCTCCCTTCCTTGGATCATCCGACAGAATATTTTGAGGTTAATGTCCAAGGAACATTGAATATTTTAGAACAAGCGAGATGTGATAGAATCAAAAAAATTATTCTCGCTTCTTCTTCCTCGGTTTACGGCGCGAATTCTAAAATCCCTTTTTCTGAAAAAGACCCCACCGACACTCCCCTTTCTCCTTACAGCGCGAGCAAAAAAGCAATGGAATTAGCCGCTTACACTTATCACGCGCTTTATCATCTGCCGATCGCGATCTTGAGGTTTTTTACTGTTTACGGTCCGCGCCAAAGGCCGGATATGGCGATTCATCAATTCACCCGTTTGATTAGCCAAAGGAAAACCATTACTCTTTATAATTATGGCCAAAACGAAAGAGATTACACTTACATTGACGACATTATCCGAGGGATCGTGAACGCGATTAAACATCACGCTGGTTTTGAAATTTACAATTTAGGCGCTGACAAACCGATTAACACTTTGCGCCTTGTCCGTCTTTTAGAAAAATCTCTGCATGAAAAAGCGAAAATAAAAAAAATGCCGGCAAAGAGCGGCGATTCGCCCCGCACCTGGGCGGACATTAACAAAGCAAAAAAATTATTGCGCTATCAACCGAAAACGAAGATTGAAAAAGGGGTAAAAAAGTTTGCGGGGTGGTATGGAAAATCTTAAATCATGTCATTTCTTCACCCCCTTCAACGCTTCTTTCCGCACCACTTTTTCCATTTTCTTTTTCAATTTGGCGATGACGACACAATTGTAAAACAAGAGGCCAAAGGCGAGAATAAAACCCAAAACCATAAACAAGTCCATTGCCCGGATCAAGCCCAGTCTTTCCAGGAAAAAATTCGTGGAATGGGGAAAAATGGAAATAAAAATTAAAGCGAGCCAGAGCAATTCCCAAAAAACCAAAACCAAAAATGAAAACTCGCGGCGCTTGAAAGAAACAAAACTAAAATAAGCCATAAAAATTCCGAAGGCCGCGCCTAAAAATTGGATACCCAAGAAACTATTCATAAAACAAATTTTTTCTCAATAATCTTCGCTAATATTTTGAAGCCGTCTACAATCGTCGTCCCTTTATACCGATCATGATAAATCGTTTGAACAGGAATGGCAGCACAGCGCAGCTTTGCCTGCCAAGCGTTAAGCAGCATTTCAGTTTCCACGCCATAGCCTTGCGCCTGCCACTTAATCGCGCGATATGTTGCAAGCCGCAAAGCGCGAAAACCGCACTGGGTGTCGGCAAGATTAAGGCCATAAAAATAGCGGATTGCCCAAGAAAAAACAGCATTCCCGAGCCGCATTGAAAGCGGCATTTTTTTGTTCATCTTGCGGTCGCCGCAGACTAAATCATAACCTTGATTTTGAATTGCCGCAACCAGCCGCGGAATATCTTGGGGCTGATGCTGGCCATCGGCGTCCATAAAAACTAAAATATCAGCGCCTAAAATTAACGCGGCCTCGCAGCCAGTTTTTAAACTTGCTCCTTTGCCTAAATTTATTTTGTGCCGCAAAACCATTACTCCGCTTTTTTTCGCAATCATAAAAGTTTGATCTTGCGAACCATCATCAACAACAATAATATTTTCACAATGCTTTTTCGCCTTTTCTAAAACCGCGGCAATTCTTTCGGCTTCATTGTAAGCCGGAATAATCACAAAAACTTGATTTTGCATTTTGGTAAAATTCTTATTATTTTAACGCAAAAACGCAAAAAATAAAAGAGGCTCCCCTTCAATTCCGGGAGCCTCTTTTTATTTCAAATCTTTTTATTATTTTTACATTCCCATTCCGCCTCCGGGAGGCATCATCGGCGCTTTGTCTTCTTTTTCCGGCAGATCAGTGACTACTGCTTCGGTCGTCAAAAACATTCCGGCAATGGAAGCGGCGTTCTGCAAAGCGCTTCGCGTTACTTTAGTCGGGTCAACAATGCCGGCATTGATCAAGTTTTCAAATTTATTTGCCTCGGCATTGTAACCGATATTGCCCCCCTCATTTTTATTCCCTTTCACCTTTGCCACGATCACAGCGCCTTCCTTGCCAGCATTTTCGGCAATCTGCCTTAAGGGCGCGGATAATGATCGGTATAAAATTTTCGCGCCGGTTCTTTCATCGCCTTTTAATTGCCTAATTAATTTTTCTAAAACAGGCATTGTGCGGATCAAAGCAACTCCCCCGCCGATCACAATTCCCTCTTCAATCGCGGCTTTGGTCGCTTCAACCGCGTCTTCCACGCGATGCTTTTTCTCCTCCAATTCAGTTTCAGTCGCGGCGCCAACCTTAATCACGCCCACGCCGCCGGAAAGGCGCGCCAATCTTTCTTGCAATTTTTCGCGGTCATAATCCGAATCCGCGCGGCTCACTTCGCTTTTGATTTGCGCGACCCGATCTTTTATGCTTTGAGCCTTGCCCTTGCCTTCAACAACGGTTGTGTTTTCTTTGTTTGCGATCACTTTGCGGGCCTGGCCTAAATCGTTAATTTGCGTATTTTCCAATTTCAAACCCAAATCCTCGGAAATTACTTTCGCGCCAGTTAAGACCGCGATGTCTTGCAGCGTTTCTTTGCGCGAATCGCCAAATCCCGGGGCTTTCACCGCCAAAACATTGAAAGTGCCGCGCAGTTTGTTGACAATAAAAGTCGCCAAGGCTTCGCCTTCAATTTCTTCCGCGATGACAACCAAATCTTTTTTTCCGGATTGCGCCAATTTTTCCAAAATCGGCAAAATTTCATTAATCGCGGCGATTTTTTTATCCGTGATTAAAATATAGGGATCTTCATAAATCGCTTCCATTTTATCGGCATTGGTCGCCATATACGGCGAAACATAACCTTTATCAAATTGCATTCCCTCAACAACTTGTTTTTGAAGACCAAAAGTTTGCGACTCTTCCACGGTAATCACGCCGTCCTTGCCCACTTCTTCCATAATGCCGGAAATTAACTCGCCCACGATTGGATCTTGCGCCGAAATTGTCGCAACTTGCGCGATCTCTTCTTTGGATTTAATCGGCTTGGAATTTTTTTTCAAAGCGCTAACAACAGATGCCACGGCTTTTTCTAATCCGCGCTTAATCGCGATTGGGTTCGCGCCAGCCGTAATGTTGCGAATTCCGGCGTTAATCATGCTTTGAGCAAGCAGAGTCGCGGTCGTCGTGCCGTCGCCAGCCGCGTCATTGGTTTTTTCCGCGACTTGCTTCACAAGTTCAGCGCCGATATTTTCCAATTTGTCCGACAATTCAATTTCTTTGGCAATCGTCACTCCGTCATTGGTAATTGTCGGAGCGCCAAAACCCTTATCTAAAACGACATTGCGGCCTTTAGGGCCCAAAGTAACTTTGACCGCGTTTGCTAATTTGTCCACGCCGCGCTTTAGACCTTCCCGCGCTTTTTCATCAAATTTAATTTGTTTAGGCATAGTTAGATGTAACGGGCAACCAATAACCAGTAACGGATAAAGTTACGAGTTATCCAATTGCCAGTTTTAAAGTTACGCAGAGCACAGAATAATGTTCTGTTACTGCTTGATAATCGCTAAAATATCGGATTCGGCAATGATTAAAAGTTCTTTATCGTCCACTTTAATTTCATTCGGGCTGTATTTTGTGAACAAAACAACATCGCCTTTTTTTACGCTCATCGCGCTGCGATTGCCGGAATCAAGCATTTTGCCCGGGCCGATTGCGAGCACTTTGCCTTGCTCCGGCTTTTCTTTTTCCGCCGTGTCCGGCAAAATAATGCCCGAAGAAGTTTTTTCTTCCGAGGCCAAAGGCTTGATCACTACTTTGTCTTCCAATGGTTGGATTGTCATATTTTTTATTTGTTAATAATTAGCAAGAATTAATTATACGCGATTGGCAAACCATTGTCAAGAGTGCTAAAAACTTTTACAAAAATCATATGGTTTTTGACAATTTTTGCATATAATCTTGATAAAAAAATCGCAAATCTTTTTCATGAAATTTAAGCATTTGGTCGGAAATAATCACCTTAGTATTTTTTTCCGCCGCAACGCTTTTCGTATTCCGCGACATTTTCGCGAGCTGCAAGCGGCGAAAAAATTTTTCTAAAAATTGAAAATTCAATAATCCGGAAACCGTCTTTCGCAAAATTCTTCTTGCGAAATTATTTGCCGCAAAACAGCGCGGCACAGGCTGAAAAAAAATTGTCTGCGGCAAAAACTTTTTCACCCAGGCATTCACCTTGAAAAATTTTTTCGCCGTTCCCGCGTCATAAATCGGACTGACGCGAGAGCACCAATAAGCAAGATAAGGATCGTCCATTTCTCCTTTTTGGTTTTGCAGAGCGATTCTTTCTAGGTCTAAATCAGGATCGGTTAAATAAAAAGAAAGGCAAACGCGATTAGCAATTTTCCGGTCATGGCGGCGCAACCCAAACAAAGAAACGAGCGCGGTAACCAAAAAACGGGTAGTCCAAATTTTGTTTTTTTTGCTGATAATGAAAAAATCAATGTCGCTTTTTCCCCCGGCCAAATTAAAAGCGACTGTGTTGCAAAGGCCGATCATTTTGACAAAAGGAAGAAAAGACAAAAAACGGCTGACGCAAAGGCCCCGTTTCCAACGCTCCCGCGAAAAATTATGGCGAACTTGCCTCTCCCGCACTAAATCTTCCCTGCCTTTTTTAAAATAAAAACCATTCTTGCTTTTAACGCGAGGATGTTTTTCTAAAACCGCCTCCACTTCCAAAAGACTTGGTTTCCGCGTCCCGGGAAAAATAAAAAAGAGATTCTTCCAGCATTCAAAAAGAGTGAGAGGCTTGCCAAGCAGATCAAAAAAGGCGAGGGTGTAGAGGATATTTTTTTGAAGCGCGTTTGACATAAAGTTCAAAGTTCAAAATGCAAAGTTAAAAGTTGAATTAAAAGTTTAAAATTTGCAACTTTTAATTTTAGACTCAACTTTGAATTTTTAACTAAAGTATTTTCTTAAGAACTGCCCGGTATAGCTTGCCTTTACTTTGGCAACTTGGCGCGGCGTGCCTTCTGCCACCAAGCGCCCTCCTTGGTTCCCGCCTTCAGGCCCCAAATCAATTACCCAATCCGCGGATTTAATCACGTCCAGATGATGCTCAATCACCAAAACAGTATTGCCTTTGTCAACCAATTGATTTAAAACCTGCAAAAGGCGGCGCACATCGTCAAAATGCAAACCCGTGGTCGGCTCATCCAGAATATACAAAGTCTTGCCTGTGGCGCGACGGGAAAGTTCGGTGGCGAGCTTCACTCTTTGCGCTTCCCCGCCGGAGAGCGTGGGCGCGGGCTGACCCAACTGGATATAGCCCAAGCCCACTTCGGAAAGCACGGAGAGCTTTTGACTAATCCTTGGGATATTGCGAAAAAATTGCAAACCTTCCTCAACCGTCATTTTCAAAACTGCGGCAATATTTTTTTCCCGATAATAAATTTCCAAAGCCTCCTTGTTGTAGCGGCTGCCTTGGCATTCTTCGCATTCCACATAAACATCGGGTAAAAATTGCATTTCAATCCGAACCAATCCTTCGCCGCGGCAAGCCTCGCAACGGCCGCCTTTGACGTTAAAACTGAACCGACCCGACCGATAGCCTCTGATTTTTGCTTCCTGGGTTTGGGCGTACAAGTCGCGAATATGCGTAAACACGCCCGTGTAAGTCGCGGGGTTAGACCGCGGCGTCCGGCCGATCGGCGATTGATCAATGCTGATTACTTTGTCCAGATGAGAAAATCCCGCGATCCGCCTGTGCTTGCCCGGCATTTCCCGCGACCGGTAAAAATGCTGGGCAAGAGCGCGAGCCAAAATATCGCCGATTAAAGTGGATTTTCCCGAACCTGAAACTCCGGTCACGCAAACTAATTTCCCAAGCGGGATTTCCACGTCAATATTTTTTAAATTGTGCGCCTCTGCTCCGTAGATTGTTAATTTTTTATAATTTCCGGAACGATATTTTTTAGGCAAAGGAATTTTCAGTCGTCCGGTTAAATATTTGCCCGTCAAAGAAGCCGCGCTTTTTTTTATTGCAGAGACATTTCCAACGGCAATAATTTTGCCGCCTTCTCTGCCTGCGCCAGGTCCAATGTCAACAATATAATCAGCGGCTAAAATCGTTTCTTCGTCATGCTCAACGATCAAAACCGTGTTGCCCAAATCGCGCAAGCGCTTTAAGGTTTCAATCAAGCGGCGATTGTCCCGCTGATGCAAACCGATTGACGGCTCGTCTAAAATATAGAGGACGCCGACTAAAGCCGAGCCGATTTGGGTCGCGAGTCTGATTCTTTGCGCCTCCCCGCCTGCCAAAGAAGACGCCGTCCGATCCAATGTCAAATAAGACAAACCCACATTTTGCAAAAAAGAAAGCCGGGATAAAATTTCTTTTAAAATTTGCCTGGCGATTGTTTTTTCACGCGAAGTAAAGAGCGGCTCTAAATTTTGAAAAAAAACAGCGGCTCCCGCGATATCCATCCTCGTAATTTCCACGATGGATTTATCCGCGACCTTGACCGCTAAAATTTCTTTTTTTAACCGGCCGCCTTGGCAGACAGGGCATGCGTAAACGCGCATATATTTTTCAATTTCCGAGCGGACATAATCCGACTGCGTTTCCTTGTAACGCCTGATAAGATTGGGAATCACGCCCTCAAAAGGAATTTCGGCATGAACTTTGCGATAATCTTTAAAAAAAGCCGTGGCAATCCGCTGGCCGGCCGTGCCATAAAGCACAATTTCCAAATCCTTTTTTTTCAATTGGGAAATCGGCGCGTTCAAAGAAAACCCGTAATGACTGGCTACTGATTCCAGCATTTGCGTATACCAGCCGTTGCGAGAAGCGGAACGGGCCCAAGGTCTAATCGCGCCTTCGTAAATGGAAAGTTTTTTGTTGGGGATAACTAAACCCGGATCCACTTCCAGCTTTGTGCCCAGACCCGAACATTCCGGGCAAGCGCCGTGCGGAGAATTAAAAGAAAAATCGCGCGGCTCCAGAGAAGCCAAACTGACGCCGCAGTCCGGACAAGAAAAATGTTCAGAAAAAAATAAATCTTCGCCTGTTTCCAAATTATGAATAATCAGAAGACCATTGCCTAAATCCAAAGCGGTTTCCAGGGAATCAACAAGCCGCTCGCGGTCTTCTTTTTTTTGGCCAACCACCAGCCGGTCCACGACAATTTCCAGACTATGTTTTTTCTTAGCATTAATGTCGGCGTCAATGGCTTCGGCTAATTCTAAAATCACGCCGTCTAAACGGACGCGCGCAAACCCGGCCTTTTGAATTTCTAACATTTCCCGCTTATGCTCGCCGCGCCGATCGCGAATTAACGGCGCGAGAATAATAATGCGGCTGCCCTGCGGAAGAGATAAAATTTGATCTGTGATTTGCGTCGCGGTTTGAGCGGAAATCAGTTTGCCGCATTTTAAACAATGCGGTTTGCCGACTCTTGCAAACAATAAACGGAGATAATCGTAAATCTCCGTAATCGTGCCGACTGTGGAGCGGGGATTGGAAGAAGCGGATCTTTGATCAATGGAAATCGCCGGGGATAATCCTTCAATTTGATCAACATCCGGCTTGTCCATTAAACCCAAAAATTGCCGGGCGTACGCCGACAAACTTTCCACATACCGACGCTGGCCTTCAGCATAAATCGTGTCAAAAGCAAGCGATGATTTTCCCGAGCCAGAAAGCCCGGTGAAAACAATGAGTTTATCCCGCGGAATTTCCAAGCTCACATTTTTCAAATTATGCACCCGCGCCCCGCGAATCACAATTTTCTTGGGCATTATTTTTATTTTTTAAAATTAAACTTTATTATTATAACGCGGAAAAAGAGAAGGGACAAGAGTCAGGACAAAACCGAAAAGTAATCCCTCTGCAACGCTTGTGAATCTTCAACTTACTTAGCGGGCGGGAAATTAAAGGTCAAGGATTGAAATAAAAAATGTCGTAAAATATTTACGACATATCAAGCCAAGATTTTAGGATCTCCTTAATCTTATCATAGAGATTAGACAAATCTACTAAAGGACAATTGTCTTCTTTTTTAGGCCGATTTCATTTAAAATCTTAATTTTTTCATCTTCCTCTCCCACCAAAGAAGAAGAAATATCCTCCATCAAATTCTCAAAATCTCTTTTGCTTATTCTGGGTTTGGGTTTTTTGCTTTCCATTCTCTTCATCATCTTTTTCATTGTCCGGCTCCTTTCCTTCGCCAGTCTAAACAGATATAATGAAAGTAACAATTTTAAAATACCATTTTCCAATGAAAAATCAAGGGGAAAACTTGCCCGGCTCGCCTGGCGTTTATCTTTTTCGCGATCAAAACAATCGCGTAATTTATGTTGGCAAAGCAAAAAACTTAAAAAAACGGGTCGCTTCTTATTTTAGAAAAAATACCGCTATTTCTCCGAATAAAAAATTGATGATCCCGAAAATTAAAAAGATTGAACACATTAGCGTTGACAACGAAACCGAGGCGCTTTTGCTGGAACAAAATTTAATCAAGAAACATCGCCCCCGCTATAATATTGTTTTCCAAGACGATAAATCTTATGCTTACATCAAAATCACAGAAGAAAAATTTCCAGTCGTTTCATTGGCCCGTCCACGAGAGGCAAAAGTTTTCAAAAACGGAAAATTTTTCGGGCCCTATACATCTTCAGAAAACGCCCGCGAAACTTTAAAAACCTTGCGCCAAATTTTTCCTTTCCGCACCTGCCGTAAAATGCCCAAAAAATCCTGTCTATATCATCATCTCAATCTTTGCCCTGCGCCATGCGAAGAAGAAATTGCTCCGGAAGAATACAAAAAAATCATTCAAGAAATTGGCCGCTTTTTAAATGGCCAGCATCAAGAAATTATTAAAAATGCAAAACAAGAAATGGAGAGAGAAAGCAAAAAGAAAAATTTTGAAACCGCGGCGATTTTGCGCGACCGCTATTTTGCCATAGCTAAAATTCAGGAAAAACAAAAGGTAATTACAAATGCCAGGATGAACCAAGATATTTTAAGCCTTTATCGCGGCAAAAAAACAGCCGCGATCAATCTTTTTCTAATCCGCGAAGGCCGCTTAATTGCTAAAGAAGATTTTCTCCTTGGCCATACGCAAAGCAAAAAAGATGGAGAAATTGTTCAGGAGTTCGCGACAAATTATTATTTGCGTCAAGAAATGCAACCTCGCGAAATTATTTTGCCAATTAAAATTAAACGACTATCTTTTTTGCAAGCTAAAATTACAATCCCCCGGAAAGGAATCAAAAAAAAGTTGCTCGCCCTCGGCGCGCAAAATGCCAAAGAATTTTTAAAAGAATACTTGCGGAAAAAACAGACGGAAAATAAAAAAAATCAAAAAACTTTAGCCGAACTCGCCAGTTATTTAAACTTGCAAAAAAACCCGCGGCGGATTGAGGCTTATGATATTTCCAATATTCAAGGAGAAAAAGCGACCGGCTCAATGGTGGTTTTCCAAAATGGCAAAGCTGACAAATCCGCTTACCGCCGATTCCGAATTAAAACTGTGAAGGGCGCGAATGATACGGAAATGATCAGGGAAGTCTTACAAAGAAGATTCGCGCGTTCAGCGCAAAAAAATCAAAAATCTTGGCCAATACCAGACTTAATCTTAATTGACGGCGGGCGAGGTCAGTTAAATGTCGGCTTAGAAACTTTAAAATTTTATCGCCTCAAAATCCCTGTTGCTGCTTTAGCTAAAAGACTGGAACAAATTTATTTGCCCAATCAAAAAAATCCGCTTACCCTCCCTCCGGCAAGCCAAAGTTTAATGCTTTTAAAGCGCATTCGCGACGAAGCGCACAGATTTGCCATCGCTTATCATCATCATTTGAGGAGCAGAATTTTTAAATCCCCCTGACAAAGGGGCCGGGGGTAATAAAAAAAGGGGGTTGCGCAATGACAACTCCCTAGATAGTATTCCCTGGACCATATATATTTGGTCCGCCTACTCTCCTTACTTCCTCCAGTTTTTTAATCCGCTCGCCGAGCTTAGCGATCTCGGAAAGAAAAAAAGCACATTCTTCCTCAAGGTCAGCAATTCTCCGATCCTGCTGATCCTCGCCGAGATAATCCACCGGCGAATCGTCATCAATATTGTGATACAATCGATCCCTATCTTCTTGCTTCATCTTACCCCCTTCTACCTTGACATCTGGGAGCAAACAAATCAACATTGATATGTTTTCCACCCTTCTTAAAAATCTCGGGTTTTCTTTATTTGTTTTTAATAACTGCACCGGCTCCCACAAATATTCTTCCGCTTCCCACGGCATTTTCTCCCAAAAACCTATGCCATCTACATTAAACTTTAAACACCGCCACACGCCTTCAAACAATAAATTCACCTCCCTTTTATGGCTTATCCAGTCAAAAAACTGAAACACAAAATCAAATCCCGCGACGCTAAAATCAAACCGAAAATGCGCGTCTCGGGTAGAAGCGTCTTTTTGATTAAAAGAACGCTAGACAAAAAGAGCAAACCCGTTAACAGTAATAAGCCAGAAAATCATTGACCCAAAAAGGCAAAAATCGCTCGTTACCCGTTACTGATTATTCGTCCCTAAACTGCCCAATCATTGACTCCCTCCCCTCAAAATGTTACTCTATACCTATCTTTGAGTTTACACAAGAACTGCTTTTATTATGCAACAAATATTAAAAATTGTCCAAATTATTCTCGCGATTCTTTTAACTGCCGCGATTTTAGTTCAAGCCCGCGGTGCTGGATTATCCGGCGCGTTCGGGGGCATGGGCGGTTTTTACCGCACAAAGCGCGGCATGGAAAAAATCATTTTTCGCGCGACAATTGTTTTATCTATTGCCATTGGCGCGATTGCTTTAGTTAATGTCTTAATCTAAAAAATGTCTAAAATCGGGGAAAAAGAAAAAATTAAAATTCCAGACCCTGAATCTTCTTCTTCCTCTTTGCTTAAAAAATCCCTTGACGGTTTAAAACAAATCCGCTCCTCGCGGACTTCATTTTTTTCCCGCGAAGAATCAAAAAAAATCCGCATTCCGCATTTAAAACAATTCGCTAATCTGCCTCGCACACTGAAAACTTGGGAACGGATTATAATCTTTGTTTTATCTGGAATTGTTTTGGCAAGCATTGGATTATGGTTTGACATTTATTATCTCCAAAATTCCGCTTTGGCGCCATCAAATGGCGGGCAATATACTGAAGGAATTGTGGGCCAGCCAAAGTATATTAACCCAATCCTTGCCCAAACCAATGATATTGACATGGATTTGTCTTATCTCATCTTTTCCGGCTTGATGATTTACGATCAAAACGGAGAACTTAAAACTGATCTCGCTTCCAAATATGAAATTTCGGAAGACCAAAAAACCTATGTCTTCACTTTAAAACCAAATCTCATCTGGCAAGACAACGAGCCATTAACCGCCGATGATATCATTTTTACCATCCACCGTATCCAAGACGCGGAGTTTAAAAGCCCGTTGCGCTCCAGTTTCGCGGGCGTGGAAATGGAAAAAATTGACGATTTGAATTTAAAATTTATCCTTAAAGAGCCTTACGCTCCTTTTCTTTCAAGCCTGACTTTCGGCGTTTTACCGATGCATATTTGGGAAACGATTCCGTCAGCCAACGGTTCTTTATCCGAATACAATTTAAAACCGATCGGCTCCGGACCTTGGCAATTTTACAAACTGAAAAAAGACAAAGAAGGCAATATTGAAGAGTATTCCTTGAAAACCAATCCGAGCTATTCAAGGCCTCCGGCTTACCTTGAAAAAATTAATTTCAAATTTTACAATGACAGCGAAAGTTTAATGGCTGCTCTCCAGGGCCGCCAGATTGACGGCGCGAGTTATTTAGCGAAAGAATCCAAGGCAGCGGTTGAGCATAATGCCGTTTTCAATCTGTACGCTTTTCCCTTGCCGCATCTTTACTCCATATTTTTCAATTCCAGCCGCAATTCAATTTTGGCTGAAAAATATGTCCGCGAAGCGATTGAATACGCGACCCCGAAAAGAAAGATTGTTGAAGAAGCGGTAAATGGCGCGGGTGAAATTATTGATTCTCCCTTGCTTCTCGCTCCGGCAAATGATTTAACGCAGAGAACATTCTCTTTGGGAAAAAGTAAAGAAATTTTAGAAAAAGCGGGCTGGACAAAAGGGGAAGATGGGGTATATGCTAAAGACAAGACGCGATTAAGTTTTATTTTGACCACGACGGACTGGCCCGAATATGTTAAAACCGCGGAAATTTTGAAACAAGCATACAAAGAGGCTGGAATTGAACTTGTCACCGAATCTTACAACCCAACCCAAGTTCAGCAGCAATATATCCGGCCGCGCGATTTTGAAGCTCTTCTTTACGGCGAAATTTTAACGCATCAGCCGGATCTCTATATTTTTTGGCATTCCTCCCAAATCCGCGATCCAGGATTGAATTTAGCTTCCTTTGAGAACAAAGAAGCTGATAAAATCTTAAAGGATTTAAGAACAACCGAAGACGCGATAAAACAGCAAGAAGGTTACGAAAAACTGGAACAGATCATTAACGCGGAAATTCCCGTCATTCCTCTCTATCGCCCTTATTATCTCTATGCCGTGAATAAAAAAATCAAAGGCTTAATAAGCCGCGGCATTGTCTTTCCTTACGAACGGTTCTCCAATTTGCCTAATTGGTATATTAACCAAAAAAGACAATGGACGCCAGACCATGAAAATGCAAAATAAAAAACAAAAAACTGGAGCATAATTTTTTCTTTTATCGTAAACCGGGGCATAATTTTTGTTTTGCACACATCGCGCCGGGATGGCGAAATTGGCAGACGCGCAGCGTTCAGGGCGCTGTGGAGATTGCTCTGTGTGGGTTCAAATCCCACTCCCGGCACCATATTAGTCAAAAATTCAAAATTCAAAGTGCAAAGTTAGATTTAAAATTTTGAACTTCAAATTCAACTTTTAACTTTTCACTTTTAACTTTAAACTAAATCTGTGCCTCATCATAAAAAACCAAAATTTACAACCAAGCCTTTGCCTGCGCCCGCGCCTCAAAAAATCATAGATACGACTGCGGCCGCGCCAAAACAACAGACGCCGCAAAATACGGGCTTAAAAATTATTCCCTTGGGCGGACTGGAAGAAGTGGGGAAAAATATGACTGTTCTTGAATATGGCAATGATATTTTGATTATTGACATGGGCTTAATGTTTCCCAACGAAGAAATGCTCGGCATTGATTATGTGATCCCGGATATTTCTTACCTTGTCAAAAATCGGGAAAAAATCCGCGGCATTGTTTTTACGCACGGCCATTTAGATCATATCGGCGCGATTCCCTACCTTTTGGAAAAATTGGGCAATCCCTATCTTTACGGCACGCCGCTCACCATTGAACTCATCCGCGACCGCTTGATGGAATTCGGCATGGAGAAAAGAGCGCGGCTTAATGTTTTCACGGTCAATGACAATATTCGCGTCGGCAATTTTGAATTGGAATTTTTTCGCGTTAATCACAATATCCCCGATGGAGTCGGCATCGCGATTTACACGCCAGCCGGCCTTTGCGTCACCACTGGCGATTTCAAATTTGATTACACGCCCGTGGACGAAAAGCCGAGCGATTTTTCGCGGATCGCGTTGCTTGGCGGCAAGGGCGTTTTGGTCGCGATGTGCGATTCAACCAGCGCGGAGAAAGAAGGCCATTCCATTTCCGAAAAAAAAATCGGCCGCACCCTGCAAAGAATTTTTGAGACCGCCAAAGGCCGCGTGATCATGGCCACTTTTTCCACATTGATCAGCCGCATTCAGCAAGCGATTAATTCCGCTTACAAAACCGGGCGCAAAGTCGCCTTTTCCGGAATGTCTTTGGAAAAAACCGTGGAAATCGCCGTGCGCTTGAATTATTTAAAAATTCCGCCGGACACGATTGTAAGCTTAAGACAAACTAAAAATCTTCCCGGTAACAAAGTCGTCATTGTCGCCACGGGCAGCCAAGGCCAAGAATCATCGGCCTTGGCGCGAATGAGCCGGCAAGAACATCGGGAAATTAAAATCCGCCAAGGCGACACGATCATTCTTTCTTCTTCGCCGATTCCGGGCAATGAACGTTCCATTTACAATATGATGGACAATCTTTTCCGGCTCGGGGCGCGCGTTTTTTATGAAAAAATTATGGACATCCATACCGGCGGCCACGCCCACAAAGAAGATATGAAACTAATGCTCTCGCTCTTAAAACCCAAATATTTCATTCCCATTCACGGCGAACATCACATGCTCGTCAACAACGCTTGGATTGGCCGCGAATTGGGATTATCCAGCAACAACATTTTTATCATGGAAAACGGCCAGGTTTTAGAAATCGACAACGAGCAAAAAGCGCAAATTTTGAAAGAAAAAGTGCCGGCCGGTTATGTTTTAGTGGATGGCCTGGGGATTGGAGACGTCGGCCAAGTTGTTCTGCGCGACCGCCAGCAAATGGCCGCGGACGGCATGTTCGTAATTATTATCACGATTAACAAAAACAACGGCGCCCTAGTCGGCGAACCGGATATTGTCTCTCGCGGCTTTGTTTACATGAAAGAATCGGATAAACT
>Ga0172371_10007892_pt1 | contig 15007 bp, 14 predicted proteins | sample Lak12m_FD_114543 | JGI IMG/M metagenome (GOLD analysis project Ga0172371, IMG submission 114543) | Freshwater microbial communities from Kabuno Bay, South-Kivu, Congo - kab_022012_12m | ecosystem: Environmental > Aquatic > Freshwater > Lake | place: Democratic Republic of the Congo: South-Kivu... | reverse complement strand
CAAAAAATCTCCAAGTTTCAATGCGATAAAACCTGCCAGCACGCTTAATATGATATTCAATGCCGCATAAATAAACTCTCCGTCTGCTACCAGCCTGCCTGTTTCGTACTGGAAAGTCGAAAATGTTGTATATCCTCCAAGAACTCCTACCACAAGCAGCAAGCGCCATTGCGGATTTTCAACAAAGCGGTCGGCCATTAAGGTCATTAGGAATCCTATGAGAAAACTGCCCATGACATTTACTACGAAAGTGCCGAGGGGAAAACTCCTGCCCCACCTCTGGCCTACCCATGCTGCGACTGCGAAGCGGGCGACAGAACCGATGCCGCCGCCGACAAAGACAACGAGATAATTCATCATTTACAGTGTATCCTCATTTTTATTTCACTATTGTAACAGTGCAGGGCGCGTATGTCGCAACCCTCTTTGACACAGAGCCTAAAAGCCAGCTTTCTATCTTTGATTTTCCCTTCTGCCCGACCATCACAATATCGCATTTTTTATCCTTCGCGTACCTTACTATCTGGTCCGCGGGATGTCCTACAATAACCTCTGTCTTCAATTCTATATTCTTTTCTTTTGCCTTTTCTTTTAATCCCGTAAAAAGTTCCTCATAATGCTTTGTTGCGCTGTCAATAACAGCATCTACTTCTACGATATCCGCGGGCTCCGGAGGCTGGGCTACTGAAACGACAAAGATAGCCGGGGCAGCTCCCGGACAGAGCTTTGTCATCTCAAGGGCAAAATCAAAGGCATTGTACGATTGCGGCGAACCGTCAAAAGCAACTAATATTCTCTTAAGCATCTTCTTTTTCCTCCTTCTTGGGCAATAAATATTTTGGGATAAAAAAGGCATTTGCTATCAAAGTGGGAACAACCGCGCTTCCGATAACGACAAAGACCAAAACTGAATACTGCTGCTGGTCGATAATATTATGAGAAAGGCCGAAGAGCGCGGAGATTGAGCCGAAGGTCAGGCCTGTTGACATAAGCAGGGTAGTATAAATGCCTTCCTTTTGGGCATACTTATACGCCTTGGTTGTAGGATATACGCCTGCCATCTTGGTTATCATCTTGCCTAAAAAAAGCACGATAATAGCAACCGGCGCAGCCATAAGCGCGGGGATAGATACATAAGAACCCGCCCGAATGAAATAAAACGGAGTTAGCAGCCCGAATGTTAGCGTTCTCAATCTCCTTATAAGCACATGGTCTTTTCCTACCGTCCCCGCAAGCACCATCCCTATCACATACGCGGGAAGCACGGCTTCGCTGTCCGACCACACTGCAAGCGAGCCTAATCCAAATAGTATCAGCAAGAGATACTTTGCTTCAAGCTCTGACGGCCGGTTCCCGTATTTCTTAAAAAACCATGGGGTAAGGCGCGGGAGGATAAAAAACAAGACAGCGCTCGCCCCGACAAAGATTAAAGTCTTGAACGTAAAAGGCGCGAAGATGAGCCCGAGGGCAAGTACGGTTCCAAGGTCAGTGACAAAACAGGCCGCAAGAACAGCCTTTCCAAAGTCGGTCTTGTTAAGCCCCAGTTCTAGCATAACCGCATAGACAACAGCTACGGATGTGGTTGAAAGCGCAACTCCCGCAAGCCAGCTTGCCTGCACGCTCCAGTGAAGAAGATAATAGGCTGCCGCGGTGCAGCCCAAAAAAGGTGCGAGAAAAGATATAAAGCCAATGGCGGACGCTTCCTTTAATTTCGCCTTGAAAACTACAGGGTCAAGTTCCGCGCCCGCAAGAAAGGTCAATACAATAGCTCCGGTGCCTGAAAGAAACTTTATCCACGGAGTATCAGAGCCCAGTGTAGTACCAATGAGAGCGCCTATGAGCAATTGGGCTACAGTGCCGACTACGATTTCGGAGAGAGCTGTCGCAATGCGGAACCAGATGGAAAGCAAGGTGGCAAGCAATGCAAGCCCGAGCCAAAGCGCCGCTATTCCCCAGACTTCATGCATAACCTTTCTCCATTCCGGGCATAAAAAAATCCTACCCTCTTGTTTATTTGAGAGTAGGAGTCATCAGCCCCGATACATCGAGACGGTTTATGGCGAACCCCATCGCCGTGATTAAGATAACAGGCAAAAGGATTTTAAGTCAACCCGCGCTAACGGCCTTGAATCCTTCATGGAAAGTGACTGTGCCCTGCGGATAATTCCCGTCGAAGGAAAGAGCGAAGAAAAACTCCTGCGGCACTCCCTCAAGCACAAGTCCCGGCACATTTTCAAATCCGAATTTCCTGTAGTAATCCGGATGCCCCACGAGACAGCATCCTTGAGCATTCATTTCTTTCAGCCGTGAAAATCCTTCCCGCATCAAGGCCTTGCCAATACCCTGCCGCTGGTACTCCGGCAACACCGAAACAGGCCCAAGCCCGTACCAGTTCTGAGCGCCGTCCGAGATAGTCACGGGAGAAAAGGCAATATGGCCTATCACACGGCCATCCATTTCCGCGACAAGCGATACCGAAAGGGCTTTGGCAGCGCGCAGTGCCTCGACGATGAATTGCTCTGTGTGATTGCTGACCTCCAAGGTCTTAAACGCAGCAACAGTCACATCGCTTATCGCGCTAACATCGGCATCGGTTTCATTCCTGATAACAATCTTCGGATTCATTGTGTTTTGTGTTTTTCTCCTTCTTGTTGGAGTCTATATCTAAATAACCCCGCAGGGCATAGTTGCCGAAATGAAAATGATGCCGCACTCATATTCTATCTGGTTGAGTGATTTATCGCGCAATCTTTATTTGTCTTAATTTTCGATTGAGTTTTCCATTCTTAATTTCATGTTCCCAGACTCTAATTACTTTCCAGCTCTTCATTTTCAACTCTTTCGTAATTTTCTTGTCTCTAATTTTATTTCTTTCAATTTTACTATTCCAATATTTTTTATTTGACGCTGGCATACGACAATGGGTTGGACATCCATGCCAAAAACAGCCGTCAATAAATACAGCTATTTTCAAGTGTGGAAAAACAAAGTCAGGTTTGCCAGTCAGCGAGTAATTGCGCCGCCATCCTGAAATGCGGTTTTCTTTGAGGAGAGAAATAAATTTGAGTTCGGTGGATTTTGTATCTCTGGATTTTATGCTCGCCATTATTCTTGAGCGTTCAGTTTTTGAAAAAGTATCCACCGTTCACTTTATAATTTCAATCCAAGACGCATCAAATTTGATTGCCTTTAGAACGTCATCTCGATCTAATATGGGAGGTTTCTTGATTCGTATTGCAAACCTATCTTCAGGGACATTTTCAATAATTGTGAACTGAGAACCATGCGGCTGCCAAGTGAAAATATGCTGATCGCAATCTTTTTGAAAACCTTCTAAGTTGTCATTCTCATTCCATTGCCACCAAAAATCCTTTGCCCGATACAAAATAGTATCAAACTCAAAAACTGCAGCTTCTAAAAGGTCATCTGATTTAATCAGGACGACCGTTCGCACATGCTTATAAAGTTTACGAATGCCCGCAACCCGCTCATTCCAAATAGAAAGGACTTTCTCGCCAAGCTCATTCGGATTTGCCTTGCTGATTTCTCGATCGCCAAAAGAATAAACAGGAGAATTCCGGCCAGATATGAGACGGATTTTAGAAACGGTTGAAGGTTTTTTATTCTTAACAGTTTTTGCGCCCCACGCCGTCTGTTGAAGAACAATGTCATCAATTATGCAAAATCGCCAATCAGATAATGATATGTCATTGCATCATGAAATTTTGATGTCATATCAAAAAAGACAGCATCAGCACATGAATTGCACAGTGGATGATAATTGCCAAGCCAACCGTCTGGTATTAATTCAGAAACAAATTCCTTGCTGCATAAATAACATTCCCATTGTTCGTTCATATAGTGGTAGCGTAATTTATTTGAGTTACTTTTCTTTCAACTTTTTTAAAGGTCAATTTACTATTCAAAGGGTCGAAGAAAAATTGATGATTAGGTTTTTCAACAAAGTTCATTACAACAAAAAGACAATACTTTTTCTTCAATTCGTTGGCAACATAAAATTCTTTCTCAGTCAATGCGATTCCGCCTGAGTTTCCATTTAACCCTTTTACTTCAACACAATAAAAATTTTTCTCTAACGATAATTTGTAATCAAATCCGCACGCAAAATTCGTCGTGTCTTTCAAGACATAATTCATAAAATTAGGGACAAGATTGTAATTTTGCTTGAAATATTCTTCTGCTGCTTTTCCTGTAACAAGTCGCTTCGCAACGGTTTCAGATAAATCTTTCCTCCCAGCTTTTTCTGTAATTTTTACTATATCGTAATTATCAAGAACAAAGCTCTTAATCAATTCTGTGAAAGCGTTAATTTTTAATTTAGAAAAATCATCATAAAACTGTTTACAGTAATCTCTGATAGGTCTTTTATGCCAGCCCTTTCTTGGATTAGGGAATAGCGGGTCAAATTCATCACGGTAATTTTTTATTGAAGCAGGCTTTGAACCAATTGAATAGCCAAGTGTATTGAATGCTTCATTAAATCCCCTAAAGCCAAGTGTCCTTAATGCATCTTCGTTGAACTTTGATAAGTAAAGTCCGACTAAAATTGATTTATCCCGTGTTGAAAAATTGCTTTTCATTTACATATCTTAAGCATACGCACGCTTACAATCTTCACCCATATCGCTGGAGAACACACATTTAATCGGTGTTCCTAAATCAATTGCAGCCTGCTCAATTGCCACGCGAAAGCCGCCAATGCCGCAGAATAAATCAATGAATCTTATAGCCTTGCCATTCTTCTTTGTCAAATCTGACATGCTATAAATTACCATTATCGGCATAAGTAGTTCAATTGATTAATGCATAAAAAATCAAGGCGGGATTTTTAGCGCAGAACAAACAGAGAATATATCTAACTCAATGGTGGTGATGCTCGGTGTGAATGGGATGGGACTGAATCCTGCAATATACGCTGTTTTCAGCGCACTCGGCGCATTCCATTTGTATCACAGAGTGTTTGATGCCAAGATGCGCGAGCTTATGTTCTATCTCTTTTCTGATTACATCCGCTTCGCTAATCTTCTGGTCGCTCACCTGCACGTGCCCTGAAAAAGCCGGTATCCCGTGGCCGATGGACCAGATATGCAGGTCATGCACGCATACCACGCCCGGCACTTCGGCAATCATGGCAGAAATATCTTCAACATGAAAGCCAACAGGGCTTAATTCAAGAAATATCCAGAGCGTTTCTTTTATGACGCGGCTTCCGCCTATGATTATCATGCAGCCGACAATACCGCTCGCTATGGTATCAGCAATCACCCATCCGGTAAATTTGATTATCACACCGGCGATAATAACCCCTGCGGAAGAAATCGTATCGCCAAGCACATGAAGCCACGCGCTCTTTATGTTCAGGTCCTGATGTTTATGGCCTAAGATCCAGGCCATCACAAGATTGCCCGCAAGGCCCGCACCTGCTATTGAAAGCATGACTGATGAATTGATTTCAGGCGGCGCGTGAAACCGCTTATACGCCTCTATGAAGATGAAAATGGCAATGACCACAAGGCTGATGCCGTTAATAAGGGCCGCGAGGAGGCCGATTCTCTGGTAGCCGTAGGTGGCCTTGTAATCAGAAGGCCGCTTCATAATCAAAAGCGCGATAAGGCTCAGCCCCAGCGCGAACGCGTCAGTGAGGACATGCCCCGCATCGCTGAGAAGCGCAAGGCTGTTGCTTATTAAGCCGCCTATTAATTCCGCGACAAAGATGAGGAGGGTAACACCCAGTGTCCATATCAGCTTTCTCTCGGACTTGTTATCCATAAATCTTCACCTTCTTATAAAAAAACGGCTTAAGCGTTTTAAGGACTGTTACCGACATAATGGGCTTGAACAGCCATGACAAGGCCGAACCGCTTCCAAGACAGCGCTTGCAATAAGGATGGACCAGTTGAAATTTCTTAAACCCATTCACAATCCTTCCAAGCTCATCCGATGAAAGGACTTCCTTGAGAGTAGAGTTATTGATATTGCCAACCTTTGTACGGCCGTTGAAATCCACGCAGCAAAGCGCGATGTCGCCGTTATGCAGAATGCTGAAATGGTCCCTCATCCCGAAACAGTACCCTCCCCACGCGTCACGAACCTTTCCGGTGTCAAAGGCATGCCCCCAGTCTTCAAGCATATACGTCTCAAAAAAAACATTGGGATAAATCTCCACAACATTCCATTTATACGAAACAAGAGATTTTATACGATTTATTGCCTTTTCCCTCTTCCCCTGTTCTACGCCGAGAATATCATATATGCGGTTAGCCCAGTAGCTGAAGGTGTCCTGCAATTCATTTGTTGATGAAATGACCTTTACCGGCCCCGCCTTCTTCTTTATATTTTTCTGAGGGAACCTTGTATTAAGAAACCTGAATTTAAAAACCGTGTCTCTCTTCTTTTCCATATAGGAAGAAAAAAAATTGAGAACGCCGTTCAGATAAGAATCAAATGTAAGCGCGCCTGCCTTTCTGAGGGTAAAGGATTTTGCGTCAGGCGTCTGAAGGGAAATATCTATCTGATGAAGGTTATATTCCAGAAGGCGCTTTCCTGTCTCGCCGCCGAGCCTGCCTCCGTTAGTTGTAAGCCCCACCTTTGCCCCCTTTTCATGGGCATAAGAGAGTATCTCAAAAAAATCAGGGTGCAGCGTCGGCTCTCCCATCACATGAAAAGTAATCTTATCGCAAAGCTTGTTGTCCTGAATCTCGTCAATCGCTCTTTTGGCGAGTTTTGTGTCCATATAGCCATACTTCCGCTCCATAGCGGACTTGGGGCAGAATACGCAGTTAAAATCACAGATGTTTGTGAGCTCTATGTGGATTCTCTTAAGAGGGACTTCTATATGACCGAAAAATCTCTTTGCCATCTAATTCTATTATAAGTTTCCGCCCTGCACAAATACAACTTTTACCGAGTGAATAGGCGGCAGAAACAGGTTTGAGGCAAGATTCACGGGTCTTCAAAATAGGGGCTGAAGACGAAACGAAGTGAGCGGATAGCCCCGCCTGAAAATTTGTAATAGCAAGCATACTGTAATTGACAGGCCTTCATATAAAGATAGTTTAATATTGCCCGAAAAACTGCCTCTGCCGCCAAAATGTTTCTTAAGAAGATAGGAAGATGTAAAATAACTCTATGGAAAGCGATATAAACAGGGATAGGCAGCTTGCTGCTTCCGCAAGCGAAGAAGAGTTGAAGCCGCTCGTATATCATAAGTCCCCTGAAGTCCTGACAATCCTAATCAATAACAGAAACCTCACTGAAGACCTTGCCGCCGTAATAGCGGGCAGAAGGAATATTGACTCGAGAATTCTTGAAACCTTATCGCATCACATCAGATGGAAAGACAGCTACAAAGTAAAGCTCGCGCTCTGCAAAAATCCAAAAACCCCGCAAAAGATAACATCCTCTCTCCTTAAATTCCTGAGGATTTTCGACCTCGCGGACTTAACGCGCAACAATGCGCTCCCGGTAAATGTGAGGGCACGAATCGAAGGAGAGATAAGCGAAAAGCTTCCCGCGATGGCCCTCGGCATCAAGATAACCCTTGCGAAAAGGGCGAGCAGCAACGTGCTTATGAGACTTATTGAAGAAGGGCTTAAAGAGGCCGCGGCTGTGTGCCTTGACAGCCCTTACATGACAGAAGGAGATATCTACAAAATCATAAGCCTGGAGAAAACCTCCCCGCAGGTAATAAGGATGATTGCCGAGCATCCCAAATGGTCTGCGCGGTATTCTGTCAGATGGGCGCTTATTATTAACAAGCATGCTCCGCTTGTAGCTGTCGTAAAATTTCTTAAGGACATAAAAACAGCCGACCTCCAGGAACTTTACGCTGCGCCTGAGGTCCCATCCTCTACAAAACCCTATATCCACAGAGAGCTTATGGAGAGAGGGGAGATTAAATAAGGAGTGTCAAAGCATCAAAGTATCAAAGGGTCAAAGTATTAATCTGTGACGCTCTGACCCTGTGACACTCTGACACTTTTTATCTTGCTGCATCTAATGACTTTACTTGCCAAAAAGTTTTATAATAACTTTAGATGTTTGCAAGCGGGGGTAGTCATGTATTATAAAAAAGTCCGCAGGTATCCAAGGTTTTCCGTTTCTACATGGGCGCTAATTACAAAGAAAGACGGAGAACAAATTAAGCAGCTTAATACGCGGGTAGTGACAATCTCGCTTGGCGGCATGGGTGTTTATACGGATGTCTCATTAAAAAAAGCCACACCGGTAACAGTGGAACTTTTATCGTACACCTCTGACGGACTCACAAAAACAGATACCTTTGAAGGAAAGATAGCTTCGATATGTTCGCAGGAGAGGGATTATTTCGTGGGCATCTCCTTTGACAGGGAGATATCCCACGAACGCTTTCTGGAGATACTCGGTTAGTAGTATTTAAGCCGTAACCTTTTCCTTATTTGCAGCCGAAGCCCTTTTGAATACAAACTTCCCCTTCTTAAAATCAGCCTCCACAACATCTCCTTCTCTGAAGGTCTTATCAAGGATACGGAGAGCAAGGGGATTTAGTATCTCTTTTTGTATAACCCTCTTTAGCGGCCTTGCTCCGTAAACAGGGTCAAAACCCGTTTCAGCAAGATGCTCTTTTACCGCATCTGTAAGGGTTATATCTATGTTTTTCTCCATTATGTATTTCTTCATCCTGTCAACCTGTATCTCAACTATGCGCTTCAGAAGATACATTGAGAGCGGGTTAAAGATAACTATTTCATCAACTCTGTTGATGAATTCAGGTTTAAAGAAGGCCTTAAGGTCTGCCATTACCTTATCCTTCATCTCTCTATTATCCTCTTCCTCGGCAGAACCCCAGTACGCAACAGGCCTCTTGGTCCTTTCGGTAAGGAGTTCCTGTATGTGAGCGCTTCCAATATTTGACGTCATTATTAAAACCACATTCCTGAAGTCAACGGTCCTGCCATGGCCGTCCGTAAGCCTTCCGTCATCAAGCACCTGCAAAAGAAGATTGAAGACTTCGGGATGAGCTTTTTCCACTTCATCAAAGAGCACCACTGCATAGGGCCTTCTCCTGACTGCCTCTGTAAGCTGTCCTCCTTCTTCATATCCAACATATCCCGGGGGCGCTCCTATGAGCCTTGAGACCGTATGCCTTTCCTGATATTCGGACATATCAACGCGCACCATCGCGTTCTCATCGTCAAATAAAAATTCCGCGAGCGCCCTTGCGAGTTCTGTCTTGCCTACGCCGGTTGGGCCCAGAAATATGAATGAACCGATAGGCCGGTTCGGGTCCTGAATCCCTGCCCTTGAACGCCTGACAGCGTTTGAGATTGCGGTTATTGCCTCATCCTGTCCGACAACTCTGAGCCTGAGTCGTTCCTCCATCTGGAGAAGTTTCTGAACCTCTCCCTCAAGCATCCTTGAAACAGGCACACCTGTCCATTTTGAGATGACCTCAGCAATGTCCTCTTCGTCTACCTCTTCCTTAAGCATCTTTCTTCTTTCCTGAACATCCGCAAGTTTTTTATTTTCAGCCTCGAGCGACTTTTGAAGTTCAAGGAGTTTTCCGTACCTCAGCTCGGACGCCTTTGTAAGATCTCCTTCTCTTTCAGCACGCTCTGATTCTATCTTTGTTTTTTCAATCCGCTCCTTTATTTCGCGTATCTTCGATATTATCTCTTTTTCGCTCATCCACTGCGCCCTGAGCTCGTCCCTTCTTGACTGAAGTTCTGCCATCTCTTTTTTAATCTTATCCAGCTTCTCCTTTGCGTCTTTTGAATCCTCTTTCATAACAGCCTGTTTTTCAATCTCATGCTGCCGGAGTTTCCGCTCAATCTCATCAAGCTCGACAGGCATGCTGTCTATCTCCATCCTGAGTTTTGAGGCGGACTCGTCAATCAAATCTATCGCTTTATCGGGAAGAAACCTGTCCGTTATATACCTGTGCGAAAGGACTGCGGCGGATATCAGCGCCGAATCCTTAATCTTGACGCCGTGATGAACCTCGTATTTTTCCTTGAGCCCCCTAAGAATTGAGATTGTATCCTCAACAGTGGGTTCTTTTATATAAACAGTCTGGAACCGCCTTTCCAGGGCCGGGTCTTTTTCTATATGCTTTCTGTATTCACCAAGCGTAGTCGCGCCAACGCACCTCAATTCTCCTCTTGCAAGCGCGGGCTTAAGCATATTTGACGCGTCTATGGCGCCTTCCGCAGCGCCTGCGCCGACAACCGTATGGAGTTCATCAATGAATAGAATTATCTTCCCTTCTGCCTGCTCTATTTCTTTCAGGACGGCCTTCAACCTCTCTTCGAATTCGCCGCGATACTTTGCACCCGCGACCAGTGCTCCCATGTCAAGGGCAACAACTTTCTTATCCTTCAGTGTCTCCGGTACATCTCCGGCGATAATCCTTTGGGCAAGGCCCTCGGCAATAGCAGTCTTTCCTACGCCCGGCTCTCCTATGAGAACAGGATTGTTCTTTGTCCTTCTTGAAAGCACTTGGATAACCCGCCTTATTTCATCATCCCTTCCAATAACCGGATCCAGCTTTCCCTTTTTTGCAAGCTCCGTCAGGTCGCGGCTGTATCTTTTTAATGCCTGATATTTCTCTTCGGGATTAGGGTCTGTCACGCGCTGCGCGCCTCTTATCTCACGCATGGCAGACATTAGCTTGTCAGCGCTAACCCCGTATCTCTTTAATATCTCCGAACTATGCCCGTCTGCCGATATCAGGGAAAGCAGAAGATGTTCGACGCTTACATATTCGTCCGTGAGATGTTCTGCTTCTTTAAAGGCTCTTTCTAATACATTCTTAAGGCCCTGTGATATATAAAGCTGTCCTGCCGGGGTCGCGCCGAGAACCTTTGGAAACTTCTCTATCTCAGCCTCAACATCCTTTTGAAGCGTCTTAGCGTCAACTCCGAGCCTGAGCAAAATCTGCAATGCGGTTCCCTCGGCGTCATTTAGCAGTGCCCATAAAAGATGTTCCGGCTGAAGCTCCTGATGGCCCTTTGATTCGGCAAACCTCTGGGCTTCCTGCACAGCCTCCTGACTTTTCATTGTCAATTTATCCATCCTCATAATTATTCCTCCAGAAAAATTCTTCTTATTTTTTCTTCAAAATCATGCTTCGTATGCTCGTCAAAAAAGCTCATCATTTCTTCCATCTCATGCTGAAGCGCTTCGAACCTGTGCCTCATCCGCAGGATAATATCAACTCCCGCCTTATTCACGCCGAGTTCCTTGGTAAGGCTAAGCACAAAGTGAAGCCTTTCCACATCCTCTTCAGAATAAAGCCGCAGCCGTTTAGTCCTTCTGGGAATAACAAACCCTTCCCTTTCATACATGCGCAGAGTCTGGGGATGCACGCCAAGCATCTCCGCAACAACGCTTATCACATATACAGGCTGTGTCCTGTCTTTAATATTTTTCTGCCCTTTGGTTTTATTCATTCCCTATTCACCGATTAACCTATTCACCGATTAACCAAATTTTTCCTCGGGTCTTCTTTGTACAGGGCCTCAATTTCTTTTATGGCGTCTTTCGCCTTGCCAGTAATATCTTTGGGCACGATTATTTTTGCAACTACATATTGATTGCCTCTTATTGCCGTCCTCGGAAACGGGAAGCCCTTTCCTGAAAGTTTGAATTTCTGCCCGCCTTGCGTCCCGGCCGGAATAGTCATCACGGCCTGGCCGTCTATTGTCGGGACTTCAATCTTTGCGCCGAGCGCGGCCTCGCCAAAGGTGATAGGCAGATCCACATAAATATCATTTTCCTTTCGTGTAAATACATGATGAGGCCTGACAGTCACCTCAATACGTAAATCTCCAGGGGGGCCGCCTGCCTCGCCCGCTCCTCCCATACCCCTGAGCTTCACTATTGAACCGGTATCAACACCAGCAGGTATCTTGGCCTTTATAGTCTCTGTCTGAAAAGTAATTCCCCTGCCATTACAGCTCTTGCATACCTTTGTGACCTTTCTGCCGCTTCCTCCGCACGAGGAACAGGTCTGGGACATTCTGAAGAATCCTTTTGACGTCTGGATTTTTCCGCTTCCTCCGCATCTATCGCAGGTCTGCGAGGCCTCGGCCCCTGAACCATTACAAGCCCTGCATGGAGTCTCTCTGTTAAGAGTTATCGGACGGGTGATGCCTGTGAAGGCCTCCTCCAGAGAGAGCTCGATAGCCATAAGCATATCAGCCCCTTTTCTGGGGTAGTGTCCGTATCTTCTTTCAGCGCCGAAGATGTCGGAAAATATGTCTCCGAAACCTCCGAACTCAGACGCCTCGCCGAAATCAGGCCTGGCCCCTTCAAACCATGGGCCTCCTGCCTCAAAAGGAGTCTTGCCGAAACGGTCATAATCAGCGCGTTTCTTTTCATCGCCCAGCACACCGTAAGCCTCGTTTAGCTCTTTGAATTTTTGTTCTGCGGTTTTATCGCCGGGATTGAGGTCAGGATGGTATTTGCGCGCAAGCTTCCTGAATGCCTTTTTTATATCATCCTGGGAGGCCTCCTTGTTTATGCCTAAAATTTCATAATAGTCTTTAACCGCCGGCGCCATCTTCCCTCCTGAAATGTCTTACAATAACTCTATCAAACCCCGAAGCCGATTTTAATATCTAAAATCAAATGCCTGATAACCCATTTATTCATATAATATCAATTGAGTCGAGTTGTGTCAAGTAAAGTCTTGCGAGTATTAACATTAAGCGGTTATTAAAATAAAAAGGTTTCAGCGCCTTCTCTGCGAAGGCAAATTGAATTGTTTTTTGGATGATTCCAGTTTTTCGGTATTATTTAGCCTTGCCCATAAGTTCAAGTACTTCTTGCCTCTCTCGTGAACCGGAAGGAAGCAGGCTCAATGCCTTCTTAAAATGTCCCCTTGCCTCTTTTATATCGCCTTTAGCAAGCATAGCCTTGCCCATGCCTTTGTAAGCAGGAGCATAACTGGATGAAATTTTAGAGGCCGTCAAGTATTGCTTAAAAGCCTTATCATGGTATCCATTGCCTAATAAAGTATCTGCAAGATAAATCCTTACATTTACATCCAATGAGTCGGCTTTTACAGCCTCATAGAAAGATTCGAGCGCCTTTCTCCCGTCACCTAATTCAAAAAAAGCAATACCCTGTCCCATGTATTCCTGCGCATTCTGTGGTGTCTTTTGTGTGGCAAGCATAAAATATTCCTTTGCTTTTTCGTTTTGAGATAAGTTCTCGTAACAAACGCCTATCGAATAAATGATTAGAGGTGAATTGGGATGTAGGGTTAGAGCTTTTTTGAATGCTTCCAAAGCCCTTTCATATTCCCGCATTTTTAAATATATTGCACCAAGGTTATGATAATATGCGTAGTTATCGGCTGCATACTTTTCAACGAGTTTTAATGCCTCCTCTGCTTTCTTGTATTCCCCCATATCATCGTAAGCCGCAGAAAGATTTATATAAGCCTCTATTACAATACCGTCAGCATCTGTTTTTTCTATAGTTTTTTTAGCATTTTCGATTGCCAGCTGGAGATTTCCGCTTTCTTTATAGGCGCGGCTTAAATTTAAATATGGCCTGTATTTATCCTGAGATTTTTTTGCAGCGTCCTCCCATAAGGTAATTTGGCTGGCATACACCTGATTTCTCATTACGGTCAATGTCCCGAACATAATAATAATGCCTGCCGCTATCGCAATACCAGCTCTTCTGTAATAGTATGACAACAGGATTAAAACTTCAGCAATTCCAATACTGAATCCTATTGAAGCAATATACATCCATCTTTCAGCCATGAAATCATTTAAGCGTATGGCTAAAAACGGAGCCATATTTATAAAAACCCAGATGATTGCAAAAGAAATTACAGGCCACCTTTTTTTTAGAAAAATAGCCGTAGAAATCAGAGTGAGCATTAATGCCAAAGAAAAAACTACATAACCATCAATAAAATTCGATGGTTTTATATCATGGTCTATGTTAAGCCCGACAGGGATGAGAAGCAGTTTTAAATATTCGGCAAAAACCTTAAGTTCTGTAAGAATGTGAGTATGCCATGGCCTTTCTGCGTCAGGCATGGGCATAGTGACGTAATGGATATAGATTGCGGACAGCAAACTAATGAGCAGGATATATAGAAAGTAATACTTAAGGCGTGAGAACAGATTTTTCAAACCTTTTGATATAAAAAAATAATCAAAAAGTATAAGGAGTGGGAAAAGCACAATTGACGCTTCTTTTGTTGAAAGCCCAAGGGTAAAAAAAAGAATGCTCGCAATGTAGAAACCCGCATGGAGTCTGTCTTCCGTTCCCCTGAAAAAACATAAAAGTGACATAAGAACAAAAAAACCGGAAAGCACTGATGAGCGGCTTGAAATATAAGTTACGCTTTCCGTATTTATCGGATGAATGAGAAAAATAACTGCAGCAAGGAGGTATTTTAAAGAGTATTTTTTATCTTTGTTAGTTTCAGCATATCTAAAAAAGATTAGATATAGCACAAACGCATTTATTGTATGGATCAGAAGGTTCAAAATATGATACCCGAATGTATCAAGGCCTCCAATTTTATAATTTAAAAAGAAAGTAAATAAAAGAAAAGGCCTGCCCGTAAAAACCCGGTAGTTATCACCCATCAGCCAATCCCAAAACGCACTAAAAGATTTGATATTTAGATTTTCCTTCAAATAGTAAAAATCATCATAATGAAAAGGAACATTAAAGGAATTCAAATAGGCAAGGGTGCCGACTAAAGATAGAAATATAAAAACCGTTCTGTTGCGGATGGAAGCCGTATTCAATATCCCTCAAATGAATAGAGGCCTTAAGAGAAAGGCCCCTATTCATACTATCAAAATTTCCTTAACTATTACTGTACTGTCAAAGTTCCAATACTGGTAATTGATGAGCCGGAAACGTTTACTGTAAAAATTCCAGTCTTTTTAGAGCCTGTAATTGTATTGCCGCCAGATGCAATGTTAGGGGTGGTTGAGCCATTCATAGTTAATGACCCCGTATCTCCACT
>Ga0172371_10007891_pt1 | contig 15007 bp, 15 predicted proteins | sample Lak12m_FD_114543 | JGI IMG/M metagenome (GOLD analysis project Ga0172371, IMG submission 114543) | Freshwater microbial communities from Kabuno Bay, South-Kivu, Congo - kab_022012_12m | ecosystem: Environmental > Aquatic > Freshwater > Lake | place: Democratic Republic of the Congo: South-Kivu... | reverse complement strand
ATAAGGAAAATAAAAGACCGGCAGCTGGCGGAACTTCTGGAGGCGGAGTTCAGCTTCGCCGGTTTCGAGAATGAAATCATTAAGAAGATCGTCAATCCTGTTTTAGGAACTTATTGGCGGATAGTCAGGAGAATAATTTTCTGGTAGCTTATCAACTTCTTGCAGGTCGCACTTGCAAGAAGTTTTTTTATTCCCTTATTCTCCCGGCTAATCTTTCCAGTTCGTCGGTATCGGCCTGCGGTCCGAGCTGGGTGGTCAGATAGCCGGGATAATTTTCGAAGAATTTTTTTTCTTTCGCCTCAATGGGAGAAAATTTTCCGTTCAGGCCGTGCAGGGGATAGAGTTTCAAATGGGCATGATTGACGCCCATACCTTCCATGACCAAGGCGGTTCTTTGTGTTTCAAGTTTTTTGTCCAGCAGTTTGGCGACTTCCTTGCCTGCCTGCATAAATTTCTGGTAAACGTCATCAGGCATGTCAAAAGCGTATGAATCGTAATGATTCTTCGGCATGACCAGGGTCATGCCTTTAGTGTTGGGGCAGATATCCAGAATAGCCAGGAATTCATCATTTTCCCAGACCTTATGGCTGGGAATTTTTCCTTTGACGATTTGGCAAAAAATGCAATCGGACATATGATTAATATTATATATTTATCTTAGTATATTAGCAAAATAACGGGAAAGGACAAGGTGATTAGAATTAAAATATGTTTTTAAAAAGAAAAGCAGGGAATTGATCACCCTGCTACAATTTTAGACAGTGTTACATACGTAGACTATCAGAAATCATCGTTCCTCTGATAATGGGGTCTGGGGTCTGACCCCCTAAATCATGCCTCTAAAATAGTGATTAATAAAGCGTTTTAGAAAGAAAATTGAAATTTGGGACGATTTTGATTGATTTTATTTAATCCATTATACCACTCACCAAAAATAAAAATAAAAAAACCAGTCAGTCTTTTAATTAATATAGATTAAAGGGATTAGCGTTTTTATTTTCTCTAATCCCTTAATATAGCCACTATAAGTGGCAAGATATAAACAATTAACACCACGATTATCGTGATGATGACTTTCTGCCATCGCTGCAGTATCTTTTCCATTTTTTCCTCCTTTGTTTATCCGTTTATATTCTCTTACAAAATTGCCTTTTTGTCAAGATGTGATAAAATGAACGTATGAAAGTCGCGCATCTCGTCTGTAATTTTCCCCCGTATAAAGGTGGACAGGGCAATGTCTGCCTGGCTCAGGTGAAGGAACTAGTTAAATCAGGTCATCGGGTTTCCGTGTATACCCTTTTGGACCGGAAATCAGGAGTCTCGGAGGTTTGGGGACCTGAATTTTTAGTCAAACGTTTTCAGCCGGTATTCAGGTACGGTAATGCTGGTTTTATTCCCGGCATATCAAGGGGTCTGCGTGATTTCGACGTCATTCATCTGCATTGGCCTTTTCTGGGCGGGGCGGAAGCCCTGCTTTTATGGTATTTATTCAGGAAAAGACCGCCTTTGGTCGTCCAGTACCACATGGATCTGGTCGCGCCTGGATTAAGAGGCTTGCTTTTCAAACTGAATTCATTTTTATTTATCCCTTTAATGGTGAAGCTGGCGGACAAGATTCTCGTTTCTTCCCAGGATTATCTGGAACATTCCGACTTAAGTAAATACTGGCGGAGAAACAGGGACAAATTCGTAATCAGTCCGTTCGGCGTCGATCAGAGAAGATTTTTTCCCCAGGGAAAGAGAAAAGAACTGATGGATAAATACGGGCTGAAAAAAGAGCATAAGATAATGTTATCGGTCGGCGTTCTGGACAAGGCTCATTATTTCAAGGGTACCGGCCTGTTAATCAGGGCATTGGCCGGTTTAAAGGACAGAATGCCGGACTTAATGTTGCTTCTGGTTGGCGACGGAGATTTGCGGTCTGATTACGAGAACCTAGCGGATGATTTAGGAATAAAGGACAGGGTTGTTTTCTGCGGCCGGGTAGGAGACGAGGAACTGCCAGATTATTATAATCTGGCTGATGTCTTTGTTTTTCCGTCCTCCGGCCGTTCCGAAGCCTTTGGTCTGGTTTCATTGGAAGCCATGGCCTGCGCCAAGCCGATTATCGTGTCCGATCTGCCGGGAGTCAGGACATTGACGGGGAACAACGGACTCAAAGTTAAAGTCAACGACATATCGGACTTGAGGGATAAGATCGTTTCCATATTTGTCGATCCGGAGAGGATGGAGACGATGGGAGACGACGGATTGCGAAAAGTCAGGGGTAAATATTATTGGCCGTTCATTGTGAGGGAAATAGAGAAAATTTATGTTCAGGCGGTTGCTTCGTCAAATAGAAGAAAATAAGAGATTTATTTTTACTTTAGTTAGTGTTTTAATTGTTGTCTTTTGGTATTTGAATTTTTCTTTTCTGGACAGTTATTTCGTCTATTTTTTCTGTCTTATCTTTTATGCTTTCCTTAACTCATTCTGGCTGGGGAAGATTCTCGGCCGTTACGGCTGGGAAAAGGAACTTTGTTTTGCCACCGGGCTTTTCTGCCTCCTGTCCCTGATTGCTCTCGGTCTGGCCGTCCCCATCGTGGTTTACCGGGTGACACCGGTTTGTTTGCTTATTTGGATGATTCTGTTGACGGGATTAATTTCCTTTATTTTGAAGAAAACGGAGAAAAGGACGGCCGCGGGAAGAATGACCGAGGAAAACAAGGGCGAAAAGCATGTTTTTATGCGATGGTATACGCTTTTGTTTATTTTATTGGCCGGTTGCCTGTTTTTTCTTTTCTACAGTAGGACGGGGGAATACGTGGATTCTCCGTGGAAAATAATTCATCCGCTTTATCTTTATTGTTGGTTGGGCGTGATTTTCATTCTGGTTAAGCTGGCTTTTAGCAGGATCAGTATAAAACATTTTCTTGTTTTGATTATTCTTTCCTCTTTAGTTTACCATGTTTATCTGTTGATTCCGTACCAGGCGGGATTTGGCGGGGATAAATGGCGGCACATCGCGGCGGAACAATGGCTGGCTGAAGGGAAAGTCTATGAGCCGGCTTTGCTGGGAGATAGCGTTTCCTACAGTTCTTTGGGTCCTTTAAGGGTGCCGGAAGTGCTGATGGCGGGCAACAAGACTTCCTATGCCAATATGTGGGGGCTGACCATAGCCCTGTCCTGGCTGACCGGCATCAGAATATTTTATTTGGATTTGATCCTCGGATTTTTGTTTTTTTCTATTTTCCTGCCTTTCTTGCTTTTGAAGCTGGGATCTTTCTTTTCCCACAGAAAGGAATTTCTTCTACTTCTGTTATTGATGCCTTTCTGCTTTTATCCTTTTCAGGCCTACGGCAGCATTACCATGCCCATGGCTTTTTCTTTCCTACCCTTCTTGTTCAGTCTCATTTTTCTCGCTTGGTATCTGAAGCGGAAAGGACATTCGCGAAATCTTTTTTGGCTCCTGATTCTTCTCATTCCTTTCCTGTATTTCGGTTATTTGGTTTACTTGATTTTATTTTTGGAGATGTTCGTGTTGGCCATCATGATTAAGAACGCGAAAATGAAGAAAAAGATTTTTATTCCGTTGATGATTTTCTTTTCCCTGATCCTGTTTTTCCTGATTCCCGGCTTGGAGACTTATAACCAATATTCTTGGTTAAAGAACGAAACATCGGTCATGACCCATATCGGGGAAATGTTCAGGGATTTTCCTTTAAGATTAATTACTTCTCAGCCGGTTTTCCCCCGAACTTACGGATTTGAGCAGGATAACTGGCTTTTTGCCATGACTGACCGGCAACTGTCGCGCTCGGTATTTCTTGACCTTTTGCCCTGGGCTCTTATCCTTACTCCTTTGGTTTGGATCCTGACGATATGGGGATTCAAATGTTTAAAAAAGTCCAGGACACCCGGATTGGGAACATTATTCCTGTTGATGCTGTCAATCGTTTTGGTTAATCAGATGATTTCTTCGTACCTGATGGAAGGAAATCATCTGTTGACCAAACGTCTGGTAATGTTCACTTCTTTTCTGTTCTTCGTGCCTTTATGCTGGGGAATCTGTCGCTTCAAGGAAAAGATCAGGCGGAAGTTTTTTTCCTCTCTGGTCGTTTTCCTACCGGCCATATTCATTTCCCTGTTGTCGGTTACGGTTTACGCTTCCGGTCCGCGGTTCCAGGTGGTTACGCAGGATGAGTATCAGGCCGCTCAATATCTTTGGCAAAAAATGAACAAATCTTCGGACGGCAAGTACTGCGTGCTGGCCAATACCTGGCCTTTACTGGCTTTAGAAGGCGTATCAGGACGACAAATCGTTACTGGCGGCTTTCCTTATTATTACGAATACCGGCAGCCAGAAAGGACCCAGTTGTTTGAAAACATGAATGTCGGTCCTTCCATCCGCTATTTGGAAAAATCTCTGGAAATTACCAGAGCCGATGAATGCTATTTTATGACCGAAGAAAGATGGGTCTATTTTGACAGAAAAGAGGAGATAATCAAACAGCTGGACGGGATGCTGGAAGAACATGAGACTTTAGGAAAGGTAATGATTTGGAAATACAAACCATAAAATAAATAGAAGAAATCTGGTCTTTGGAAAACATCTGAATAAAGAGGTCGACTTCGAGGAATATATATTTCATGAAGAACTTTTTGAAAATTTATCGCTTGATTTTAATTTTTGGAGCTCTAATGCTCTTTGCTTGGCTTTTGCAAAAAAATATGGTCATGCGGGGGGCTTTATCTCTGGATAAGGATTTTTGTTCTTCTTCTCGTTTCATATCCAATCTATATCCGGAGGACCGGGTTGGAATATTGGAAAAAGACGAATCAGGCAGGTGTTTTCAGAGAATTTTTGTGGAGCCGGCATATTTCAAGGTGAAGATTCCCCGGATCTTTGATACGGCCAGAGTGACGGTTACTTACGCCAATCCTGACCAGGCCGAGATTAAACTCGGTCTGCTTAAGAAAAGGGAATATCCTCTGGACTGGCGGTTCAGCCTGAAGGACCTTCAGGTTATTAACAGGGAAGAGGATCAGGAAGGGAATATCTGGCTGATTGCGGAAGCGGACTTTACAGCAGGGGAGGAACATCTGAACGATCACGCTCTGGAGTTTTTCTTTTCATCACCCGGATTAACTAGTCATCGTTATCAGATAAAAGTCAAGAGAATAGAGGTTGAATTGGTCCGGCCAGCCAGTAATTGGTCTGATTTTTCCAAGGATTTCGGAAATTATATCGTAAACAAAACCAAAAATGTCAGAGAAAAGATTAAATAAGCCATATTATTATTTTCGGGATCTGTTTTTTGTCAGTGGTGCTTTGCTTTTGGTTTTACTGATAATCGACGATTTCCAGCCGGGTTTCGTCAGTTTTTGGCTAGAAATGAAATATATCCTATCGCTTGTTTTTATTTCCGGACTTTTAAGTCTCCTAGGAACAAGAAAACAATCTTGAAGGGGTTGAACCCCTCTTTCAAGCTATTTGATTATTTTTTATGGGAGAAACAGAGAAAAATATCATTTTAATATTATATGACGGGACCATGAAATATATAAATAATTTGTTAAAGGAAGTATCGAATTGATTAAGAGGTAAGGGTAAACAATCTTTACGAAGTTCCTTTTTTTGATATAATGAAGATATGAATATTTTTCTTATAATCTTAACCGTCATCATTGTACTCGGGTTCTTGGGTGTGTTTTACGTTTTATTCAGGGCATTGGGCAAAAGAAAAGAAAATGAAGGGCAAGGGATGATAATGCTCCAGAACCAGATCGGCGAGATCAGGCAGAGCATCCAGTCTCAGTACCAGCAAAGTCTTGATCTGACGAGGAATCTGACGGAAAAGTTAGGTAAGCTTGACCAGACCAATCAGCAGATCGTGGGTTTTGCCGATCAGTTGCAGGGGCTACAGGACATTCTGAAGAATCCGAAGCAAAGAGGCGTATTAGGGGAATATTTTCTGGAATCCGTTCTAAAGAACGTTTTACCGCCGGAAATTTACAAGATGCAATACAGTCTGGGAAAAGACGAGGAGACAGAAAAAGAACTGATCGTGGACGCAGCCATTTTTATTAAGGATAAAATCATCCCGGTTGATTCGAAATTTTCTCTGGAGAATTACAACCGCTTACTAAATGAGCATAATCCGGAGCAGCAAAGACAATTGGAAAAGGCTTTCAAGCAGGACTTAAAGAACCGGATCGACGAGACTTCCAAATACGTCAAGCCCGGGAAGAATACTTTTGACTTCGCCTTCATGTTCATTCCTTCAGAGGCTATTTATTACGATTTGCTGGTCAATCAGGTCGGTCCGATCAAGAGCATTACCAGTAATTTGATCGAATACGCCATTAAGGAAAAAAGGGTGATTATCGTTTCACCAACTACTTTTCTGGCTTATTTGCAAATGGTCTTACAGGGTCTAAAGTCCTTACAGATTGAGGAATCAGCCAAGCAGATCAGGAAGAACATCGAAGTTCTCAGCCAGCGTCTAATCAAATACGATCTTTATTTTAAAAAGCTGGGTGATCAGCTGGGGACCACGGTCAATAGCTACAATGCGGCTTACAAGGAACTGGGCCGTATTGATAAGGACGTAATCAAGATAACTGGCGGAGAAAAACAGATTGAGCCCCTGTCTTTAGATAAACCGAAAATAATAGAAGAATAGTTATGAAGAAAAAAACATTCATCCAGGCAGTTTCCGTCCTGATCGGCACCATTATCGGCGCGGGTATTTTCGGCCTGCCCTACGTTTTCGCGCAGGGAGGATATATTCTCGGCCTGTTTTATCTGTTGCTGCTAACAGGTGTTTTTTTAGTCGTTAAACTTTGTTATGCAGAGACGATTTTACGGACAAAGGATAATTTGGAAATGGCCGGCTATGTGGAGCGCTATTTAGGAAGGTTGGGCCGGGCGATCATCGCGCTTTGCTTAATCTTCGGGACTTATGGCGCCCTGACCGCTTATACCATCGGCGTGGGAGAGTTTTTCTATTCCTTACTTGGCCCGGTTCTTGGAGGAACGCAGGTTTTCTGGTCCATTGTTTTCTGGGCTTTGGCTAGTATCTTGGTTCTTATTGGCATCGGCATTATCAGCCGGGTGGAAGTTGTGATGGCCGGCGGTCTGATTTTCATCGTTATATTCGTTTTCCTGATGTGTCTCCCTTATTTCAATCTAAACAATCTGAAGCACGTGAATTTTAGTTGGCAGATGATTTTTCTTCCTTACGGACCGGTTCTTTTCGCCCTAGGTGGCGCTTCAGCCATTCCGACCATGCGGAGAATTCTCAAGGAAAAAACGCATCTTTTGAAGAAATCAATCCTGATAGGCTTTTTTATTCCCGTGGTTATATATCTGATTTTCACTTTTATCGTCGTAGGCGTGAGCGGAACAAAGACTTCGGAAACGGCTCTGACCGGTCTGAATAAATTCGCCGACGGCAATCTTCTTCTGGTCAGCGGCATTTTCGGCATTTTTGCCATGACTACTTCTTTTCTGGCTTTAGGACATTTCTTAAGGGAATTGTATCACCGCGATTATCATCTGCCTAAGGTTTTTTCCGGCATCCTGGTTGTGCTTGTTCCTTTAATCCTTTTTCTTTTGGGCATGAGGAGCTTTATCACCGTGATCAGCTTCGCTGGAGGCGTGTTGTCCGGTGTGCAGGGTATCATTTTGATTCTTACCTATTATCAGGCTAAGAAAAAGGGAGACCGGCAGCCGGAGTTCAACTTCAGCCTGCCTAAACTTGCAGCGTATTTTATCTATTTTTTATTCGTTTTCGGCATCATATATCAATTTATCTATGCCTGACAGACTAATTTTAGTCCTGAACGCCGGCAGTACTTCTCTGAAGTATAAGTTGTTCGACGATCAGTTAAAGGTGATAAGAGAAAAGAGTTATTCGCACTTGGACGGCCGGTCATCCGGTCATCTGGAGGCTTTTCGGAAGCTACTGAGAGAAATAGGGGATTTGACGGATATAAAGATCGTGGGGCATCGCATTGTGCACGGCGGAGGAAAGTTTTTCCAGCCGACCGTGATCGACGACGGAAATTTTAAAGAACTCAGGACGTTCAACCATCTGGCTCCTTTGCATAATCCCTATAACCTGCAGATTTTAGAATCGGCTCGCGTCTATTTGTCCCACGCTCCTCATTTGGCGGTTTTTGATACGGCTTTTTTTGTTTCTCTGCCCTTTAAGGCTAAGATCTACGCCCTGCCTTTGGAATATTACGAAAAGCATCATTTACAGAGATTCGGATTTCATGGCATCTCACACCAGTATGCGGCCGAACGGGCGGCGGAAAAACTGAAAAGGAAATTGAATACCCTTGATCTAATTACTTGTCATTTGGGCGGGGGATGCAGCATCACGGCTATTAAGAACGGCCGGGCCGTGGATACCAGCATGGGGTTCACGCCTTTAGACGGACTAGTGATGATGACCAGGTCCGGCAACGTCGATCCAGGATTAATTTTTTATTTACATGAGAGCCTGCACATGTCCGTGCCGGAAATAAATTCATTACTGAACAATCAGTCGGGGATTAAGGGTTTGTCCGGCGGTTCTGATTTCAAAAAGCTTTTGCGCGCAGTCAAACGGGGAGACAAGAGGGAGAGATTGGCTTTCGACGTTTTTGTCTATCAGGTGCAGAAATACATCGGTGCTTATGCGGCAATCCTGGGAAGCGTAGATGCTTTGGTATTTACCGGCGCCATCGGCAATGGCGATTCTTATACTAGAAAGAAAATATGCCAGCTGGAGATACTAAAGAAAACAAAGGTATTGAACATTGAGGCCGATGAAGAAAGAGCCATTGCCTGCGAATGCCAAAGAATATTAATTTAATGGGAATTATGAGACTCTATGAATAATTTTGAAAAAAATCAGGGAGGGATTCCCGATGAAGATATCCCCGCGTGGATGAGTAATTTAAGGGAAAATGGATTCAGCGTCGAAGAAATAGATTTGATTTTAGAAAATGCCAATCTTAATTATCGAAAGGCCAAGAAAAAATCCTTTATCGAAGAAGAATTGAACAGGATAAGTGGAGAACATTTTGAGACAAAAGGGAGGCCATTAAACAAAGAGGAAAGGGAATATTTTCGAAAAGGATTGGAAGCCAGAATAGAACAAGGTTGATTTATTATTGTTTATTTTCATGAAATTCCGGTTTTTACCGGAATTTTAGTTTTACCCCATTCTAATTTTGCGAAGTTTTTCGCGGCAGGACATTCGCTACGCTCAGACTTATTCAGTCACTGTCCTGCAGCGGTTAATAATTAATAAATTTTAGACAATAAATCGTTGATAAATTTAAATGGCAAAATTAAAACGGGGTTCTCATTATTTTGACAAAAATTATCACAGTTTTGCTTTATAATTTTTGGAAATAATGGAAAAAGTTATCCACAGGGTAAACGTTGTTTTGTGGGAATAAATGGTTTATAATACAGGCATTGTGTATATCTGTGGATAGAAGTGGGGATAAACCTGGATATCTGTGGATAACACCAAATAACCTTTTTATATGTTTATCGGCGAATATCATTATTCAATAGATGATAAAAACAGATTGGGTCTACCAGTCAAGTTTAGGTCCGATATCTTCAAAGGCGCAGTCGTCACGCGCGGTTTGGATGCCTGCCTTTTTTTATTTCCTAAGAAAGAATGGGAAAAACTGGCGGCCAAACTGGCCGATATGCCGATCAGTCAATCAAAGCCGCGGGCTTTCGCCCGTCTGATGCTGGCTGGCGCCATGGACGTGGAACTGGATAAGCAAGGCAGGATCAATTTGCCGGATTATCTGCGCGACTATGCCGCTTTAGGAAAAAAAGTAGTAGTAGCTGGTCTGTACAATCGTTTGGAAATCTGGGACGAAAAGAAATGGGAAGAATATAAGAAAACTTCCGAACAAGATAGCGCGGAAATCGCCGAGACATTGGGAGAACTTGGTGTTTAAATGCATGTCCCTGTTCTTTTAAAAGAAGTAATCGAATATCTCAATCCCGTTCCGGGGAAGAATTTTATCGACGCTACGGTCGGCGGCGGAGGGCACACACGGGAAATTCTGAGGAGAACGGAGCCGACGGGCGAGGTACTGGGCCTGGATGCCAGTCCGGAAGCCATTATCAATTTGAAAGAGCAGTTTAAAGGATCAGGGGCAGAGGGGAGACTCATTCTGGTCAATGATAATTTCTCGCATTTGAAGGAGATCGTCGAGAAAAACAATTTTCCGCCGGTAAACGGAGTGTTATTCGATCTGGGATTATCCAGTGATTTATTGGCGAGCAGCGGTCGGGGATTCAGTTTTATGGGACACGAATTTCTGGACATGAGATATGATCCACATCAGTCTTTAACCGCCGCCAGGATAATCAGTACCTATGATCGGGATGATTTAGAAAAGCTTTTCCGCGATTATGGTGGAGAAAAATTTGCCGGACGCATTGCCCAGGCCATAATCAAAGAGAGAAGGAATCAGGAAATTACCATGACTACTCAGCTGGTCGGAATCGTCAGAAAAGCTTTAGGTCGGCGTTTTCACGTAAAAAGCCTAGCTAGAATTTTCCAAGCGTTAAGAATGGCCGTTAATTACGAAACAGAAAATCTTTTACTGGGATTACACGACGCTTTGGACATCCTGATACCCGGCGGAAGAATCGTAGTACTCAGTTATCATTCAGGCGAGGACAGGATTGTGAAGGAATTTTTCAAAAATGAGCAGAAGATAAAAATAATCAATAAGAAGACAATCAAGCCGTCTCAGGAGGAGATTAAAAGTAATTCTCGGGCGCGAAGCGCCAAGATGAGAGTAGGGGAAAAAATATTATGACTCTTGCCCAAAAATTTTTCCGTTCAATTTTCGGAGAAGACCGAAAAACAAAACATATCGTTTTCAATTGTTCCGCTTTGTTTATTTTCATTTTATTGATTGTCTTCTATTTAGTACAGGCAAATGCCGGGGTTTCCCGCCGCCTGGAAATGGAAAAGATAAACGGGGAATTGCGGTCTTTAAAGGTCCAGAACGAGGAACTTTTGAAAAAAACAACCGAAGTCGGTGCCATGAGCAATGTTTACGAATTGGTGCAAGAATTAAAAATGGTGAAAGTCGACCAAACAGATTATCTATTCGCGTCAGAAGGAGCGTTAGCCAGCAAGTAAGCGTTCAAATATATGAACGTGCGGATAAAAATACTAATGGCTGTGGTATTTCTTCTGGGTCTTTGCGTGATCGGTCGACTTTTTGAGTTACAGGTTCTAAATCATAATTTTTTGGGTGAAACGGTCTACCGCCGCCAGGTGACGGAGAAAGTAATTCCGGCGGAAAGGGGGAAGATATTCACTCGCGACGGCCAGGAGCTTTATCCCGTAGCTATCAACGTCAACATTTATAATCTAATCGCTTCGCCGAACGGGATTTCCCAATCAAACATGGATCCGGTTCTCTGGGTAGGGGAAATCGCTCCTTATCTGGATTTATCCGAGCCGGTCTCCGTTTCCGACCAGGTGTTTTTGATTCAGGAAGACCAGGAAACAAACAGATTAAAGGATGTCCTGGTCAGGATTTCGGATAAAAGCGATTATTATGAACTATTGAAAAAAGGATTGACTATTAACGAAGTCAATGCTATTAAAGATCTGGATTTGCCGGGAATCAGCTTTGAAACAGTTCCTCAGCGCTATTATCCGGAGGAAAACGGTTTCGGCCAGATAATCGGCTTTGTTAATCAACCACAGGACTGTGAACTAATGGTTTGTCAGGGTGGCACAGGGCAATACGGTTTAGAAAAGTCCCTTAATAAGGAACTGGCCGGCCAGTCAGGCTGGCAGATTACGGAGAATGACGGCGGCTTGAGTTATTCCGCTGAAGACGACATCAAACCAGCCCAAAACGGAGAGGATTTAATACTGACGCTCGACCGTTCCATACAATTTTTTTCTTGTCAGCTGCTCAGCCGGGCGATCAAGGAATATGAAGCTACCGGAGGTTCTATCGTAGTGCTGGAAGTTAAAACCGGAAAAATCCTGGCCCTTTGTAACAAACCTGACTTCGACCCCAATCATTATTCGGGAGTAAGAAATTATTCTTTATTCCAAAATCCTGTCGTCAGTTCGTCTTTCGAACCAGGGTCGATTTTCAAGGTGATTACCATGGCCGCTGGCCTAGATAGCGATGCCGTGACGCCGGAAACGACTTTTCTGGATATAGGCAGTCTCGATATAGACGGCGACGTCATTCATAACGCCGATGAGCGGAATTTCGGCTATCAGGATATGACCGGAGTTTTAGAGAAATCCATCAATACCGGCGCGGTTTTTATCGCCCAAAAAGTGGGACGCTCCAATTTCCGTAATTATTTGAAAAAATTCGGTTTTGGCAGTTTGACGCGGGTCGAATTGCCGGATGAGGCCATAGGAGATATCGATAATCTGGATCAGAAGCAAAAAATATATCTGGCGACCGCTTCTTTTGGTCAGGGCGTGACAGTCACTCCCATTCAGATGGTCAATGCCGTTGGTGCCATCGCCAACAAGGGAAAGTTAATGAAGCCCTATCTGATTGATGCCGTTATACGAGAGGGTAAACAAATCGTGCGCGAACCGGAATTCATCCGGCAGGTCATCTCACCTAATACGGCTTCCTCTTTGACCGCGATGATGGTAGCGGTCTGCGAACAAGGATACGGTAAGGGCGCTCGTGTCGAAGGTTATTACGTTGCCGGGAAAACCGGTACGGCGCAGATTCCCCGGAAAGGAGGCGGCTATTCTGAGGAGATGATTCATTCTTTCATTGGGTTTGCGCCGGCGACGGATCCCAAATTCGTGGCCTTGATTAAGTTTGACCAGCCGCAAAAAGGGCGTTTTGCCGAATCGACCGCAGTGCCAGTTTTCGCCCAGCTGGCGGAATTTATTCTGGATTATTACAATATCCCGCCGGATAAACAAAAATAAAATATGATGTTGAAATTCTTACAAAAAAATCTGGCCTTCATGGCCAGGAAGATAATAAAGCGACACAAGCCGTTAGTGATCGGCATTACAGGTAGCGTAGGTAAGTCTTCCGCTAAGCAAATAATAGCTTTACTTTTACAGGGCAAAATGAATATCCGCGAAAGCAAGGGTAATTACAACAATGAGATTGGCGTGCCTCTGACCATTATCGGTGTGGCCAAATCGCCGGGGCGAAATGTTCTGGGTTGGCTTAAGGTTTTTATCGTCGGAGCAGTGAAGATACTTTTTAAAAAAAGATTTTATCCTAAGATCCTGATTCTGGAAATGGCCGCTGATCGGCCAGGGGATATAGAGTATCTCCTAAAAATCGCCGCTTGCCATATAGGCGTAGTCACGGCTGTTTCTGCGGCGCATACGGAATTTTTCGGTAGCCTGGAGAACGTTGCCAAGGAAAAAAGTTTTATCGTCTCCGATTTACCTAAAGATGGCTGGGCGATTCTTAATGCCGACGACAAAAGAGTGGCGGGATTTAAAGATATGACCAAGGCTCATATTCTGACATACGGTTTTTCTTCCCAGGCCGACGTGCAGGGCCTGGAACCGGAGATAGACCAGGTTTTGGAGCCAGAAGGACCAGTAATCAACGGCCTGCGCTTCAAAGTGAGCTATCAGGGCAATATAGTGCCGGTTTTTCTGCCAGAGGCTGTTTCTTTAACTCAGGCTTATTCCGCTTTGGCCGCCTTGGCCGTGGGCCTGGCTTTAAACATAAACCTGATTGATTTAACGCAGAAATTCAAAAGATATCGTAATTTGCCCGGCCGTATGAACCTTATTCAGGGTATGAATAAAAGTCTGATTATCGACGACACGTATAACTCTTCGCCCCGAGCTTTGGAAGCGGCGCTGGAAACTTTAGAAAAGGTAAAAGTTAATCCGCAGGCAAGCAAGTGGGTGATTTTAGGCGATATGCTGGAATTGGGGGAAATAGGCCAGAAGTCCCATTATCAGATCGGCGAAAAGGTGAATCAGATAAAAGCCGATTATCTGGTGACCGTGGGCAAAGAGGCAAAAGCCATTGCCCAAGGAGCCAGGGATAACGGCTTCATCAACGAGAACGTTTTTATTTTCGAAAATTCCATGGCCGTAGCCGGTTTTTTAGTACCCAGAATCAAAGCAGGGGACGTAATCTTAATTAAGGGTTCGCAAAAGATGAGAATGGAAAGGCTGGTCAAGGAGATAATGCTGCAGCCGCGGGCGGCGAAAAAATGTCTGGTCAGGCAGACGCATTATTGGCTTAAAAATTGAAGCTTGTTATTTTTGATATAACAAGAAAAGATAGGCAAAAAGCAATCAAAGCCCCGGGATTATTCCCGGGGCGCTTATTTATTCAAACCTATCTGCTATTCTCATGTTCCAATATCTTAAACATATAGGTATCTTTGAGTCGATATCCGAGACGGCGGTAATATTCGCGTACGCCGACGCCGGAGATGATTGCCATTTTTTTATAGCCGTATTTTTCAGCGATTTGTTCCGCAGTAGCCACCAATCTTTTCCCCAGACCGAGATGCTGGACGGCTTTCCCGTTTTTTTTATTCAGCTCCACTAATTGTCCGTAAGTGTGCAGTTCGCGGATTAAAGCGGCGTTTTCTAAAAAGGGGAAAACCTCTTTTTCTTTACTTAGTCGCAATCTTAAAAAAGCGGCGATTTTGTCTCTTTTTTTGTCTTCCAGGGACAGGAATATCTCTTTTCCGCCGGAAGAGGAATATTCTTTAACAACAAGTTTCAGGTTCTTAACGTTTATTTCTCCTTGTCTGATTTCTCGGCAGCGGATACAGCGACAGGGCCTTCTCATTTTTTTCTTAATGATTTCTCGAAGATTAGAAGTGGTGCTGCCGGCTTTGATTTGCCAGGCGGGAATGTCGCGGATTAGCCGATTGATCCTGACGTAAGAAGGGACAATCGATTTTATCTTCGTTAGTAGATTAATCAACTGATTGTCGGAATACGGTTCGTATTTCCTCTTTTTCCATAAATGATAGAGTTTTGATCCT
>Ga0172371_10007890_pt1 | contig 15007 bp, 16 predicted proteins | sample Lak12m_FD_114543 | JGI IMG/M metagenome (GOLD analysis project Ga0172371, IMG submission 114543) | Freshwater microbial communities from Kabuno Bay, South-Kivu, Congo - kab_022012_12m | ecosystem: Environmental > Aquatic > Freshwater > Lake | place: Democratic Republic of the Congo: South-Kivu... | reverse complement strand
GCCACTTTAAAAGGTGGTTCAGAAATTCAAGAGAAAAATAATCCTTTATTCGGGGTAGTTTAGGCGCTAGTTTTTAAAGAGCTAATCTATTACAATAGCATAAAATAAGAAAAAAAGCAAGTCCTAACCGCCTTAAATAGGTTAGATAAAAATTAATTTGGTTAAAATTATTTAATATTAGAGAAAATTTGATAGTTTAGCTTGACCATCGGTTATTTTTATGATAAGCTTATAGTAGATACAAGAAAATCCCTATCTAATTAATTCTAAAGAGGACAGGATAGGGATTTTTATATAGAAAATTTAGATTATAGCCAATATGGAAGCGTTAAAAAAGAACCATAGAAAACTAATTTCGCTAAAACAAGCTAAAAAAATCATAATTATTTTAGTGGTTGTTTTATTTTTTGATTTTTTCTTATTTCCCATGCCGGCCATGGCTAATGATATAGCGGAAACTTTTAATATTAGCCAAGAGCAGGGTATTATTATGGCTGGAGATGATATTAACCAGGAAGTTTTTAGTGAATTTAACGGTAAATTACCGGAGAATGATAATGTCGGCATAAAATGGTCACAACATTTTGTCATTACCGCCTATAATTCCGAAGTCGGTCAAACTGATGATTCGCCCTGTATTACAGCTAATAATTTTAATGTTTGCGATTATGGTGTAGAGGATACGATCGCGGCTAACTTTCTGCCTTTTGGCGCTAAGGTCAGGATCCCGGAGCTATTTGGTAATAGAATTTTCATAGTGCGTGATAGGATGAATCGGCGGTTCTCCAATCGAGTTGATGTTTGGATGATAGAGCGGCCGGACGCAGTTAACTTTGGCGTTAAAATAGCCAAAATAGAAGTTTTACAATAATCTAGCATTTTATTATATTTGTTTATAAAACTCACCTTTTAAGGTGTGTTTTGTTTATCTATTAAGCTGGCGATATGGGTTTAACCGTAAACTTGTTTTAAGCCGAGATGTCTGATATATTTAAGTTAAGATTAAATAGTTTAGGGGATATTCGGCCAGGTAGCCAAGGGGTAAGGCGAGAGTCTGCAAAACTCTTATGCGCGGGTTCAATTCCCGCCCTGGCCTCAAAGAGTTATACAGTTTAGGTCCAGATTATTGTGGACTTTGCTATTTAGCGCTTTATGATCAACAAATTGGTAGGCAGTATTCAAAGTCCACGCTTATGTAGACTTAAGTATTTGTAATTCTGTGGATAAGTAGTGAATTGTGTGGATAAAATTACGACTTAAGTCTAGAGATATGTAGACTTAAGTTTTAATGAATAGTATTATTGTTATAAAATTGTTTAATATTAGTGATTTATATAAAAATATAAGCATTGTTGACTTTTTTAATTTTTGGTGGTATATTTATATTAGGACATTGATAATATTTCGTTGAAAATATTTCCGAAACTGAATTTGGGGAATATTTTCAGTTTTCTACCAGCTTAACTGCCAGAGTTCACATGGCAATTAAAAAAACAAAAATAAAATAAAGGTAGGCCCTCTAGCTAACATTATTGGGGGTTTACCAATAGCTAGTAGAAGATCGCTTTTTTCAAGTGAACACTAAAAGCCATAACCTCGAAGACTAGGGATTTTCTTATCTATCCACCGGATGGAGAAGAAATGAATCTTTGGGGATGCGGCTCAGTTTACGGCCTATATATTAATTTTATATTAAAAAGGGGCCCGTTCTGGGCCGCTTTTAAATTTGGTGAAACTTGCCAAAAGGCTTTAATTGCTGTATATTATAGATGTGATATATTTCTGCTATTCAGGGATATATTTTAATTTAGAAAAAATATGGATAAGAAAATTATTGCTAAAATCAAGAAAGATTTGTTAGCCAGGAAGAAGCAAGTAGAAGAAGATTTAAAAAATTTTACCAAGAATGACGCTCATGAAAAAGATGAGCACCATACCAAGTTTCCCAATTATGGCGATAAAAGCGATGAAAATGTGCAGGAAATTGATGAATACACTACTAATATAGCCACAGAGAAGGTATTGGAGAGCAGCTTAAGGGATATTGATAACGCCCTAGATAGAATCAAAAAGGGCACTTATGGCATTTGCAAATATTGCAAGAAAGAAATTGGCGAAAAGCGCTTGCTGGCCAGGCCGGTAGCCAATACCTGCATCTCTTGCAAAACCAAGATGCAAAAAATGGTTTAAGCGATTTATGTCTCGATTTATAAAAAAAATAGCAGCAATTTACTTGGCTGTTATTTTTTTTATTAGTTTAGACCGTTTTTTAAAAGCCGTAGCTTTGGCCAATCAGGAGCAACAATTTGATTTAGTTGGAAAAATTTTGAAATTCAATTATCAGGCTAATTATTATATTGCTTTTTCTTTGCCTCTGGCCGGCCGGCTGTTACTAGTTGTTTTGATTTTAATCATATTGGCCTTGATATCATGGAGCGTATTTTACTGGTTTAAGCGCGAAGGCAATAGTTTAATTCCTCTTAATTTAATAGTTTTTGGCGCTAGTAGTAATTTATTCGATCGGTTTAAGTATGGCTATGTTATAGATTATCTGGATTTAAAATATTTTACGGTTTTTAACTTAGCCGACGCCATGATTGTCGCCGGCGTTATTTGGCTAGTAGTCGTTTTAAACAAAAAGAGCGCCTGAACGGCGCTTTAATTTATGTAGTTAAAGGATTGTTGTATACAGATTTTGTTTTTTCGCTTAAGATGAAATTTGGGCGATTTTTTCTAAAAAAATCGCTACAATTTCATATGCGCTCAAAAACAAAATCTGTATACAACAGGCGACTTCAATCAAAATTTAATAACTCGTGAATTATTTTTATAGGTGATATTAATGAATTTTGTCTTCTTGGGCAAAATTTTTTTTATTTTATCCGCCCATTCAATAACGGTTACTGTGTCCGGGCGGCCGAAATATTCAGCGACGCCAATGGCTACGAGATCTTTAGCTGATTTAATTCGGTAAGCATCAAGGTGAGCTAATAGTTTGATTTGTCGGTGCTTAGCGACCGGATAGATTTTCATCAGGACAAAGGTTGGGCTGGTAAGATTTTTTTTAATAGCCAGGCCGGCGGCCAGACCTTTAGTAAAAATGGTTTTGCCAGCGCCTAAATTACCGATCAGGCCGATAGTTTCACCGCCGGTTAATTTTTTAGAGAATTTTTTGGCGAAATTAAAAGTTTGTTTTTCTGAAGTAGAGAGGAATTTCATGTGGACAATGTAGGATTCGAACCTACGACCCCCTCGGTGTAAACGAGGTGCTCTAACCAGCTGAGCTAATTGTCCGCGCCTGGTGCCGAGGACAGGACTCGAACCTGCAAGGGGTTGCCCCCGCCAGCACCTCAAGCTGGTGCGTCTACCAGTTTCGCCACCTCGGCCGAGACTTAGGCCAACTTTACTTCTTTAAGCTTTTTATTGTAATTGCGCAGATAATAAAGCTTGGCGCGCTTAACTTTAACCTGTTTTTTAATTTCAATTTTAACCAGAGAAGGCAGATTTAAAGGAAAGATTTTTTCCACGCCGACTCCATCAGAAATTTTTCGGACCGTGATAGTACCGCCGACTTGGCCGCCGTGTTTTTTAGCGATAATCATGCCCTCGTAATACTGGATTCTTTCTTTTTCTTCTCCTTTGGCGTTAAGTTCTTTAATTTTTTGATAGACCCGGATAGTCATACCCGGTTTTAAATCCTTAGAATCAATCTTAGTCGCCGCAGCTTCTTTTGCCATATGATTTTTAATATTTAAAAATAGAACAAGTGGAGTTCTATTTTAAATATGGTCAATATTTAATAATAAAACAATATTATAACAATCATTATGTTTTGTCAATCTGCTTCGGCAAGCTTATTTTTATTATTTTAATTACGTCTTTTACCGCTTGGTTAAGCTTGCCTTGTCGGTTTATAACTATAAAATCATAAAATTGAGATTCATTTTTAATTTCGCTAGCGGCGTTTTTAAGCCGTCGTTTCAATTCGGTTGGCTTGATATTAAGATCTCGGGCGATTAGTCGTTTTTTAATGCTGGCCAGGGAATCTGGTTTAATGAAAATTGTAACTGCCTGATAATTCTTTTTATAGTATCTGGCACCGACCGCGTCAGGATTAATTATAACATTATAGCCAGCTTTTAATTTTTTTTCCAAATCAAATTTGTAGCTACCATAGTAGGCTTGACGGTTTTTCACATAGGTATGTTCAATAATATTGCCTTTGTCAATTTCTTTTTTAAATTTATTTTTACTAAGGAAGTAATAGTCGATTCCAGGCCTCTCGTTGTTTCTGGGTTTTCTGGTAGTAGCCGTAACCAACCGTCTGAATGAAGGATAACGGCGGATTATTTCATTAGTTATGGTGCTTTCGCCTCCACCGGTTGGGGCAGCGATAACAACTATATGGCCTGCTTTTTTTAGCATATTTATTTTATTTGTTTTAAAATATTTTTTAATTCAGCGGTTAAGTCTATTTTAAAATCTTGTTTTTGGCCGGCCAGATTAGTAAAAGAGAGATGATCCGCTATTAAGAAAATTCTCTTTAAATCCAATTTTTGATTTTGCTTTTTGGTTTTGCTCGTGCCGTAGATTTTATCACCGACCACCGGATGGCCGTAGGCGGCTAAGTGAACTCTGATTTGATGGGTGCGCCCGGTTTTTATTTTTACTTTTAGCAGAGTGTAATTAATCAGCCGGGTGATAATTCGAAATTCCGTTTCCGCCAGACGCCCTTCGGTCATCGGCTTGCCCTTAACCGTCTGCGGCAGAGCGGCCATTTTATAGCCCAGACTTGATCGTTTAATCGGGAAATTAATTATGCCGGAAGCCTGTTGAATTTGACCATGAATTAGAGCGGTGTATTCTTTAATGATAGTTCGATTTTGAAATTGCTTTTTAAGATTGTTAAAACTGGCCTGGGTTTTTGCTATGACCATCAAACCGCTTACTTCTTTATCCAGGCGATGAACTAGGCCTGGCCGAGAGGGGTCATCGCCGATAGCCGCTATCTTTTTATATTTATCTTTTAGCCAGTGGGCCAAAGTATAGCCGTTAGTTCCATGGACGATTAGGCCGGCCGGTTTATTAATAACTAAGAATTCAGCCGTTTCATCAATAATTTCTATTTTATGATCGGGCGCTGTTTTAACAATATCCTTTTTACTGGATTGGCTTTTTTTTATTAAACCTTTTTGGATATTAATTGTATCATCGGTCTTTAGCTGCGTGTGGGCGGGCTTCGGCTGGTTATTAATTTTTATAAAGCCTTGCTCAATTAATTTTTGAATTTGGCTGCGGGAAGGCTGATTCTTGCCCCAAATTGTTTTTTCATCAACTAAAAATTTATCTAATCTCATTCCGGCGGCCGACTTAGTTATTTTTATAATCATATAATTTTAATTCGGCTGGACATGGATTTTGATTTTTCGCTTAAGATGAAATCTGGGCGATTTATTAGAGAAATCGCTACGATTTCATATGCGCTCAAAATCAAAATCCATATCCAGCCTTCTCGTTCAGCTTACTCTTAATATTTGTTCTAATTTAGCAGTCATTTCATTTATAGTAAAGAGCTGGTTGGCCCGCTCCTTAGAATTTTTCCCTAGAAAATCGCGCAATTTTTTATCTTGATGCAGTTTAATAATTTGGCGGGCCAGCATTTCGCTATTGTTTGATTCAATTAGAGAGCCGGTTCGGTTTTCTATAATCAGATCTTCTAAACCGATATTGCGGCCAGCTAAGATAGGCAATCCGGCCGCCATGGCTTCTAGAATATTGCCGTAATCATCAAGCTTCAGAGAGTCGCCGGCGGCCAGAAAAATGTCAAAACTATAAAGCCATTTTTTTAGTTGGTCTTGTTCGCCGACTAGCCAGACTAAGTTTTCAATACCCATTTTTTTAGCCAGCCAAGTTAGGTTTTTTCTTTCCCGGCCTTCGCCGATGATAATTAATTGCAGATTAGGAATAACCGATAAGCAAATTTTTACAGCTTGAAAGATGGTTTCAACTTTTTGCTTTTGGTCGAGAGCGGCGATAGCGCCGACGGTAAAATACTTGCGGTGGAAATTCGCCTGGCTGACCGAGGCTAGCTGGTCGAAGATATTTTCTTGGTATTGGTTTAGCTTGGCGCCGAGCGCAATTACAGTTATTCTTTTTTCCTGAAGGCCTAAATTAATTAACTGCAGTTTGGCATAATTATTAAAAGTGATTATATCGGCCAAGCCGTGGTTTAGTTTATAGAGCCAGAAGAGAAATTTATTGGTTTGCCGATAATTTAAATCCGGCCCTTCCAGCCAGATAGTTTTCAGGCCGAGGAGTTTAGCCGGCCCGGTTATAATAATTTTTTCATTAAAATTTAAGCAGATAACAGAGCTAAGGTGATATTTTATTTTTACATTGATAAGAGCGATGAAATAATAAAGCTGCATTAGCGGCAGGCTGATTAAAAAAAATAAAAGACTTAGTCGGCTTTTTAAATTCGGACCCAAAAATATTTTTTTAACCGGCCAATGATTTTGTTTAAATTGCTCAAGCGGGGGCGTTTTTGACGACCAGAGCCGGAAGGAGAATTGCTTCTGCTCCAGCTCTTTAAACACAGTTGTTAGCCGAGATTTTTTTTCAGCCAGAGAGTTAATAATCAGTATATTTATCAGCATAGCTACTCATTAGTTATTAAATTTTTTAGGTCGGTTTTAGTTATCCCTCTAAATAGGTAAAGAGCAGCTGAATAAATTAAACCAGCCAAGAAAATAATTAAGATTAAGTTTAGCCGATCGAGTATTAAATAAGTAAACAGCGCCATAATCAGGGAAGCAATAGTTGATTTTAAGAGAAGGCTTAAATTGGGCTTAAATTGGCTGTATTTCATGACTACATATAAAGAGAAAATAGCTATAGTTAGTTCGCTATAAACCGTCACCCAGGCCGCGCCGTAATAGGAATATAAAGGAATAAAAATTAAGTAGCCGGCCAGGGCGGTTAGGGCGGTAAAAATATAAGCGCCGATAACATTTTTTTGTTTATCTAAAGCGATAACCGCATGGGCCAGTAAGCAGCCGATAAAGATGAAGCCCACCGCTAAAATTAAAATTTTTAAAATGCCGCCGGAAGCCGCGAAATTTTGGCCGGCCACTAAAATTATTAACGGTTCGGCGACCAGCTCGGCGCCGACAATCAGGGGTACGGCCAATATAAACATAACATCAAGAGATTTTTGCAAAACTTTATGAAAGCGCCTAAGGTCGCGATTGGCCCAATTTAAACTTAAAATCGGCAGAATTAATCCGGCGAACATAAAGGGCAGGGCGGTCAGAACGTCAATGATTTTATAGGTGGCGCCGTAGAGGCCGACTTCGTTCTGCCCTCGGATTAATGACAGAATTAAAATGTCGGCGCGCAAATAAATTAGATTGAAAAAAATTGTTAAACCTAGCGGCCAGGACTTTTTAATGATTTCGCGCCAGACGGTTAAATCGATTTGCCAAGTAATTTTAATAAAGCGGCGGGAGAACCAATAATGCATGATGAAGCTAATTACACTGGCTAAGACGGTTGCCAGCATGATAGTTAAGAGTCCTAGATTAAAAATAGCGGTGAAAATAATTCCTAATAGGAGAATAGTTCGACTGACTACTTCGGCGGCCGAGACTACGGTCATGGTTAGCTGTTTTTGAAATAAGCCGACTAAGATTTGGTTTAAAGCGATGCAGAAGAAAGACAGGCTGGTTATAGCCACGCCGATTTTTACGATTAAATCGTAGGGAAAGAAAAAAACTATTAGCGGCGCTAGGCCTAAGAAGATAACGGCCGAGACCAGGCGCAAGCTAAATAAATTATTTAAAAGTTTGGCTTGGTCGGCTTGCGGCTGGCTAAGCATCTGGGAGGTTATCAGCGTCAAGCCGAAATCAGCCATAATGCCGAAAAAGGACAGAAAGGTTATGATGGTTGTATATTGGCCGAAACCGGTTTCCTCTAAGTACCTAGCCATGATGGCCACCGCCACCAATCCTAAAATGGTAGAAATAACCTTACCGATTATCTGGATCATGGTATTGTAAGCTACCTTAGCGGATAGATTCATAATAATTTTTGCTTGATTTGTTAATTTTAGTTATAATATAGAGGTAATTCAGCCAGGAATTTCACAGGCTACATTTAATTAAATTATAGCAAAATAATATGCTTATGACTAAGAGGATTATAAAGTATAGCTTAAGCGTCATGGCTTTGTCCATGGTTTTAACTTTTCTTCCCCTAACGACTGATCTTTTATCACTCAATCAAGCCGGGGCCAGCAGCGCTTGGTGGGACAAGGCGCAGACCGGCGGGCTTGAACAGGTTGGCCAGGCTTACGGCGAAGGCGCCGAGCCCAAGGATGTCAGGGTGATTGTGGTCAACAGCATTAAGATTGTCTTAGGCTTCTTAGGCATAATCGCGGTAGTTTTAATTCTTTACGCCGGTTTTAAATGGATGACTTCCCAAGGCAATGAAGATCAGGTTGGCGATGCCAAAAAAATTATCATAGCCAGCGTTATCGGCCTGGTTATTATTTTATCCGCCTATATTATTGCTAATTTTGTCATCAGTCAGATTCATAGCGCCACTACCGGCCAGCCAGTTCTGTTTTATTAATAATTATAAATTATGCAGCAAAAAATTTATAAAAAAATTATAGTTGCGGCCGCATTTTTTTTAGCGGTTAGTTTTGCTGGTTCCGCCGCGCCGGTTTTAGCTTTTGACGACGTTAATACTTATTGGGGCGGCCAAGAGCAGAAACAATATATTATAGATAATTCCGGCTTGCCGGCCGATACTAATGTTAACGACCCGCGCTTATTAATCGCGGAAATTATCAGGATTGTTTTAGGCTTCTTGGGCATTTTAGCCGTAATAATTGTTTTCTACGCCGGCTTTAAATGGATGACTTCCGGGGGCAACGAGGATCAGGTAAGCGACGCTAAAAAGATGTTAGTGGCCGGCCTGATCGGTTTAGTAATCATCTTATTCTCTTACGCTATAGCTAATTTCGTTATCACGCAGATATCGGATGTTACTAGTGGCCGTTAGGGCATTTTATTATCAGTCTAACTATGTTAAAAAATTTTAAACGGATTAAAATATTTTTTATTGTTTTAATTCTGTTTTTATTTGCGATTTTTCTATTAAGCCGAGGGCATATCTATAAGCCGGATGAGCTAACTTACGGCTTGACTTTTTCTAAGAAGCAGGCCCAGGCCTTAGGCTTTAATTGGCGGGAGGTCTATGTTTCAATTTTTGACGATTTAGGCGTGAAAAAGGTACGCCTACTGGCTTATTGGAATGAAATTGAAAATAAGGAAGGAGAATTTTTTTGGCAGGATTTGGATTGGCAAATAAATGAGGCGGCTAAGCGCCAGGCGGAAATTGTTGTCGCGGTCGGCGCGCGCCTACCGCGCTGGCCTGAATGCCATCTGCCCGATTGGACTAAGGGTAGGCTTAAGGCGCAGGTGGAAAATAAAACTTTGGACTATATCGCCGAGACCATAAAAAGATACAAGGATAATAAATCGATTGTGGCTTGGCAAATTGAAAATGAGCCGTTCTTATCGCATTTCGGCGATTGCCCGAAGTTTGATAAGAAATTTCTAGACCAGGAAATCGCTTTAGCGCGCTCGTTTGATTCCCGGCCGATTATCGTTACCGATTCGGGCGAGCTGTCTCTCTGGCTGGGCGCGGCCAGAAGAGCCGATATCTTCGGCACGACCATGTACTTAGATACTTATTCAAAGTTTTTTAGAAGCTATATTCATTATCCGCTTGCCCCCGGCTTTTTTCGTTTTAAAAAGAATTTGGTCAGCCTATTCGCTAAGCCCAAGGATTGGCTGGTAATAGAATTGCAGGCCGAGCCCTGGGGGCCGCGACCCTACCAAGATTTATCCCAGGCCGATCGGGATCGCACCATGAATTTAGCCAAATTCAAAAATATTATTCAATTCAGCCGTAAGGCCGGCTTCCGCGAATTCTATCTTTGGGGCGCGGAGTGGTGGTACTGGGAGCTTAAGCAGGGCCGGCCGGAGGTCTGGAATTATGCTAAGACGTTGTTTAACTAATTTAAAATATAAATAGGATTTACGCGTTTGGCTAGAGCAGGTAGGTTTGATTCTTGAGCGCATATGAAATTGTAGTGACTTTCGCCAGTAATCTGGCGAAAGTCTCCCAGATTTCATCTAAGCGAAAGAGTCAAACCTGCCTGCTCTAGCCACAGCCATATCTGTAATTTTAGTACCGTTATAACCAAACGCGTAAGTCCTAATAAATTTATGGTGTTTCCTTGGCTATTGATTATCATCGGTTTAGTTTTTCTTTTGGAAAATTTAAACCTGATTCCCGATGTGGATTGGTCAATCGTTTGGCCGATATTTTTGATTTTGGCCGGCGTTTTTATGCTAAAGAAGAAGAACGGCGATTCCTGCTGCGGCTGGCACACTAAGAAGGAAGAAGAGAAGAAATAGAGAATAGATAAAAACAGGGTTAAGTAGGCCCTGTTTTTTTATTTATTATGTTTTATGCTATAATAAATTTGAGATTAATATTTTTTTCAAACATATGAAAACTTATAAAAAAGTGTCTTTTTTGGCTGTTTTAACTTTAGTTTTAACGGCTAGTCTTTTATTCAGTCCAAGCGCCCAGGCGGCGACGCCGACGCTAACGCTTTCTAGCGCTTCGGACGGCGACTCGGTACAACTTTCCGTTACCGGCCAGGCCGATTCTAACGTGGTCTTCTATTATACTAAAACCGGCAGCGGTTTACAGATAAATTACTTAGGTAAAACCAATTCCAGCGGCAGTTTTTCAACCTCGTTAAGCGCTTCGTCTTACGGCATTAGCGGCGACACCATAGTCTATGTGGCGGTTGACGGCGTGAAATCCAATGAACTGGCTTGGCCCTACCTCGCGGCCGAGAGCGTTTTATCTTTAAGCCAGACCAGCGTGGTCCTGCCGCTCGGACAATCAACTACCTTAACCGTTTATAATAACGGCACAAATTTTGTTTATCTATCCTCTAACTCCAATCCGCCGGCGGTTAATGTTAATATTGATGGCAATAAAGTTGCTTTGAAGGCTTTAAATTTCGGTTCAACCGTGGTAACGGTTTGCGCCGGTACAGGAACACCGAGCTGCGCCAGCGCTTACGTTACGGTGCAGAATACCGGCGGTACGGCTTTAGCTTTCAGCCAGAATAATCCGACTGTAGCTAAAAGCAAGAGTCTTGAGATCGCTGTGGTCGGCGGCAGCGGCGCTTACATTCTTTTAAACAATGTTAATGCCAACATTATTCAAGCCAGCTTAAGCGCCAGCACGGTAACCTTAAGCACGACTGCTAGCAGCGGTTCTTCGGCCATTACTATCTGCTCTTCGGATATGAGCTCTTGCGGCATTATTAACGCTATCGTCGGTAATGTAAGCTCCAGCGGTTTGACTTTCGGCATCACTAACCCGACCATGACTATCGGACAGAATTTATATGTACCGATTAGCGGAGGGACTAGCGGCAGCTATAGCGTATTTTCCAATACCGATACTGACGTAGTAACGGCCAGCGTTTCTGACACGGATTTAATTCTAGTGGCCAGAGAAGGCGGCGCGGCTACAGTAACCGTCTGCTCTAACGCCGGTAATTGCGCGCCCTTAGTCGTAACCGTCAGTTTTAACAGCACTACCGGCGGCGCCTTAACGCTTAGCCAAAATAATTTATGGCTGATGGTCGGCCAGTCAGCCAGCATTACGGTTACCGGCGGCGCTATGCCTTATAGCGCGGTTGGCTATTCGGAAAGCATAATCAAAGCCAGTTTTAACAACAATATCCTTAATATTACCGGCGTGGGCGGCGGTTCGGCAACGGTTAATGTTTGCTCTAAGGGCGGCTGCGTCGGCTTAGCCGTATTGGTCAGCGGATCAAGCTCGTCGGAAACTTCGGCCCTAACTCTAAGCCAAAGCAGTTTAACTTTAAAAACCGGCGCCAGCGTAACGGTGGGAATTTCCGGCAACGGCAATTATTTTGTAGCTTATAATACCAGCCCGGAAGTGGCCCTAGCTACTATTAGCGGCACTTTAGTGGCGGTTAATGCTTTAGCGGTCGGCACAACTGACGTTTCTGTCTGCCAGAACGGCGGACAATGTTCGGTTTTAAAGATTACGGTTTCCGGCGATACAGCCATAACTCTAAGCCAAAGCAAATTAACTTTGAATGTCGGCAATACGGCCAGAGTTTTAATTACCGGCAGCGGCGGATATTCCTTATCGCAAAACAGCAATGCCGGCGTCGCCTCAGCCGTGGTGAGCGATAGCGCGGTTACTATAACCGCCCTAAGTTCCGGCCAGACTAATATGTCAATTTGCCAGAGCGGCGGTCAGTGCGCTAGCGTAGCGGTAACCGTGACCGGCGCCAGCACGGCGGCAACAGATTTAAATTGGACCTTTTGCTCTGACGAGAAAGGAACTTGCAGTTTTACCGGTTATCAAACCATTCGCTACGGCGCTAACGGTAAATATCATTACGGCAGTTATTTAAACGGCGTTAGCTGTAGCAACTCAATTTTCGGCGATCCGATTGAGAATGTGGTTAAGCAATGCTACTATGGCGGCGTTATACCGGAAGAAAGCGGCACAACCGGCGAAGTAGCCGGTGAGAAAATAGCCGGCGAGACAGAGGCGGGTTGGACCAGCTGCGCCAACGAGAAACAGATTTGCCAATTCAGCGGTTCACAAACCGTGCGCTATGGCGCCAACGGCAAATATTATTATGGCACCTATACTAATAGCGTAGGCTGCAATAATTCAGTTTTCGGCGATCCGATTGAGAACGTAGTTAAGCAGTGTTCTTACGGCGGAACCATGCCGGCGCAAACCGGCGCGGATTCTGGTTGGACCGCTTGCGCCGATGAAAAAGGAACTTGTAAATTCAGCGGCGTTAAAACCGTGCGCTATGGCGCTAATGGCAAGTATTACTATGGTATTTACGATGGTTCAGCGCCATGTTTAAATTCAGTTTTCGGCGATCCGGCCGAGAACGTAGTTAAGCAGTGCTCTTACGGCGGTGAGATTCCGGCCGATGCTTCGGCGGCTCCGTATAAATTTCAGAATTCTTTGGTTTATGGCTCATCGGGCGATGAAGTTAAAGAGCTGCAAAAGCGACTAGTAGCCGAAGGATTTTTTACCGAAGCGATTGACGGTAAGTTCTTAACTTCCACCGTTACAGCGGTTAAGGCCTATCAAAAGAGCCAGGGTATCAGCCAAACGGGTAACGTCGGTCCCTTAACTATGGCGGCGTTGAATAAATAATTTTTTGCTATATAAAAAAACTCGCCGGCTTTAAGCTGGCGAGTTTTTTATTTTATTTCTTTATGGCTCCAAACATCGGGCCGTACATGTCTTCTCTAATGTCAATTTTTAATTCCCGCCAATCAGTTCGATCGGAGTAAGCGACCGGGGCGCCGGTGATGACGGCGAGCGGTTGCCTCTCATCGCCTTCACCCATTAAGAGGACTGCGGCTGCGGCCAGCGAATCGGCCACATCGACGCGAGAATATTCAAATAGCCGGCCGAAAATATCCTTACCGCCTCGAGCGTAGCTTTTTAATCCCTTGAAGCCGGCGTAGCCTATGGCCATACCGGTAATGCCGGCGCGCAAGGGTAAACAGTGGCTATCAGTAATGATAACGCCGAAATTTTTTAATTTATGTCTCTTCTTAAAATGATTCCTGATTAATTTAGCGACGCGAAAGCTGTCTCGGGGCAGTAAGATAAGTTGCCCGTTGGCGTTCGATTCATCGACGCCGGCGTTGGCCATAACCTGGCCGTCTTTAACGGTCAGGCAGACATATTTAGTAGGCAGGACAAAGTCGCTTTCTTGTTTAATGATTTTTAGCTTAGCCTTTTCATTAATTTTCTTAGCAATCCGCCCCTGGCTTAGAGCCACTATTTTTGAAGTAACCACTAGAATGGTCTGGTCTTCAATTTTCGGCAAGTAAGCGGCAATAAACTTTAAGAGATTTTCCTTAGGCCGGAAGATTCTGGTTTTTAGAGCCTGGATTTTCATGTTGCAATAGATAAATTCCTAAATAAGACAGAGGAGTATAGAGCAAGCCCATGGCTACTTTATACAACCACCAAGGCAGGCTGATGAGCAGGATAGTTTTAATTGAATAGATTCCTAAAAAAGCAACAAACATGAAGATCAGAGTATCAATTAACTGCGACCAGAGGTTGGAAAGGTTGGATCTTAGCCAGAAAGCTTTGATGTTTAATTTATTTTTAAAAAAGAAAAATGACAAGACGTCTTGGTATTCGCCGATGACATAAGCCAGGAGCGAAGCGATCGACATGCGCAGAGAAACGCCGAAAATCGTATTAAACCATTCTTGGTCCATAAAATTATCTCGGGACCAGGGCGTGGCTATAGAGATAACCGAGTAGATTAGAAAGACAAAAATAGATAAAAAGCCGGCCCAGACAAAATTTTTAGCCATCTGTTTGCCGTAGACTTGGCCGATAACATCGGTGGTTAAAAAGACAAAAGGGAAGAAGAAGACCGCCACTGACAGATGAGTGCCGAAGAGGAAGGGCATGAGCTTAAGTCCGAGAGTATTAGAAGCAAAGAGTGAAACCAAGTAAAGGGTCAGAGCAATAATTATTTTGAAGTTTATTTTTTCGTTGAACATGGTACCGCTACGGGGAATCGAACCCCGGTTACCAGGATGAAAACCTGGTGTCCTAACCACTAGACGATAGCGGCCTGATTTAAAGTTTAAAATAAAAGCCCTGATCTTAGGACTAAGAAAATTATAAGGTAATAAATTATTTTAGTCAAATTAGCCATAAAAGCCCAAGAACCGTTTTTAGCGCGAGTCCCTGTCAACCGACGCAAGAATGTTACCCAAAGCTAATTTGTTGACCGATGTGAAAATGTAACTTTGGCATTTTTTTCTAAGCCTACGATTTGATTAATAATTAGATAATTGATTTGATT
>Ga0172371_10007889_pt1 | contig 15009 bp, 13 predicted proteins | sample Lak12m_FD_114543 | JGI IMG/M metagenome (GOLD analysis project Ga0172371, IMG submission 114543) | Freshwater microbial communities from Kabuno Bay, South-Kivu, Congo - kab_022012_12m | ecosystem: Environmental > Aquatic > Freshwater > Lake | place: Democratic Republic of the Congo: South-Kivu... | reverse complement strand
GGACCCTCTCTGGAAGTCAGCTCTTCGGGCCATGAAATCCTTCCGTCCTGTGCTGAGACCTGATCCTTCTGGAGGGGTCTCGCTGAGCGTCGAGCTTTCCGGCGCAGGAAAAGGCGGCCTGCAACTCCTTGAGGAGACGATGGATTCCCTTCGAGAATTTATCAATGCCACCCAATCCCTTGTCCACGTGGCCCTCGATGAATTTCAGGAGATTATTACTTTAAAAGAAGCACTGCAAATTGAAGGCATCATGAGAACCCGGATTCAGCACCAGGCGTCTTACTTCTTTATTGGAAGTCGCCGTCGTATTCTCTTAGGTATTTTCAACGAAAGACAACGTCCGTTCTTCCAGAGCGCCATCAATTACCCGCTAAAGTTGCTTCCGCCTGATGAGCTTTCCGAGTTTATTGCCGAACAATTTCAAAAAAACCAGAGGAAATGTACCATGGCAATGGCACAAAAGCTTGCATCCTTCACAGGGTTTCACCCCTATTACTCGGAGAAGTTGGCTTTCTTTGTTTATGAACATTCCAAGACAGTAACCGAAGAGTCAATTAACCGTGGAATGGAAAGACTTATCCTGTCGGAAAAGCCGGTTTTTGAAGCGATTCTCCAGGGTTTATCACCTCACCAACGTCTCCTGTTCCAGGCTTTAGCTAAAGAGGCGACGCCTAAGCTTCTGGCAAGCGGCTATATTCAAAAACATGGGCTTGGGTCAGTGGGAGGAGTTCAGCATTCATCCCGGCAACTGGAGAAACTCGACCTTATCGAAAAGGATGAAGAAACAGGAGTGTGGCATCCCGTAGACCCGATCCTGGCAATCTGCCTGCGGATGCAGATGGAAGAGAAGCTCACCTAATCGTTCAATGACGGACGGGTTCCTATTTCAGGCTATTGATGAAGGGGTCTCATGATGAACCCATCCCATATTCCTTTACCTGTTAAGGGCTGCCTCCCGCCTCGCTCCGGGGCGAGATTAAAATTAATCACAAAGTGAAGCTCCCCGCCCACAGGGCGGGGCTTCCCGGAAAGGAAATCTCATTTATATTGTGCCCCTTGACCCCGCCTACAAGGCGGGGCTTGCGGGGCACTTGCCGGTCACAATGTCAATTAATATTTGGGCTGGATAGAGGCAGGATTAATCGGGAAGATCGGCCTTTCTTTCATCCACCGCTCTAAATAAGACGAAGGTTTTTCCCTTGAGGCCCGGATCTCCTTAAAAAATTCAATCGTCTTCCTTAAATCACTTCCGAAATATTCATAAATGGCTTGAAAATTTTCGAGACGATGGATGTATTGCCGGTAGGCCAGTAGAACGGCGTTACTGAGGTCCAGTTGATCAAAATCTCTGTAGCAGTCCGTTTTCAATTGGACCTTGATCTCTTTAAATTCCTCTTTAATGGACTGAAATATCTCTTCTCTCCCCTTCAATTTTTCATCCCTCGAGAGGGGCTGTTCATAGAAACCGGATAAACGCCTGCATACCCCATCGATCCATCGGGAGAAAAGAAGGTCATCCTCCTGACCATCCATTGCTTTGATCATCTCACTCGATGCCTCCCCATACCTTTCTGCCAGGAAATCGATGGACCCCCGATTCCCGATGAAGGTGGCGATCTGTTCGTTGAGCTCTGTTTCCCCTTTAAAATAGACCGTGGCATGGGCCATCTCGTGGAGGATGATATTGGCTAAAGTAGATTCATCCCATCTCAGCATAGACGAAAAAATGGGGTCCTTCAGCCATCCGAGCGTGCTGTAGGCACCGACCGGTTGGATGAAGGTATCGAGATCTCTCTTTTCGAGAAACTGCTTCTCTTTCAGGACTCCCTCTGTAGTAAAAAAACTTTTATAGGTGACTTTTCCGACGATGGGGAAAGTCCACTGATAAAGCCGGAGACGGTCCTTTTCGCTTGCCGTGATCACATGGAGGATAGGGCCTTTGGCCTCGAAGAATTTGGTGTAACTCTTCCCCCCCTTCAGCCCCAATCTTTCCTCGCCATATCGCTTCACCTCCTGGATGAAGCAAATCTTCTCCTTCGATGGACCATCGATGGATTGATCCTCCAGGACCTCCGGGACAGGAATGCTGTGGAAGGTAATATAGGATTGATGCCACCCCAATTTAGAAAGGTAGAGGAGATTCCCGCAACCTGAGACGGGGATGAAGAGGAAAAAAATTAGAAAAGTCTTCAGACAATTCATGGCCAGTTCCCAATCAAGGGCTCCATTACCCACGACCACGAAAATGCACTTTAGGGTTAAGATTACGAAATCAGTCTGGTGTAGGGTCCAGGGGTTATGTTTAAATGATTTAAAGGAACAGCAACATCACCCTTAAACGAATCGGGCCTCTTTACCTTGACCTTTTGGCCAACGACTTTTATTTCTAAAGCAAAACATTCTTAAAATATCCATCGGCTGAAATCAAATCCTCCCTGCCAGTTCCCGTACGGAGATGAAGAAATTTAAAGAAGTTCCTAATGAAGAAGGTATGGATGGTGAAAGAGAAGGAGTTTCGGCAACTCTTTCCAGACTGTGAGGTCGAAGCCATAGTTCACCTTGGAAACCTTTACAATTTAGAAGTGCAGGGGAACAAGGCTCTCATAGAAGATAATTCCATCGTTTTCAAGGCAGGAAGCCATGTGGAAGCATTTTAGGTCAAATATAACGACTACGCTCGTTTTGTTAGCTCAAAGGTTAACGACTTCAGCATGCCTCTTTGAAACAGCTCATCCTTTTCCCTAAGAGTATTAAATCCCAAGAGTTTATTTTAATCATTGACAAAAACATGATATTTTAGTAACAGTAAAAGCAAAAATCGGACCTTAGGAAAGGAATGCTTCAATGGTTCAACAGAAATAATTCTTAAGGGAGGAGGGGAACATATGAAAAAAAGATATTTCACATCAATTATTTTCTTAATTATTTTAACCTTAGGAGTTGGGTGTGCGGGCATGGTGTATAAACCCTCAGGTCCAATCGAATGTGATTCTAAGATAAAATGGGATGTTGCTAAGGAGGCGGATATTACCCTTTTAAAATGTACTATCAAAAAGTATTCAGGTTGGGAAAAATCTGTCTTGCATTACGAAGTGGGGGTTAAGAACAAATCAGATCAACCCCAGAGATTCCGCGTACAATTTATACTCCCAGAGGAGGGGGTTGCCGGTGGTGGTTTGCTTCCGCCTACGGGGAAACCTCCTGTGTTAGCTCCAGGTAAAGAGGCGAAAGGAACCTATCCTGTGAATATAGAAAGGGTTCCTAAGAAGGTCACCGTTGTTGTTAAAACTATTTCAATTGATTGAAGATTTGAATCCAAAGAATAATATAGGAGGCGAGGTTATGAAAACGAAACTATATAGAGTTTTTCTTCTCACCGTGTGGGCTACACTCATAATAGGGCTTGCTTTCGGAGCAAGTGAAACAGAGGCCAAAGCCAAGTTTATCTCTATTGCTACAGGAGGAACAGGGGGAGTCTATTATCCTTACGGGGGAGGTTTAGCTGAAATATGGACCAGATACGTACCTGGAGTGCAGGCAGTGGCCGAGGTAACGGGGGCATCTGTGGAAAACACTCGGCTCGTCAATAGAGGTGAAAGTCTCATCGGTGAAATCATGAACGATGTCGCATACCAAGCTTATTACGCTGAGGAGCGGTTTAAAGGAAAACCACAGAAAATTCTTGCTATGTTTCAAATGTACCCCCATCATTATCACATCGTTGCCTTAAAAGGGTCCGGGATAAAAACTATTTATGATGTAAAGGGCAAACGTGTGTCTGTAGGTGCACCTGGCAGTGGTACTGAATTTAAAACGAACCTCGTCTTTAAGGTCTTGGGGATATCTTATAATGACTTCAAGGTTCACCGTCTCTCTTTCACCGAGCAGGCCAATGCCCTTAAGGATGGAACCATAGATGTGGGCATATGGGATGTGGCCTCACCTACCTCGTCGATTATGGATCTCGCGACCACGAGGGATATCGTGCTCATATCCTTCAGCGACGTAGATGTTAAGAAAATCGTGGAAGCCTACCCCTTCTATTCTCCCTTTGTGATGCCTCCTGGCATTTACAAAGGTCAGGATTATCCTGTAAAAAACCCATCGGTCTGGAATACTGTGATCTGTAACACTGATGTCTCTGAAGACCTCATTTATAAATTAGTAAAGGCCCTCTTTCAACACAAGGATTATCTAGAGAAGATCCACCCTTTTGCAAAGTACACCACACCCGAGAACGCAATCCTCGCAGGGTCTATTCCCTTTCATCCAGGTGCCATGAAGTACTACCGTGAGTTGGGGCTCAAAATTCCCGACCGGTTGATCCCTAAAAAATAGATAAAGAGTGGGAAAAATGAGGAGGATGATCTTTGGATCCTTAATATTTGGAGTGACCATCCTCCTTTTTATACCCATGCCTTGGTTGGTGATGGAGGATGTTAAGCGAGGAGAAAAATTATGGATCATCCCATTGACATGGCTCGATCAATTTGAGATTTGCTACACCCATTCCGTGGATCGAAAACCAGTTTGTGAGGTCTTTAAGGTGAAATGGGGGAAGGGGATCATGCTCCACGAAACCTATTTTCAGATGTTTGGGGCGGGGATGGGCCATTGGGAAGGACACGGTTACGTCGTGGGAGAAGGGGAATGGATAAAAATAAAGGAGATCGATAAAGCAATAGGAAGCTTCATTTTAAGGATCGGCACTCGCGGGGTGGACCATATCCTCTCCATAAAGGGGGAAAAAATCAATCTGACCGAACGGGCGGAAGGAAAGCTTGTCGAGGTAAGAATAGAAACCCAGCCTTGGATTCTATCATTTATACGAAAGCTGAGGGTAAACGATGGCTGAAGAATCCGCAACATTAGGACGCCTGAGACAATTGAGAGGATTACTTTCTCTTATCGGTTCAGGAATTGCAATAGCCCTTTCTCTCTTCCAACTCTATACCGCCGGTTTCGGGGCCCTGACGGCCATCTTCCAGCGGGGCATCCACATCATGTTGATCCTGGCCATCGTCTACCTTTACTACCCCTCTTCAAAAAGGGCTTCCAGGGATAAATTCGATCGATACTTGGCCTTTGATCTGTTTCTTTCTTCTCTCTCTTTTGTTGTCGTTTTATATATCTTGATCTTCTTCGACGAGATCATATGGAGGCAGGGAGAATGGACTGTTCTCGATATCACTCTGGGAATCGTGGCCATCCTTCTCGTGATAGAAGCTACCAGGAGGGTCATCGGATGGTTCATGGCCCTTATATGTTTAATCTTTGTGTGTTACGCCTACTTGGGCCCATATATACCCGGTCTTCTGGCCCATAAAGGCTATAATACTCATCGCATCGTTGGACAATTGTACTTAACCACGGAAGGAATCTTTGGCCTTCCTCTTGGTGTGGCTGCAACTTTCGTATTTATTTTCGTCCTGTTTGGTTCTTTCCTTGAAGGTACAGGGGGTGGCAATTTCTTCACAGAATTGGCTTATGCCCTTACAGGTCGTATGGTTGGGGGCCCTGCTAAAACAGCCGTGATCGCCAGCGGATTTATGGGATCGGTTTCAGGTAGCGCTGTGGCCAATGTCGTCACCACCGGTTCCTTTACCATACCCATGATGAAACAGATAGGTTATAAACCTTATATCGCTGGTGCCGTTGAGGCGGCCGCTTCCACGGGGGGCCAAATCATGCCTCCCATTATGGGAGCTGGAGCATTCTTAATGGCAGAGTTTACGAATACGCCTTATATCCAGATCGTTAAAATTGCGATAATACCCGCCATCATGTATTATTTTGCCACCTATTGCTTCGTTCATTTCAGAGCGAAGAAGATGGGAATAAAACCCCTTGATGCAAAGGATATCCCAAAACTGCTGGACGTTATCAAGAATGGGTTTCCGTTTTTAATTCCTATCGGGGTCCTTGTTTACTTTCTTGTCGCTAATTACAGTCCAATGATGGTAGGGTTCGTTGGTGTCATTTCGGTTTTAGGGGTATGTATGATTCGCAAGGAAACAAGAATAGGTTTTCGGCAGCTCCTGAAACTGCTTGAAAACGGGACACAAAATGCCGCGATGGTCTCAGCCGCTTGTGCCGCTGCGGGTATCATTGTAGGGATGGTAACCCTTACGGGCCTGGGGTTAAAATTTTCCAGTCTTGTCCTTTCATTTTCAGGAGGGATAATGTTTATCGCTATCCTTCTAGTGGGGATTGCTGCTCTGTTCCTGGGGATGGGGCTTCCGGTCACGGCCGCCTACATCGTTTTAGTCATTCTTGCTGGGCCAGCCCTTATGGAGCTTGGAATGTGGATTCTTGCAGCACACATGATCGTTTTCTGGTATAGCCAGACTTCAAATCTCACTCCCCCGGTGGCGCTTGCAGCTTTTGCTGGTGCTGGTCTCGCAGGAGCAGACCCGATGAAGACTGGGTTTGCAAGTTGCCGAATCGGTATTGGTCTTTATATTATCCCGATCCTAATGGCCTACAGGCCTCTCTTATTAAACGGACCTCTCCTCCAAATCGTGATCGCTACTTTGAGTGGGGTTCTTGGCCTTCTCGCAACCTCGGCTTTAGTGGTTGGATATCTTCTGAGGAAAAACAGCGTTCTTGATTCCGTATTATTAGGAGTGGCTGCCCTGGGACTTTTCCTTCCTCACTTGGGAGCAAATGTGATAGGACTTTTCATCCTCGTTGGTATATACATTCTTCAGAAGAGGAATAAGGTAACTTTGGTTTCTTAAAAGTTGATTTTTGATTTCAAAATTATTTAATATTAAATCCTTTCCGGGCAAGGTATCGAATGGTACCCGGATGAAATGGGATGGGAGAAGCCTCAGATGTCTGTAGATTGAGTGACAGCCATCTTGCTTCTCTATAAAGTGAAACTAACTCTGGCTTGTGATCAAATAGGGCTTTTACAATTTCATAAACATAATCCCCCTTCATCTTTTCATGACAGACAAGTAGATTCCACACTAAAGCAATCGAAACATCCACATCCTGCCCGGGGTAGGTCTTCGCAGAAATGACTCCTTTAATATAGAGAGGACCATACTTTTCCCTCATTTTAGGAATCACATCTCCATGGCTGATAAGTTTGATTTTAATCCCAGGGGTGGCTCCCAGGTCGGTCACCGATGCAGTGGGAAGGCCTCCGTCCCAGAAGTAGGCATCGATCTTTCTATCCTTCAATGCAGCCGCTGATTCAGACGGCCCCCATCGCTCTCTCATAATGTCTTTATTCGGATTCAATCCATACGCCTCCAGAATCCTCAGACTCTTCGTTTCCGTTCCACTTCCCGGGGCTCCAGTTGATACCTTCTTCCCCTTTAAATCAGTCAACTTTTCAATTCCCTTACCTTCTAAGGTTACCACATGCATGTTATTTGGGTAAAGGACAGCTACTGTTCTTATGGGAATCTTCTCCTTAAATTTACCCTTTCCCTGATAAGCATCCCATCCTATATCGACCATGACAAGGGCCAAGTCTGCTTTTCCCTTATTTACCATGAGGCAATTGTTCATAATCCCCTTTGTCTCTTCTACTTTAATATCAGCATAGGGAATGTATTTAGATAAAACATCCATGATGACTCTACCCAACGAGTCGTACACTCCTCCTGCTGTCCCCGTAGCAATAGATAACCGAACGTCCTTCTGAGCCCATGCCGAGGAGGCAATAAATACGGAAATCACGATGGCTTCAAAAACAAATAAACGTCTCATCCTAAAACACAATCTTTCTTTTTTCCAGTAGCCAGTACCCCACGAGGGCCCCGATTGGCACGATGGCAATCGTCGCCAAGCGCGTGCTTGGGTGAAAAACGACTACGAGCGATAAAGCCGCAAGGACACCTCTGGTCAAAAGGTCTCGGGTCTTCTTTTCGCTGTATTTTGCCTGGATGCTGAACTGGATGCCAACGACAGCGGCCAAGAGCAGACCAAATGCGCCCAGTTGTGCCAGCCCGGGTTCCAGTACCAGCTCTGGCCTAGAAAAGATTCCACCCATCAGCACAAAGAGTACGACACAGAGCTGGATCCCTCTGAATAATGTCCCCATGAAAGATGCTTCGGCGATTTTGGCAGCCACCGCCGCAACGACGGAGGTCGGAGGCGTGAGTTCACCCCAGACGGCCAGGAAAAAGGCGTAAAAGTGAACGACCCAAGGATTTACCCCAACCTTGATCATCGGGGGAGCGATCACAAGGGCGGTGATGATGTAAGTCGGTGCCGGCGGCAGCCCGGTCCCGACGAGGGCAGCGAAGAAAAAAGCGACGAGAATCATGGCCACGAGGTGCATGCCGGCAGCCTCCATCAAGAGAGAGCCGACTTTCGTGGGGATTCCTGTAATCACAAATACGCCCGTCATAATGGACAGGGTCGCCAGCAAAAGAGTCAAGTCAACGGTTACCGACGTGAAATTCTCGATGAAGCGAACGAATGGGGCGGCGATGTGGCGAAACTTCCAGGACCCGTGGGTCCAATAGGTCATGATGAAGAAGATCGCGGAGACTGCCAGACCCCCTGCGATAAATACTCTCAGGGCCGCAACCATCGCCGGTAATCGAACCACTCCCATGAGAGCGATCAACCCTATGATGACGCCGGCGTAAACAAAGAGGTTGATCTTATCGGAGATCGTCATCTGCGTGATCGAGACTGAAGCAACCCGGGTCTGGTAACGTACCGAGAGCAAGTAAACACCAACGCCCACACCGACGTAGTAGATTAACGCTGGGGCGTACCCCCTTGCTACAACGTCCCAATAGCTCTTCCCCAGAAACTCGGCCATAATGAAAGCGGAGATCCCCATGATCGGCGGCATGAGCTGGCCGCCTAGGGAAGCGGCGCTCTCGATGGCGGCGGCATTCACTCTGGGTAACCCGCTGGCGATCATGGCCGGAATAGTCGCCGAGCCTGTGGTAATGGCGTTTGCTGCCCCGCTGCCGCTAATGGTCGCCACACCGAGTGACCCAAGTACCGCGGCCTGGGGAAGTGCACGGGACGATTTACCAGCAAGCCGGGAGGCAGCATTAATGATTGAATCGACGCAGCCAAAGGCCCGTAGAAGACTCAGAACGAGGATAAAGGAACCAATTAACGTGAGGGCAAGCTGGGGAAGATATGAAAAGACTCCCGTCGTCATCTCTACGCTCATTGCGCTCAAAACCCGTGTCCAGTTGAGACCCGGGTGCCAGAATAATCCAGGCACAAACCTTCCGTACATCGTGTACCCGATCAGGATCAGATTGATCACAAACAGGGGAAAGTACTTCTTCCGAGCGTATTCCATGACAAGGCCGAACATGAGGCCGCCGATTGCCAGATCGGTGGGACTCCATATGCCTGCCCGAACCGTTCGGATATCCATGAATTCCAGATTTAGGTACACGGTAACTGTAAGGCACGCGACGATGTAGACGCCCGCGATGATGTAGTTCGCGGTAAGCCCAAGCCTTGGATAGAGGTTATTGTTGCGCAGTCCATCCAAGGTGAACAGGACGAACGTGATGGGAACCAACATGACCGCGATCAAGGTCGGCCCTCCGATGCCGGTCATGTAGTATCGGAATAGGTAAACGAAAAAGAATATGGCTACAATAAAAAAAAGAACCCTCGCTGGCGCTTGGGTTCTCGGCCCAGAGTGCACTCGTGGGGTATCCATACAGCTATAAAACTCCTTTCCTTCTGAATAGTCATTTTTGGCTTGAGGTTTTCCTTGCCGTTCAATGCCTAGATGCCTCAGGCTCTATCGGAAGACAGGCGTGGGGTTCAGGACTGAGATAGCAGTGGTGCCTCCCCATAAATGCCGCTACTTGCCTTTTGCGATACGGTCATCCCACTTTGGGTTCCAGACCCCGCGTTCCTTCATGTACTTCGCGAGGCCGGGGTGTACCGGAACAAAATTGACTGCCGCTTCGACCCCTCGGCGCTGGAGACCACGCATATCTTTACGAACCTGTTCGAACGTAGCGTCCATTTTGACAAGCTCGCCTGAAAATTTTTCGATGACGGTCAACATCTTGTATACGTCTTCCTCGGGCACCTCCAGACCGACATGGAACCCGTAAAAGAAAGGCAAGAAAAGTACCTTGTCCACGTGGACATCCTTTTTAAAGACGCCTGGCTTCACTTCGACAACTGTGAACCCCGCCTTCTTTAACAGCTCGGTTTCCTCTTGGCTGGGATTGAGGATCGCCCATTCCGTACCAAGTGAGAGCTCAAAGATCCATGGAGGAGGCGTTGTCTCGCCGCCTGTATAGGCGAGAAAACCCTTAATATTACCGGCGTCCAGCACCGACCCTACCGTGGCAAGATCTACCTCCATGTACCGGTGTTTTACGCCCAGTGCCTGTAAGCCCCTCTCAAGCTGGCATCGAGTATCCCAAGGAAGAGGCCCGGTAAACACAGGCTGTCCGGATAGGTCACGCCACTGTTTGAATTTCTCCCTGTCCCTGGCGTGAATCCCAACCCCGACTTCCATTGTGTAAGCCCAGAAGGATTGTACTGGATATCTCTTGATCTGAGGCTTGAAGCCCTTGAACCGGTTGATGTCGTTATGCAATTCATAGAAGGCAATATCGGCCCCGTAGTAGCCGCCAAACTGCCCGGTAGCATAACCCTTGACAGTAACAATCGCCCCTGGCGTGGGTAAGACCATGATTCTGTAACCTGGCATCTCCCTATTCAGCAGAGCCGCTAAGTTAACCAGGGCCTTGTGACCTGACGAGCCCACGGCAGACGTTCCCCAGGAAATGTCCCGGACTTGAGACTCGGAATCAACGGCCACGCCACAGAGCAATCCAACCACAATTAAAAAAGAAAACACTTTCTTCATCTCCAATTCCTCCTCGTATAATGTATTTGTGTTAAGTTGTGCCAAAATGAAACCACAAAAAAAATTTTTTGTCAATATGGAACGAGGGATAACCACCTGGCCTCCAGGTGGACATTGACCAAATCAGGCTTGTGTTCAAAGAGGGTCTTTACGACATCATATTTCCACAACAAACAGGTTTATATCTCTATATAAAACTTGCCATTTAATATCAGGATATTCACGAGAAATTTTCTAAACACCGTTACTGTTCTATTGATGCCGGAGGGTCCTGTTTTACAAAATTTCTATGAAACCGGGCGATGGGTGATCTCAAGTTCTCCTTTTTCCAGGTGGTAGCAGGTGTTTTTCAGCCAGTTTTGATCGTCCTGATTTTGAAAATCCTTCCTGAAGAAGGCTCCCCTGCTCTCTCTTCTGAGCAAACTTCCCTTCAGAATGGCTTTGATCAGAAGGGCCATATTTTCCAGCTCTCTCTTATGAAATAGGTCTTTTACGGTGTCCGGATAAAGCCTCTCAATCCTCCCTTCAAGATGGGACAGGCGTTCCAGCCCCTCTCTCATCGGGTTCTCCTCACGGATAGGCCCTCCGTACTTCCAGGCTAAGTCTTTCAACTCCTTGAAGAGGTCTCTCGGATGATCGAAGACCCCCTTTTTTCTCCTCATATAGGCTCTGGCCTTTTTCTCCCATCTTTTTTTGAACGGTTCAGAAAAAGGACTAAATGCTCTCCGGTCAATCCTCCGGGCGTATTCTGAGGCTGACTGACCTGCGATCTTTCCAAAGACAGCACATTCGGTCAGTGCATTCCCTCCGAGCCGATTGGCACCGTGCACTCCCCAGGCCGTCTCCCCTGCCGCATAGAGTCCGGGAAGATCGGTTCCTCCGCACTCATTGATTTCAACTCCTCCCATAAAGAAGTGAACTGCCGGAGAGATCAGGAACGGCCTTTCACGGAATGAAAATTTCGATTTCTTCAGTAAATTGAGTGGATAACAGGCCCATTTCTCTTCCGGAACTTTTGTCAGATCACAATAGACATCCTCCTTCTGGACCGCTTCGTAGAGGGCAAGTGAGAGTTTATCCCTCTTGGTGACGATGGCCCGATTCAGGTTCTCCCTGATATCCAATTTCTCTAAAAGGCTTTCTCCTTTCTCATTGAATAACCCGATCTCTTTGGGATAGGGAAGGTAGATCATGAGGGTGTTGAGCCCCGGTTCTCCAATGACAAGGGGGTAGAATTGCACAAACTCCAGGTCAAAGAGCGGAAGGCCTGCCCGAAGAGCCAAGGTATACCCGTCTCCGAGGATACTTCGCTGATTATCATTTCTCCGATAAATACCTCCTCCGCCACCTGTGGCTAAAATGATGGCTTTCGACCGGATGAGAAAGGGCTGTCCATCTTTAAAAAACCCAAAAGCCCCCCGGACCTCTCCTTCCTCAACGATGAGATCAAAGATGATCCATCCTGCGAGAAGTTTGACGGAACTCTGCTTCAACCGTTCCCTCAGGGTCTTCATTAAGAGGACGCCCGGTATCTGGGAGGATTCCTCCGGGCGGTCCACAAGATAACCCATTCCCAATTCCTTTATCGGAACTCCATGCTCTATCAATTTCTCTATGGCCCCAGGCCCCTGCTCAACCAGGGTTTGGACAGCACTCAGGTGGTTCAATCCCTTGCCTGATTGAAGGGTTTCCCGGAGGTGATCCTCTTTTGAAAGATTGGAATTGGCTGCCGTGAAAGCGCCATTGGAGAGTGAAGTATTTGTTCCCATTCCGATGGCAAACTTACTGACGAGATGGACCTGGAGCCCTCTCCTCTCTGCCTCCAGGGCAGAGAGAATACCGGCCAGACCGCTGCCAATGATGAGGATATCGGTGGAGATCTCTTCCATTAAAGATGGACCGATTAAAGATCGGAATACACCCATTCGCCTCGGACAGGGGTATCCGTTTCGTTAAATGGTCAAAAGTTTAAATCTTGAGGATTACCTTTTTCGCTTCATCGGTTTTTCACAGCAGATGATATCGCAGGCATCCACACACCCACAGACCTCATCCACGGTGACCACCAGACCGCACACACCGCATTGATAGGCATCACCCTTCTTGACGCCCTTTTTTGCCACTTTTTTCTTTGTCTTTTTTACTGCCATTATCTTCTCCTTTCATTTGAATTACCCATAAAATAAATGTCTAAGGTATAAAGGTAAGGGCAAAGAAGCCGGTTTTGTATTTGGGTAAAGGCAATGGCTTTAAATGATTAGCCCCAACCCATTGACCTCTCGCCAAGTTGGCCTTTTAACCCTCAACCCATTACCCTTAGACCATTTAATTCTCTTTTACCTCTTCCAGCTCGAATTTCACACTCCCGATGGGGAGATCCAGCTCAAGAATGATTGGGATTTTCTCTCCGTCTGCTGTGTACCAGATCCGAATGATCCCCTCCTGATCTCCGAAGGTGGAGAACGGGGTGGAGGACTCCAGGCATACCGTCTCAACCGCCCCATCCTTCTTAAATCCAACCTTCTCCTTTTTTGAACAAAAGACCATCTGCCGCAGCCTGATTCCATCGAAGATGGACATCCGGATATCCTGGCCCGGATGAATCTCCTCGTTCAGATAATACCGCACAAACATGGAGAGTGGATCATAAGTGTCAGAGGAAACGGGAACCTCTTCCTTTCCATTCTTTTTTCCATTTTCCCTCTTCTCGATGATCACCTTCTGATGAGCGGGATCGAAGGCGAGGGTCTGATGGTAATTCTTATCTTTTACCAGAGGTCCCCCCTGGTCGATCTCTTTGATGTATCGGATCGGCGAACAAGTGGTGGTCTCAACGATGGAGGTAAAGCGGTTTTTCATCCGGAAGAGGAATCTCAGGTTCGGGAGGGAGTCCACTTGAGCCTCAATCCGGTAGTGGGATTTTTCCCCTTCCTTAAATCCATTCTCAATTTTAATCGAGGCCTTGAGGATCGGAATGCCCAATTTCTTTGCGGTGTAAAGAAAAACCCTTCCTTCTCCAGGGGCGATCTTGGGAACCTTCTGGTCACTTCCGAAAGCCAGTGACGCGAGAAAAACGATACCGGTAATTAAAAGGAGGGTTTTATTTCTCATTTCTGAGGACCGATCTCAACGTCCTGTTTCCCGTTTGTCCTTATTTAATAATTATTCATCAAATTAACGATTTGTCCAGAAAAAATTTTAATGGGTCTCCAAAAGAGGGGTTGCCAATTGAGTCTCCTCGTGATACATAAAGATCAATCCAAATGCTCTTCATGGTTCTCATGGAAAGGGTCCCTGATGCGGGTCGCTTCGATTCAATTGAAGGTGGTTGAAGAATCGAAAGAAAAGGCACTGGAACACGCCTCTCATATGATTCGCCAATGCAGAGGAGCGAATCTCATCCTTCTCCCCGAGATCTGGAATATCGGTTTTATGAGTTTTGATCGCTACCGGGAAGAGGCAGAAACTCAGGATGGTCCGACCCTTCACCTTCTGCGAAAACTGTCGAGAGAACTCTCCTGCTACCTCCAAACAGGAAGCCTTGTGGAGAAAGAAGGAAATCGATTTTACAACTCCGCTTTTCTTTTAAACCCGAAAGGGGAAATCCTCGGCAGCTACCGCAAGATTCATCTCTTTAGCTGCCAGTCTCAGGAGGCAGAGATTTTGGCTCCCGGCACATCCGCCACCGTCACCCCCACAGAGTTTGGAAACTTCGGATTGGCCACCTGCTATGACTTAAGGTTTCCGGAGCTGTTTAGGAAGATGGTAGACCTCGGGGCTGAATTTTTTCTCATCTCCTCTGCCTGGCCCTATCCCCGCCTGGAGCACTGGCTCCTCCTGAACCGGACCAGAGCCCTTGAGAACCTATCCTATCTCATCTCGTCCAACAGCTCGGGAGTGAACCGGGGAACACAATTTGCAGGCCATAGCCTGGTCGTTGATCCGATGGGAAATATAGTCGCAGGAAGCGGTGATGAGGAGGATATCATCTGGGCGGAGGTGGATCGAGAAATCGTCCTCCGGGCTCGAAAGGAATTCCCCGCCCTGAAAGATCGGGTCTTCAAAAGCTAAGTGAAGCTCCCCGCCCACAGGGCGGGGCTTCCCGGAAAGGAAATCTCATTTATATTGTGCCCCTTGACCCCGCCTACAAGGCGGGGCTTGCGGGGCACTTG
>Ga0172371_10007888_pt1 | contig 15009 bp, 11 predicted proteins | sample Lak12m_FD_114543 | JGI IMG/M metagenome (GOLD analysis project Ga0172371, IMG submission 114543) | Freshwater microbial communities from Kabuno Bay, South-Kivu, Congo - kab_022012_12m | ecosystem: Environmental > Aquatic > Freshwater > Lake | place: Democratic Republic of the Congo: South-Kivu... | reverse complement strand
AGTTCCTCCGTGGCAATATGTGCTCGAGCACGTCCCACTGTCGCGAGCCCACGAGGGTTTTGCCCCGCCGCTTTGTGCCAAAGCTCCCCACGTGACCTCTGCCGGAGCGTCGTCCATGTGGCCCGCGGCCGAGACGTCGGCCGGCACCACGTGGCACTCCGGGCAACCCATTGCGAGATGCACCGGGCCGTCTTTCACGTGGCTCTGGTGTGCCCCAACCTCCGTCACGGTCGTGGCTTCAGCGCCGCCCACGCTCGTGGGCGGCGCCGCGTTCTCCTCGCTGCCGTGGCAAGAGCTGCACCCCATCCCCGCCACCTCGACCTGCCCGTCAATGTGCAGCCCCCCGTACACGTCGATCCCGCCGTCCTCCAGGACCGTGCCCGGGTGGCAGAGCGCACACTGGTCCACTTGAGGGTGCGGACCCGGCGGCGGCGCACCGTGGCAGGCCCCGCACGCGGTGATCGAGGGGTCCTGGCTGGTCCAGACCGGGGACTTGGCATTTCCCCCTGACATGGTCGCGCCGTGGCAGTAGGTGGACGAACAGGAAGCGCTCTTCCCGTCGAAGAAGGGCGCCGCACCGTCCGCAGTCGCAAGAGCACCCCACGTGATCTCCGCGGGGAGCTCTCCCAAGTGACCGCCGTCGAGCGCACTCGCGGGCACCACGTGGCATTCGTCGCACGCGACGGCCTGGCGCATAGGCCCGGCATTCAAGTGCGCCTGATGTGCGCCTACCGCACCGTCCGTGACGCTGCTTTGGCCGGATACGGACACGGGCGGAGCAGGGTTCAGGCTGCTGCCGTGGCAGCTCGAACAGTCCCCGATCTCTACGTCCACTGCACCGTCGATATGGTGTCCGCCTGCAAGGTCGAGAGCCCCGTCGTCGAGAACCGTAGCCGGGTGGCAGATGTCGCACCGTTTCATCTGAGGATGCGGCTCGGGCGGCGGCGCACCGTGGCACGTTCCGCAAGCTGCCTGGGTCCCGTCCACGACCGTCCACGACGGCTTGGTGTTGCTGCCGCCGCCAAGAGTTGCGCCGTGGCAGTAGACGCTCGAACACGTCGCGAAGTCGCGGTCCCATACCGGGGCGGCTCCGCCGGCCGCGGCCAGCTTCCCCCACGTCAGCTCCGCGGGCAGCGGATCGATGTGTCCCTCTTCTGTGGCCGTTGCAGGCACCGCGTGGCACTCCTCGCATGCGATCCCATTTCTCACCCGCCCCCCGGCGAGGTGCGCCCGGTGCGCCCCTACCGCCAGGTCGGTGGTCTCCGACTCGTCGTTTATCGCGACCGGAGGAGCAGCGTTCTCGCCGCTTCCGTGACAGCTCGTGCAAGTGATGTCCGAAGGCATCCCGTCGTCCAGTTGCCGAGAAGCGCACCCTGCCAGGACGACTGCCCAAACCATACACAATCGCATCGACTGGTGAGCGACGTTCAAGGCGATTGTGTTCAGACGCAAGCCAGAGCGAACCAATCCCTTCCTCCTCGATTCGTGACCCGTACCCCGTGCTGCTAGGGCCCCGGGGGCACCAGAGCCAATGCCTGGAAGTAGCCCGCGTCCTTGGTCACGTTCCAGACCTTGGCTTCGTCGATCCGTCCCACCAACCCTTTTCTGGACCCGCTCCCCCACATCAGCCCGCCGATCGAAAATGCTGAGCCGCACCAGTGCCCGTCGTAGCAGATCGCCTGGTTGCTGGGGCTGTGCGCGCTGTAGGGGAACATCTGCTGCTCCCCGGTCCCGGGCTGCGCGTAACATGACGCCGCGTTGGGGTCACTCCAGGTGACGTCCTTGCCGTTCACATACACACGGATCCGCCCTTGCGACGGGTCGGCCGGATCGCGATCGGGAAGCGTGTGGTCGAAAGTCGCGGCCACGTGGGTCCAGGCGTTCAGCGGCACGGGCTCAGCGCTGAAAGCGCCGCGAAGCCCGTTGCAATCGGCCCCATCCCACCCTCCGTCCCCCCACTTCGGGCCGCCTCCCGTCATGTTGGTGAGCAGCGCGGCCCTGAGGGTCCCGTCAACCTTCCGAAGCAGAAGCGCGTACCCGCCGTCAACGTAGGTGTGCTTGGCGAATATCATGTTCTCCACCTTGGCCGCATCGGTAGGATAGACCCAGGCTTCGAGCGTCATGTTGTACTTCATCTCGGTGTACTTCCAGGTCCCATGCTTCCCCTCGTCCGTGGACCACGACGAGTTGCGCGTCCCCACCTCCACGGGATTGTCCCCGTTGAAGACCGCGGCTTGTCCAGAATGTCCCGCCGCAAAAGTCCCCGCCGCGTCGAACCAACGGCCGTGCATGCGCCAGGTGCCGGAATCGCTCACGTTGTTCTCGAACCTGTAGTCCAGCACCAACGCAGGATCGAATAGGCGGGTGCCGCCCGCACCGCTCGCCTTGTCCATCCCGTGGATCGAGTTGGACCCGGGAATCCTCTGGTTCTGGTGACAGGATGCGTTCCCGCAACTCATGCCCGCGTGCCAATCACTGTAGTAGTAGTGACACGCGTTACAGCTTGAATTCCAAATGACCGTCCCCGAACCCTCCCAGGCATTGAGAGTCGGCCTCAGCATGGAGCTGACATTCGAACCGTGCGCCTCGTGGCAGTCGGTGCACGCGAGCACGAAGTTCGCGCCTGCGATCCTCTCTTCCTGATTGTAAGGTGCCCTGGTCCAGATCATCTCTCCTCTCCCCCGGGCAATCACCGGCCAGCATACCGACTCCTCGTCGATGCAGTCGTCCCCGTCCCACCCGTGTGCCTTGCCCGAAGAGAACCAGTCCGGCACCGTGCCGCCGCCGTTTGGTACGTTCGCGGACCCAAGGCCGTGGTGGTCGCCCGACCAGCCGATCTTGCCGTTTACCTCCTTCATCGGACCGTGGCAGTCCAGGCAGAAGGTGACGTAGTCAGGCATTGAGTCGCCGCCAAGTGCGTCTCCATTGGGCGTTCTGTAAGTCCCGCTGCCGGCGAAGTCGTCCATCTTCTCGCCCGGGCCGTCGCCCCATGGCGTCTTCCCCATCGCCCGCGGGTTCACCGCCGGGTCCGAGAACTCGGGCCTGGTTACCGGAGTCACGCCGGCCCCCGTGTCCTGGTGCTTCCCGGAAACGACGTGGGGATTGTGGCAAGTCGTGCACTCGAGATCGTAGACCTTGCCCTCTATCGTGATGCTCGACCCCGGGTCGTGACGGGCGCCAAGCCCGAATGCCTGCTGGATGTCGTCCGCCAGTGCCGCACCGGATATCGCATTGTTCTGCACTTTCCCTTCCGTATGGCATTTATAGCAGAATTCCGACATGCTGGTGTCCGCAGGCGCGGCCAGCAGCTTCTCCGCATCCGATCCGTGTGCGTTGGCGTGGCAGCCGTTGGCCTGCCCGTCTCCGAAACAGGAAAGCCCGGATGGAGAGCCGGGGACGGAGTTCTTGGCGTGGGCCGATGCGTCCCACAACGTCCCCGAGACGACCGGCGGCGTGGCACCGTCGCTGAACGGCTTGAGACCTCCACCCGCCGCAGCGCCGTCAGCATCATGGCAATGAAGGCAGAAAGGCCCTATGGCGCCGGTATCGACCGGCGAGAACGCGTAGGTGGTTGCTGCCCCGTTGTCCGGATCGCTCAGGAGGACCGTCCCTTTGGTGTGGCCGCTCATGAAATGGCAGACCAGGCAGTCGGCGTCGGTTACCGACTGCCCGACGTGGGTGGAATGACGCTCGAAGTCGCCGCCTGTGCCGACCACCTGGCGCCGCTTCCCCTGCGGCGCCGCATGGCAGTCCGTGCATCCTCCTGAAGCCAGGAAGCCGCTCTTGTGAGTGTGGCAGACGGTGCAGTCCTTCCCAAGCTCATGATGATGATCGGAAAGATCGCTTTGCGCATGGTGGGCCGTCTTCTGGTGGCAAGCCTGGCACGCGCCGACCCAAGGCGGCGCCTCATCTCCGAACGCGAAATGCTGAGGTCGTGCCTGGAAGACAAGCTGGTCCGCGGCCCCGGCCACGTACTTGGCAGGATCACTCCGGACAAGGCTCAGGTTGGCCGCCTCAGCACCTCCCGCGTGTGGGTCCGCTATCACGTGCGGAGCATGCGGATCATGGCACGACCCGCAATCCACGACCACCCCGCCGCCGATAACGTGATTGGTCACCTCGATCATCTCCGGCGCCATGCCGGTCGGGTTGTGGCACGACTTGCACAACGCCTCCTGCTCTTCGCCGCGAGGCAGCAACTTCCCGTGCATCGCGTGGCACGAGCCGCACCCGATGCCGTTTCCCTCGTTGTGCGGAGGCGAAAGAGCAAACAAAACCAGCGGGAAGAGCGCAGCTACAGCGGCCGAGACGGCAAGCCATGTCCGCCATCCGCAGATCTCCGTTCTCAGGCAGGCCATCAGCGCCCCTACTCCCGTTCCTCGGCGGGAACGGTCAGGCTCTGCACCCGCCCGTTTCCTGCCGAGCTCACGTACGCCCTGCCTCCGTCGATAGCAAGATCGAGCGGGTTGTTCAGCTCGTCAGGCCCGACGCCGAAACGGCCGTAGTGGCCGCGATACTCACCCGTCTCTCGGTCCAGGATCTGCGCCCTGTGCTGGAACGAATCCAGCACGTGCAGCAGCCCGCGCTCATCAAAATCAAGTGCCTGAACACGCGTGAACCGCCCCTCCCACTCCTCCGCAAATGCCGCGGCCGGCCCGCCCAGTACGCGCCTGAAACGACCATCCAGATCACACACCACAACCCGGCTGTTGCCCTGGTCCGCGACATACAACTCCGTCATGCCGTCCTCGGCCCGCAACACAGCCAGGGCGGACGGGAAACGCAACTCGCCCTGCGGCCATTCAGCTCCGCGAATCTCCAGCGGCTCTCCCCCGGCAACGTCCAGGACCAGCACCCGGTTGGCTTTCGAGTCCGCCACCACCAGGAGGCCTCCCGGCTCAAACAGAAGATCATTGGGCATCGGCACCGCTTTGACCGCCAGAACGCTGCTGCACGAGCCGTCGATCCCATATACCTCAATATTGTCACGGCCGTCGTTGCCTACATACAGCATCGAGTCAGGCCCCACTGCCAAGCCAAGCGGCCGATCGAGCCCCTTGAGCTCTCCGATGACCTGCAAATGGGAATCCAGCATGAACACGGAACCGACCGATGGATCGCTCACGAAGATGCGCCGTCCCTCCGTCCCCGCGGCCGTCCCCTCCGTCCCTGCGGCCGTTCCCACGGCCAGCCGCGCCGGCGTCCGAAGCTCGTGCTCAACCTGCCAGCCCCCACTGTACCCCGGTTGCCTGACCGACTCCCCCGGCGTCAGGAACGACTCCTCCCCCGGTATCCTGACCGAATCGTCTCCCGATGTCCGGGAAGGCACCGGGCTTTTCCAGGCCACGACGTCGGAGTCGGCGCCCTCCTGCCTGGCGACACACCCGGTCACGGCGGTGAGCACCCACCAGATCAACGCGCAAGTGATGTCTTTCGTCCTCATCCTCCGGAAGACCCTTCTGCCACGTCTGCCACAGACTAAATGGTATTCTCTGCTTCTGCAATACCCTTCCTGCTCTTGACTGGTTTTCAGTAATCCTGTAGAAGTGCAATAGTTTAGGGTCGCGGACAAGAGGACGGGGGATATCATGAACGACAAGCTTCAGCAGTGCTGGGAGATCATGAGCTGCGGGCGGGAGAAGGGCGGGCCGAAGGTCCTGCAGTTCGGGGAGTGCATCGCGTCGAAGGAAGGGCTGGGGCACAGTTGTTGGGCCATCGCGGGCACCCTGTGCGGCGGCGTGGTCCAGGGGACGTTCGCTCAGAAGGAAGCCAACTGCATCCTCTGCAAGGTCTACAAGCTGTACAACAGGCTCAGCGGGACTGTTGGGGCCAAGGTCCCGGAGATGTATCCGGAAGAGCAGCGCAGGTACACGACGATGCTGAAGGCCCGCGTGAAGAGATCCTGAGCGCACCGGGACGCTGGCAACTTCTTGTTGCCAGAGCGGCAGTCTTGGGCTAACCTTCGTCTCATGTTGCCTGCAGCGGCAAGCATGGGGACTCAGGATGGGTGACGAGGAGAAACGAAGGTATCCCAGGTACCCGGGAGGGGCGATCTTCTCGGGAGCGGGGCCGGGTGGCCGCATACACGCGGCAAGCGCGAACCAAGGTCCGGGCGGCGCGTTCCTGGAATCGGTCGAGCCGATGCGCCCCGATTCCAGAGTCTATCTCACCGTGCACGACCCGTTCGAGCGGGACCAACCCGTGGTGTTGATTGCACGCGTGACTCATGCCACCACGGTGCCGACCACTGGCGTCGGCCTGGAATGGCTTACCGCCGTCTGCCAGTTCGGGCTGGATCGTCTGAAGAAATTCCTGGACGCACACTTCCACCTGCTGGTGGACCCGCAACGCAGCGGAGCGCACGTGGCGTCCGAGCTTACGGGCTGCGTCTCCTATGATTTCAAGTACGGAACAGTCGAGCCTACGGAGCATCAGGTCCTGGAGGAGCTCGAGCACGCCGACACCTTCTATGGCTTGAAGCTCGGCGGCTCGTTCCTGCCCAAGGCACAGTTCATGGAAGTCAAGGTCCAGCGGTCGGGAGGAAGCGTCGTGTCCGCTGCGTTCAGGCGGGAGTCCGGCATGGACCTGGCCGCGCTGGACCACATGACGCGCTATGGCCACGGCGAGGCCCCGCCCACGGGTCCGGTCGCAATGGAGCCCGCGGATAAAGCTTTGCCCATGACCGACGAAGAAAGGGACGCCTGGCGCTGGGACCTGAAGCGGCGCCGCAGAGCAAGCCTCCCTGCCGAGATGACCGTGTCCGGCAAGAGGCTCCGCTGCGTCGTGACGCACCTGGCGCGGGATGCTGTCTTCCTCATGTACGAAGGCGAGCCCGCGTCCCGTGACGACCGCGTCGTGCTGGAGATCCAGGCGACCGTGGGCGTCAACTTCCAGCGCATCGTGCTGGTCGCGGACGTGACCAGGGTGGTGAGAGACAGGAAGCAGGGGAGGGTCGGCGTGGACACCCGCGTCGTCTCGATCGACGAGGGCAAGAACCCCGGGTTTTTCGATCAGCTTCTCCTGGCCCTGTGACGGAGGAAAAGGATGAGCAGATCATTTCTGGCAGCGGCCGTAGCGTTGGCGTTTTCCTGTGGTGAGGGCGGGGGACCGGGCGAGGTGCCCGGGGATGTGATCGACGTCCCGGGCGAGGTGCCCGGGGATGTGATCGACGTCCCGGGCGAGGTGCCCGGGGATGTGATCGACGTCCCGGGCGAGGTGCCCGGGGATGCATACGGCGACGTGCCTGCCGACTTCGTGCCCCCCGTGTGCGGGGATGGGATGTGCACGCCCGGGGAGACGTCCAACTCCTGCCCTGCGGACTGCGGAAGCGCCGCGACCTGTGGCGACGGCATCTGCGACAAGGCCGCGGGCGAGTGCGAGACATGCGGGGAGGACTGCGAGACCTGCTGCGGCGACGGCGAGTGCGACGAGTGGGAGACGTGCGAGACGTGCGTGGACGACTGCGGAGCCTGCCCTGCTTGCGGGGACGGGCAGTGCGCTGGCGGCGAGACCTGCACTGAATGCCCCGGCGACTGCGGCGAGTGTCCCCCGTGCGGCGACGGCTTCTGCGACAAGCCGGCGGGCGAGTGCCAGAGCTGCGGCATGGACTGCGGCGTCTGCTGCGGGGACGGCGCGTGCGATACGTTCGAGACCTGCGGGACCTGCCCTTCGGATTGCGGCGACTGCCCCAAGGCTGTGCTCTGCGCCGCGTTCGGGCAGCAGGGGACCAGCTTCTCCTGCCCCGTCGTTCTCGCGGCGGACAGCCAGGGGAGCCCGAAAGCCGCGGGCTTCCAACTCGACTTCTGGTACGACTCCGCGGCGCTCACTTTCGCGAAATTCCACGATGAGCTCTGCCAGGACGGCGGAGGCTGCATAGATTGGGACATCCCGCCCAACAACGTGATCCTGCCGTCGGGCCACACTCTGGCCTACCTCGACGTCGAACCGGGCCACATGCGCTTCCTGGTCTACCATGGCTCGGACCCGTTCAAGCCCGTTACGGAAGCGTACATGACCGGCGGCACTGTGTCGGGGGATGGAGAAGTCTTCGACATCGTCTTCACCGTGAACCAGACCATCCAGCAGGGCTCCGCCGAGGAAGTGACCGTCACCGACGGTGTCGCTACCGACAAAGACGCCAACAAGCTTGCGCTGGACCTCGTCGGAGGCGTGCTGGTTACCTCGCTCCCTTGATTTCTCTGTTGCATACGCGCCCGGATGGCCGCATGATTAGCGCGCAGGCAGGGAGGGTCTGATGGAGACCGCAGCCACGAAGCGGCCGGTCGTCTACATCGTGGACGACGAGGACGCGAACATCTTCATACTCCAGGCAACTCTGAAGCCGATGGGGTACACCCTCCACTCGTTCAGGTCAGGCACCGATGTGCTGGCAGCGCTGGATGGAGGCGTCGAGCCGCCCGACATCGTGCTGCTGGACATCATGATGCCGGGGATGGACGGATTCGACGTGTGCAAGCAGATCCGCGAAGATCCCCGGTGGGGGCGCCTTCCGATCATAATGGTCACAGGCATGGACGACGTGGAGCACCGGGTCAAGGGGCTCGGGTTTGGTGCAGACGACTACGTGACGAAGCCGTTCCACCCGCTTGAAGCGAGGGCACGGGTCAAGTCGCTTCTTCGAATCAAGTTCCTTGGCGATGAGCTGCATTCCAAGAACAACCTCCTGGCGGATGAGAAACTGCACCTCGAAGAGTTGGTCCGTGAGCGCACCAAGGAGATGGAAGACATCACCATCGGCGTGGTAGCGGCGCTGGAAAAGGCGAACGCGTTCAGCGACCTGGATACCGGCAACCACATCATGAGGGTCGCAGGCTACTCGGAGCTGATCGCGGTCAAGATGAACATGCCGGGAGATTTCTCGATCAGGATCCGCAGGTATGCGTCCCTTCATGACGTCGGCAAGGTTGGAATCCCCGACGATCTGCTGAAGAAGCCCGGCCCGCTCACCGCGGAAGAATTCGAGCAGATGAAGCGGCACACGGTGATGGGGTACGAGCTGCTGACGCTTGCACGCTCGGACGACATGGCCAAGAACATCGCCTTGTGCCACCACGAGAAGTTCAACGGCAGGGGTTACCCCAATGGTTGGACAGGGGACAAGATCCCCATCGAAGCCCGCATCGTGGCTCTTGCGGACGTGTACGACGCGCTCACGACCAAGCGGTGCTATAAGAATGCGTACCCGGTCGACGAGGCATTCCGCATCATCGAGTCGGAACGGGGGCGACACTTCGACCCCCAGGTCGCAACATGCCTCCTGGAGAACAAGGCAGCGGTACAGGCGATCCAGGAGCGGTACACGGATGCTGCCGGCACCGGGACGGAAGGCTAGGGCACTGGAGGGGAGATGCCCGAGGCGAACAATGGTCGATGGTCGATGGACGATGGACGATGGCTTGCCCAGAGGGAGTGGAGCGAGCCGAGGAGACGATGGACGATGGTCGATGGACGATGGACGATGGTCGATGGCCGGCGGGCGATGGTGGTGATCGCGGCGCTTGCGCTGCTTCCTGCTGCCACGCTGCTCTCCGCTGCCGGTTGCTCCAGCAGCTCGGACCCGGAGGTCGAGGGCAAGCTGCAGGCCGGAGAGATCTGCAAGTTCGCGGGCAAGTCATCCTGCGGCCTGGACGAGATCGGGGACGCTGACGCCGTGCTGGTGTGCGAAGTTACGGAGGACGCCGGCAGGGTCTGGGTGCTGAAGACCATCTGCCCGTTCGGATGCGCGGATGAAAAATGCCTGCTTCCTCCGCCTGACGTCGAGACCGATTGGCGTCCGCCCGTGGACGTAGTCGAGTTGGTGGAGGACACCGGGCCGGTCTGCGAGCCCGACTGCAAGGACCGCATCTGCGGCGATGACGGCTGCGGCGGCACGTGCGGCCAGTGCCCGCCGGACCACAAGTGCATCGACGGAAAGGAGTGCATCCTCTTCTGCGAGCCCAAGTGTGCAGGCAAGCAGTGCGGCCCAGACACGTGCGGTGGAAGCTGCGGCGAGTGCCCGTTTGGGATGAAGTGCGACGAGAACGGCCTTTGCGGCTGCTCCCCGGACTGCGCGGGCAAGGAATGCGGGCCCGACGGCTGCGGCGCAACGTGCGGCGATTGTCCTCCCGGGACCGACTGCTCTCCGTTCGGCCTGTGCGAGTCCGGCTGCATTCCGAAGTGCGACGGCCTCCAGTGCGGCACGGACGGGTGCGGCAGCACCTGCGGCAACTGCGCACCCGGCCTTTACTGCAGCCCGGACGGGCTGTGCACACCGCAGTGCTACCCCAATTGCACGGGCAAGCAATGCGGAAGCGACGGCTGTTTCGGCGTGTGCGGCTTCTGCCCGTGCCCCGACTGCCTGCCCACGTTCATCGATTGCAGCGCCGCGGGTTTGTGCGTGCAGGGGCTTCTCTCCTGCTTGGAGATCATTAACTGTCTGAACGAATGTCCGGTGGAGGATGCCGGTTGCCCGACCACCTGCTACCTTGCTGCATCAGGCAAGGCGCAGACCCTGTTCAACGACGTGGTTGATTGCATAATCGAGGAATGCGGCGACGCACCCACCCTCGAATGCCAGGACCAGGCATTGAATGGCACATGCATGGACGAGTGGATGGCATGCCTCAACGACATCTAGACACAATCGCCTTGCCTCGCCAGCGCTCACCGGTCAATGCGATTGTGTCTGGTTTGCTGAAGGCAGGTGATCCGATGAAGAACATCTTGTGGTTGCTCTTTGTGTCTTGTGCTTCGGTCGTGGTCGGGTGCGGTGGAGGCTCGTCCGGCAGCACGGACTCGGAGTCGGCCGAGACGACGGACTTGGCAGCCGTGGACGCGCAGGACACCGTGCTGCCGTTGCCCGAATGGGCGCCGCTGGATGGGGCCGTCATGGAAGGCATCAAGACGCTGAAGGGATTCGCGTGCACTCCCGGGCTGCTCCACCTGTCGTTCGTGGGAAACACGACCGAGGGCCTGTATTCCATGGAGGTCGCGGCCGGGACCGGCTTTGCTCAGGCATTCACCGGCGTCGGGATCCTGCAAGGGACGGATGCCGGGGTGCTGATCGCTACCGAAGGGGGACGGGAGCAATCGTCAGCCCTGACGCTGGTCACGCCGGACGGCACGGCCACGGACACGGGTTTTGCGCTGCCGGCCACGGAGATCCGGGCGGTCAACTACGTGAACAACTTCGTCATCACGATGAGCAAGAACTGGGAGCAGGCGCTGTACACGGCCCATCGCGGCAACCTGGCCGCCGGCGTGTTCGAGCAGGTAGCAGGCATCCTCAATGAGACCGGGATGAGCCTCCACGCCACGGCAGATGCCGTGTATCTCCTCGTCCAGATCAACGAGTACTCCGGCACCGGCTGCAGAACAGCTCCGATCACCGCGGGCGAACAGGACAAGTGGACACCGTGCCCCGGGTTCCCCGAGTTCGTGAAGTACAAGGAAGGCCAGGCATACAGCGTGAAGGCAGCCCTGTATGGTGATGCAGAGCATCTCGCAGTGTGGTTCAGGGTGAACGACAAGGGAGTGGACAAGTACCGGCACTACGTCCTCGATGGAGCGGGGAGCTGGACCGAGATTGCCGGTTTCCCCAACGGTCTGCCGACCGCAACGTGGCACGATGGCGAGTACCTTTACGTGGGCTATTCAGGCAGCAGCGGCGACGAAGCCGTCTACAGGGCACCTGCCGATGGTTCCGCCCCTGCCAAGCCTTTCGGCCGCGGGTTTGGTGACCCAGCGGAGAAGTCGGGCGTGGTCGGCTTCTGTGCGGATGGCCAAACGCTTTATGCTGCCTGGCTCGACTTCGCTCTTTCCGGAAGCACGGTTTCCATCTACTCGATGTAGAGGCTCAATGCTGTTCGCTACACGCTTGCACGTGCGTTTCTTCTCCCGGATTCGGGCTCGCTAGGCACGAGGTTCTCCCATGCACACAACGATCGACTTGCGAAGCGACACGGTGACGAGGCCGTCTGAAGGCATGCGCCAGGCCATGCGGGACGCGGAGGTGGGCGACGCGGTCTACGCGGAAGACCCGACCATCAACCGGCTGGAGCGCACGGTCGCCAAGCTCCTTGGCAAGGAAGCGGCCATCTTCGTTGCGACCGGGACGATGGCGAATACGCTTGGCATCAGGCTGCATGCGGATCCGGGGGACGAAGTGATCGCGGAAGCGACCTGCCACCCCGTGATGTTCGAGGCCGGCGGCTCAGCGGTGTTCTCCAGCGTGATCTTCAAGACGGTGGCAGCGCCCAGAGGCATACTGGAGCCCGCGCTCGTCCAGCCCGTGCTGCACGACCCGGTCTACTACCGGCCGACCCAGAAGGCGCTTCTCATCGAGAACACGCACAACCGCGGGGGCGGCTCGGTCTACACCGTGGATGGCATCACCAACCTGTGCAAGCTTGCGCACGAGCGCTCTCTCAAGGTCCACATGGATGGCGCACGGCTCTGGAATGCGTGTATCGCGGGCAAGGCGTCGCCGGCCCAGTACGCCCGCGACGTGGACACCGTCTCAGTCTGTTTTTCGAAGGGTCTCGGGGCACCTGTCGGCTCTGTGCTTGCAGGCTCCGTCGCGGACATCGATCGGGCGTGGCACTACCGCCACATGCTGGGTGGAAGCTGGAGACAGGCCGGAGTGCTGGCCGCGGCAGCGCTCTATGCGCTCGCCAACAACTTCAAGCGTCTCTCCGAAGACCACGCAAACGCTGCCCGGCTCGCGCAGGGAATCCGCAGCAGGCTGGGCCTGGACGTGGTCAACCGGGTAGAGACGAACATGGTGTTCTTCAACCACCCGGAGGCGGGCCGCCTTGTGGCCGCGCTGGCTGAGAGGAACGTGCTCGTGGCCGAGGCCGCACCGGGCGTCATCCGTTGCGTGACGCACCTGGACGTGGACCGGGAGGACATCGATCGCGCTCTCGACGCCATGGCCGAGGCAGCGTGATGGTCGATGGACGATGGACGATGGACGATGGTCGATGGACGATGGTCGATGGTCGATGGTCGATGGACGATGGACGATGGTCGATGGACGATGGACGAAGGGCGATGGACGATGGACGATGGGAGATGGTAGATGGTAGATGGTAGATGGTAGATGGCGGGGGCACCTTGAAGGAATCTGCGGGATCACTCTTGGCCAGGTTCGTGCGTTTCGGCATCGTCGGGGGAAGCGGCGTGCTGGTGAACCTGGGCATCTACGCTCTGCTCACGCGTTTCCTGGACCTTGGGCAGACGCTCACGGGCCTTTACGCCTGCTATGCGTTTTCGGTCGAGATCTCGATCATCACGAACTTCCTGCTGAATGACTTCTGGACATTTGCGGATCGCCGCGGCAAGGCAGGGTTCTGGACCCGTGCGCTGCGCTTCCACCTGGTGAGCCTGGTGGGTGCGGGCGTGAACTGGGGCGTGTTCGCGTCGCTGGTCTGGTTCCTCGAGAAGGGCTCGCTGGTCCTCTTCGGCACTCTCACCATCGGCCCCTGGACCGGCAACGTGGACGACATGATCTCTGCTTGCATCGGCATCATCGCTGCCATGACGTGGAACTTCTTCGCCAACCTCATCTGGACCTGGCAGAAGTAGGGCAAGTCACGTTCTTGAGAGCGCATTCTGCGACCTTGTCCGGCCGAGGTGGGAGAATAGGCCGGCGGGTCTACTCGTCGCAGTAGCCCGCGTCCTGGGGGTCGAAGTAGGGCGGGCACGGGGTGAACGGCGATTCGCATTGGGGTTCAAGCCCGTCGTTCGTGTTGCAGATCTGCATGCACTCCTTGCCCGCAATGCAGTCCAGCCCGGGGCCGCAGTCGTTCGAGAAGCTGCACTCGTCGCCTTTCTCGCCGGCACCGACCTTGAGGCAGATGGGCTGGTTTATCGTGCTGCTCGACCAGTAGCACGCCTCCCCCTCTTCCTTGCAGTTCTGGGTCAGCAGGTTGCACTTCTCGTAGTCGGTGGTGGACAGGCTGCACACCTTGTACGGCGCCCCCTCTATGCCCAGGCACTGCTTGCCCATCCCGCAGTCCGCCATCGTCTTGCAGTACTTGTAGCAGTGCTGCTTGTCGTCCGTCTGGAACGCCATGCACACCCCGTCCTTGCAATTCCCCTGCGTCGCACACTCCGCACCAGCCTCAGCGTCACCCTCCAGCACGCACCCCGGCTTGTCCGCCAGTCCGAAGATGCAGTTGAACCCGTCTTCGCAGAACTCGTCCGTGAACGGGTCGCAGTCCGGGTTCGCATAGTCGGAGCAGTCCTCCTTCAGGCCCCATGCCGCATCGAACGAAAAGTCGGCCTTGCAGCACGACACCACAGGCGCAAGCTCGTATACCAGAGCGACACGGTCCGCGGCCTGCACCGCGCCGTACAGCTTGTCCGAGCCCTTCACCCCTTCCATCATGAACACGCCGTCTTTCAAGTCCACGACGTATCCCTTCTCGAACGCCTTGTTGCACGTGAGCTTGGTGAACTCGTTTATCACCTTGCACCCCGTCTCGCCCACACAAGAGAACGACGCAGCCAGCAGAAAGACCTTGCCGTCGTTCACAGCAAACGTGATCGAGTTCTTGCCGTCCGTCCATCCGTAAGTGCCCGGCTCAAGCTCCGGAAGGGGGTCTGCCGGTTCGGGATAAACCACTGGGCCGGTCGAGTCCTCCTTTGCTTCTGCCTGTGCCCCATCCTGCCCGGCACCGTCCCCGCCGCCTGCCCCGTCCGCCTCTGCCAAGGCAGCGTCCGCCGTGTCTCCCCCTTTTCCTCCGTCCCCACCCGACGAGCAGCCCCACGCAGCGCTGCCCGCTGCATACATCACCAGGAACAACAAGAGATAGCTCTTCATGTATCCGCCCATGTTGCGTCCCTCGTCCCCTCGGCTCGCTCCGCTCGCTCGGGGCAGGCCATCGACCCCTCGACCATCGACCATCGTCCATCGTCCGTCGCCGGGCTACTTGATCTTGATCTTGTCGTAACGCCGCTGCGCCATGGTGCGATGCTTCGACTTGGAGTAGTCGGACAGCACCTTCT
>Ga0172371_10007886_pt1 | contig 15013 bp, 11 predicted proteins | sample Lak12m_FD_114543 | JGI IMG/M metagenome (GOLD analysis project Ga0172371, IMG submission 114543) | Freshwater microbial communities from Kabuno Bay, South-Kivu, Congo - kab_022012_12m | ecosystem: Environmental > Aquatic > Freshwater > Lake | place: Democratic Republic of the Congo: South-Kivu... | reverse complement strand
GCCGACTTCTGCTATCGGGGCTGGCGCCATGCCCACGGCAAGATCGTGGTGGCAGGGCGCTTTGCCCTGGGGCACGATCACCCCAAGGACATTGCCGCCCGCTGCCATCAGCTGGCCAAGCAACGGGCAGCCAAGCAACCGAAGGGGGTCGCCAGCGCCGGTTCCTTCTTCAAAAATCCAGCCGGTGATGCCGCCGGTCGCCTCATCGAAGAGGCGGGGCTCAAGGGGTTGCGCCTGGGTGATGCCGAGGTCTCGACCGTGCACGCCAATTTCTTGGTCAATCGCGGTCAGGCCAGCGCCAGCGAACTACGAAACTTGATGATCCTGGTGCAGGAACGGGTCGCCAAACGCTTTGGGGTGGAGCTCCACCCCGAGGTACACTTTATCGGACGATGGGGGCAATGACTCGCCGTGAATCCCTGGCTGAACAAAAAGAAAGGCTGGAACGCCAATCCGCTACAACGCAATAGCCTGCGCAAGGCCGAGGTCAGGAAGGGCTTTTTGATGCTCACCCTGGCCGCCGTTTTGCTGGTTGGCGGCGGGGCAGGATCGGTGATGTTGTTCTATCGCTGGCTCTGCGTCTCCGATTTTTTTCAAGTCACCGCCATCGACATCACTGGCAATCAGGAGGTCGACAAGAATACCATCCTCCAGTTGGCCGGGGTGGATGCCCACGCCAACCTGCTGGCCTTAGACCTTGAGGTCATTGCCCCAAAGATTCGTGGCTACGGCTGGATCGAGGAGGTCAAGTTATGGAAGGAGTGGCCGAGCCACCTGCACATTGAGGTGCGTGAACGCCGTCCGCTGGCGCTGATCAACACCAAGAGCGGCCTCTACTATGTCGACAGCAAGGGACAACCCTTTGCCGTGCTCAACGGCCAAACGGAGATCGACTTCCCGGTGATTACCGGCCTCGAGGACAGCGTCACCGTCAAGGGCAAGTCGGTGGTGATCGATTCGCTTGAGCCAGTGCGGGCCGCCCTGCAATTTATCGGCTATGCCGCCAAGGGCACTTCGTCCCTGCCGGCCCAGAACATCTCCGAGATCCACTACGATGAAAATCAAGAGGTTATCCTCTTCCTGGCCGATCGTCCCTTCCCGATTTTCTTAAGCAAAGAATTAGGGAAGAAGGCATACAATCGACTAGCAAAGGTGCTCTACTGGTTGTATAAGAAAAAGGAGTTCCAAACGGTGGCCTATATCCGTTTAGACTACTTGGAAGACAAGATCCTGGTCGGCACCACGGGCAGCCCGAAAACCGCCTCAGCCCTTCGGCGCGATAGCCGAGGAGGACGATGTTTCTGGTCAAAGGGACAGGATGAGCCTGAGGTGTGACCGCCACTTGGGGAGCCGCTCCAGCCGTGGAATGGACTATCGACAATCAAAGAGGGGGAGCCGCTGCGGCCCACCCCCGCTGTGTATAAATACAAAGGTGTATTGATGGGGCATGATGATTCAGAATTGATTGTTGGACTGGATATTGGCACCACCAAAATTTGCGTCGTGGTTGGTGACGTAACCGATGGCAAGGTCAATATCATCGGCATGGGGGTTCACCCCTCAGTTGGTCTGCGCAAGGGGGTAGTAGTCAACATCGAAAGTACCGTCAACTCGATCAGTCAGGCCATCGCCGAGGCAGAGCAGATGGCCGGGTGCACCATCGCCACGGTGTACGTTGGCATCGCCGGTAGTCACATCAACGGCTTCAACAGCCATGGACTGATTGCCATCCAGCACGAGGAGATCCACAAAGAGGACATTGAACGGGTGGTGGAGGCAGCCAGCGCCGTGCCTATCCCCCCCGACCAGAAGATCATCCACGTCTTACCTCAGGACTTCACGGTCGACAACAACTCAGGCATCCAAGACCCGCAAGGCATGACTGGTGTGCGTTTGGAGGCCAATGTCCATATCGTCACGGGTTCGGCAACCTCCATCCACAACATCGTCAAGTGCTGTCAACTGGCCCACCTGGAGGTCGCTGGGGTGGTGCTTGAGCAACTGGCCTCCGCCGAGGCAGTACTGACCCCCGAGGAGCGGGAGCTGGGGGTGGCCCTGCTCGATATTGGTGGCGGTACCTCCGACCTGGCGATCTTTGTCGATGGGGCCATCAAGCACACCTTCGTCCTCGGACTTGGGGGCAACAACCTGACCAACGACCTCTCCATCGGTCTACGCACCCCGATGAAGGATGCCGAGCGCTTAAAAGAGATGCACGGCTCGGCCATGTCATCGATGATTGACAAAGACCAACACATCGAGGTGCCAAGCGTCGGTGGCCGTAGCCCCCGGAAGTTGTCGCGTAAGGTGATGGGCGAGATCCTTGAGCCCCGGGTCGAGGAGATGCTGACCTTGATCAATCGCGAGATGTCCGAGCTCAGGGTCGGCGAGGGGCGGGCCAAGGATCTGGTCAACGTCGGCATCGTCCTCACCGGCGGCACCGCCCTGCTCACCAATATCCAGGAACTGGCTGAGCAAATTTTTGATCTGCCGGTGCGTATCGGCATGCCCCGTGGGGTTGGCGGGGTCAACGACATCATCCATTCCCCCCAGTGCGCCACCGGGGTTGGGCTCCTGCTCTATGGCATGCGCAATCGGGCCGAGGCCCAGGCCTTGGCTCAGCGCAACAAGAAGGGAATGGGTAAATTGTCGAGCCAGCTCAAGGGGTTGTTTGGCAAGTTTTTTTAAAAAAACAGAAAGGAGACCACGATGTCAATGACATTTGCAATCGCTGAAACGGACACTCGTGCCAAGATTACGGTAATCGGAGTTGGCGGTGGGGGGGGCAACGCAGTCAATACGATGGTCGAAAGCGGCCTGACCGGGGTCACCTTTGTCGCCGCCAACACCGATATCCATGCCCTAGAGTCGTCCAAGGCCGATATCCGCATCCAAATGGGGCCCAAACGCACCAATGGTTTGGGGGCAGGAGCCAACCCCGAGGTCGGACGCGAATCGGCAGAAGAGAGCATCGCTGAAATCCGCGAGGCCCTAGCCGGGGCCGACATGATCTTTGTCACCGCCGGCATGGGCGGCGGCACGGGTACCGGGGCGGCACCCGTGGTTGCCAGAATCGCCCGTGAGTTTGGGGCCTTAACCGTTGCGGTGGTCACCAAGCCCTTCGGCTTTGAGGGCCGAAAGCGAATGCGCAACGCCGAACAGGGCTGGGCCAAGGTCAAGGAGCATGTCGACACCATCATCACCATCCCCAACGACCGGCTGATCTCGATCAGCACCAAGGGGATGAACTTTGACGACAGCATGAAAAAGGCGGATGATGTCCTGGTGCAGGCGGTCAAGGGCATCTCCGATCTGATCAACCAACCCGGCTTCATCAACCCCGATTTCGCCGATGTCCGCACCATCATGAGCGAGATGGGCCCCGCCCTTATGGGCTCGGGTGAGGCCTGTGGCGAGAACCGGGCCGTTGAGGCCATCAACATGGCGATCTCTAGCCCCTTGTTGCAGGACATCAGCATCAGTGGGGCCAAGGGGGTGCTGATCAATATCTCCTCCGCGCGAGGCCCCCTGACCCTTGCCGAGGTCAACGAGGCCACCTCCAAGATTGAGACGGAGGCCGACCCCGATGCCACCATTATCCTGGGCGTCATGTACGACGAATCCCTCGGCGAAAATATGCGGGTGACGGTCATCGCCACCGGCATCAAGGAGGAGGAGAAGTTGGAGACCCTCCCTGGCAACATCACCTCCCTGATCGGCAAGAAGGAGGCCGCCCACGAGGCCGCCAAGCCCACCCCGCCAAGCCCCCCACAAGCCCCGCCCAAGCCCCCCGTGGCCAGCCATCATCACCCCCGTCAGGAAGGTGCCTTTGTCGCCAAAGACAGCCTTCTCCGACCCTTGAGGTCGCACACCGCCACCAGCGTCCCCCGTCCCCGCCCCCACATCTTAGACGAGGATGAACTCGATCGCCCGACCTTTATCCGCCGGAATGAGAATTGATGTAGACCACGCTCGATGAGCGATAAAAAACGAGAGCGCTTCGACAATCGCGCCTTGTTTGCCAAGGAGACGGGAGGCGGCAAGCGCAAGTGGAAGGATAGGTTGCCTCTGGCCTTGGTCTTCCCCAACACCTACCGTCTTGGTATGTCCAATTTGGGCTTCCAGTTGGTCTGGGCCCACTTGAACCACCACCCAGACATTGTCTGCGAGCGCTTCTTTCAGACCCCGGGACTGCCCCCACTATCAATCGAATCCAACCGTCCGCTTAGGGATTTTCCGATCATCCTCTTCTCCGTCAGCTTTGAGCAGGATTTCCTGGCCGTCATTGAGCTGCTGATCGCGGGCGGCATCCCCCCCCTGGCCCAAAAGAGACGCGAGGGAGGGGGGCCAGTGACACCGGGCAATCCGCTTGTCCTGGGCGGCGGGGTAGCCACCTTCATCAACCCCGAGCCCCTGGCCCCCTTCATCGATCTCTTTCTGCTCGGCGAGATTGAACCCGTGGCCGCAGCCCTGATTGAGCATCTCTTCACCCTGGCTGGCGGCGATCCGGTGATGGATCAACTGCGGCTGATGGCCCAAACCCTGCCTGGTTGCTATGTGCCATCCCTCTATCAGCCCCATTACGCAGCCGATGGCCGTTTGACCTCCGTCCTCGTTGCCCCCGGCACCCCCCCCCGCATCAAAAAAACTATCCACCACCGTTCGGAGGTGGCAGGCCACTCGCAAATCCTCACCCCAGAGACCGAGTTCGCCAATATCCACCTGGTCGAACTGGGCCGGGGCTGTAGCCGCAGTTGCCGCTTTTGCGCGGCGGGCTACGTCTATCGCCCTCCCCGGCTGTGGCCGTCAGAGGCGATCACCGCCGCCATCCTCGCCCGCCCCGAGGGCAACCAGCGGGTGGGCCTGCTGGGCATGGAGATGGCCAAACCCGAGGCCTTGAGCGCGGTCAGCGATTTTTTGTTGCAACAATCCTGCTCGCTGTCCTTCTCGTCGCTACGAGCCGATGTTATTCGCGGGCCGCTGCTTGAGCTCCTGGCCCGCAGTGAGTTGAAGACGGCGGTTATCGCCCCGGACGGCGGCTCGGAACGTCTACGCCGGGTGATCAACAAGGGCATCACCGCCGCCGATTGCCTGCAGGCCGCCGCCGATCTGGCCGAGGCCGGGCTCTACCACCTAAAGCTCTACTTCATGATCGGCCTGCCGACCGAGACTGAGGAGGATTTGGCCGAACTGGTGGCCCTGGTTGGCCAAATCCAGGAGGTGATGATGGCCATTGGCCGCCCCCGGGCTCGGGTCTGCCGTCTGACCTTGAGCATCAACTGCTTTGTCCCCAAGGCCTGGACCCCCTTCCAATTTGCCGGCTTCACCCCGGTCAACAGGCTCAAGGCCAAGATTACCTTCCTGCGTCGGGCCTTCGCCTCCAGTCACCACCTGCAACTCCACTTCGACCAACCCGATCATGCCTTCTTCCAAGCCATGCTGGCCCGGGGTGATCGACGGGTGGGCGAGGCGCTGCTCACCCTGCAGGGTGGAGACAAAAATTGGCGTCAGGCCTACCGTCAGGCGGGGGTCGATCCCGACTTTTATGCCGTCCGCCAGCGCGACCAAGACGAGCTCTTGCCCTGGGAGATCGTTGATCATGGACTCAAACGTTCCTACCTGTGGGGAGAGTACCAACAGGCGCTTGCCTCTCGAAGCTCAAGCCCTTGCCCTATCAATGAGGGCTTAGGCTGCCGACGCTGTGGGGTCTGCCATGACTGATCGCCGAGACAAAGGGGGGGGAGCGGAGAACATGGATCAGAAGCCCTTTGCCCTGGTCAAATTCTTCTCCTTTTCGGCGCTGGCCGTCTTCCTGGTCTTCACCCTGCTGCTCGTCTGGCTGATTTCGAGAAATACCAGGGAGATGCTCCTGCAACGCAGCGAGGCCTACGCCCTGGTGCTGGCCGAGAACCTCAACCATCAGGTCTACCAGCAATTCATCGTCCCCACCTACCTGCGTTACAGCGAGATTGCCTTGCGCAAACCAGAGCAATTTCAGCGTCTTGACACGATAATCAAGAACACCACCCATGGGCTCCATATCGATTCGGTCACCATCTACGAGACCAGTTCCCCCAAGGTGGCCTACAGCACCATCCCCGCCAAGGTCGGGCAACTGGAGGCAGAGAGCGCCGAATACCGGAAGGCCAGAGATGGGGGGAACGTTTCCACCCTAACCACCCAAGGCTCCTTGCTCAGCCTGCTGCCGGGAGGATCAGGGGTGAGCAGCCAGTTGCGAACCTTCATCCCCTTCCGTCTAGAACAAGGCTTGGGCGAGGATACCGGCCCCATCCTCGGGGTCTTCGCCATTGTCCAAGACCTCTCCCCGGATCTGGAGGCAATGTTCCGCCTGCAGGGCATGATTATCGGCACCTCGATCATCATGATGTCCGGGCTCTTTGTGGCCCTCTGGTTGATCGTTGCCCGCGGCGACAAAATCATCGCCCGTCGGGCCCAGGAGCGGCTGAAGATTGAAGAAAAGCTGAATCATGTCGAGCGCCTAGCCGGTTTAGGCAAGATGGTGGCCGCTGTCTCTCACGAGATCAAAAACCCGCTGGGGATCATCCACAGCACCGCCGAAGTGCTGGCCAAACGCCTGACCAAGGTGGCCCCCGGCAACGAGCATCTCTCGAACATCATCATTCAGGAGACCCGGCGTCTCGATCGCATCGTCACCGAGTTCCTCGACTTTGCTCGTCCGCAAAAGATGCGCATTGCCCCGGTGGTAGTCAGCGAGCTGCTGATCCGCGCCATCCGCTTTATGGAGCCCGAGCTGGCCCGAGCCAAGGTTGTCTTGAACCAGGAGATCGACGACACGGCGACGGCGGCCGTTGATAGCGATCACCTCTATCAGGCTATTTTGAACATCATGGTCAACGCCGTACAGGCCATGCCTGAGGGCGGCACCCTGACCATCCGCCTGGTGCCGGAAGCGCCCACCCGCTCGGTCTGCCTGACCCTCGCTGACACCGGCATTGGCATGAGCGAAGAGGTGCTCGGCCAGATCTTCACGCCCTTCTTCACCAAGAAAAATCGTGGCACCGGCCTGGGTCTGGCCATTGTCAAAAATATCATCGAATCCCAACTTGGCCAAATCGACGTCGACTCTAGCGAGGGCAAGGGTACCGTCTTTACCATTCGGCTACCGCAGACGAACGACTAACCTGGCATTTTTACTGGTAATCTTTTTTGTGGTGCAGGTTTGCTGGATGTGGTATGGCTCCTGGTGTCTCTTGGATTGCGATCCGTTTGAGGCCTAACAATTTAGCGAGGGGGGGAACGATGACAATGGTCAGTGAGAAACCCTGTTGGGAGATTATGCGTTGCAGCGGTAGCGGTTGTGTGGCGCAAAGACACCCTGAAACGCCGTGCTGGGAACTGGCGGAGACCTTAAATTACACGGTCAGCGCCCATGGCGTCTGTCGTGACTGCATCGTCTTTGTTGCCAAGCAGACACCATCGATCTTCACCGATCAAGAGCTTGCCGTCATCCTCTCCCACCCAAAAGCCTACGGCCCCAACCGCCCCAAGTGCCCCGCCCTTGTCAGCCGCGAACGGCTGTGGCCAATCTACTCAGAACGACGCCGGGCAACCCGTTACCGGATACGTGGTCAAGCCAAGGCCCTGATTGCCAACCAAGGGGCCTGCGCCGGACATGTCCTCGATTTGAGCTCTAAAGGGCTCTCCTTCTCCCACAACAGACAAAAAGATTGGGCAGGCCAATTGCTCCAGATGGACATCCGGGGCGAACAGTTTGTCATCCAAGGCCTCCCCGCTCAAATCGTCTCCGACCACCCCTTCCCCACCTCCTCCCCTGAAACCCGCCGCTGCTGTGTTCGCTTTAACACCCTCTCCCTCCTCCAGCGTGATCTGCTCGATGAGGTTATCTCCCAGTACGGTCGCCCCAGTTACGAGGAGAGTTATTGCTGAAAAGTTTGTTCATTGGCAAAAAGGCCGTGGGCATTATCAAGGCCAATGGGGACAAAAAAAAGGGGGGGCTAGACCGTAAGGTCTAACCCCCCTTTTACTTTTTTAACTGGAGGCGGCGATCGGAGTTGAACCGATGAATAAAGGTTTTGCAGACCTCTGCCTTAGCCACTTGGCTACGCCGCCGCATTCAGTTCCCTGAAAAGCGCGGTCATCATAGCCGCTGTGTTCTGATTTGACAAGGAGAAAATGCTCCACAAAAAATTGCCCTTAGCCGCTTAGTTGTGGTAAGAGTGGAACCGTGGATTACAACCATCATAGCGGCAGACAAGGACATCTCCCCGGCCCATCGAAATGAACAGAAACCCCCTCACCCCCCAGGCCCCACTCCCCATGCCAGCGGATCATCTAGGTCATCGTTTCAACAAGCAAGGCCTCTTAACTCAGGCCCTGACCCACTCGACCTATCGCGTCGAACATCCCGGGCAAGGGCGGCAAGACAATGAGACGCTGGAGTTTCTCGGGGACGCCGTCCTCGACTTGGTGATTGGTGCCCTGCTCATCGAGCGATACCCCACCTTGAGCGAAGGCGACTTGACCAAACTACGCTCGGCCCTGGTGCAAGAACAACACCTCGCCCTGGTTGCCACCGACCTCCGCCTGGGTGACTTTCTCTTGCTGGGCAAGGGGGAAGATCGAAGCGGCGGACGCCACAAGCCCTCACTGCTCGCCTCCACCTACGAGGCGGTGATTGGGGCAATCTTTCTCGACAGCGATTATCCCACCGTCCAAGCCCTGATCGAGGGGCAATTCAACGCCTACCTCGCCGAGGCCAGACGCTCGATTGCAACAAAGGACGCCAAGAGCGCCTTGCAGGAACTGACACAGGAACAATTCAACGCCGCGCCGACTTATGTCCTCGATCATGAGGAAGGACCTGATCATGCCAAGACCTTTACCGTCTCAGCCCTGCTCCTCGGCCAAGTCATCGGCTCCGCCGCCGCCCGCAACAAAAAGGCCGCCGAGCAGAAGGCCGCCGCCGCCGCACTCGATCACCTCCGGCAGCGGGCTCTGGGCCTTGACCCCCCATGAGGAGAGCGCAAAGCCCCACCCTGCCGGCCAACCGGCCGCCGCTGGTCATCCCCATCTTCATTCCCCATCAGGGTTGCCCCCATCGCTGTCTGTTCTGCAACCAGCAGCCCATCACCGGGGAGGCAGAACCGGCCACCACAGATGAGACCAGCAAGGCCATTGCCGCCACCATCCGGCTCTGGCTCGAACGTTCCCCACGCCAAGGCCGCCGTGTGCAGGTGGCCTTTTACGGGGGGAGCTTCACCGGCCTACCCCAATGGCAGCAACAGCAACTGCTTTCAGCCGTTCAACCCTTCATTCGCCAAGGACAGGTGGACGGCATCCGGCTCTCCACCCGGCCAGACTATGTCGATAACGACACCCCGTCGATGCTCCTCTCCCTGGGGGTGGAGACGGTCGAGCTTGGGGTGCAATCGATGGAAGAGTCGGTGCTCAAGCAAAGCCAACGGGGCCACAACGTCCAGCAAATCGCCAACGCCATTGCCGTCCTCAAGGGGGCAGGTCTCACCACGGGGGCACAACTGATGCTCGGCTTGCCTGGCGAGACCACCGCCAGCGCCATCGCCGGGGCACATCGCCTTGCCCTGCTGCGCCCCGATTTCGCCCGGCTCTACCCCGTGCTGGTCATCCGTGGCAGCGGGCTTGAGGTCTGGCACCGCCAGGGGCGCTATCGTACCCCCTCCCTCTGGCGAGCGGTGGTGCTCGCCGGGCGTTTGAACCGTATCCTTGCTCAACAGGCCATCAAGGTCGTCCGTACCGGTCTCCAGCCCAGCGCCGAATTGGAGGCCAACCTGGTGGCTGGCCCCTACCATCCGGCCTTTGGCGAGTTGGTCAAGTCGCGGCTCTTGTTCAACGAGACGCGCCGGCAACTCGCCCCCTATCGAGGCCAGGCCTGCCGCCTGACCCTCGCCAGCCAAGATCACTCCCTGTTCAGCGGGCAACGACGCTGCGGCGAGAAGCGGCTAGCACAACTCCACCTCCTCGATCAGACCACCATCGTCTTCAACGACACCCCCGGCCTGCGCGGCCATGTCGAGGTCGTAGGCCTCAGTCACTCGCCTTGACATAGATTCGCCAGGGGGCGGGATAGCCTTCGATGGTCAGCGAAGGGTTGTTGGGATCCACAAAGTCACGGTAGGATTCAAAGGTCATCCATGCGGTCTGCCGTTGTTCTTCATCCGTCATCGGGTGCTGGGCAAACAGCTCGATGGTCTTAAATCCGGCCCGTTTCAGCCAGTTGATCAGGCAGGGGGCGGTGGGCACAAAATAGGTGCCCGGCGCCTTGGCGTAAGTCGTCTGTGGGAAGAGGGCCACCGGCAGCTCGCCAGGGATGGCCTGCGACTCGACAATCAAGACCCCGCCTGGCCGTAAGGCCCGCTTCACATCGCGCAGCATCCCCAGCGGCGAGGGGTGATGATAGATGATGCCCATCAGGAAGATACAGTCGAAACAGGCGGGAAACAGGCCAATATCCTCCACACCAAAGGGCTCGACCTGGAGGGCGTCCTGAGCCGCCAGGGAGTTTAGGGCCTGAAAGGCAAAATAGTGTTGAACAAAGGGCTCAAAGCCAAGGACGACAGAGGGCCTTTGCTCCGCCATGCGGAACATATAATAGCCGTTATTACAGCCGATATCGGCGATCACCTTGCCCTCAAGACCCGGCAGGACAGGCAAGACCCGAGCCCATTTCCGATGGCTTCGCCACTCGGCATCAATTACGGTGCCAAAGACCTCAAACGGCCCCTTACGCCAGGGCATGAAATCGCGCATGGCCGTTTCAACCGTGAGCAACTGCCCGGCCTCAAGTTCATCCGCATGACCGATACGGACGGTATCCCCGCTGAAGTCAAGGGTGCGGGCCGTAATCCCCGCCAACGATTCGAAGGGCCTCCGAAAACGCAGGAAGCCCTTCTTCTCCTGCCAGAGGCGTTCATGCAAGCGCGAGCGCAGGGCCTTGACCGCCCGGTGATCCGCCGTTGGCATCAGGGAGAGATAGTCATTCATCACAGGCCCCCTTCAGGGATTGGAGAATACAAACAGTGAAGACAAAGGAAGAGTGGCGACAGCTATGCCAGGCCGCCGCACAACTAACCGATCTGGGAAAGATTGCCGAGACAATTCGCCATTTACCCCCGTACCGCGCCTGCCAGCAGATCCTGGTCTCGCCAGCCCCAGCCCTGAGTCAAGTACGGATTAACGCCCTGCTCGACGGCAAGGAGCTGGTCATCCCCGGCCCCGGGCTCAAAGAGGGCTTCTATCACCTACGCCCCTACGCGGTGCCCTTCACCAAACTGGCCTTTGCCGTCAGCCTGAAGGGCTTGACCCACCACGGTCAACTCCTGACTCACCGGGAGTTGGCAGACCTGTCGATTGGGCTTTTAGTCACCGAGGCCTTGGCCGTCGACCGCCGAGGGCTGTGCTTGGGCGATGGCAACGGCTTCTTCGATCTCTCCTGCGCCACCCTCAATCAGGCCGGGGCCTTGAGTGCCTCACCGATCATCTGGGCCGTCTCCCCCCCTCCCCTGAGCGAAGATCTGCCGAATGACCCCTGGGATGTCCCGGTTGACGGGGTGATCGGGCCGCTGGGGGGCACCTTCTTCCCCCCCAGAGAGACCCTGCCAAAGCTCCTCTGGCAGCACCTCGCCGAACAGCGCATCAAAAAGATGACTCCCCTGTGGAAGGAGTGGGGCAAGGGGCATCCAAACCGATAGCCCCCTGCAAAAAAAAAGAGCCGAACCATCTTGCCCCAACCCGCCAGCGATTAGGGCAAAACGACTCGGCTCTTCGGTGTGGCCAGGGGGACATCCCCAAGCTCAGCCGCCAGTCATCACTTCTGAATCAGCTCCAAATTCCCCTGAACCAAGACATCGACCACCCCCGGCTCGGCGAGGGTTGAGGTGTCGCCAAAGTCGTGGGCCTCATGCTGGCCAGCGGCGATCTTACGCAGGATACGACGCATGATCTTGCCGGAACGGGTCTTAGGCAGGCCATCGGCAAACTGAATGAATTCCGGGGTGGCGATCGGCCCAATCTCGGCCCGCACCCAGTTGCTCAAGGCCTTGCGCAACTCAGGCGTGGCCTCGACCCCAGCCTTCAAGCTGACGTAGGCGTAGATGGTCTGGCCCTTAATCTCGTGGGGGGCGCCAACCACCGCCGCCTCGGCCACATCCTTGTGGGCCACCAGGGCGGATTCGATCTCGGCGGTGCCTAGGCGGTGGCCAGAGACGTTGATGACATCGTCCAAGCGGCCCATGATCCAGAAATAGCCATCCTCATCCTTACGGGCACCGTCTTCTGGGTCGTAGATGCCGGGGAAGCGGTCAAAGTAGGTCTTCTTGTAGCGTTGGGGATCGCCGTAGACCCCGCGCAGCATGGCAGGCCAGGGGCGCTTGATCACCAAGCGGCCGCCCTCGTTGGGCCCAGCCTCTTTGCCCTCTTCGGTCATGATGGCGGCGTCGATGCCCGGCAACGGCCGGGTGGCGGAGCCTGGTTTGAGCGGGGTGGCGTAGGGCAGGGCGGAGATCAAGATGCCGCCGGTCTCCGTCTGCCACCAGGTATCGACGATCGGCAGTTTGTTGAGCCCGATATTCTCGTGATACCACATCCAGGCCTCGGGATTGATCGGCTCGCCCACCGTCCCCAAGATACGCAGCGACGACAGGTCGTTCTTCTTGGGGAGATCGGTGCCAAAGCGCATCAAGGCCCGAATGGCAGTAGGGGCGGTGTAGAAGATGTTGACCTTGAACTTCTCAACGATGTGCCAGAAACGGTTGGGGGCCGGGTAGGTGGGCACGCCCTCGAACATCAGGCTGGTGGCCCCCAAGGCCAATGGCCCATAGAGGATATAGGAGTGGCCGGTGACCCAGCCGATGTCGGCGGTACACCAGTAGACATCGTCGTCCTTCATGTCGAAGACCCACTGACAGGTGTGGGCGACGTAGGTCAGGTAGCCGCCCGTGGTGTGCACCACGCCCTTGGGCTTGCCGGTGCTGCCGCTGGTGTAGAGGATGAAGAGCGGGTCTTCGGCGTCCATGCTCACCGGCTCGCACTGATCGCTGATGTCCTCGGCCGCCATCTGCTCGTGCCACCAGAGGTCATGGCCCTCCTTAACGTTGATGGTGTTGCCACCTCGCTTGACCACCAGGGTGTTGGTGACCGAGGGACAATCGACCAGGGCGTCGTCGACGTTGGTCTTCAGAGAGATGGTCTTGCCACCCCGCAGGACGGCGTCGGCGGTGATCAAGACCTTGGCCTCGCAGTCTTGGATACGGCTCTTCAAGCTTGGGGCCGAAAAACCGGCGAACACCACCGAGTGGATGGCGCCAATCCGGGTGCAGGCGAGCAGGGTGATCGCCAGTTCAGGGATCATCGGCAGGTAGACGGCAACCCGGTCGCCCTTCTTGACCCCCAGCTTTTTCAGGACATTGGCACAGCGGCAGACGGCGGTGTGCAGCATCTGATAGGTGTAGACCCGGACATCCTCTTCCGGCTCACCCTGCCAGATGATGGCGGCCTTATTGCGGCGACCGTTGGTCAGGTGACGATCGAGGCAATTGGCAGAGACATTGAGTTTGCCCCCAACGAACCAGTTTACCTCCGGCTTGTAGAGGTCGGCGTCCAGCACCTTGTCCCAGGGCTTGTCCCAGGTGATCAGCTCCGAGGCTCGGTCGGCCCAGTAGCCCTCGGGGTCATCCATCGAGCGTTTGTAGTGGGCCTCGTACTCGGCCATGCTCTTGACACAGGCATTTTGCCGCCCGTCCGCCGGGGGATCGAAGACACGTTTCTCGGTTGATAGACTCTCAATGTTTTTTTCCTCGCTCATAAGCCTCCCTCCTGATTTCATGGATTGTGAACCAACATGTATCGCCAGGCATACCCAGTCTGCGTAAACGCCTCAGACCGCCGACCTTCACCGCCATTTCTTTAACAATGTGGTAGCCAGAGGTCAAGGGAATTGTAGGTAGAAATACGTTTTTCACCCCCTCATGGCCAGGCTGGCACCATAACGCCATGCACTGGACGCACCCGCCGTATTTTGGTAGAGTGACCGAGACAGATACCCCCCCCCGCAAGCGCCCTCGCCGCCCGGCCTCCTAGCAAACCCACAACCGCCATGGCCCTTACCGAAGAACAACAACTGATCGTGCGGCATCAACAAGGCCACGCCAAGGTTAACGCCGTCGCTGGATCGGGCAAGACCACCACCATGGTAGCGCGTATCCGCCACCTGCTCGAACAGGGGGTGCCCGCGGCTGGGATCATGGTGCTGATGTTTAATCGCTCGGCCCGTGAATCTTTCGCCACCAAGCTGGCGGCCAGTTTGCACTCGTCACGCCTCGCGCCCCCCGAGGTGCGCACCTTCCACTCCTTGGGGCTGCGCCTGATCGACAGCATGGGGCAGCGAGGGGCCTTGCCCCGCCGCACCTTGATCTCCGCCGACTACCAGCTTGAGGCCTTGGCCAAGACGGCGATCAAGACAACCATGGAGCGTCACGATAATGACCGTGACTGGTTGAGCAAGGAGAGCCAGGAGGCCTTTGTGACCTTCATCGACCTGGTCAAGGCCAACACCTCGCCGGCGGCAGCCATCTTCGCCCAGCTCGACCTTGCCCCCTCCTTCGCCTATTTTATTGAGGCCTTTGCCGTCTTTGAAGACCTGCAGCAAAAACAAGCGATGCGTTTTTTCCCCGATCTCATCCGCGAGCCGGTCATGGCTATCCGAGCCGATCCCGCTCTGGCCAGCTGGGTCGGCAACCGGGTTGACCACCTCATCGTCGATGAGTATCAAGACATCAACGAGGTGCAACAGCAACTCCTCAAGGCCATCGCCGGTGAACGCGCCCAGGTGATGGTGGTAGGCGACGTCGATCAGTGCATCTACGAGTGGCGTGGGGCCCAGCCGGTGTATATCAGCGAACGTTTTCAAGAGGACTTTCCCCACCCCAGCACCTACACCCTGTCGACCACCTTCCGCTTTGGCCACCGCCTGTCGCTC
>Ga0172371_10007885_pt1 | contig 15014 bp, 12 predicted proteins | sample Lak12m_FD_114543 | JGI IMG/M metagenome (GOLD analysis project Ga0172371, IMG submission 114543) | Freshwater microbial communities from Kabuno Bay, South-Kivu, Congo - kab_022012_12m | ecosystem: Environmental > Aquatic > Freshwater > Lake | place: Democratic Republic of the Congo: South-Kivu... | reverse complement strand
GGTCTATGTCTTCGGCGAGAAGGCAGGTATTCCACTGACCAACCTGCACACATTCTTCCGGATGATGTGGGCTCAACCGGCATTGCAAGGATACGCAACCAGGATCTGGCATCGCGAGTTCGACGACGTGGGATTCGATCTTCAGGGCGGACTCAAAGATGTCACGCTGATGATCAACGCCGCCAATGAGCAGGGCGTGCGCTGGGATTTCGCCGAGGTGATCCAACGCAAGATGAATGTCGGCCTCGAGATGGGGCTCGGAGCGAATGACTGGAGCTCCACGTATGAAGTGACGCGCGCTCAAGCCGGGCTTGGCACTTAACTCGACTCTATTCTCACAGACCTGCAGCCAATCCATGCAGATAGGTCCGAAAATAACAAAATCCGCCTTGATTGGCGGATTTCCGTGTTCCCTAAAGGGGGTTGAAATTCCTGATGATCGTTTCAGCAATTGAGAGGCGGCTCCTCTTGTTTCCTGATGGAAGTACAGATATTCCACACCCTGATCTCCGATAGATGATACAAACTGGCAAGTTGTCGGATGGTTTTCTTCTCAACTGTGTGCATCCGGTAGATCTCCACATCCCTCGGATTGACCGGCCGGGGTTTTCTGGGCGGAAGCGGCTTCTCTGCCAAGTGGGGGGCGAGTTTATAGATGGACTGGATACTTTTTTGGTCCATATCATGCAGCGAGCGCTCGATCGGTTCCGCTTCCAGCATTTCCTTCTCATCCCTCCTTCCCAAGCCGGCTCCGAGCGGATAACGGTACCGGATTCGTACCTGATCGTAACCAAGCTCGACTTTGATGATGAATCTTTCGATCATGATCCTGGCCGCCTGGATATCCTGCCGGCCGAGCGTGTCAGCCATCTGCTCGCGCCAGGCGTGGAACACTTCCTCGAGCGCCTCCGGGGAGAGCTGGAGATGCCGGGCATGTAGTTGACTTTCCATATCCCGAAGTTTGGCGGATAGCGTTGCTTTTTCGGCTTCCCGCTGCCGTAACCGGTCGACTGCTGATTGTGCCCCGAAGTTTTCCACCATGTCCAGCAAGTTCTGAATGGCACGTTCGGTGTCCGCCAGGGACTTGCGGAGGAGCGCGATCCGGTTGTCGAAATCGGGATCATTGTCCAGCCGGGTCTGCACCCGCACCAGCAACTGGTTGAAATAGATCGGGGTCAGGATGCGATTCAATAAGGTGTCCAGGACGACTGCTTCGGCATGGCGGGCATTCACCTGCCGGCCTTCGCAGGCATCGTAACCTTGCAGGTATTTCTTGTTGCAGATATAGCAGCGCCAGGTGCCGCTGTGAGTGTATTTCCTGGACACCATGGCCGAACCGCAGTGGATGCAGACCACCAGGCCTGTCAGCATGGCTACGGTGACCTGCCGGCGGGGATGGCGCTTCCCACCCGAGCTTCCACACCGTGGATGCGCCTGCTGGATCTCCTGGACCTTGTCCCAGGTTTCCCGGTCCACCATGGCTGGGTGGTGATTTTCGAACAATTCCTTGCCACACTTTCCGATCCCGAGATAGGTTTTGTTCTGGAAGAACGAGACCCAGCTTCCCTTCGATCTGTATAAATGGTTGCCGGTAGCCTCCTGGATCTCGTGATACGACTTCCCTTGGGCGCGCATTTTCCAGGCCATTTTGCCCGCTTCCCACAGGTCCGGGTCGGGCACCCAGCGGCTGACTTTGCGGGGCGAATTATCGCGCTTCACGCCGATCACCACCGGCTCGGCCTTGTAACCGCGCGGGGGCAGGCCGCCACAGGAATAGCCCTGCCGGACCAGAGCGTACAAGGCGCGCTTCACATCGATAGATGTTTGGGTGCTCTTGTTCTCGTTTGTATAATCGATCATAGCTTCGTGCAAACGCCTAAATTCCCCAGAAGCTACATGATCCGTCATGGAATGAATGACGATCCGATTTCTGCGAATCAAGCCCTTGAAGAAGGATGCGTCGTCCATTTCGCGGGCAAAGCGTGCGAAATTCCATAACAACAACCCATCCGGCCGGAGTTCGGCGTCCTCCACCATGTCGATCATGTCGTTGAAGGCACCCCGTCCCACCGTGGTCGTTCCGGTACGGGCAACATCTGCAAAGATGTGGCGGATGATCAATCCGTACTGGGCAGCGAAACGTTCCACTTCGTCCTGCTGCTGTTTGACGCTCAACTCCTGCGCCGATCCGCCCGAATCGCGCAGATACACCCAGACCGTGGAGCCGGGGGAGAGTTCAGGGGGCGGGGGCATGTAATCGGACATACGCGTGGACGATCAGGTTAGTTGCGGCGACGGGTGGGTACGATGCGGCCATTCCGGACGATCAGACGGCCATCCTGGAGCATCTGGCGGATGGTCATGGTCAGGGCATCCGCGACCGGGTCCACGGCGGCCTGCTGCGCTCCATCCAGGGACGAGAATGCATCGCCTCCGATTTCCTCGATACGATAGGCTTTGGGGCTGCTCATGAGTCCCCTCCCGGATTGGCCAGCCAGAAGCTGAGCCAGTGGCGCAGATCTCCGCCGCTCTTGTGAAAGTCGGTCAGGTCCTTGTCATGCGGCTGGAGCTGCGGGATGTTTGCCCGGATGGCATGGCGGAGGGTAAGCAGGCCTTGAACACCATTTTCGGACTTGCCGTCTATGTCATAAGCGACCAGGAAGCGGCGGGCGTGCAGCAGGTACCAGCCCCAGGTGGCCAGATCAAGACGCTGCGAGGCGCTGCCGAAGGTGGCAATGTCGGCCAGGTCGCCGGCCTCCTGTGCCAGCAGCATGGCATCGAACTCGCCTTCGCAGAGCAAGATCGATGCGTGAGAGGCCAGATCGTTGGCCATGAATAGCGCCGGGTGTGAGCCGCGCACGTGCAGGTACTTGGGCTTGCCGCGCGGCCGGCGCACTTTGATGTACCAGCATGTCTCGCCCACCATGCCGGGGATGACGATTCCTTGAGACAAGAAGAGCGGCTTTCCTGCCATCCCCCAGTGGCGGGCATCATCTCGGGAATCTCGCGGGATCCATCCAAGTTTGAATTTCCGGATGGTCTCATCCTTCAACCCGCGTCTCCGCAACCAGTCCAGCGGGGAAAGGCAGGCAGGCTTCGCTATGCCAGTCTGGGGATCGGGAACATCCCAAGATATCGCTGTCGCGCCGGCCTGTCCCCAGAGCAGTTCCTGCGCCCGCAGGAGGACTTCCCCGGCGCGCATTTGCCAGGTACTGGAAGGTGGCATGCTGACTCCATCGGAAGCTGGGGAGACTTGGACAGGGGCGATTGGGAGAGTGGCACCGGACAGGCGCAGGACCGCCTCCCCAAAGGGCAGACCTTCGATACGCATGACCAGGGCGATGGCATCCTGCCACTTGCCGTCCGTGCAGTTACGGCACAGCCAGCGCTTCTGCCCTGGCTGGACGCGGAAGCCATCCCGGTGGCAGCGGCAGCCGGGGATCGGGCAGGGGCCGGCCCACTCGCCGCCACCGGAACTGGCGACGTGCTTCAGGCGTGTGTACTGCCCGGCAAATTGGAGAAGATCGGCACTGCGTGCGTATTGGATTTGTAACTGGTTCAACATATTTTCCTCAATCCCAACGATTACAACATTTACATCACTTACATAACTTCCTGCTGTTCAACCGGTGTAACTGTTGTAACTGTGTAATTGTTTCCGGATGGCGGAAGGGAATAGATCGTCTGCTTTCCATCCTTGATGCAGATGACCTTGTTCTCGGAGCGGAGTTCCCGCAGGCGTGTGGATGTGTGGGAGACCGGTTTCCCCAGGGCGCTGGCGATCTGATTGACATTCGCCGGTCCAATATCGGCCAGGAGTTCAAGGATCTCGCCTTTGCGTTGGGGCAGGAGGGTGGTCAGTTCCCAGCAGAAGGTCTGGGGGTTGAAAGCCACCGGCAGGGATTGTTGGTCCAGCTCGCGCCCAACCACCTCCAGGGTGGCCATCGGCTTGCCCTGCTCGCGGTAGATGCCCCAGATCACATCCGGGACGCCGGCCTTGGCGGTCGAGCCGAGGATGTCATCCACCGGGGAAGGGGACAAGCCTGAAGGCTTGCGATGGTGGTCGATAAATAGGATGCTGATCTCCTGCTGAACGGCAAACTCCTGGAGGGGACCCAGTGCCCAGGTGACCTCGCCCTCATCGCGTTGGTCGGCTCCCAGGGCGCGGCTCAGCGTGTCCACCACCACAAGACGGTAACCATGGGTCAGCAGCAGTCGTTTGAATACATCCAGTCCACCACGGTCTAGCAGACCGACCTGCTCGCGAAAATCGGTCCCGAACAGGAAGTCCACCAACTGGCCACTGGCCGGCCAGGCTTGCTTCAGCATGCGATCTTTCAGCCGGCGGGCTGAATCCTCCAGGGCAATGTACAGGGAACGCGCCGGGGTCACTTTCTGACCGAGGAAGGGTTCCCCGGTGGACATTGAGCGGAAGAGTTGCAGTGCCAGCCAGGATTTGCCGATCTTGGGACGCCCGCTCAGGGATCCGAGCCCGACCGGCAGCAGGTTTTCGACGATGGTCAGTGGGGGCGGGTAGTCCGTCTGCAGGATGACCTGCGCGGATTGGACCGAGATCGGGGAGACGAGCGCGGCCAGGTCCGGGGTGGATTCGAGTTGTTCCCGCAGGATGTTCTGGATGCCTTTGTGAATCATCGGGCGCACATTTTCCGGGATCGATCCCAATAAGGCGTTGTAGTTGACCTGCATGGCTTGCGCGTTTATGCTATAATTTTGTTCAGCAGTTTGGCTCTCTGAGCCTTCGGATGTGGGCGTCCTGGCAGGGACGCCTGCTTCTTTTTCTGACACAGTTGACCTCCGGGGGTTAGGGTTGTGGGGGAGTGATGTCGCGGGCTGAACCGGTCCCAAGCGCAGGATCGATGTACCCGGATTGAATCAGTTCGCGCCGCAGCAGGTAGCGGATCTGCTCGCGCGGCGAGCGCACATCGCGGGTGGATAATTGCGCCAGGCCGGACGCCTCGACTTCGGACAGGGTGATCAGGATGCGGTAGATCATTGGCATGCCTCCAGAATGAATTCTGGCCCCATCGTAGCCGGAAGATTTGGCGGGAAATAGTCATTTTGCTTTTCTCTCCAAAGATGTATGCGTTTCCATTGTTGATATTGTCTGACACAATAAGTATATCAATAAAAAAAGAACCTGCCGAGGGATCAGGTGGACAACCTGGTCAGCCAGGTCTGAAATTGTTCCTGCGCAGCGGATAGAAGCGATTCATCATTCTTCCACTCTGCATCCTTCAGGCGTCGGATGCCATCTTTGATGTTGTTTATCGTGGTCAGAAGATCGAGCCTTTCTCTGGCGATCACCACCACTTCACCCCGTGTCATCCCGGCATCCTGCGTTTTTAAGTGCTTTTCCAGCATTGCCAGGCTGGTCCGCAGGGTGGCTTCTTCCAGCGCCAGTGCCGGCTTGCCAGCCTGGTCGGTTGGGATCTGTCTGGCTTCGGGTTGGATCGTCCCGCAGGCTTCCAGGTCCTTGATCAGCCGGCTGCACAGATCGTTCAGGAATGCCTTGCGCATCGGCCGCAATTCACAATCCCAGTGCGCGTAAGCCAGGCGGGCGGATGTCTTGCTGGATGGATCGTAGAAGCGGAAAACATCTTCTTCAAAGCCAGGATAGACTTCAATCGAGAGACGGGCTTGTGCAAAGGATAAGAACTGGATCCGGATCTCCCCGCATTCTCCCAGGCAGCGTTTCCGGCGTTCATCGATCACCTGGTAGATGATCAATTTGCCAGGGAGTTCTTCGGTGCGTTTATGACGAGTATCAAACGTATCGCGGAAAACAAGAACCAGGGCAGCATCCACCGTGTCCAGGGGATAGGGTAGTACCTTGATGTGCTCCACCACTGGTCCGACTTTCATACCATAATTATAACAAATGTTCTAATATTGTGCGACGCATGCAGTGGTCTGGCAGAAAAACAGAATGCCCGTTGGATTAGGAAAAGGAAAATCGATGCAATCTGCTTATAGCATATATACTATAATAACAAGGGCGGTCGGGGCTGATCATGTGGGAAGTTGAATTCTACACGTTGCCCAGCGGCGCTTGCCCGACACAAGAGTTCCTCAATGGTCTCAACAAGAATGATGAACTCCCTTATGTGATTCGTGAGATCGACCTGTTACGGGAATTCGGCAATCAACTTCGTCGTCCTCATGCAGATTTTCTAGCTGATGGAATATACGAGCTACGAATTCCGGTCAAGCACAAGCAGTACTGACTCTTGTATTTTTACTTTTACCGGGAAAGAATTGTCATCAGCCATGGCTTGCGGAAGGAATCGAAAGTAAAAACAGCAGATATCGAAAAAGCCAAAAAGCACAAAGCTGATTATTTTACCAAGCACGAGAGAAAATCATGAAATACACAGATTATCTTCAAAATATCGAGAACGATCCTGAGTATCGCCAGGGAAAAGCCTCACTCCAGGCTCACTTTGCCCTGGGTGATGCAGTTTTACGCGCCCGGGTGCAGAGGGGCTGGACTCAAGCGGAACTGGCAAGGAAGGTTGGCACAAAGCAAGCGAATATTTCCCGTATCGAAGCCGGGCTGAGCAACCCAACACTAAAACTTATTCAAAAGATCATCCAGACTCTCGACCTGGAGCTCACCTTCGCTCCGGTGCCGTCCACCACATCGTCAAGAGTTTTACCTACACAGGAGGCAGAAATGACTGTACCCGATTCCGAAACTGTAATTCTCATCACCCGCAATGGGATGGGGGAGGCCGAACCGGAGCTCCAGCAAAAGCTGATCACCACATACCTGAAGCTGCTCGTCGAGAACAGCATTCTCCCTGCTGCCATTTGCCTCTATACGGATGGCGTTCGCCTGGCAGTGACCGGTTCCCCGGTCATCGACCTGCTCAAGTCGCTCGAGGCCAAGGGAGTGCGCCTGATCCTGTGCAGCACCTGCCTGGGATTCTTCAACCTGACCGACCAGGTGCAGGTGGGGGTTGTCGGCGGAATGACCGATATCCTCGAGGCGCAGCGCCGGGCCGGCAAGGTGATCGCCCTGTAAGTCCAAACCGGAACTAATTTCCAAATAGCGGTGACCGGGAGAAAATTCCCTGTCGACTGGATTGATTTTCCGGCATGGTTATCCCTCCGCACAACTATCCTTGTACGGCGCCGATCTTCCCCAGCGGCGTCATTTTCTTCGCAGAATCATCCCCTTGCAATAGAAAAATCCGCCGCACAAGAGATGACATTCTCCCCTTCGCGGGCTATAATAAAACCGTCTCCATGTTGATTACATAAGGAATTCCATGCCCATCCTCACCTGGCTCAATGACGACGAAGCGCGCAAGATCTCCGGCCGCATCCCCTACCGCCTGCTCGAAGCGGACCCGGCGCTCTCTTATGGCGACACGCAAGCGGAGAACATGCTCATCCAGGGAGACAACCTCGAAGCCCTGAAAGCCCTGCTGCCCTATTATGCCGGCCAGGTGAAGTGCTTTTATATCGATCCCCCCTATAACACGCAGAGCGCCTTCGAACATTACGATGACAACCTGGAGCACTCCACCTGGTTGACGATGATGTACCCGCGCCTGGAAATGCTGCGCGACCTGCTGGCGGAAGAAGGCAGTATCTGGGTGTCGATTGACGACAATGAGGGACATTACTTGAAAGCGTTGATGGATGAAGTCTTTGGACGGAAGAAATTTATTGCTACAGTAGTTTGGCAAAGCCGGTATTCACGTTCCAATGACGCCAGTCTCTCCAATTCTCATAATTTCATTTTGGTCTATTCTCCAGATCCAGATGTATGGAAGACCAAGAGAAACAGATTGCCTCGTTCCGAAAAACAAGCGGCTCAATATTCTAATCCTGATAATGATGAGCGAGGCCCTTGGCGTGCAATTCCTTGGGATGCGCCCAATTTACGACCCAATCTCACATATCCAATTACTACTCCTACCGGAAAAGTCCGTATGCCTCCCCCTGGGAGGTGCTGGTCAAGGACAGAGGATCAATGGCTTGAAATAGTTGAAGCTGGACTTGCGTATTTTGGAAAGTCAGGTGACGGAGCGCCATCATTCAAACAGTTTCTACAGGATGCCTCGGCCATTGTTCCTAATACATGGTGGAATCATGAAGAAACTGGGCATACGGACGAAGCGAAAAAAGAGATACAAGCGCTTTTCGGTGACGAGAATATATTTGCCACTCCGAAACCAGAACGGCTTATCCAGCGTGTAATACAGATAGCTACCAACCCAGGCGACCTCGTTCTCGATTCTTTCCTCGGTTCCGGCACCACGGCCGCCGTAGCCCACAAAATGGGCCGACGCTATATCGGCATCGAGATGGGCGATCACGCCGTCACGCATTGTGTTCCCCGCTTGAAGAAAGTGATCGACGGCGAACAGGGCGGGATCAGCAAGGAAGTCCACTGGCAGGGCGGCGGCGGGTTCCGCTTCTATCAGCTGGGTGAAACCGTCTTCGATGAACAGGGGCACATCAACCCGGCGGTTCGTTTCAAGGAACTGGCCGCCCACGTCTGGTTCGTGGAAACGAAAACGCCTCTCCTGGCCCCGAAGAAGAAGGGCAAGGTGGCCTCCCCGCTGCTCGGCATCCATCATGAAACCGCCTACTACCTGCTCTACAACGGCATCCTGGGTGACCAGCGCCCTGATGCCGGCAACGTGCTCACCAGCAGGGTCCTGAAAGCCTTACCCCCCTCCGATGGGCCGAAAGTGATCTATGGCGAGCTATGTATCCTGGATGAATCCACATTGCGAGAACAGAGCATCACCTTCAAGCACATCCCGTATGATATAAAGGCGCGCTGATATGCTGACCTTGAAGACTTACCAGACCGAAACCCTGCGCCTCTTGCGGGAATACCTCGAAACTGCCCGCTATGGCGACCCGGCAGCCGCCTTCGAAGCCGGCCGCAGCGCGGCAGCTTGCAATGCGTCCAATGCGCCATATCGTCCGATCCCGGAATTGGAAGACGCACCCTATGCCTGCCTGCGCCTGCCCACTGGCGGCGGCAAGACCCTGCTGGCAGCCTATACCGTCAACGTGGCAGCCCAGGCATTCATGGAACAGGATGCCCCGCTGGTCTTATGGCTGGTGCCCACCAACACCATCCGCAAGCAAACCCTTGAGACCCTGGTCAATCCATGCCACCCCAACCGGGAGGCGCTCGAAAGCGTCTTCGGTTCGCGCCTGCTTGTGCTCGATATCGCCGATTTCACCCAGATCCGCCCGCAAGATCTACGCGACAAGACCGTGATCGTGGTCGGCACCGTCCAGACCCTGCGGGTGGACAAGACCGAGGGCCGCAAAGTGTACGCCCACCACGAGGCCCTCGAGCCGCACTTCACCGGCTTCACGGGAGCCGGCGACGGTCTGGAACGGATCGAGGAAGGCAGCGATAAGGGCAGGATCAAGTTCTCGTTCCGTAATTTGCTTGCCATCCACCGCCCGCTGGTCGTGGTGGACGAAGCCCACAATGCCACCTCTCCGTTGAGCATCGAAGTGCTGCAGCGAATTCGCGCCCGCTGCATCATCGAATTCACCGCCACGCCGGCCGGGAACAGCAACATCCTGCACAGCGTCTCTGCTGCCGAGCTCAAGGCGGAGGAGATGATCAAGCTCCCGGTCGTGCTGACCGAGCACCAGACATGGCAGGAGGCCATCGCCGCGGCGGTCCAGACTCGCGAGAAATTGTTCGAACTTGCCAAGCGCGACCGCGACTACATTCGCCCGATCGTGCTCTTCCAGGCTGAAGAAAAAGGGCATGCTGTCACCTACGATGTGCTGTTGAACTACCTGGTGGAACAGGAACACATTGACCGCGACCGCATTGCCGTAGCCACCGGCGACCAGCGCGAGCTGGATCGGATCAACCTGCTCGATCCAAAAGAGAAGATCGATTTCGTCATCACCGTCGAAGCTCTCAAAGAAGGCTGGGACTGCCCCTTTGCCTACGTGTTTTGTTCTGTGGCGAGCATCCATTCCAAGAAGGATGTCGAGCAGATCCTTGGCCGCGTCCTGCGCATGCCCTATGCCCGCAAGCGCGTCCAGGAGGAACTCAATCGTGCTTATGCCCACGTCTCCTCGGATGCCTGGCAGAACGCTGTCTTTCAGCTCCAGGATCGCATGGTCAGCATGGGCTTCGAGGAACAGGAAGCCGCCCAGTACGTCCTGCCTCAACCACAACAGCTTCCGCTCGATGGCTTGCCCCTGTTCCAGCAGTCTGCCCCGCTGACTCTGACTCTGTCCGCCGCGCCCGACACATCGATCTTTACCCCGGCAGAACTCGGGCAAATATCCACCCGCCAGGTTTCCGAAGGGAAAGTGGAATACCGGGTGACCGGCGCGATCAGCCCTGAGCTGGCGGAAAAGCTGGTCAAGTCGGTTCCCAAATCGGACCGGGAGATCGTCCAGCGCACCCTGGCCGTGCAGCGTGCCCACCAGCAGTTGTCGCCGGCCGAGAAGCGCGAGCCCTTCCGAGTGCCGCAGTTGTGCCTATTCGTTGATGGCGAACTGGAGGTGGCCAGGAAGGAATGGTTCCTGGATGGCAAGGGCTGGAACCTGCTCGAATTCCCCACTGAACTCACCCCCGGCGACTTTTCCATCGACCGCGAAGCCGACACCTATCTGATCGACCTGCTGGGCAAACGCCTGGTCACCCAGCATATCGGCACCGAACAGGAACTCGACCTGGGAGATTCCGCCGGCGAATGGACCGATCTGTCCATGAGCCGCGACCTCGACCGGAAACTGCGCCAGCCAGATATTGCCCAACCAGTGCTCCTGGAATTCCTGCGCCGAAGCATTCAATACTTAGCCGAACAACGCGGCATCCCACTGGCCGACCTGGTCCGGACGCGCTTCGTGCTCGAGAAGGCGTTGCGCTCGAAGATCGCCTCCTACCGCCAGCAGGCCTTCGACCGGGGATACCAGCACGTATTGTTCGATAACCCGCAAAACGTGGAAACCAGTTTCGATTATGCCTTCTCATTCGACCCCGATAACTACCCTGCCCGTTGGCATTATCAGGGACGCTACAAGTTCAGCCGGCATTACTATCCACTGGTCGGCGAGCTGAAGTCAGAAGGCGAGGAATTCGAGTGCGCCCAGGCAATCGACCGAAACCCGCTTGTCCGCTGCTGGGTGCGAAACCTGGCGCAGCAGCCGCAGTTCTCTTTCAAACTGCCCACATCGAGCGATTATTTCTACCCCGACTTTGTCGTCTTGCTCAAGGATGGGCGGATTCTGGCGGTTGAGTACAAAGGGGAAGTATACAAGACCAACGATGACTCAAAAGAGAAGCGTAACCTTGGCGAACTATGGGCGGAAAAGAGCGAGGGGAAGGCTCTGTTCCTCATGGCGGTTGAAAGCGATCAGCAGGGTAGGGATGTGTATAAACAACTTGAGGAAACAGTTTCAAATTAAACCGGTGGATCTGGGGAGCGCATTCTGATGAAGAATTGCCTTGGGAGTGGCATTATTTATGACAAATCCAACATTGATTAGCCTTGCCTATTTGAAAGTCAATTGGGACACATATAGGAGCGGTTATCTGGATAATTTTCTTCCTTTTCTTGCCGAGTGCCTGAAGGAATCCCCTGAAGACATAATAACCACACAGAACTTACAGAAATGTTTCATCAGTAAATTCGGATTACAGATACCTCTGCATGTTATCAAGGCTCTTTTTAACCGCGGCCGCAAAAAGGGATTACTAGAGATTAAAAACCATGTTTTTTATCGGATACCTGACCGACTAGAAAATTCAAATTTTGGGAAAATACAACAAAAGGTATTGCGTTGTTATTCTGCGCTAATTGGTGATTTCCAAGGTTTCGCTTCCGAAAAATATAGTGTCGCGATGTCTGAAAAAGAGGCAGAGGATGCGTTTCTTGGATTTATTGGCTATAACCAATTGTCCATATTTTTAAGCGACCCGACAGAAAAGATTATCCCGAACATTCCTAATTTAAGCAAGAAAAACAAGATGATTATTTCTGATTACATCAATCAGGTTTTTCAGGCTGATCCGCAGAAATTTGAGTACATCGAAACACTTGTTGTCGGCTATATGTTGGTGAATGCATTTTATCTAGCAGATCCCCAAAATATTGACAGGAAATTCCAAAAAACAAAATTCTTCTTTGATACATCTTTCATTATTTACGCGCTTGGCTATGGTGGGGAAGAGATGCGTGCCCCTTGCAGAGAGCTCTTGGAGCTGCTCCACTCAAACGGTGCAAGGCTATGTTGTTTTCCACACACTGTGGAAGAGATACAGGGGATTCTTTATGCGTGTTCGATGAGGCTTGGTAAGCCAGACGATAGCCCTTTTGGAAGAAGTGTTCAATACTTTACACTCAAAGGATACTCACAATCGGATATTCAACTACTTATTTCACAATTGCCGAGAACGCTTGAGAATGTACGAATTAAAGTAACCAGTATTCCGAGTTTTGAAGATCACCTAACCGTAATTGATGAAACGGAATTTTCAGACGTTTTGAAGAAGAATATGAGTTTCCCACGGGAAGATGCAATTGCCCGAGATGTTGCTTCGATATCTGCAATATACCGATTCCGAAAAGGGAAGTCCCACTTCTTTATAGAGGATAGTGAAGCTGTTTTTGTTACAACTAACAATACTCTTGCAGCAGTTTCCTATGATTACTACTATCAAAAAAATAACCGTGGCACAATACCTCCATGTTTGACAGACTATACGCTAACCAATTTAGTTTGGTTAAAAACGCCGTCACATTCACCGACCCTGCCTGTCAAGAGAATCATTGCGGATTGTTTTGCTGCTATACAGCCTGGCGACGTGCTTATGACCAGGTGGCTGCAAGAAATCGAGAAACTTGAAAAACAGGGAATTCTTACTGAGGATGATTACTATTTTATGCGTTATTCACAAGAGGCAAGAACGGCGCTAATGGAAATTAGCATGGGCGATGAGGATGTAATTACAGACGGTACAGTCTACGAAATCATTGAAAGGGCGAAATCGAAAATTACTAGAGAAGCGGCCGAACTGTTAGCCAAAGAGAAACAAAACGTTGCTGTTGCAGAAAAAGAAACCGCGAAGCTGTTGCAAAACTTCCGCTTGAAGGAGGACAGAAGAAAAGGGAACTTTTCAAGAATTGCGCATCGAATTGCAATCGCCTCATCATGGGTAATTCGTATTGGCTCGTTGATTCTATTGTTGACTGGGGCTATTCTTTCATTCCCTTATGGAGTGTCTCTTCAGAACAGCATTCATTTTTCTCCGCAAACATGGTTCAGGGTTATATCGTTTATTATTCTCGTGCTGATTTTTATTCTAAATATCCTTAATCAGTTTTTTGGAGTTACGGTAGTATCCATTGTAAATAAAATGGAAATATGGATCGAACATAAAGTTTTAGATGCTCTTGAAAAGGGATACCATGACTTTTTCGAAGGATAGATCAGAACCATTTTTTGCCTGCGGACATCATTTCCTAGATGGAATATAACTGTTTGTCACATCAACGCGGTTGTGTCCCAGCCGGCATGAGACTTCTAGCCGAGCGCTACAGTCACTTTTCCCAGCTTCCACCAAAGAATCGTGCATATTCTGAGCAAAATTCGCCCGTAGACGGTGCACCCCGCTGACCTGGATGCCCAGCGCCCGGGCGGCATCCCGCACGGCCTGGTAGAAGGCCTGCTTCCAGGACCGACTGGGATCGAAGAGATACTGTTTCGATGGGTTGAGCTGCTCTGCCAGGCCGGCCGGCAGGTCCACGTCCCGTTTCTTCCCCCCTTTGCCCACTACATGTAGCTTTCCGTTTGCCAAGTCCACGTGTTTGCCTTGCAGGCCGGCGATCTCGGAGATGCGCAGTCCGCAGCGTAGCGCGATCTCGGCCGGCAGGGCAAAAACCGAACCCTTTTGTTTCAGGGTCTCCAGGATACGTTCGGCGTCCTCCGGCAGGTAGCCAAAGCGCGGCTGGCGCACGTCGCCGTCATCACGGTAAGTTTTCACGTGCTCGCGCAACTCATCGGTGATCGGCGAAGGCCCCTGTGTCCAGCCCACCTGCACACAGCCCTGGTGCACCTTGCCGATGGCCGCCAGCACGGTCCGCATGGTGGATGGCTGGAGATCGCGGTAGTGAGTATCCAGCGTACGGCGTACAGTGACCGGGTCGAGCAGGTCCGCCAGCCGGCGCTGGCCGGCCAGGTCCCTGGCGCGCTCGAAGAAGGTCCTGGCGGTTTGGAAATAGCCGGCCCGCGTCCGGTGGGAAAGAATGGCCGGCAGCGGGCGCGTCGGGTCGCCGTCCGGACGCAAGGCGCGCTTGACCGAGACGACGCCGTGCTCCGCCTTGTAGGCTGCGATGTCTTCCGTGTCCCAGAACAGGGTGTTCAGGACATGGGCAAGCTGGTTGGCAAGGGATGCAGTTGACACAATCACTCCTTCGGCATTTTCGCCGCGGTTGTCCCCGTTAGTATTAAGTTCTGCCGTTAAGCCGGTCGTCAGCCAAGGCTGACGCACATGCGGGAATTTGCATCGCCAGCCGCGGTTCCCGCGTTCCCATCCTGTGGGGCTGGCGTACGGTCTGTCCCTGGTGCCCGGACCTGGAGGATGAAGGTTCCGGGAGGGAAGTGGCTGTGTGGGGTCTGTGGGGTTTGTCCACACGCCTCGCATGTCTCCGTGGACATGCTTCAGGTGAAAATGCTGCAAACGAATAGGGGGTCGTATGACCTGACACGTATGGTTTTGCCTCTGACCTATGCAGAGCGCAAAATGCGCAATCATACTAGCACATTTGTTCTGGTTACGGAAGATGATCGTGTCGCACAAGTCCGATCAATCTGGTGAAATGAGATCCACTGCCTGCTCCAGATCCCGCTGGTTGGGCGCTACGTAAATGCGCGTGGTATTCAAATTCGAATGACCGAGCAGCGCGGCCACCTTCTCCAGCCCGACGCCGGCATCGACCAGGTTCTTGGCGAAGCTGTGACGCAGCACATGCGGGGTCAGG
>Ga0172371_10007883_pt1 | contig 15016 bp, 14 predicted proteins | sample Lak12m_FD_114543 | JGI IMG/M metagenome (GOLD analysis project Ga0172371, IMG submission 114543) | Freshwater microbial communities from Kabuno Bay, South-Kivu, Congo - kab_022012_12m | ecosystem: Environmental > Aquatic > Freshwater > Lake | place: Democratic Republic of the Congo: South-Kivu... | reverse complement strand
CGACGGCCTGGGCCTCAGCGCCGTGGTGGCCTTCACCGAGACCGGGGCGACCGCCCGCCTGGTCTCGAAGTACCGCCCGGCGGCCACCATCTACGGCTTCACCCCCCGCCCCGAGACGCTCCGGCGCATGGCGGTGCTCTGGGGCGTGGCCCCGGTGGCGCTGCCCCGCCGGTCCTCGACCGACGAGATGATCCGCACCGCCGAGCGCCTGCTGGTGGAGCGGGGCCTGGTGAAGCGGGGCGACCGGGTGGCCATGGCGGCCGGGGTGCCGCCAAACCAGGACCTGGCGACCAACTTGCTCAAGCTGCATGTAGTGGGTGAGGCGGCCCGCGGCCCGGGCCGGCGCTAGCCGCCGCCGGCGAGGACCCCGATGCGGACGGTGACATTGCCGCCCGCCTCCAGCAAGGTGCCGGAGTCGGGATCCTGGGCCTGGACCAGCCCCACCTGAGCCGGGTCGGTGACCTCGTAGTCGTTGCCGCGGACGATGTCGAGGCCCAGGGCGGCCAGGGCGTTGGCGGCGGCGTCGTAGGAGAGCCCGATCAGACCGGGCACCACCGAGGGGCAGACGGCGTTGGGGTCGTATTCCGGGTGGTCCTCGGGTAGTTCGCAGGGGTTGACCGAGATCCGGCGCGGCCAGGGGTGGTAGCGCCACATCCAGCTCTCGGTGGTCTCGGTGCCGTCGGGGAAGGTGATGATGCGGTAGACCGTGACCGTCCAGCCGGGGGAGCCCTCCGAGGTCACGTCCTGCTCCCCGGGGGGGATCTCGGGGTCGGGGTCGAAGTAGTCGAACGGCTCGGTGAACAGGCGCCGCTCCGACAGCTCCGACTCCACCACGATGCCGCCGTTGTCGCCGAAGAACTTCACCGTGATGCTGTCGTCGGTGTACTCGCACTTGATGTAGACGGCGGCCTCGGTGTTGTTGCGGAACTTGAGGTCGGGGTCGGGCCAGCCCAGGGTGGCCTCGCGGCCCTCCGGGTAGCGCGAGATGTAGAGGGTGTGCGGCGTGTGCTCGATGTCCTCGAGACCGGAGAAGAAGACCGCGTTGTACATCGTGGTGGTGAACTGGCTCACCCCTCCGCCCCAGTTCGCCGGGCTGTCACAGCAGTCGATGACCGCGCCGATGATGGCCCCGGCTCTCTTGAACCCCTTCTCCTCGGTCCGCTGGCCGACGTGCCCGTTCAGCGAGAAGGTCTCGCCGGGCATCACGATCGTGCCGTTCACCATGTCGGCGATGAGGTGGATGTTGTGGATGCGGTTGAGGTTCTTCTCGTCGCCGCCGGGGGTGTAGAAGGTGGTGGCCGTGTACAGCAGATCCTTGATGCCCAGGGCCTCGGCATCCTCGGTGCTGAACTCGGGCAAGGCCCCTTCCTCGTAGGGGAAGGGCCCCGACCGGGACCCCGCCGCGGCCGCCGCCTGGATCGCTCCGGCCAGCGCGTCCTCGTCGATCAGCAGCCCCGTGCGGCTGGGGATGATGGTGGGGATGTCGCCGGGGCGGATGACAACCTGAGCGTCGATGGGCTCGAACTCGATCTCGTCGCGCTGCGGCTCGAGGTACTCGAGCAGCGGTTCCAGGGCGAAGGACAGCTCGATCTGGGGGTTGTCGGCCGCACCGATCACCTCGCTGCGGAGGGCGGCGGCCAGGACCTCTCTGGTGAAGCGCACCTGGACGTCGGGGTTGAGGCGGGACAGCACCACCGGGCCGCGGATGAGGCTCTCGGCATTGGCCACCGCCGTGCCCACTTCGGCCAGGCTGAGGACGGGGGACACGGTCGCGGTGGGCACGGTGACGATCTGGCGACCCAGATCGAGCATGACGGCGTCTACCAGAGCGATCGTGGCCTCGCGATCGATGCCGGTGCCGGGTCGCGGGTCCTGGGGGACGACGCTGCCGTTCTGGACGGTGATGCCGCCCTCGAAGGGCGGGTCGGCGATGGCGGTCTCCTCCCAGGTGTCCAGGTAGGGTTCGAGCGCCTCGGGGTCCCAGGTGCCCGCCAGCTCCACCGAGGTGCTTCCCCGGCCGCCGAGGTTGCCGATCCACCAGCGGAACTGGCCCCCCATGCCGCCGTCCCGGCCGTGCTGCAGGGCCGCCGCCAGCAGGGCCTCGTCGTCCAGGTCGAAGCCGATCTCGGAAGGCAGCAGCTCGAAGCGGGTCCCCTCGACGTCGAACACGATCGGGGTATCGGCCAGTTCGGCCTCGAGATCCTGGAGGGCCAGTCGCGCCTGGCTCTCCGACAGCCCGCCGAGCTCGATTCCGCCTACTGCTACCCCTCCGAGGACCTCCCCGGCATTGCTCACCCGGTCGAGGGCGAACACCACCGAGGCCCAGGCCACCAGGGCGATGGGGGCGGCGGCGGCGATGATGCCGATGCGACTGGCGCGGGACAGGGTCTTGCCCACCGGATCCGTCTCTCGTCGAGACCCCGAGTTTAGTGAGGCCTCCCTTTAGGGGGTACGCGAACAGGTTCGCCACAGGGCCGGATGCCGCCCGACCGGCGGCCGGCATCCGGCGAATGGCGGCGGCCTCTTGGCGCACCCCCTCATCTCCGGTTGGGGGGGATACCATCGCCCCGTGCCGCTCGAGCCGCCGCTGGTATTCCCCACCGTGGAGCCTGGGGACGCCGTCGTCGTATCCGGGTCCACCTTCGTGACCTTCCAGCAGTGCCCGGAGCAGGCCCTGGGCCGGATGCGGGGGTCCTACGGCCCCGAGTCGCGTCCCGCCTTCTCGGGGAGCCTGGCGCATCGCATCTTTGCCCGCCACCTCAGTTCGGGCCCCATCTCCGAGGCCGGCTTCGCCACGGCCTGTCGCGAGGAGATCGGCACGGCGCTGAACCCCAAGCTCAGCGCCCTCCGCCTGCGCCCCCGCGAGTTGGAAGGGGTGATCCAGGAGGTGGCTTCGCTCTATCAGCGCTTCTGCCGGCTGGGCCAGCAGGGGTTCGCCGGGGCCGAGGTGTCCCTGGAGGTGGTGCCGGCCGAAGGGGTGACGCTGCGGGGAAAGGTGGACGCCGTCTTCGACGAAGGTGAGGCCGGGACCCGCCTGGTCGATTGGAAGACCGGCTCGCTGGGCGACCCGGGCCCCCAGTTGAGCTTCTACGCGCTGCTCTGGGCACTCGAGCGCGGCGACCTGCCGGGGCGGGTGGAGGCGGTGTCGCTGGCCTCGGGGGAGCGGGTCGAGGAGGTCCCCACCCGGGCCGGGGTGCAGGCCACGGCGGCGGCGGCGGCGCAGGTAGTGAACCTGCTGCGCCGGGCGTTTGCCGCCGGCGGCCACCTGGAGCGGGCGGCGGGCCCGTGGTGCCGCTGGTGCCCGCTGCTGGACGAATGCGAGGAGGGCCGTGCTGCCACGGCCCTCCTCGACAGTTGACGCTGCAGTGGTTCAGCCGATGCGGAAGGTCACCTGGATGTTGACGATGACGTCCTGCGTGCCGGCCTCGATCGGGGTGGCGGCGGCGTCTTCGGCGCCGGCCATGGCCCGCTCGTAGTAGATCGGCGGGGTCTCGTAGCTGATGGATTCGGTGATGGAGATGGCGGAGCCGAGCTCCAGGCCGGCCAGTTGAGCCAGTTGACGGGCCTTGCCTTCGGCGTCGCCCCAGGCCGCGGTGCGGGCCATCTGCAGCAGCTCGGCGTTGTCCTCGATGCTGAAGGCGAGGTTGTTGACCACGGTGGCGTCGCCCCCGGCAGTGGTGGCGGCGTCGATGGTCGCCCCGGCCGTTTCCAGGTTGCGGATCTTGACCCGGACCTCGTTGGAGACCCGGTAGCCGAGCAGCCGCTGCTGCTCGCCGTTCCAGTCGTACTCGGGGTAGATGCTGTAGTTGGCCGTCTGGATGTCGGCCTCGGCCACGCCGGCGCCCTTCAGGGCGTCGATGATGGCGGTGGCCAGGGCGGCGGCTTCGGCGGTGGCGGCATCGACCGTGGGCCGCAGCAAGGAGATGCCGAGGCTGACGGTCAGGGTGTCCGGCTTGCCGGTGACCTTGCCCTGGCCGCTGACGTTGATGCCGCTGGTGATGCTGCCGTCGGCGCCGGCGGGGCTCACGAGAGACTCCTCTCCGCTGCCGCAGGCCGCGAAGAGCAGCGCTCCTGCGGCCACCAAAGCGAGAAGCTTGCGCATGTGACTGGTTCCTCCATGTTCGGGTCGTCCACTCCTTCGACGCCGGGGAGAGCCCGCCGGGTTCCCGGCCGGGCCCAAGCGCCGCTTAAGTCCACCTCAAGGATGGCGCGACCGCGCCGATAGGGGAAGGATGCTGGGACCGACCTACTCCTGCAGCGTGGTGGTGGTCGACGCCGATCACGCGGCGCGGCGTCGTCTGGTTGAAGGGCTTTCGGCCGAGGGCCTGGGGGCCTCCGGCACTGCGGCCGGCCTGGCGGGGGTGGAGCAGGCATTGCACGAGCCCTGCGACGCCATGGTGGTGGCGGTGCCCCTGCCCGACCTGACGACGCGGCAGTTCCTGGGCATGGTGCGGGCGGTGGGCGACTTCCCCGTGGTGGTGCTGGGAGCGGCTCCCGGCGAGGTGGCGGTAGTGCTCGACGCCGGGGCCGATGACGCCGTTTCCGGGCGTCCCACTCCAAGAGAAGTGGCGGCGCGGGTGCGAGCGGTGCGGCGGCGGGCCCGCTCGGACGAGGGCGAAGAGCCCGTCCGCGTCGGGCGCCTCGTGGTCGACCCGGCCCGGCGCGAGGCACGCCTCGGGCACCAGGCCCTCGACCTGTCGCGCAAGGAATTCGATCTGCTGCATGCCCTGGCCCGGCGTCGCGGTCGCGTAGCCTCGCGGCGGGAACTGCTCGCCGAGGTGTGGGATCAGCCGCTCGGCGGGCCCGACAAGACCCTGGACGTGCACCTGTCGTGGCTGCGCCAGAAGTTGGGCGAGTCGGGGACGGCGCCCCGCTTCCTGCACACGGTGCGGGGGGTGGGGATCAGGCTGATCGATCCCGAAGCTTGACGAGCGACGGCAGCGTCTCGTCGCCGGCCACCGGCTGGAGGAAAGCGGGGTAGTGGCGCCGCTCCTCGGGAGGACGGCGGTCGAAGTGGCCGTCGAAGAGCTGTGCCAGGGCGGCGGCTACCTCGGCGTCGAACTGAGTCCCGGCACAGCGCTGCACCTCCTCCACGGCCGTCGGGGTGGGCAGCGCCGGGCGGTAGGGGCGGTGGTTGGTCATGGCGTCGAAGGCGTCGGCCACCTGGACGATGCGGGCCACCATGGGCAGGGTGCGCCCGTCCAGGCCGCGGGGGTAGCCCTCCCCGTCCATGCGCTCGTGGTGGTTCAGGACGGCTGAGGTCACTTCGCGTTCCATGATGTCGGCGACCAGGCGGTGGCCTTCTTCGGGGTGGGCCCGCACCACCCGCCACTCGGCCCGGGTCAGGCCGGAGGGCTTCCAGAGGATGGCCTCGGAGATGGCCAGCTTGCCCACGTCGTGGAGGAAGCCGGCGGTGTAGAGCAAGTCGAGGGTGTCCATGTCGGCGCCCAACTGCGCGCCGACGGCGCAAGCCACCTCGGCCGTGCGATGCAGGTGCTCCGCCAGCGACTCGTCGCGCAGGCGGATGACTTCGGCGAACTTGCGGGTGACCGCCTCGGCGACCGCCCGTTCTCTCCTCATTCGGTCCCTGTCCCCTTGCTGTCCGCCTCGCGGCGAACCCGGTCCCCTGGTGGCGGCGCCGGCCGGCGATGCCGCCGGCAGCCGCAACCAATGCAGTAGCGACGCGTCGGCAAGCATCGCGCCCGGTGACCTATGGGCTCGTTCAGGGGAGGTTAAGACCTGGCCAAGTCGCTACCGGGTATCTCCCGCGAGGTGCTGTGGAGGCCCGGGGGGACGCGGTGCCTGGTCTGTGCCACAATCTGTGCCCATGGTGTTCCCAGGCGAGGACCTCGACGGCACGATCCCCGCGCTACGGGCCGTGGCCGACGCCCTGGGCTCGTTCCGCCTGGAGCACAGCGGCGCCGACCCCGGCCGAAGGGAGTTGCGCTCCCGGATCCGCGACTACCTGATGCCCCGCCTCCTCGACCCGGATAGCGCGCTGGTCGTGGCGGTCGTGGGCGGCTCGGGCAGCGGCAAGTCGACCCTGCTGAACTCGGTGGCCGGGCGGCGCATCAGCCCCGCAGGCCCGCTCAGGCCAACCACCGCGACCCCCCTCGTGTGGAGCGGGGAAGGGCTGCCGCCCACTCTGGGAGGCTTCCCGTCGCTCCTGGCCGGGCGCGGGATGGTGTCGGACCCGCCCCCCCCGGAGGGGTTGATACTGGTCGACACCCCTCCGCCGGCGATAGCCGGGGAGGACGGCCGGCCGGCCGCGATAGCGATCCTCGAGGCCGCCGACGCCTGCCTGTTCGTGTCGAGCGGGATCCGCTACGCCGACGCCTCCGGCTGGGACCTGATCGACCTGGCGGCCCGCCGATGCCTGCCGACGCTCTTCGTACTCAACCGGCTCCCCGCGGCGCCGGAGATCCAGCAACTGCTCGAGGGAGACTTCACTCGCCGGCTGGTGGCCCGGGGGGTGCTGGCCGACCCGGGGGCGCGAGCCGTGGTGGGGGTGGCCGAGGGCCCCATCCTCCCGGAGACGGGAGGGCTGCCGCCGGAGTGGGTCATCGGGCTGCGCAAGGAACTGGTCGCGCTCGCCGACCCGCTGGCGCGGCGCCGGGCGGTCACCCGGGTGGCGGCAGCCGCCCTGCGCCAGGTGCGAAGCGGGCTCGAGGCGGTGCGGGCGGGACTGGTGGATGAGGCGGTGGCCGGCCTGGCGCTCTCCGACGCCGTGGACGCCGGCTACCGGGCGGTCGGGGCCGACCTGGCCGGAGCGCTCCAGGGCGGCCGCCTGGCGGCCCTGGCCGGGGAGGCGCCTGCCGCCCTGGCGGCGGTGGCGGTGCGGCGCTGCAGCCTGGCGGCGCGCACGGTGGCCGGGTCTTGGGAGGCGCAGCCGGCGGGGGCCCGCCTGCTGCAGGGCCGTCCGGAGCTGTGGGCCCACGGGCCGGCGGCGTCCGAGGAGGCCGGGCAGCAGGTCGCCGCCTGGTTTGCCGGGCTGGGGCCGCTGGCCGCAGAAGCGTGCGGGCGCGCCTGGTGGCGGCGGCGCCGGGCCCGCCGGCAGGTCGAGGCGCTCTACAACATGACTCTCGACCCGTTCTTCCGTCCCGAGCCGGGCACCGTGCGTCACGGCACGGTGCTGCTGCGGGCGGCCAGGGAGGCGCGCGGCCGCCTCGTCGAAGTCATGCGGGGCCTGCTGGAGGACGACGCCGCCCGTTTCCGCGCCCTGCTGGGGCCGATTCCCACCGGGGCCCTCCTGGCCCGGCTCCGACTCGACGAGGAGGGGCGGTGAGCGAGGTCATCTCGGTGATCGACGGCCTCGACCTGGTGGTGGCCCTGGCCGGCGGGCAGGTGCACCCCGAGGACCTGGACCGGGCCCGCCGCGAGGCGTGCCTCGCTCGGGAGCGGCGGGGCCATCTCGGCGGCACGCTGGTGCTGGCCCTGCTCGGGGGCACCGGCTCCGGGAAGTCGAGCCTGCTGAACGCCCTGGCCGGGGAGGCGGTGGCCGCGGTGAGCGCGGTGCGGCCCCACACCGCCCGGCCTCTAGCGTGGGTGCCCGCCGGCGCCGAGCCGGCGCTGGAACGCCTCCTCGACCGCCTGGGGGTGGAGGAGCGGGTCACCCACGACCGGTTCCCCGGCGTGGCCCTGCTCGACCTGACCGATGTCGACAGCGTCGCCGCCGGCCACCGCGACACTGTGGAGCGCCTTCTGCCCGAAGTGGATGGGATCATCTGGGTGCTCGACCCGGAGAAGTACCACGACCCGGTGCTGCACGAGGAGTTCATTGCCCCGCTGGCCGACTCCTCCGACCAGTTCCTGTTCGTCCTGAACCAGATCGACCGCCTGGCCCCGGCCGAGGTCGAGGCGGTGCACCGGGACCTGGAGGCCACCCTCGAGCGCGAAGGGGTGGAGCGCCCCCTCGTCTTCGCCCTGGCCGCCGCCCCACCCGGCCGCGCTCCCGTAGGAGTCGAGGCTCTGGCCACCCACCTGCGCCACCGCCTGAACGCCAAGCGGCTGTACCTGGGCCGGCTGCTGGCGGGGACGCGGCGGACCGCCCGCGCGGTGGCCGATGCCGCCGGTCTGCGACAGGGTGGGACGCTGCACTTCGAGGAACGCTTGGCCGAGGCGCTGGAAGCGGTGGCGGCCTCGCTGGCCGTCTACGGCCCGGCACCCGGGGCGATGGAGGAGGCGATCTGCACCCTCGAGGACCTGGTGGGGCGCCTGGCCGCCGAGGGCGGAGGGCCTTTCGCCCCTCGCCTGCGCCACGGCTTCCCCACCTCCCGGATCGAGGAAGCGCTGGGCGCGGCGGCCGCCCGCATGGATGCTGCCGTCCCTCCCGTGGCCGGCCGGTCGGGGCGGCGGGCCGTGGACCCGGAGAGGCGGGTGCAGGCGGCCGCAGTGGCGGCCGAGGAGCTGCAGCGCTCGTTGGGGGCGCCGCTGCGCCGGGTGGTGTGGGAGCGGGCCGCTCTCTCGGCATCCGTGGCCGGGGTCACGGTGGACGCCTTGCAGGCCGAGGCGGCTCTGCAGCGCAGCGGGGTGGCGGAGCCGACGCCGCCGCAGGACGAATCGTCGTGACCGAATGGGCGCAGTGGCCACCCTGGCGGCGGCTGCTGGCGATTGCCCGGGCACCGGTGGCCCGCTCGGCGGCGGCCACGGGCGCGCTGGCCGCCTCGAGCCTGGCCGAGTTGGTCGAGCGGCTCGAGGCCTACGCCCCCGAGGCCTACCCGGCGGCGGTGCGGGCCATCGCCGAGGAGTTGCTGGAGCGCTGCGCCGCCGTGGCCCCGCTCGTCTCGCTGGTCAACACCGTCTTCCTGACGCTGGACGCCGGGCCTCCGGCCCTCGCCGCCGAACTGCGCCGGGTGGAGCGGCGCATGGCGGCGTCGGCGGGGATCCTCGCCCGGGTGGGCGCCGAACTGATCGAAGAGGGCGGCATCGTGCTGACCCACGGCGGGTCGGGGTCGGTCCAGGCGCTGTTGGTCCACGCTGCCGAGACCCGCAAGTTCTTCGTGTCCTGCGCGGCCACGCTTCCCGAAGGGGAGGGGGTGGAGTTGGCCGCCGACCTCGCTTCCGCCGGCCTGGCGGTGGAGGTCACCCCCGACGATCAGGTCTCCGAGATTCTTCCCGATGTCGATCTGGTCATCGTCGGGGCCGACGCCCTGGGGCCGCGACGGGTGATGAGCACCGCAGGCACTGCGGCGCTGGCCGCCGAGGCGCGCCCTCTGGGCATCCCCGTGTACGTGCTGGCGTCGGTGGACAAGGTCCTGCCCGGGCCCCTGTTCGAGCGGGCCGCCCGCGCCGGGCGGCTCGGGGGCCGATACGAGGCCACGGACCTGGCGCTGGTCACGGCGGTGGTAACGGAGCGCGGCGTGCTCGATCCTCGGGAGGCGGCGGGACTGGCTGAGGACCTGGAGGTCTCGCCGCTGCTGGCCGGGACCGGGTAGGCCCCGGGGCTCGCAATGGGCCTCTACCGCGATCGGGCCGCCGCCGGGCGCGAACTGGCGCGGCACCTGCTCCACCTGCGCGACAGCCGCCCTCTGGTGGTCGGTCTGGCCGGCGGGGGAGTGGTGGTGGCGGCGGAGGTGGCCGCCGCCCTGGGGGGATCTCTGGAGGTCATGGTGGCGGTCCCCTTCGGGCCGCCCGGGAACCCCGATCTGAGGATCGGGGCGGCGACCGCCGACGGCGGGGCGGTCGTGGAGGAGGGCCTGGCCGACCGCCTGGGCCTGTCGCCGGCCGACCTCGCGCCCGTGATGGCCGAAGCTGCCGCCCGGGCCCGGCGCCGGGAGCGAGCCCTGCGCCGGAGCCGCGGCCTGGAGGTCGGCGGCCGCGTCGTGCTGGTGGTGGACGACGGCGTGGCCGGGGGAGCCCCCTTGCGCGCCGTCCTGGGCCGGGTGCGCCGGGGCCAGCCGGCACACCTCGCCTGCGCCCTGCCGGTGGGGCCCGCCGCCACCATCGACCTGATCGCCGCCGAGGTCGACGAGGTCGTCTGCCCGCTGCAGCCCCTCCGATTCCGCGCCGTGGCCGACTGGTACGAGGAGTACGGCGAGGTCCCCGACGAGGTGGTGGCCGCCCTGCTCGCCGGCCGGTCGAGCTAGCGGCAGAGGGCCTCCACCCCGGCCTCGCTCAGGAACCCGGCCGACGCCGAGGCCTCGCCGACCTTCCAGCCGGCGAAGGAGACGGCGCGCTCCATGGCTGCAACCGGGTCACCCAGGCGTGCGTGGAAGTGGAGGAAGGCGGCGAAGAGGGCGTCTCCGGCCCCGATGGTGCTGACCACCGGGCGCAGCGACCGCGCCGGGATGAGTCGAGGCGGGCTTCCCGGGACGGCCAGCAGGGCTCCCCGGAACCCGAGCCCCACGCCCACCACCCGCGGAGCGGCCCGGTCCCACACCTGCGCCACGAACTCCTCGGGGGGCACGGGCAGGAGCTCCCCGCTGAAGAAGAGCACGGCGGCGTGGGCCAGGTAGTCGGCGTCGTATGGGTTGTCCAGGGAGCGGACCTCGTGCAAGTCGGTGGCCACCGGCACCCCGGCCGCCGCCGCCCGGGAGAGGAGGGGCCGGGTCCAGTTGCTGTTGGCCAGCACCGCCAGGTCGCACCCGGCCAGGGCTTCGTCGAAGGCGGCAACGGGGAAGGTGGCCTCCTGCACGCCCTTGAGGTCGGTCTCGGCCCGCCGCCGCCCGGTGCGGTCGTAGAGGATCACCGACAGAGGGGTGGCGGTGGTGGTCGCGATGACGGCCGCGATGCCCGAACGAGCGACCTCCTCCCGCACGGCCGTGCCGGCCGGGTCGGGTCCGGCCACGCTCAGGAACACGACCTCGGAGCCGAGGGCGCTCAGGGCGCGGGCGAGGTTCCAGCCCACTCCCGAGACTGCGGAGGCGATACCGGTGCTGTAGGCGACCGGGGCGTAGGGGACGGGGAACCCGGTGACGGGAACGGTCGTCTCAATGTTGATGGCACCGGCAACGAGGGCGCGCACGGCAGAGAGGCTAGGCCGGCGAGGGTTTCTCGCCGGCGTCACTCCGCCGTCGCGTTCTTGTCACACCTGAGGGGTACCTTGTGAGCATGCGGTACGAGAACGGCAGACCCGGCGAGGAGCCCGCACGGGGCCGGGCGACAGACAACCCGGTGGCTCTGCTGGCCGCCGTCGGACTGCGAGCCGAGAAGGTGGAGCGCTGCCCCGATCCCACCTGCCCGCTCTGCTCGGGCGGCAGGCGCGCCGCCGCCTGAAGGGGGGTTCGCCTCGGCCCGGCCGGTGGCTACCAGACGCCGGTCTTCAAGTACTCGTCGATGGCCGAAGCCGCGGTGCGCCCCTGGCCCATGGCGAGGATGACCGTCGCTCCGCCGGTGGCCACGTCGCCGCCGGCGAAGACCCCCTGCTTCGAGGTCTTCCCGGTCGCCTCGTCGATGACCACCACCCCGTCCCGCTTGGTGGTCAGGTCGGCGGTGGTGCGCGGGATCAGGGGGCTGGGGCTCTGGCCGATCGCCATGATCACGGTGTCGGCCGGGATGCGGAAGTTCGACCCCGGGATGGCCACGGGGCGGCGGCGGCCGGAGGCGTCGGGCTCACCCAGCTCGTTGCGCAGGCACTCCAGTTCGGTGACCTGCCCCCGGTCGTCGCCCAGGATCGCCAGCGGAGTGGTGAGGTAGTTGAACTGGATGCCTTCCTGCTCGGCGTGGTGGATCTCCTCGAGGCGGGCGGGCATCTCGTCGCGGGAGCGCCGGTACACCACGATCGACTCCTCGGCTCCGAGGCGCAGGGCGGTGCGGCAAGCGTCCATGGCCACATTGCCCCCCCCGATGGTGATGACCCGCCGCCCCCGGGCGATCGGGGTGTCGTACTCGGGGAAGCGGTACGCCTTCATGAGGTTGGAGCGGGTGAGGTACTCGTTGGCCGAGTAGACCCCGCTGAGGTTCTCGCCGGGGATGTCGAGGAACCAGGGCAGGCCGGCCCCGGAACCCAGGAAGACGGCTTGATAGTCCTCGAGCAACTCGTCGAGGGTGGCGGTCATGCCGACGACGAAGTCCCTCACCAGGCTCACCCCAAGGCTGCAGACGTAGTTGACCTCGCGCTGCACGATGGTCTTGGGGAGGCGGAACTCCGGGATCCCGTAGACCAGCACCCCACCGGCTTCGTGCAGGGCCTCGAACATCGTGACCTGGTGCCCCAGCCGGGCCAGGTCGGCGGCCACGGTGAGCCCGGCGGGCCCGGCGCCCACGACCGCGACCTTCTTGCCGGAGGGCGGCGCCAGGTCGGGCACCGAGAGGTCGCCCTGGGAGGCTTCCCAGTCGGCCAGGAAGCGCTCCACCCGCCCGATGGCGACCGGCTCGTACTTGCGCGCCATCACACACACCTTCTCGCACTGGGCCTCCTGGGGGCAGACCCGGCCGGTGATGGCGGGCAGGGCGTCGGACTCCTTGATCAAGTTGATGGCGGCGCGGAACTCCCCCTTGGCGGTCAACTCCAGGAAGCCCACGATGTTGATGTGCACCGGGCAGCCGTCGATACAGGTGGGCCGCTTGCACAACAGGCAGCGCTCGGCCTCGGCTACGGCCTCGGCGGGGGTGTACCCGAACGGGACCTCGTCGAAGTTGCGGACGCGCTCGGCCGGAGGCTGCTCGGCCATCGGTGTACGGGTGGGGATGATCTTGGGCATCAGGCCGTCGCCTCCTCGGCGTGGCACGAGCCGCGCTGCCACGCCGCGATGGCCTCCTGCTCCTGGGGCCGGTAGTACTGCAGGCGGGAGAGCAGCAGGTCCCAGTCCACCTGCCAGCCGTCGAACTCGGGCCCGTCGACGCAGACGAACTGGGCGCCGCCGTTGGCCACCACCCGGCACCCGCCGCACATGCCGGTGCCGTCGATCATCACCGTGTTGAGGCTCACCGTCGTCGGCACCCCGAAGGGCTGCGTCGTGCGCGAGACGAACTTCATCATCACCCCCGGGCCGATCGCCCAGATGTGGGCGATTTCCCCGGGCCGCTGCTCGAGGATCTCGCGCAGTGGTTCGGTCACCAGCGCCTTGCGCCCGTACGAGCCGTCGTCGGTGCAGACGATCAGCTCGTCGGATGCCGACCGCATCCGCTCCTCCCAGAAGAGGAGGTCCCCGGAGCGAGCCCCGATGATGGACACCACGCGGTTGCCCGCTTCCTTGAGGGCCCGGGCGATGGGGAACACGGGGGCGATGCCCACCCCGCCGCCGATGCAGACGACGGTGCCGTAGGCGGCGATCCCGGTGGGGTGTCCCAGGGGCCCGGCCACGGTGATGAGGGAGTCGCCCACGGCGAGGGTGCCCATCTGCATGGTGGACTTGCCGACCTCCTGGAAGATCAGGGTCACCGTGCCCTGCTCGGCGTCGTGGTCGGCGATGGTGAGGGGGATCCGCTCGCCCGGCTCGTCGATGCGCACGATCACGAACTGGCCGGCCCGCGCCTTGCGGGCGACGTGGGGGGCCTCGACCACCATGAGCTTGATCGCCGGGGCCAGGTCCTGCTTCTCGATGATGCGGTACACGCGGCTCCTCTCGGACCGGCCTGGCGGCTCGACAGCAGCCCTACCCCGAGCCGTCCGGGACGGCCCGGATGATAGGGCGCGCCGGCGTGGCTCAGCCCCGCGAGGCGCCCCGCCGGCCCGCCGGGACGGCGCCCCGGGAGGGCCGTGATACATTCCGGCGGTGACCTGGCGGCCCACCCGCATCAGCGTCGGGTCGTGGGCCCTCTACGACCTGGCCAACACCATCTTCGCCCTGGGGGTGGGCTCCCTCTACTTCGCTTCCTGGCTCACCGACGAGGTGGGGAGGCTTCCGTCGCTGCTGCGGGGCAACGGCGACGCCGACCTGGCCCTGGCCGTGGTGGTGGACGCCGCCATGCTGCTGGTGATCGTGCTCGGCCCCTGGATCGGGGCCCGCAGCGACCACCGCGGCCCCCGCTCTCGGTACCTGCTCCCGGCCACCCTGCTGGCGGTGACTCCGACCTTCTTCCTCGCCACCGTCTCGCCGGCCTGGTCCCTGGCCCTCTACGGCTTGGCCCTGGTGGGGTTCAACCTGGGGTCGGTGGTCTACGACGCCATGCTCCCCGACGTCAGCACCCCGCAGAACATCGGCCGGGTCTCGGGCATCGGCATCGCGGTGGGCTACCTGGGGTCGGTGGTCGCCTGGGCGATCGGCGAACTGCTCCTCGACGCCCACGGCTACCCGTGGGTCTTCCGGGCGATCGCGGTGGCTTTCCTGCTGTTCGCCCTGCCCTCGTTCTTCTTCGTGAAGGAGCGCCCCCGGGCCGCGGCTCCCGGCCCTTCCCCCCGTCTGGCGGGCAGCCTGCGCGGCCTGGTCGCCGCCTGGAGGCGCACCCGGCAGTACCCGGGCGTCACCCGCTTCCTGGTGGGCCGCTTCTTCTACACCGACGCGGTGAACACCCTCATCGCCGGGTTCCTCACCATCTACGCCATCGAGGAGGTGGGCTTCACCGACGCCCAGGTGCGGGACCTGCTGATCGTGGCCATCGCCGGGTCGATCCTGGGCGGCTTCGCCGGGGGCCGCCTGGTGGATGTGGTGGGGCCCCGTCGCCTGCTGCACGGGGCGCTGCACACCTGGGTGGTGGCTTTCGCCGCGGGCATCGCCGCCGGGGCTACCGGCTGGCAGTGGCTGGCGTGGCCCCTGGGCGCGCTCGGCGGCCTGGCTCTCGGCGCCACCTGGGCCGCCGACCGGGTCTACATGCAGCGGATCTCCCCGCCGCGTCATCTCGGCGAGTTCTACGGCCTCTACGCCACGGTGGGCCGGTTCGCCACCATCCTGGGCCCGCTGCTCTGGGGTCTCGTGGTCACGGTCTTCGGCCTGCCCCGCGAGGTGGCCCTGGTGGTCCTCACCCTGTTGCTCATCACCGGGAGGGTGATCCTGCAGGAAGTGGATGACCGGCCGCGCGATTGGGCCGAGGCCGACCTCGTCGCCGAGGGCTGAGCGGCCCGCCGCTCAGCGGTTCGTCTGCTCGTCGCGCCAGTCGAGCCAGCCCGGGTCGAGGTCGCCGATCAGGTCCTCGCCGG
>Ga0172371_10007881_pt1 | contig 15018 bp, 15 predicted proteins | sample Lak12m_FD_114543 | JGI IMG/M metagenome (GOLD analysis project Ga0172371, IMG submission 114543) | Freshwater microbial communities from Kabuno Bay, South-Kivu, Congo - kab_022012_12m | ecosystem: Environmental > Aquatic > Freshwater > Lake | place: Democratic Republic of the Congo: South-Kivu... | reverse complement strand
ATTACTGCTGAAGAAGGGGTATTATAAATCCACCCATGCTGTCTTAGTTCCCAGAGTAATTTTTCAGCTCCGGCTTCGGCCGCAAAATAAGCTTTGGATGACTGTGATTGAATGCCACCGGCCTTAATTCCTAAAACCACCACATAGGCACCACCCAAGGCTACCACCAACATACCGGCTAAAATAAACATAGTCAAAATCAGGGCACTACCCGGCCTTTGTTTTTTTAATTGATTGTACTGTTGATTGTTCATTGATATTCAACAATTAATAAACTTTATTTTCCCTTTAACCCACGATGCTATAATTAAATTATCAAGTGTCAATTTTGAGTTACTAGCAACCAACACCAGAGTGCAGACAATAATTATCCCCTTCTCAGTGGTTTTTATTTATAATACCGAGAAGAGATACTGGTTTGGATGGTCATGTCAGATTTAAATTGACCCTCATCAAGAGCCCAGGCCCGTAGGTTGATGGTTACTAGGGGTTGAATTGAAGCTGCATCGGAAAGACGGAAATTAAGGGAATCAATTCGAATCTTATTGGGTGAAATAAAGCCACTGCTAGTATCTCGATCAATTCGAAAACGTTGATTACTACCATCGGCATCTAGAGAGTAGGTGACACATTGATGATAGTAGTTTTGAAAAGTAACGACATCGCCATAGGCGTTAGTGGAAGTGGCAAAGACTTCGTCGGCGGCAATACCGGGACAAAGTAAATTAGAATTCTTCTGGGCCATACGCATTTCTTTAGCAATAACTTCTAAAAAGTATTTTAAACTTTCTTGAACATTTTGAGTGGCCAAGGCACTTCTCTGTCCGTCAATCACTAGTTTAAAAATCTGAGTGGACGCTAAAATAATTACCACAAATAATGAAACTGACACCAAAACTTCTACTAGAGAAAAGCCTGATTTTTTAGATAATTTTATTTTTTTGTAGCTATTTCCAATCATATAAAATAGTTTCTAAAACATACTCATGGGTTCGATTGTAGTCTCTCCAGGAAACCGTAACAATAATGTATTTAGAATATTCATCTTGATCAACTATCTGAATATTTCTAATAAAATTAGTATTGAGACCAGGGCTGCCGGAGTCATGATAATAATAACCATTGCTATCAAATTTAAGCACTGGATCCTCATCGGAAATCAAGATTAATTGAGGGACACTATCTAAATAATCCATAAAATAATCCCCAGCCTCTAAATTAGTATCCCAATCTACTCCAGCCTTCCAATTACTGTCTCGAACTCGACGAACCAACTCAATTCCCTCCTGGGATAATTGATAAGCAATCAAACTATGTTTATTCAAAGTCTGGCTCTGAATATTTTGAACAATCAAAGCTAAAACGCCAACTAATCCTAGAGAAACAATAAAAAGCACCATGATTACTTCAATCAGGGTAAAGGCTGAAGAATTTTTTGACAATTTCTTAACCATGATGTTAGTCAATTATTTCAATTAACCCTAAAAAATTAACTTGAATAGTCTGAGAAGAATTATTTCTGGTTTCAGTTAATTCAATATCCAGGGTTGTCGAAGTAGCGCTGCCATTATAAATGTTAGTGCTTGGATCTGGTGGCAAAAAGGTGATATTGGCCAGGCTGGTAGTTGCTCCATTCATAGTCAAAGAGGAAATATAAATATTTTCCGGTAATTCAATACGACGAGCTCCATAATTTACTAAACCTTCACTATCGTCATAGCTCATATAACCAATCTCTCCTGGACCTTCTAAATCAGCAAAAATAATATAATTACTGCTAGAAGCCAAATTTAAATATACCCCCCAGCCACCAGCGGGAACGACACCATTATATTTAGATAATCCTAAAGTATTATTTTGGGCATAGTGCAAATCTGCCACTAAATTTTGAGCGGTCATAATTAAATCTGTTCGTTTATTGGTTGATCGATAGTTGGCAATAAAAATAGCTGTAATTAATACAATCATGGAAATACTAGCAATCATTTCAATCAGGGTCAGGCCAGGTAGTTTATTAAATTTTTGATAAAGTGTTTTCATGATGTTAATTCTATTGCTCCACGGCCTTGACTTCGCGCCAGATGGGCAAACCATAATTAATTCTGAGAGTTGAGGAGGTGCTGCAAACATAATTATCCACATCCGTTACTTGAAGAGTAACTGAGGTGCTGGTAGCTTGGAAAAAAATTATGGAGGTGGTGGCCGCTGTGGGGTTGCTCACAATGGCTGAGAGATCAGTGGCGGCCCATAAATATAAACAACTAGGACCGGTACAACTCTGGGGCGTGGAAGGTTGAGCGCTAGTATAATATAAAGAGTTACTAGTAAACAAGGTGGAAGTACCCACTAATACTTCTTCTGGTTCCCAACTAAAATAGGGGCTGGGAAATTCATGTTTAAAGGTGGTAAAAGTATACTCATTGCTATCAGGATTGCCATCGGTATCACTGGCACTATTGGAATCATATTGATACCATTCAGTCGGTTCATCATTTTCATCATAAAGCCGAATCCACCAATAATAATTAGTATTATAGCTGAGAGAACCACAATCGGGATCAGAATTAGGCAGAATATATTGGCTAGCGAAAAAAGAAGTTTTCTTGCCAGACCAACAGACGGCTGTGGAGGTGCTGAGAGTATTAGAGTCATTAACTACAATTTCATAGGCGGTTTGCTGACCACTTTTTTTATACCACTTTAACACAGCCGTACGAGCCACTCCGCTACAAGCCTGGGAATAATTCCAATTAGGAGCGGATAAATGTCCAATTTGTAAATTACTAATATAAACTTTATAATCCCGACTAAGACAGGTACCACTACCCTCACTCTGACAATTAAAACTCAACCAACCTAAGGTATTGGAAGCATTACCCACAAAATCTCCGGGGTCAATGTCATAGCCAGGCAGAACTGAATTAGTTAAATCCCAGGACTGAATTTTTACGGGAACACTGGTAGCGCTATTCAACCTAATCCAAGTGCCGTCACTTAACACTCGAGCCCAACCATAGACCCGTTGATCTTCTTCATTATAGCAAGCCATACAACTATTACTAAGATTGCAGGTGCTGGGACAATTGGAATTAAAACCAAAACCATCTTCCGGTGGAGTGGTGGTGGCATCAAAGGTAATTAATTCTTTGGTTAAATTCCAAGCTTCCCCGGAAAAATTATTATCCGCGTCAATGTAAACAGCGTGAATAATATCAGTACAGGGCGTAGAATAAAAATGAAAGGGATTTAAATTACCCTCCACATCAAGATAGTCACCGATAATATCATCTAAACAATTGAAATAGACATAGCCATAGGTGTCACCCCACCAAGCTTTACCACGAATAGTGGAGGTGGCCGCTAAAACTGATTGAATAACAAAAAAGCAGCCAATCACAGCCATCAACAGCCCCCAAAATTTAATTTTAGCTTTTCTGGACATAACAACAACTTCTGGCTATTTTCCAGATTTCTTAATTAAATTATAACATAAATTAATTAGGACTTCTATTAATTTTTAGGGTCAAAAAATCCCCACTAGGGGGATAACTCAGGATCTACAGTATTTTTTAAGAAAATTCCTGCCCAAGTCCAGCATATTTTTCCGTTCCAATTCACTGTCATCCTCATAGCCTATGAGATGAAGTAATCCATGAATGAGAATAAAATAAAATAAATATTCTCGACTAGGCTGACGAGAAAAAATTTCCTGATAGCGCCGAGGATGTTGTAAATAATTAATATTAATAATAATCTCACCTAAATAACGACCAAGAAATTCTCCGCCCCGAAAAGAGAGTACATCAGTAGTTTTATCTAGTCGGCGATAGAGTTTATTGAGACGTTTCATTTTCTGATCACCTACAATAGCAATGGACACTTCCCAGTCAGTTTTACTGTAAATATGTAAAAACTTCTCAACTAATTGTTGAGTTTTTTTGAAATTAATCTTTTGTTGGGTGGTGTTATTAATGGCAATCACAGAAATAATTTTTTTAATTTGTTGTCTATACACATACGACTTTTCGATATTACAGTATAAGAAAGTTCACCTAATTTGACGTCTAAATCGACGAATAAGGTTATAGAAACTATAAAGAATCGGTTGGAAAATAACATCATAAGTACCAGCATAGCGACGAATTTCCCCACCAAAACCCAATTTAAAACGAGTTACTCCAGGCCATTTATGTTGATCAATACCAAAAAAATCATAGTAGCGATAGCCGTCTTGGTGAGCCCCTTGAATCATGGTCCACTGTAATAAATAGGGGGCCATTACATTGCGAAAATGATTATCAGAAGCACCATGCAAATAGGTTACCTTATTACCCCAACTAGCTATAAGAGCAGCCGCAATATTCTGCTGTTGATAACGAGCAAAAAAGAGACGAATACTTCCCTGCCCACTGGCCAATAGATTACGATAATGGTCTAGAGAATGTAATCGAAATTTATCCCGTTGACCAGTTAAAGTCATCAGACGCCAAAACTCTGATAAGTCAGAAAGTTGTCCCTCTACTATTTCTACTCCCTTTTTCTCAGCTAACCGAATATTATAGCGAGTCTTGGGATGCATCTTTTTAAGTAATTGCTCCGGCCTTAGTTGAAGATCAACTAAAAGAGTTTGGCTAGGTTGAATATCTAGACTGGGACGGGCAGGAAATTTAATAGAAGAATTAAACTTTTCTAAAGGCTCAATACGAATAAACAAAGCTCGGGAATCCAATTTTTTTAAAGCTGACCAAAAAAAATTAATCAATTCTTGATCAAAATTTTGAAAAATTGGTCCTCGAGGAATATACCAATAGAAAAATCCGCCTCGCAAAGGTTTTTTAATTACCGTGGCCACTACTAATAATTGGTGGTGATGTTTAATTCCTAATCGTTTTATTTCTTCGCCACGTTGACTAATTATTTCTCCCCACCGAAAACTTTGTAGAAACTCATTGCCTGACGTATCTGTGACCCGTTTAACAAATTCATCAATTATTTTTTGATCTGATAGATTAATTAATTCCATAAAATCATTATATCATAAAACTAAAAAGAGGCTAGAAAAGCCTCTTTTATAAAGTTGAAATAAATTGTCAAATTTTCTATTTAAGACCAGCCGGCGTTGCTGTTTGCAATTGATTTCCTGTAATGTTATTAATGGTTGCTCCTAAACAATATTGAATAGTGTAAGAAGCGGTGCCAGTTTGAGCAACTCCATGATGAGAATAGGTATAGTCCGGCTGAAGTGCTGGACAGCTTGACCCATCAACTGGAGTAGGTGGTGTAGGGACGGCTCGCATATAGACCCCACTGGAACTATAAATCGGTGATCCGGTGGTAGCCGTAGCAGGATAGTCGCCCACATCATTGTAATACATTTCTAAAGCCGTTTGAATTTGCTTAACATCAGCAATTCTTTTGGCATCACGAGCTCGAGCTCGAGCGGAATTTAGAGCTAAGATTGAAAGAGTGGATAGCAAACCAATAATAGCAATAACTACCAACAATTCAATTAGCGTAAAACCCTGTTTGTGTTTATTCATATTGAGTGTAATAAAACTTTCCAATTACTATTTTATACCGGTCATTAAAATAGTAATTAAAAATTTAAATTATAAAAAAATATATTGTGAATAACTGATAGTAATATTATAACATTAACTAAAATAAAATACAACACTTTTAGAATTGACTGGCTAAATTATACATCGGCAAAATAACAGCCGCCACCATTACTCCCACTCCCAAGCCCATAACAACCATAATAATTGGTTCCATTAATTTACTTAAATTATCCAACATATTACTGCTTTCTCGGGAATAGAATGAAGTAATTTGGTCCAAAACTTCATCAATTTTTCCAGTCTTTTCTCCCACAGCAATCATTTGGGGAACCATCTCAGGAACATCCCGGCTAGTTTCTAAAACCGTTGCTAAGGGATTACCATCATTAATAGACTCTAAAGTATCTAAGATTAATTCTCGATAAATAGTATTACTCACCACATCAGCTGTAATCTCTAAACTCTTAGTAATAGTAACACCACCTTTTAGTAGGGTGGATAGAGAACGGGTAAAACGCATTAAATAAATATATTTAAATAGACGACCAAAGATGGGCATGCGCAATTTTAAAATATCAAACTGCTTGCGGCCAATGTAGGTTTTAAGATAGAGACGAATTAAAAATCCAATAACTACCAATAAAATAACAATCAACCATAGATAATCCTGCATAAAATTGGAGATACCAATAACAATGCGCGTGGATAAAGGTAGTTTGGCGCTGGTTTCAGTTAAAATTGAAGTTAGGTTGGGGATGACATAGACCATAAGCACTACGCCCACCCCAATTAAGGCGGCAATAATAAAAACCGGATAAATCATGGCTCCCTTAATCTTGGAAACCATATCGTAATTTTTCTCCATTTCATCGGCTAAATAATTTAATACTTCATCTAATTTACCGGATGTTTCTCCAGAACGAATAATATTAACAAAAAAATTAGAAAAAATCTGAGGTCGTTTAGCAAAGGCATCTGACAAAAAAGAGCCACTGTCGACCTCAAAAGCAATTTCAGAAATTATTTTCTTTAGGGATAAACCCTTAGTTTGATCGATTAAAATAACTAAAGACTCCACGACAGTAACATTGGCAGCAATCATAACTGCAAATTGTCGAGTAAAAATTACCAGATCCTTACGCTTCACAGGGTTAAGTAAAAGATTAATCTTGGTCTCTAGAGTGTTGGAAGCATCAACCACTGAGAGAGGATTAAGCTCTCGACGACGCAGTTTATTAATCACTTCATTTTCATTTAACCCTACCATCCGACCACGTTTAATTCGACCTCTCGTTGTTTCTACTTTGTAATTAAAAATTGGCATATTTTTTAACTTTCAATAACTCGTAAAACTTCTTCCAAGGTAGTTGCCCCTTGGAGAACTTTAATAATCCCATCTTGCTTAATGGACAAGAACTCTTCAGTTTTTTTAACCGTATCTAAATTAAAATTTTTATCACCAACATTAATCATTTCCCGAAGCTGATCATTGATCTCAATTATTTCTGAAATGGCCACTCGATTAGAGTATCCAGTATTTTCGCAACGGGCGCAACCGACCGCTTGATAAACTTTATATTTGCTAGCCATCTCTTCGGGGGTGGTAAAATCTGGTAATTCAGCCTTAATAACTTTCTCCGGCACTTGTTTTAATTCTTCAATCATCTCGCTAATGGCGTCATTAGATAATTTAATCTCCTTCTTGCAATGTTCACAAAGACGGCGAGCCAAACGCTGAGCAATAACGGTTTTTAAAGTAGAAGATAGTAGAAAGCGCTCCACTTGCATATCTAACAAACGAAATACCGCTCCCAGAGCATCATTAGTGTGTAAAGTAGATAGAACTAAATGACCAGTTAAGGAGGCATGAATGGATAATTCAGCTGTTTCTTCATCGCGGATTTCACCAACCATGATAATATTAGGATCTTGACGTAAAAGAGAACGCAAGCCGCTGGCAAAGGAAAAACCAATCTTAGGTCGTACTTGAGATTGATTTATCCCCTTGATTTCATATTCAATAGGATCTTCCAAGGTAGAAATATTAACCCCCTCCTGATTAAGAATATTTAAAATAGCATAGAGAGTGGTTGTTTTACCAGATCCCGTAGGACCAGTGACTAAAAAGATACCACTAGTTTTTTTAATGCCATCGCGAATACGTTTCAAAGCTAGTTTATTAAAACCTAAATCTTCCAAGGCTGGTGCTCCCTTAACTGTATCTAAAATTCTCATTACCACTTTTTCTTGGCTAGCCAATGGCAGAGTAGAAACACGAAAGTCTACCTCACGATTATTAATAACTAAACGGATACGGCCATCTTGAGGAACACGGGTTTCATCTAATTTCAATTTAGCTAAAACTTTAATACGAGCAATAATAGCATTATGAATACTTTTTGGCAGGGTTAAAGAGGTGTGTAAAATACCATCAATACGATAGCGAACCCGGCTTTCTTTAGCAAAAGGCTCAATATGAATATCCGAAGCCCGAGCTTCTACGGCATGACGAATAATAACTGAAACAATGCGGGAAACCGGAGCACTATTAATATCTTCATCAGACAAATTTTCCGACTCTGACTGAACAGTAATTAAATCCTCCCCTTCTTCCTTAGCTTTAACTTCCAGGGCACTGGAAATTTCCTCCTCAATCTTCTGATATTGTTTAAAAACTTTTTCCCAACTGGCCTTGGAAATTAAATAATATTGTACTTGCAATCGTTCGTCAGCCGCTAAAAAATTAACAGCCTCCATAGCCTTTAGATTGGTATCAACCATCCCCATCTTAATAATTTTATTCTCTCGACCAAAACAAATAATCTGATAGGTTTTAGCAATATCTTCCGGTAAAAAATTTAATACTCCCTCGGGAACTTCTTCGAATAATAAATTATAATAGGGGAAACCATAGGCTTCAGCTTTAATTTCTGTTAATTTCTCTTCATCAATAATTTTCTCATTAACCAAAAAAGAGCTTAAATCCTGTTTGCTCTTGGGAATAAGCTTTCTGATTTCTTCGGCTCTAGCCGCATCAATAATTTTTTTAGACTGCAAAATATTCAGCAGTTGTTCATTCTTGTCCATGCAATAAATAACCCCTATTTATTATTAATAAAAAATGGAAAATTATTACCCAGATTACAACGATCCGAGGTAACTGTAGAAGTCCCACTCAAAACACTGACAGCCGAACCGGCCCCACTACTTCGACCACAAATATTATTAAAATCAAAACTGGTAACATTGTTTTTTAGAGCAGTAAATTTAGCTGTTTTTAAAATATCCACATCTAATACATTAAGATTAGTTTTTTTAACCGGCGGAATAAATAGACCCTCCTCAATTTGGCTATTTAATGATTCAGTTACTGGTTGGCGAAACAAAATCAAAGCTAAACCACCTGTAATGATTAAAATGATAACGATATAAAGAATGGCGCGATAATATTTCTTCATACTATTGAGAAGTCTTATAAAAATAGGTGGTCATTAAAAAATCAGCTGAACTACCAGAAGGAGAAAAATCTACCTGTTTAATATCAAATAAGCGCTGATTATTCTCCAATACTTTTAAAATATTCTTAAAACCAGCGTAGTCAATAGTTTCAATAGAAAATTGAATATCGATAAAACCTAAACGAGGAGAAGTCCCGGGAACAATTATTTCATCAATCTGAGGATTAATACTAATAGAACTAATCATGAAGCCGTGTTTGGTAATTATTTCTTCTAATTCACCAAACAATTTCTCTTTAATATAATCATCAGGTAAAATACTATTAAACTTAGTTAAATCTGTAGAATTAATATTTTTATAAAGAGCAGCAATAGCTTGAAGATCAGCTAATTTTTTTTGTTGTTCTTGATAGAGACGTTGCTGCTGTTCAAGATTATCCTGAATGGCTAATTTAGTTTGTTGAAACTTAGGTTGTAATAAAACAAAGTAGGCCACAGCTAAAATAATAATTACAATAGCGACCATAATGATGCTAAAATAATTATTCAAAAATAAGTTAAGGGAATTTTGATTTTTTTGGCTGCGATTAACCATAAATTATTTTTTGAAAATATCAGGAGAAATTTTCAAATTAATATCAAAACTAACACCGCCGTCCTGGACTTCTTCCTCCTTATTATTAGCTGAGCTAGCCTGAATTACTTCTACTGATTGAGTAAACGGATTGTCAGAGAAGGCTTTGACCTGCCAGGAAACTTCAGCGAAGGAAGAAGCTTTAGCGTTGAGATCATAATTACCAGTTAAGTCGCCGCTAAAATTACTAAACTTAACTGTATTAAGGGTATTCTTTTCCAACCAACTAAAAAAATTACTCCAATAAACATGGTTATTCAAAAGATTATTAACTTCCAAGGCCTTATCACGATAAGTCAGGGCTTCGGCATTGTTTTCTCTCATTTCACCAATTTCCTGAGATACCCTAGCTACATCTTCGTTAACAGCTTGGGCTCGAGAAAGCTCTTGCTTCTCCCACCAATCTAAACCAAAATAAATTTCCGCGATGAATAGGCCGGTGATAAATAGAACAATAATTAAAACTGATAAATTTTTATTCCAATCAAAAGATACCTTGACCTCATCTTTAATCAAGTTAACTTCCAAAATCTTAGGATTCTGGAAAGAATTTTTTTTATTGTCTTCCTTGTGGTTGTGTTTTTTTAGAAAAAACATGACGATTTATTATTCAATTTCGCGCATAGCCAAACCAATGGCCACGGCTAATTTGGGACCAATTTCACTTAAAATCGGTTTTAATTCTGGAGAATAATTTACCCGACTCCAAGGATCACCAATAATAACTTGAAGGTTCAGGCGCTTAGAAAGATATTCAGTTAAATTGAGCAGAAGGGCTCCGCCACCAGATAAAATAATCTTTTCCACTTCCCCGTTATTCTGGGAACGGAAAAAATCTAACATATATTGTATTTCTGTCACAATTGGTTCTAAAGTTTTAATAATCAATTGAGGTAATTCTTCAGTAGAATCTTCGCTTAGCGTGGTGCTGATATCTAATTTAAATTGTTCAGCCTGGGCATAATTAATATTCATTTTCTCAGCTAAAACTTTAGTGACTGTGGAAGCACAAACTGATAAACTACGATTCAACACGGGAATGCTCTCTTTAACAATGGAAAGATCAGTACTATTAGCGCCAATTTCTACAATCATGACCGTCGACTTATCATCACCCACTAAAGAACGTACCAAAGAAAAAGTTTCGGTCTCTAAACTAGCTAAATTTAATTTAGCTTTTTTAAAGACATCAATATATTTACGAACTAGCTTTTTAGGGCTACCTGTTAAAAATAAACTAACATTTCCTTTGGAAGATTTTTTACCATCCTTATCTGGCACTACTTTCCAATCTAAAATCATCTCGTCCAGGGGTAAAGGAATAACTTTCTTAGCTTCCTGGCTAGCCGCTTCGGCTAAAGTTTTTTTATCAACATTATTAACATTAATAATTGAAGAAAAAACCGCAAAAGTAGGCAAAGAAGCTGTAACTCGACCGCTCATAATACCGGCTTCATCTTTAACTTTTACGATAGCTTTGGCTAAATAATTAACATCGTCAATTTTAGTAAAATTAACTTCGCTAACATTTTCGCTAAAAGCATAGTTGGAGAGATAAATCTTACGATTCTTTTTCTTGAGTTCAACCATCTTCAAAGAAGAGTCACCAATATCAATTCCTAAAAAAAGATTATCCCCACCGAAAGAAATTAGGCTCATAGGCTTAATATAAAATGCGGAGCTTAAATTGAATTATCTTTTCGCTTAGTATATAATAATTATATAATATTTAGAAACAATAAACAAGCCGAATATGAATTTTTTTGCTCGCTATAAAAAACTTTTCTTGATTTTGGCTTTTTTAGCTGCAGTAATCCTAGCTGCTTACTTTCTCTGGCAACTTTTTTTTAAGACCAGTAGCCCTTCAACTTCCTCAGAAAACCCTTCTGGGATATCTGGTAATTTACCTAGTGCTGGTCTAAGCAGCGGCCTAGAAGGAGAAATAACTGGTCCAGGTGTTTTGCCCGGAGATCAATCAGATAATATACTTTCTGGTTTGGGTAGTGCTCTAGGTCCTAATTCTAATGAACCTAATGATATTGCTCTAGGTGGTTTAACTAAAACTACTGTCGTAAGTAGCTCCTCAGTGCTAGATCCCACAGTATCTAATAATGGAACTGTTCAATATTATAATCGTGGCGATGGCTATTTTTATCGCTTAGATAAAAATGGTAATTTAACAAAATTAAGTGATAAGGTTTTTTATCGGGTTAGTAATATTACCTGGGCGCCTAATCAAAATCAGGCTATTTTAGAATATCCAGATGGCAGTAAAATCCTATATAATTTCAACACTGAAAAACAAATTACTCTACCAGATCATTGGAAAGAATTTTCTTTCTCTCCTTCTAGCAATCAAATTGTTGCCAAAAGTCTTGGTTTAGACCCAGAAAATAATTGGTTAGTAGTTTCCAATAGTGATAGTTCTCAAGCTAAAGCCCTAGAAGCTTTAGGAAATTATGCTGATACCGTCTACCCTTCCTGGTCCCCCAATAATCAAATTGTAGCTATGTATACTAAAGGAGTAGATTTTGATCGTCAAGAAGTTTTCTTTGTTGGTCTGAATGATGAAAATTTTAAATCTACTATTATTGAAGGACGAGGTTTTGAATTTCAATGGTCAACCACTGGTGATCGTTTATTATATAGTGTTTATCACACCCGCGATGATCTCAAACCACGCCTCTGGATTGTTGATGCTACTGGTGATACCATCAGCCAAAACCGTCGTAGCTTTGATCTCCAAACCTGGGCTAATAAGTGTACCTTTGCTTCTAATACCGAAATATATTGTGCGGTTCCCGAGACTCTGGAAAAAGGAGCTGGACTATTCCCAGAATTGGCTGACAAAACTAAAGACGATTTATATAAAATTGATTTAAGTACCGGCACCAAAAAATTAATTGCTGTTCCCGACGGTGCCTACAATGTTTCACAAATTATGGTGCCAGGCTCCCAGGATGTTCTCTACTTTACTGACAAAACTACGGGGTTGCTCTATGAAGTCCAACTAAAATAATTAAATAGATACTATTTTTCTAAAAGACAAAAATTACCAGAACAATATAATGGTCGCCAGGCTGATTGTAAAAAAAGGTCGGCTTCAGCGCGATAGAAATCTCCAAAGCTGGGATTGAAAATTATAGCTAAACGAGCGGTTTCTAAACATTGAGGAGAATGACTAACATTTTTCTGAAGATTCCATTGAACAATTCCCTTAAAACCAACCCCCAAATCATTACGTCCCAGACATAGTTCATTATTTTGGACTTTTGGAACTAAACTTTTGACTAATTGTAAATCAGCCTCTTGTAAAATCTGATAATCTTTAAAGAAAAAATCTAACTTACTAATACTTAATCCTAATCCTAGACTAAAGATAATTATAACCACCAGAAAACCAGTAAATTGTTCGTCCAGTCGAGACTTTAGGAAATTGATTAAAACATTAATAAACCAAGCAGCTAACAAGGCGACTAGGGGGGCTAGAAAAATAACCCCAAAGGGATGAGTGGACCATTGAGTCAAAATAATAAAAACTAAAAATGGAAAAATAAACCAGGGCAAAAAATACCGATGTTGTTCTGATCGACGATAAAAATACTGAGCAATAAAAATAATTAAACCTGCTAAAGCTAAATAAAGAAATAGATCTGTAAAATGAAGCTCCATCAAATAATAAATGCGGTGCCACCAGAATTGCATAATTTCAGGACGTTCCATGCGATACCTCAGAGAAATCAATAAATTGGTCCAAACATTGCCATTCAACCAATAAAAATGTAATAAATTTAGAGCTACTCCCAGGGCAGATACTAGGGGGGTAATAATTAATACTGACCAATGTTTTTTAATTTGAGGTGATAATAGAAGGACTAGCCAAATACTAAAAATCATTAATTGGTAAAACCAGCCCACTAAACTACCAATCAAAACAGATAGATAAAAGGCGATAAGATAAAACTGATTCGATCGTTTCTGCCAGGCAATAAATAATGACCAACTAATTAAAGCCGCCGGCAAAGAAAAAATCGCTAATTCTAAAGTCTCTCCATAGAAAACAACCCCGGGTAAAATGGAAAAAATAGCTAGAATAATTAAAGGTGAAACAATTTTGGGAAAAAAAATCTTACGCAGACCATAGGCCCAGAACCAAAAACCTAACAACATAAATAAAAGTGGTCCTAGGCGAGTAGTTAATTCATTAACACCAAACAGCTGATAGGACCAAACTGTTGGCCAAATAAAACCAGCCGGATGATGGGTATAAAACTGACCAGTAAGAGGATTATCTGTAAAAGCCTGAGTATATAAACCAAATTTCATATTAGTTGCTCCATTGTTAACAATATTCCAGGCGGCGATACCGTTTTCGCCGTTGACATCTCCAGTAACATGATAAAATGGTTCACTAATATGTAAACTAGCTAATAAAATAAACACTAAAGATAAACTAATTACTGCTCCTAAAAACCATAGAGGGCGGCGATCAATTTTGATAAACTCTTTTTTTAATTTTAATAAATAAAGTAGGTTAAGCCAGCCGTGACGTAATGGTAAAAGTTTAGAAGGAGCTCGACGGGGATGATAATTAATAGGATATTCCGAAAAACAAAGATTAGGTTCATTAATAACTTTTAGTTTAATCTCTTCAGACAGGGGCATACTATCACTCTCTAGGGCTATTTTTTCCAAAACAGAACGACGAAAAACCCACATACCTGATTGAGAATCCTTGATATTAACACCAAAAATAAAAGTAACCGCCAAGTTAAATAATTGATTACCAAAGCGACGGGAAAAGGGTAAAGATTTTTTATCAACCAAAGGAAAACGACTGGCCGAAATAAAATCTAATTTTTTAGTTTCTAAATGATTAACTAAATCCATTATGAGATTCGCGGGATATTGTCCATCGCCATCCAAAACCACTAAAATATCTCCTTGAGCAACTCGAAAACCAGCCCGAATAGCCGCCCCATAACCCTGTTTAGTTTCCTGAATTACTCGAGCTCCCTCCTGTTTAGCTAAAACTGCTGTTTGATCTGTAGAATTATTGTCTACCACAATAATTTCAGCTACAGCCGATGAAATTTTCTTTAAAACCGCTGTAATGGAAGCGGCTTCATTATAACAAGGAATAATAACAGAAACTTTAGACATATAGGCTAATTATACCAGAATTTAATAGTAAAAACCATTTTATCTCCGACATTTAGAGTGGTATTAAATTTTTCTTAACTATTTGTAAATCATCCCTGCGGCAAGACCGCAGGGCGTTAGGCTCGGGCTCAGAGATCAAAGAGTTTTAGCTGTTTGACGTCGTCTTCCCGGCCTTGGTTAATAATATAATTTTCAATGATTT